>JYMV01045104.1_pt1 | contig 18561 bp, 18 predicted proteins | sample 338911 | NCBI WGS metagenome assembly JYMV01 (sample SAMN03354496, study PRJNA234377) | hydrothermal vent metagenome | biome: Deep sea; feature: Hydrothermal plumes at the Eastern Lau Spreading Center, Western Pacific Ocean; material: Seawater | place: Tonga | collected 2009 | depth 2000 m m
TGAATGACCATATTGTGGGTGGCAAGGTGTTTAAAAAGGCCGCTTCCAAAGATAATTATTACGATACATTGAAAATGCAGACCCGTGTTGTGATGGAGCATGGTGGTGCTATTGATCCGGAAAACATCGATGAATACATCAGGGTGGGTGGTTATGAATCCTTGAAAAAAGTTTTGACTACTATGAAGCCGGATGAGGTGATCGCCGAGATAAAAAAATCCGGATTGCGCGGCAAAGGCGGCGGCGGGTTTGTCACTGCTAACAAGTGGGAGAAGGCGGCCAAGGCCCCGACCGACGAAAAGGGAACCCGTTATATTATGGTTAATGGAGACGAGGGCAACCCCGCTTCCTATATGGATCGCAGTGTCATGGAAGGCAACCCGCATCAGGTGATTGAAGGTCTGTTGATCGGGGCTTATGCTATTGGCGCGACGGAGGGGATCATCTACACCCGTTCTGATTATGCGATTGCGGTCAAGCGACTGAATATGGCCATCGAACAGGCCAAGGAAAGAGGTTTCCTGGGTGATAAAATTCTGGGTACAGATTTCAGTATCAACTTCCGGGTGCATGAAGGGCTCGACGCGTTTATTGGTGGAGAGTCCACGGCATTGATGGAAGCGGTTGAGGGCAAACGTCCGTTCCCGAAAGCGCAACCTCCTCATTCCAGCGAAGTGGGATTGTGGGGCAAACCGACCGTCTTGAACAACGCGGAAACCTGGGCCACGGTTCCTAAAATCATCAAGAATGGCGCGGACTGGTATGCGGCGATGGGCAATGAAAATGCCCAGGGGTGCAAGGTTTGGGCGATTGCTGGAAACATCAAGTACAACGGGTTGATGGAACTGGACATGAAAACCACCCTCCGGGAAGCCATTGATGATTATTGCGGTGGTATTCAAAAGAAAAAAGAGCTAAAGGTGATTCATGTAGGAGGCGTCACTGGCGGATTTCTACCGCCTGAAAAAGCTGATACCCCAATGGACTATGAAAGTCTTCTTGAAGAGGGCGTGTTGATGGGCCAGGCAAGTTTTTCGGCCTATGATGATTCGGCCTGCGTGATCGATCTCGCGCTTTTTTCCATTGGATTTAACGAAGGCGAAACTTGTGGCAAATGTACCCCCTGCCGGATTGGGCTGACACTTGTTAAAAACAAATTAGTGGATATCGCTGAAGGCCGGGGAAAAATGGAAGATTTGGATAAACTCGAGGCCTTGTGTGAAGAAATCAGCCAAACTTCCTTATGTGGGCTGGGAGAAACGGCACCGAAGGCAGTTCTTACCGGATTGAAATATTTTCGTAAAGTATATGAACGGCATATTGTCGATCAAACCTGTGACGCGGCACGGTGTGTCGGTTTGTATCGCTATTACGTCAAGGAAGAGGATTGTGTGGCCTGCGGCGCGTGCATCAAACCGTGTCCCACAGGAGCCATCACCGGGGGAACCCGCAAAGTCGCCGCGCACATTGATATGGACTTGTGCATCAATTGCAATGCTTGTTACCAGGCCTGCGCATTCCTGGCGATTGAATAGGATTTATTTTTATAGAGGCCTGCTGGCAACTGCCAGCAGGCTTTTTTTGTGCCTTTAATTAGCTGAGTTCGCTTTTTGTATTTGAATTCTTTTTAAATATAAAAGTTCCATGGCGTTATTTTTTAGACCTTGAACATAAGGTTTGACCAAAAGGTTCTGGGCGGAGACAAAAAGGGGAATCATTGGAACTTCTTTTTCGGTGAGCAGAATCTGGGCTTCATCATAGACCGCTTTTCGTTCTTCTGGGTTTTTCAATGTAGATCCGAGAGCGATCAATTCATCGTAGCGCGGATGAGACCATTGAAGCCGGTTATTGCCGCTGGATTGAATGAAAAGGTTCATGAAGTTGTCGGGGTCTGGAAAATCCGCTCCCCATCCCAGCCGAAAAATCTGCGGTGGGTCCAGATCCAATCGGCTGAGAAAAACTTTCCACTCCTGGCTTTCGAAATCAATGTTCACATTCAGGTTTTCTTTCCATTGGGCCTGGATGAATTCCCCAATGAACCGGTTGAGATCTCCTGTGTTGAAGACCGCAGTAACTTTTGGAAACCCTTTTCCGTTCGGATACCCCGCTTGCGCCAATAAGGATCTTGCTTTTTGAGGATCAAACTTTAATCCAATGCTCTCGTTGTACCCGAACATGCCTTTGGGAATCCATGATGAGGAGGGCAGTTCTCCGCCCTTCAGGAATCCGGGAATCCGTGACCGGTCAATGGCATGGGCAAAGGCTTGTCGGACAAGCGCATTATTGAAAGGTGGTTTTTGGACATTAAAGCCATAGTAATAACCCCTTAGCTGAGGTTTGTTTCTATATTCGGGGCTGGATTTAAAATGAGGAATAGCGACAGGCGGCAGTTCGACATAGTCCAGCTCTCCGGTTTCGTAAAGGGTTAATGCGGTAGTGGGTTCCTGTACAACGAAAATCCGGATGGTATCCACCGACGGTTTGCCTTCGTAGTGGCGGGGGTTGGCTTTCAACACCATTTTATATTCGTGTTGCCACTCTTCCAGTATATAGGGGCCGTTGGTGACAATATTTTCAGGCTCTGTCCAGGAGTCCCCATGTTGATGGATAACATCTTTTCGGGCGGGGTATGTGACCATGAAAGTGGTGATGCTGGGAAAATAGACTACGGGTTTTTTTAACCGGACCTGCAGAATATCCGGGGCCAATGCTTTTATCCCAACCTTGTCGGGATCGGTTATTTCTCCTGAATTGTATTGGCTGGCATTTTTAATGTCGAAGAGGAAGTAAGCGTATTGAGCCGCCGTCTCAGGTGCGAGCAATCGTTTCCAGGCATACTCAAAGTCCCCTGCAGTGACCGGTTTTCCATCACTCCAGGCAACATCGTTGCGTAGGAAAAAAGTGATGGTTTGGCCGTCCTCGGAATACTTCCATTTTTTTGCGATGGCAGGTTTGGGATTTAATTCGGAATCGTATTGGGTGAGTCCCTCCATGAGGTTGGTGAGAATAGTGAACGAAATACTATCGGTAGCCAGAGCCCAATCCAGGGTAGGAGGCTCGTTTCTTATGGACATCCGGAAAACAGATTCGTCTGTTGCGGCAGACGGACTGCACCCATTAAGTACCCAGGATAAAATCACAACCGGGAACCAGAAAGAAAAACCTGCGTTTTGTAATTTCATTTAAAAGTCCTTGGTGGTTTTATACTGCAGGTTATGCTAATGGAAAATTCAGGAGTACCACTTTCCAATCAAATCCCTGGCGTTTCCAAATAATAGTAAAAGATTGGTTTTTAATTTTGAAGCTTGCCTTGAAATGAGAAAAATCTATGAAGAAAATATAATCAATTCGTTCCCAGAGGCTGGGGACATTTGGGCCTTCAAGTTTTAACGGTTTTTCTTTTATGGGCAGGCTTAATTGTTTTGGTTCAGAAACTTTCTTATGTTTTGGTTCAGAAACTTTCTTAAATATTTTTCTGATTTGGTCGGCATACTTGTTTGGGTTGTGGTAAAGATAAATTATTCCCTCTGGCGTAGCTATTTCGTCTGCGATTTGCCGGGTTAGTGAGATGGCACTAAAACTTATCTGTAAGTTTTTCTGTTTTAGGTTTTTGTTTAAAACTTCTTTGACGAAAAGGTTAAGATTCTTCTCAATTCCTTTCCTAATGGTAGGCCAATGAATTTCCTCCATTACTACTTTCTTATTGGCAGATTCCAGACCGAAATATAACTTTAATAAAGCCATATAAGGCCAAATTAAATATACTAATATCGGAACACAAAGAGTGATAAAAAGTTTTCGCATATTGCCAGCTTCCATTTATTGGATTCCCCTGATTTCTGCCTTGAATACCTAGAATTTTTCCTATTATAACCATCATTGCTCTAATTAAGTTAGAGCAAGCTTTTTTAACACGGGGAATGAAGGTTAATTCTCTTTTTATATGCGAGGCCTTTTTTCACAAGCCCGATTCAATCCAGCTAAATACGGAATTTTCCGGATTTATCATTTAATTCTTTACTTTTCCCTACACCTTTATAGAATGGAGCTTTTTTACCTGGTTCCGGAGCGGTCATGGCAGAAGATATTTCCTATATCAGAAAATGGATCAAGCGCGGCTTGAGCAAGGATAAGAAAACTCTGGATTTTTCCAACAGGGGCATCGATAACGAGACTGCTATGGAGCTGGCTGAAAACGTGGCACTCCCTGATATTGAAATCCTTTACATTCATACCAATAAAATCAAAGATTTGGGTGTGGAAGAATTGGCACAGTCGGAATTTTTCGAACCGCTTAAGGAACTCTGGATGTATGAAAACTTGGTTGGGGATGACGGAGCAAGGGCTCTGGCCGAATCAGAGCAATTGACCCGTTTACGTTACCTTAGTTTATACACCAATAAAATCGGGGATGAAGGGGCTTTGGCTTTGGCAAACTCTAAAAACCTTTCCAAACTTGAAGTTTTGGATCTTTCGTTCAATCGGATTGGAGATCGCGGAGCGGAAGCTTTGGCAAATTCTAACCACCTTAAAAAATTAAAGGAATTGCATCTTGATGCCAACCGAATTGGTCTCAGGGGAATGCAGGCCTTGGCTAAACTCTCCGGATTGCAAAACCTCCAAACCTTAAACTTGTCTTTTAACCGAATCGATCTCCAAGGACTGGAACTATTGAATGATTGAAAACGGACTACCCCCATATTGGTGGTTGATGCATGCGGCCTGAAAATAAAGATTTAAATTTTATCCGGACTCTAAATGATAAGTTGAACCGCAAGGATTCAATTTTGGATCTCGCCTATGAGCGAATGGGGGATGCGGGAATTGTTTTTTTGTGCAGGAACAAAGATTTATCCCATGTTCAAAAACTGGATTTGAGCTGGAATGAGATTACGGATGAAGGTTTGGGTGTTCTTGCCGGGTCGGGTTCGCTGGCTGGGTTAAAACATCTTATTCTCAATGCCAACCAGATTGGAGATGAGGGGGCTGTAAACCTTGCAGTTTCAAAAAATCTTCCAAACCTTGAATCGGTAGAATTGGTCAATAATCAGGTTTCCGATTTTGGAGCCTTGAGCCTTGTGAAATCCCAGTCCCTGTTGAACCTTGGATTCGTGGACTTGGAAATGAATAAGGTGGGGCAAAAGAAAGTAACCCGGTTTCCAGACGGCGCGATGGTTTCCAAGCTTCGTATCCTCAATCTTCGTCGCAATCTTTTGGGAGATGAAAACATTGCCGACTGGGCGCAGGCCGGCGCTTTTGAAAAGCTGGTTCACCTGAACCTGGGTTGGAATCAAATCACCAATCAAGGTGCCCGCATTCTTGCACATTCCCCCACTTTAAATCAGCTGGAAATTCTGGTTCTTGATTCCAATCATATTGGTGATCCGGGAGCCCTGGATATTGCGGGATCCAGGCACTTGAATAATCTTGTTCAACTTTATATGCAGGATAATAATATTGGCCGGACAGGGGAAACCGCTTTGCTGTCCATGCGGTCCCGGAATTTGGTTGAGAAGAAAAGAATCGATAATAAACTCAACCTAAATGAACAGAGGTTGGACAATAAAGACCTTGCTTCTTTGGCACAATTTGAAAAACTGGATGGGGTTGTTTCCCTTACACTGAGGAACAACCATTTTGACTACCACGGAATTCAGGAGCTTGCCAATTCCCCATATCTTAAAAATCTGATGTCCCTGAACTTGATGAGTAATGCAGTGGGGGACAAAGGCCTTCTCTTACTGGCGGAATCCCCGAACTTTCCCCAATTGGAAAGTTTGAATCTGGAAAATACTGGAATTACCGCGCTGGGAATCCTGGCTCTTTCCCAGTCTCCGCATCTTACCAAATTGAAAGAGCTTAATTTGAACAGCAATGATCTGGGGGAAAAAGGTTTTCGTATTTTGGCGGATTCCGGAAATTTCAAAAACCTGATTAAACTAAAAACCTCCGGGGTTCCGGTGGGGGATGCCGGGTTTCAGGCTATTGTCCAGTCCAATACTTTAAAGCAGCTTGAAGAGCTGGAGGCCATGGGTAATGTCATCACCCGGGAAAGTTTGGATTCCCTGGCAAATTCCTCCATTTTATCTCAGTTGAAAAAGTTGGATCTTCGCCGCAATAAACTTAAGGATGTGGACCTGATATTCTTGGCCGATTCTCCACAATTTCAGAGTCTGGAAGCGTTAAGATTTTAAGTGCAATATTCTACTGAACCTATGATGAGTGGGGAGAAGGGTGGAGGGATGAAAATGAATCAGGTTTTTTAGGGGAGCAATTCGCTATGTTCTTGTCAACCTGATTGAATAGCGTTGTTAAAAAATGCAAAGATTTTTTCCAGCCGGACCAGGAGTTCTTTTTCCTCCATAGGGTGGACTCGAAAAGAAACCGCACTGGTATGGCCTCCTCCTCCCATATAAAGATCGCCAAATAATTCCTTGATTTTATCTTCACCAGTGCGCAAATCCACGCCGGAAAAATCTACAGCCCTTCGAATCTTGATAAAGATACAATCTTTCCCCTCAGCGTTTTTTCCTTCAAAAATAACGATTCCGGCATGTCCGGATTTTTCCGGTACAGCGTTCACAAGAAAACTCATGATATCGACAAACCAGTCCGAATCAAATGTCTGACAGTTTCCTTTCACTTCCTCATAGGTTGAAGGCAGGAGGTTTAAAAACCCCATCTTTCCTTTGATCTCAATACGGGAGTTCAATAAATTGAAGCAGCTTTCCTGATCTTCTGTCAGCCTGTTTAAATAATCCAGAATTTGTTTGGGATCACCAAATTTTGAGAGTGGAGAATCCTGTCCTCGTTTGTCGTCCGCACCTCGCCAGCGCGTAATTTCTTTTAACTGCTCCCCAAGTTTTTCCATCCAGTAGTCGTAGTCTTCCTGATAATGGATTACCTTGCCCCCCACAGTATCACCGAGCATTCCTGTTATCAGCCCCAGAATAATATTGCGCTGGCTAAATGGGTTGGGTCCTTGCAGGTTTTTATCATGAAGCGTTTCCAGAATGGTCCCAATAATCTCTGTATTTGCATTGGCGTTTCGGAACAGCTTGATACCATAATCGGTCAATTCCTCGCTATCCGCTCCGAAGTGATGGTCAATTTCTATGACCTTGGGTTTTTTCGATAATATGCATTCCGAAATGAAAGGGTAAAAAGGAACCAGTTTGGTGTTGGCAGTATCACAAAAAATAACCGTTTCAATTTCATCCTTAATCGCTTCAATCTCTTCCTGGTTTCTGAGAATGCGGATAGAATTATAGCGGATGATTTTTTCAAAAAAATCCAGATTTTCCCCAAGCGTGTCGGGAATGACCAGGAAGACTTTTTTATCCAACTGGTTAAGGTACAGGGAAAGAGATAACATGGAGCCCACCGAGTCCGGGTCGATATCTCCACTGAACAGGAAACTGCTGCTGGAATTTAACACATCAATGGTCTGTCTCAGGTTCGTTTCCCAAGTTGGTCCATTGATAGGTTTTTTCTCTTTCATATATACATGCACATTCAAAATAGGTTAACTTTTGTAGAATATTCTAATTATTATAAAAGGTTTTCCCAGAGCTTGGCAAATAAATTTAATGATTTCAATGATAAAGGGCGGGGTCAGGGTAGGGGGGAAATCCAATAGTTACCAATGGTTTAACTGGAATTTAGAAAGTATGGTTTACTAAAACCCCGGGTTGTCATCAAATATTTCGTTAAAGTCATCTTGGGGAGAATCATCCGGTGCAGGACGGCACCAGTCAAAATAGGGTCGGCATCATCCGATTCCGATGTTTGGGGTTGGGCAGTTTGGTCAGCGAAATCCTTCAAGCTCAATTCTGTGAAATCCCGGCTGCCGCATTGGCATTCGGATTCTCCATCTACGAATTCCGTCTCTGTCTTGAGCAAATAAGCCCTGCCACAGGAATCGCAGGTATGACCTTGATGGGTTTGCTGCAAATCGTAAGCCAACATGTTTTCCCGGCATTGGTTACATACAGCCGGTACCTCAGGAGTGAATTCGGGAATCAAATTTTCAAGCCCACAACCTTCGCATTCTATCAGTAGTTCGAAAGGGGTCTTCAGCTTCATAGCAGGGTTAGGAGTCTGAATGCCCAGGGAATAATTTTGACATATCTCCCATTTTCTCCATGGCTTCTTCCTTGGACATTTTAGTAATATCTACGCCCATTTCAGCTAATGCGCCTGAGAAAGGACATTTGCTGGCCCCACTCTTGGCCTCTTCACCTTCTACGGCCTCTGCGGGTTTCTCGGTTTCGATTTCTCCCGCTTCCGCCATGATGATCCAATGCATGGACTCAATGGCCTGTTTTTTTTCGGAAGTTATTTTTTCAATGGATTCTTTGGTTTCAGGATGGTTTACCAAAGCGGCGGCCTCCTCGTATTTTTCCAAAGCTTTTTTCTCGAATTCAACAGCTTCTTTCAAAACTGCGGCAGAATTAGACATTGTCGCATCTCCTGACAAAATTAATAGGCTGGCTTCGTAATATATTAATGGAACTTTTAAAATATACCAAATCCTTTGCCCAAATAGCAATAATGTTATCCACTGCATGGCAAATTCAGGGGAGGGGCGTGTTGCGGGACTATAGGAAACCTGACATAATGCGCCCATGAAAAAAATCATTATTATAGGAGGCGGCATCGCCGGATTGGCGGCGGCATACCGTATCCAGAGGGAAATATCATCAGGAACTCCGCTGGAATGCTCCCTACTTGAAGGCGGAGACCAATTTGGAGGAAAAATTGCGACAGAAAGGTCTGAGGGATTCGTCATAGAACGGGGGCCTGATTCATTTATCTCGCAAAAACCCGCGGCTATCCAATTATGTAAACAACTTGGTATTGAAGGCCATTTGGTCGGAACCAATCCGGAAGTACACCGGTGGCAAGCTGGTGACCATGCCAGATGGCCTGAGCCTGATGATTCCCACCAAATTCTTGCCTTTCGCCCTGACTCCCCTGTTCAGCCTGGCTGGAAAAATCCGCATGGCGTTCGATCTTTTGATCCCCAAAAAAGTGGATGAAAGCGATGAAAGTCTGGCCTCATTTATCCGCAGGCGGATGGGCGAGGAAGCGTTGAGAAAAATGGCCGAACCCATGCTGGCTGGCATTTATGCCAGTGATCCCGAAACCATGAGTATTGGCAGTACCTTTCCCATGTTTGTCGAGACCGAACGCAAATACCGATCCCTCATCCTTGGAATGCTGGCAAGAAAAAAAGCCATGCTCTTAAACGCCAAAAAGCGTCCTGCAAATAACTACACCTTGTTCATGACCTTGAAAGAGGGTTTGGGGGAAATGGTCGAAGCAATAATTAAAAAATCCCCTGATATTCAATTCCAGTCCGGCGCCAGAGTGGAATCCATTTCCAAGAAAGAAGGTGACTGGTGCGTAAATTTAGAAGGCGGCGGGGAAAACAAAGCCCAGGCACTAATACTTGCCACTCCCGGCCATATCACTGCCCGGCTCCTGCAACCGGTTGCTCCCAATGCCGCTGAAATCTTAAAACAAATCAAATATGTTTCTACCGCCACTGTTACTCTGGCGTATAAAAGGGAAGGTTTTTCCCACGCTCTGGATGGATTCGGATTTGTCGTTCCCAAATGTGAAGGCCGGAGCATTCTAGCCTGCACCTGGACCTCATCGAAATTTCCCCACCGGGCTCCGCAAGGATATGTCATGCTTCGTTGTTATCTGGGAGGCGCATTGCAGGAAGATATTGCCGAAAAAGATGAACAAACCCTAGCCACCCTGGTCATGCAGGACCTTAAGAAAATTATGGGAATCGAAGAAGAACCGGTATTCTGCAAAGTTTTTCACAATCGTAAATCCAACGTGCAATACCATGTGAACCATTCTGAGCATATTGATTCCATCATGAAAGATTTGGAAAGGTTTCCGGGCCTGTTTCTGGCAGGAAGCGCTTACCGTGGGATCGGGATACCTGATTGTATCCAAAATGGAAACCAATCTGCCGAATTAGCGACCCAGTTTCTTGCGGGAAAATCCTAAGCGGATATATAGCATCTAACATACAAAACCAAAAAAAGGAGTTTTTATGAAATGGGTTTCCGCCCTATCCCGGCAAACAGATATTGACAGTGCTGTACAAGAAGCGGCTGAATCTGCCATCCGCCAACTTGGCAAAGACCATGCCGATTTGACCATCGTGTTTGTTTCTCCCCAGTTCAGTGAATTTTATGACAAGGTTCCTGATTTAGTCAGCCGGTATTTCAACCCCGGCCTTCTTTTCGGCTGTTCAGGGGGAGGGATCATCGGCAATGGCGAAGAGGCGGAGCAACAGGCGGCAGTCAGCATCACCTGTGCAGAACTGCCCGGTGTAAAAATTCAGCCCCTTCATTTCGAAACCACCGATCTGCCGGATCAGGATACTTCCCCCTCTGTATGGAGAGATTGGTTTAAGGTGGATGTGGAAGACAAGCCCCATTTTGTTTTTCTGGCAGACCCCTTTTCATTCCGCGGCGAAGAGTTTCTGGCGGGGGTGGATTTTGCCTATCCCCGCAGTAAAAAAGTTGGGGGACTCGCCAGCGGTGCCCAGGCTTTAGGTGGCAATGCCCTGTATCTCGGAGACAAAATCTATCATAGCGGATTGGTCGGCATCGCGTTAAGCGGCGATATCGAAGTTGATGCCATTGTTGCACAGGGGTGCCGTCCCATTGGCAAACCCATGCAAATTACTCAGTGCGAGCAAACCCTGTTAAAGGAACTGGAGGGGAAACCCCCATTGGAAGTTATCCAGGAACTCCACGAAACTTTATCGGACGCCGACAAAAATCTGATGCAAACCTCTCTGTTTCTGGGAATAGAAATGGACCCCATGAAAGACAACCCGAAACAGGGAGATTTCCTCATCCGCAATTTAATGGGGGCGGACCGGGAGAGTGGGGCCCTGGTTATAGGCACCTTGTTAAGAAACGGACAACTGGTACAGTTTCATTTGCGCGATAAACAGATGTCGGCAGAAGACCTGAATGTCATGTTGACCCGTTATCTGCAACAGGGAAACGCCGAAAACGCCAAAGGAGCGCTGTTGTTTTCCTGCCTGGGTCGCGGAAAATATCTTTATGGCAAAACCAATCACGATACCGATATGTTCCGCAGCAAACTGGGGGAGATTCCTCTGGGAGGATTTTTTTGCAATGGAGAAATTGGGCCGGTGGGAAACACTACCTTTTTACACGGGTATACCAGCTCGTTCGGTATTTTCCGCCCCTTAGCAGGGGAGACAGATAGCAAGAGCCCATAAGCCGAGACAGAAAAAGCAACCCCCTCAATCCCCCTTGTCAGAGGGAGGGGCCTGGGCAAAGACAACTCTTTACTTGCAAGCAAAAGCCATTTACCCCTTCGGGGCATGCGTGATGTCCTCTTCATTAGTCCTCATGCCCTGCAAGGGTAAAGGCTAAGGAAAAATATCACGGCTACTGGCCCCACGCCTAGTGGAGGATTTATGAATGTTACCATATTGGGTTCCGGTACCGCAGTGCCCTCGCTGGAACGCAATTCGTCCGGCGTGCTCATTCAGGAAGAGGGCATCAATACTCTGATTGATTTCGGCTATGGAACCCTGAAACAACTTTTGCATCTGGGAATCACCTACCACGATATCGATCGGATTTTTTTCACTCACAACCACCCGGACCATATGTGTGATTTGATCCCTTTTTTATTCGGAGCCCGATACCAGCCCTCTGCAAGAAAAAAGGATCTGGAAATTGTGGCCGGACCCGGATTTCAGGAGTTTTTCGATAAACTTATGTCTGCATTCAAGCATTGGCTCATTCCTACCGAATACCAAATCCACGTCACAGAAATTGATGAGGGATCAAAAAAGTTTGGGAGCCATCAGGTCACCTTCAAAAAGGTCCGCCATATAGAGATGAGCCGGGGCTACCGGTTTGAGAACTCTGCCGGAAAGTCGGTGGCTTTCTCCGGAGATACTGATTATTGCCAGGGCATGATTGAATTGGGCAGGGAGGCCGATCTCATGGTCCTGGAATGTGCCATGCCCGATGAAGAAAAAATAGCAGGGCATCTGGTTCCCTCGCTGGCAGGCAAGCTGGCGCAAGAAGCCGACTGTAAAACGCTTTGTCTCACCCATTTTTATCCACCCTGTGATATGGATGTCATGCGCCAAACCGTATCTGCCATTTATGGCGGTGAATTGGTTCTGGCACGTGACCGCATGCAGTTTCAATTATAAAGGTCCCACTTTCGTGGGAGGGAACTGGGCAAAGGCTTGGTTGAGCCGAGATAACTCGTATTCGCCAATAAAAGCTATTGCAGTAGCCACCGGCCGGCGCCTAGTGGGCCTAACTCTTTCCTTCTTTACGGTCTTCGATGTAGTCCACCACCAACATGAATAGCTTGATAAACCCGAGAGTCGCAAACAGGCCGGCTAGCATCTGTAACATAGGAGGCAAGGCTTTGATAAAGTTGGTAATGCTACCTATGAGATATTCCATAATTAGTTTTTTCGGACAAGGTCTCTATTTTTCAGCGAGAGAATTTATTGGATAACGGGCAACCCATTGAAAACATTTTGTTCTCCATGATTTTTCGGTTAGGGGTTCACTCCGTTTTTATTCTCCGGTATAATCTGCGATAAAGGCGCAATAAAAAAATAGGGGTGAGCACATGCCAGCTTTATCACATTTTGCTTCAACAATCTTCCTTGTTTTTATTCTTAATGTTTTTCCTGTTGGGGCGGCAGGCTTTATCGACAACGAAAATGGAACTGTGACAGATCCTGATACCGGTTTGGTTTGGCAGAAAGGCGATTCCTTTCATGATTTGAAAAAAGGACTCAACTGGTATGAAGCATTGGAGTATATCACGCGAAAAAACCTGGAAAAGTTTGCGGGTTACGATGATTGGCATCTGCCCACCCTGAATGAATTGAACCAGTTGTGGATACCTTCAGGAAAGATAAAAAGCAAGGATGATGAAACCCTTGGGCTTCCCCCTGGGTTTAAAGGTGGGGGGAGTTATTATATCTGGACTCAGGATGAGCGTGGGCTGGACCATGCCTGGTATTTTGGTCTCGGTCATAAAGAAAACTATTTTAACCTGAAAGATTTGGCAGACCTGGAACAAGGTGTCAAATGGTCCACTCCCAGCGTGACCACTAGGCGTGGGGCCAGTGAGCAATATCTCTATCTGGCTAGCAACGATACTCTCGGCTTGAGGTGATTTGTTCCCTCTTTCTTAAAGAGGGCGGGGGTGATTTACATTATTCAAGTTTCATAATGAGGTTGGGCTAAATATGAAACCAAATTTTTTTCATTCAAAGTTTGTTTTGCTGGTGTTGGCGGGATTGTGTTATGCCTCCTCGTCTGTGATGGCGCAAGAGCATAAAATGGACCACGGAGCGATGGATCATTCCGGGCCGGTACCCGGGCAGGAATACCGGGTTGATGAGCCCATGGATCATGGGGGCCATGATGCTATGCAACACGGAGATGGTTTATTCCGCACCCGCGGATCTCATGATCAGGCTGACCAATACAAACCAGAAGACGTAGACTCCAAAAGTCTTTTGGCGCGTGGCCGCAACATTTATATGCACATGTGTGTGTTCTGCCATGGGATAGACGGCAATGGAGGCGGCCTTGCGGTTGAATATTTATATCCTTGGCCGAGGGATTTCAGAGCAGGGATTTTCAAATTCCGCACCACTCCTACGGGTACGCTTCCCCGCGATGAGGATTTATACCGAACCATCATAAACGGTATTCCCGGGACCTCCATGCCAGCCTGGAAAGATGCGTTGAGTCCCCAAGACACCTGGGCTTTGATCCATCATATTAAAAACTTTTCTCCACGGTTCAAAAACGAACCGCAGGGTGAAAAAATACCGGTTACCAATCGCCTTGCTTCTTCTCCAGCGTTGGTGGCCCGGGGCAAGGAACTTTTTAAAGATTTGAAATGTGTTCGGTGCCACGGAGAGTCTTTAAAAGGGGATGGTGAACTGGCTGAATCGCTCATGGATGCCTGGAAACACGCCGTGTTTGTGCACGACATCACCAACCCGTATTCATTCAAGAGCGGGCACAAGCCGGAAGATCTTTTCAGAACTATTACCGCTGGACTGGATGGAACGCCTATGGGTTCGTACGTTCATGTTCCGGAAGAAGATCGTTGGGCGTTGGTGCATTATATTCGTTCAAAGTCCGTGAAGGAATTTAAACAAGCGGAATTTGAAACGGATATTCTTTCACTTCCTGTTGGCTTTGAACTGGATACCGACCCTTTTAGTCCGGTATGGGAAGGCGTACCCAGCACAAGCCTGGTATTGCGCCCGCTATCCGCGAGGCGGGGTGCGGTGGAATTCATCAATGTGGCTTCGGTAAATAATGGTGAACAACTGGCGATACGCCTGCAGTGGGAGGACCCGACTCATGACGCTTTTTCGGAACTGCGTTCGGACACATTTCGTGATGGGGTGGCGGTGCAATTTGCATTGGGGGCGGTAACGCTTCATACCCATGGTCATAATGAACCGTTTTTCGGGATGGGTAACCGCAACAAACCGGTTAATATCTGGCATTGGAAAGCTGGTTTGGAAGAAGCACTCGAAGCTGAGGACGATCTGGAATATGCCGGCGGTGGCGTGGATATGGACGCGTTGATTTATGGCGATATTATTGCTGAAGCTTTCTCTCGTGTTAGTGCTACCGGGAATAACCCCGTTGAGGAACTGAATGCTGAAGGGTTTGGCACCGTCACGCCGCAGCCGCCTGAAAACCAAAATGTGGAGGGCACCGGGGAATGGAAGGACGGAGTCTGGACAGTGGTCTTTCTCCGCGATATGCCAAAAACCGGTAAATGGGACGTGGACTTTGCCCAGCGCATCGACCCGGCACTGATGGCGTTTGCTGTCTGGGATGGAGTTAAGGAAGACAGGAACGGACGCAAGGTGATCAGCGTCTGGCAACGCTTCACTGTTAAGAAACCAACGCCTTGAGAAAAGAGGTCTGCAACGCCGTCACAGGGTTTTTTGCTTTTCTTATTTTCCTTACTTCTCTTACTTTTATAATTTCCCCGTTGCAGGCGGAGGAGCCGATAGGGTTAGGTGAATTAAACAGGCTGATTCAGCTTCACCTACCGAAAAAGTTTCAAGAAGGCGTGGATTCAGGTCCGTCCAAAAAAATAAAACTCCTACCGAAAAGTGAAGCAACCGTATTCACGATTCCCGGATTCGAAGCTTATGGTTGCGGGGAGTGCCACCAGGCAGAACAACTGCTGGACCGGTCCATTAACCGGATGCGGAAATCGCTGGTGTGGCTTTCCTCCATTTTTCCAAACCTTCCCCCGCCACCGTTAAAACAATTTATCATTCAATCCTGGGCGGATGAATGGTTGCGGTCCGGCCAGTTTGCGCACACCACTTTTGACACGATCCGTATTTTCCCTTCCGCGATTCTGGTAGACAGCCGGGTGTATGGAAACGCCACCCTTTGACCCAGCCATTTTTGGGCATTGCCAATGAATTGGAAGCATATGGATTGAATATCCGCTCCGATCCCAGATTCCTGCTTTTGAATTTCCCTTATTTTGCCGACACCCTGACAGCGTTTTTCATTACGGATTTTCCCGATATCCTCAACCGTTTTTTTTCCCGCGAGGTTAAAGAGGCGGTGACTGTTCCCAGAGAGGTGCAGTGGTTTTTAATGCCTTTTGAGGACGACACGCTGAACCGGGTGGCCACAGCAATAGAAAATCTGGAACCGGTGCTGCGGGAAGTGTCCCGCCTGAACCGGGAGTATCCTTTGGAGTCCGCTTATCTGGGGGAGCAGACCCGTGCCGTTTCGCTATTGCTCGATATCGCGGCGGTGAAAATCCTCCCACTCCCACCATTGGATCTGGGTTCCCCGGCGCTGGATGAAGCGTTTTCCCTATTGGATCAGCAGTTCAACAAACTCGATAACACCCGCCTGGGTTATCGTATAGATCGAAAGCGGGAGGCCTTGATGACAATGCGTTATCAATTGCGATTGAAGGGTTCGGCAACCCGGCTGGGAATTTATTTTCGGTTTTTAAAGCAACGGTTCATCGAACCGAATGGAGAGGTAAAACTGGTTGTGCCGGATGAAAAAGATTTCCAGTTGTTTGTTGAGGAAAAACGCAGTGAAATCGAAAAAATGGCAGGCTCCCCAAAACTTACCCCGGTGGAGAAAGCAGGAGCCTTGAGAATGTTGCAAACTATTCCTGCCACTAGGCGGGCAAGCAGGCAATAATTTTCTAGCCAGAAAAACAATGGCTAGTTGCCACCGGCGGCTCGCCGGTTAGAGTTTGCTGGCGGGGGTGACAAGAGCGGGACCTTTAACGTGGTCTTCCAGAGTTTCCGCCTGCACCTTGTCCTGCAATTTCATCAGGGCATCGATCACCATTTCGGGTCTTGGCGGACATCCAGGAATATAGACATCAACCGGGATGAGGGTGTCAATTCCCATCACCGTGGCGTAGTTGTCGTAGAATCCGCCTGAAACCGTACACACCCCATAGGCGACAACCCATTTGGGTTCGGTCATCTGGTTATAGACCTTGGTAAGAATAGGGGCCTGTTTATGGCTAATAGTGCCTACTACCATAAGCAGATCGGCCTGTCGCGGTGAAAACCGCGGAAACGCCGCGCCCATCCTGTCGAGGTCGTACCGGGGACCGGCCACGGACATGAACTCCATCCCACAACACGCGGTGATGAAGGGATAGATAAAAAACGAATATTTTCTTGCCCAGTTTATAGCCTGGGTCATTTGCGTTACGATCACGTTATTGCCCAGACTCATCTCGGTCTCGGTTCGGTATAATCCAGCCATACTATCCACTCCCTGAATTAAGGTTTACATAGCATTTTAAAATATTTTCTGCCAAATATCCAAGAAAATCCACCAGCCAGCGGCCGGTGGCGACTTGCAATGGTTCATTTAGCCGAGAGTAATGTTGTTAGCAACAAAAGGCCCATACTATGGTCCAGCGTCACGCTGGCGACTGGTGGTTGCCTGTGGGTCTTAAACCAGTGTATAATTGGGGCATCGTAAAATGCTGGTATAAGCTCATATCAAGAATTCAGCTCAGTAAAGGGTCTGCGTACTGGGTGCCTGAAAATATTGTTGGAGAATAGGAATTATGGATTACAGCAACAACAAAATCTCTATGGGCCAGGAAAGGATCCTGGCTGAAACGGAGTCAATTATCCGAATGCATTTGAGCAAGGATGGGAACACCCTTGATCTTACTGCTGTTTATTTGAAGGAATATGGTGCTAAAGACATCGCCCGCATGGAGTTTTTGAGGCCTTTAACAAACTTGGCTTTTGGAACCAATCTGTGTGGTCCCAAGGGGGTGAAATACCTTGCCCAGTCTGAAGTGCTGGTCAACCTGACTTCGCTGAACCTGTTTTATAACCGGATTGGTAACGAAGGGGTCAAATACCTCGCGGTGTCAGACAATCTATTGAGTTTGCAGAACCTGGTCATTACAGATAATGAAATTACCGATGAGGGAGCATTGGTTCTGGCCAAATTCCTTCCTCTTTTCACCAATCTGGTGCGTCTCGATTTGCGCCTCAATCGGATCAGAGATGATGGAAAAGAGGCCCTCCGGGAAGCACAAAAAATGTCTACTGTCAAACACCTGCTACTGGACAAAGTAGAAGGTTTCCAAGTCAAAGGCTAGCCACTTGGCGTGGGGCCAGCTGGCAATCGCCTCCTCTAATAGCAAAGAGTTGTCTCGGCTTGATGAGTATTTACTCATTGCCACCGGCCGCTGGCCGGTTAGGCGAGTGGGTTTAGGTTTACCTTGTTGTTATCGAACAGAGGTTGAATGTCTCCGAAGTCAATTCCCGCAAGGTCCACACATTGCCGTATGGCGGAACTTTGATAAATGATCTGCCATAACCGGTTGCCCAATTCCTGAATATTTTCGAGAAGCAGGTTTAGTCCTTGAGTGTCCTCTTTACGGAGGATGGCGAACAGGTCGAGGCACAGAGGTTTCCATTTTTCCTCAATTTTTAGAACGTTGCGATACAGTTCCAGTTCATGCTTAATGAGAGGGAAGGTACTTCTAAGAGGATGGGCCTTAGTCGATTCTGGGAAAAGGGATAAGAACTCTTTTTCGATTTTTCCTGCTTTCCAACCGGTGAACAGATAACCTGTCAAATTGCCGTGCAATACCGAGATGGTTTGAACGAGTTGATGGACACGGTCAATATATTCCGACCGCATTTCTTTTATTAAAACCGCATTGGGGTAATCGTTACGGATACGTTCTTTGATCAGGGAAAGACTTGCATAAAGTTCCCGCAGTACGGAATTCAAATGACCGATAGCCACGGAGTCATTAGGTTCACGGGTATCTTTTAAAGAAATTGTTTCCACTTCCAGATCCCTTTTTGTGGTTTCGATATAATTGATTTGCGGGATATCCAGCAGGCTGTAAAAAACCTCCGGTGAAATGGCCAGGTCGAAACCGAAATGATCCAGCACATATTTGCGGACTTTTCGGCATTTGACCACGTCGCGA
>JYMV01020532.1_pt1 | contig 18558 bp, 17 predicted proteins | sample 338911 | NCBI WGS metagenome assembly JYMV01 (sample SAMN03354496, study PRJNA234377) | hydrothermal vent metagenome | biome: Deep sea; feature: Hydrothermal plumes at the Eastern Lau Spreading Center, Western Pacific Ocean; material: Seawater | place: Tonga | collected 2009 | depth 2000 m m
CCCTATATGTGTTTGCCGTAAGTGAACTGCTTAACCGTCACATCGACACCGAAAGTAATCGGGTTTGTTTATTGATTTGGATTTGACCTCTGCAGAGGTCAAAAAGAATTCTATTGGCTATTGACGAGAAGGAGGCTCATATGTGTTATACGCGCCCATATTAATAAGCTCCTTTTTTTTGGAATACACCCATCTTTGTCATGAAGCTTTCCTTCAGTAAGAATGCTTTCTTTTTTACACACTTCGTTGAAACTCCATATGTCAAATGCGTCCCCAGGAACAGCAACTTCCTTGAGATGCTCTTCGAATTCCTCAAAGTCATCAAAACCAAATACTCTTGGAAAGCTAGCTCCGCGATAGAACCAATGTTGAACGATAATTGGTCCTCTAGTCAATGCAGCTTTGATTTTTGAAACACTCTCTTCTGAGTATTAACAGGACACCCATCATAACTGTACTTCGGTACAGTTTCCAAATCCCCGAGATTGTGCACAACAGGAAACCCCGTGAGTAAACTCAGGAGGAGTTAACATGGCAAAAGCCAGGAAGGCACAAACCTGCTTTGAAGATACCCTCTATTACCATTGTATTTCCCGCTGTGTGCGCAAAGTCAGGCTGTGCGGTGAAGACAAATTAACCAAAGTCAGTTACGAACACCGCCGTCAGTGGGTATAGGATCGTATTCATTTCTCATCGCAAATTTTTGCCATTGATGTTTGTGCCTATTTAGTCATGAATAACTACACTCATCTGATCCATTCTCCATCCAGATTTAGCTCAGGACCGTCTGGTATTACCTGAGTGGGGTTAATCATGGTGTGACTGAAATAATAGTGTCGTTTGATGTGCTCCATGTTCACCGTATCTTTGATGCCCGGATACTGGTACAACTCTCTGAGGTAATTGGACATATTGGGGTAATCTTCAATACGTCTCAAATTGCATTTAAAATGCCCCACGTAAACCGCGTCGAATCGCACCAGGGTTGTGAATAACCGCCAGTCGGCTTCAGTAATAGTATCACCGGTCAGATAGCGGCGTTCTGCCAATATGGCTTCCACTTTATCAAGTGCTGAAAACAGCGCTTGCACTGCTTCACTGTAGGCTTCCTGTGTTGTAGCAAAACCAGCTTTGTAAACGCCATTGTTGATATTGTGGTAAACAAACTCATTGATATCATCAATATCGGCCTGAAGCGCTTGCGGGTAGTAGTCATCCTGATTGCCGGTTAATGTGTTAAATGCCGAATTCAGAATTCGAACAATTTGCGCCGACTCATTATTAACGATTTGCTGTGTCTTTTTATCCCATAATACAGGCACAGTAACCCGGGTAGTCACATCAGGCACAGCTCTGGTATATATCTGATGCATGTATTTTGCGCCATATAAATGGTCCTCAGTAGCCGCGGCAAATGCATTTTCCCCATCAGCAAATTGCCAGCCCTGCCCCAGCATATCCGGGTGCACTACCGAAACAGAAATATGCTCCTCCAACTGCTTCAGCTTGCGTAAAATTAAAGTGCGATGAGCCCATGGACAAGCGAGGCTTACATAGAGGTGATATCGACCACTTTCCGGTTTAAATTGTCCGTCAGGCGCAATGGTATTAGTGAAAATTGAATCCTGACGTTTGAATTTTCCGCCGCTTTGTTTAGTGTCGTACCACTGTTCTTGCCACTTGCCATCTACTAATAAACCCATTGCTTTACTCCTAATTTTGAACACATCTATTCAAACACTTCATAAATGTTTTAAAAAGTGCAAGATATTCGCTCTTTCATTCTATTTTTTAGAAAGTTAGTACTGCTTGCTTAGCGGAATTGCTGCTACACTTAAGGAAAATAAAAATACTTACTGCTGATTCATGAGCGACAAATGTAAATACAGATCTCAAAGCGGAGAGCCCTGCACCGAAAACGATTTAGGTTCGGGCTATTGCTTTTGGCATGATCCACACGTAGATAAAAGCGGCATGAATCTGGCTGAACGCCTCGAAGCCCACATTCGCCGGGGCGGCACATCGAAAGGCCTGAAATTAAAACGGGTCAATCTGGCAGGCATTAACCTGGTTAATCGCAGTTCAAAGAACGGCTTCGATTTATCTGAATGCGACTTATATCGCGCCAACCTCAAAGGCGCACACCTGTTTAATCTGAATCTGCGCAATGGTTCGCTGATGAAGGCAAATCTGAATGAAGCCAATCTGCACTGCGCCGATTTAGAAGGCAGTAACCTGCTGGGTACTAAACTGGAAGGTGCCCGTATCGACAACATCAACATTGGCGATAGATTGCTGCAGGAGCGGATAGCCCTCAAGAAACGCAAAGAGCAGGATAAAGAAGCTGCCGAAGATAACTTTGAACAATCAGAAGAAATCTATCGCAATCTGCGCAAGCGGGCTGAAGATCAAGGATTGTTTCAGTTGGCGGGTCAGTTTGGCTACAAAGAATTGATCATGCGCCGCTATCAACTGCAACCCTGGTCCTTTAAATGGATTTTTTCCATGCTGGTAGACAAACTCTGCGGCTATGGAGAAAAACCAGAGAATACCGTAGTTTTCTCCATGTTCTTAATATTCATGAGCGCCATTATGTATTTTATTTTTGGTGTTAACCACGGTGATGAGCTATTACAGCTGGATTTTTCAGCTTCACTTTCTACCAATATCACTACCTTTTTTATGAGCCTCTATTACAGTGTGGTCACCTTTACCACTTTGGGTTATGGCGATATAACCCCTTTTGGCATTACCCGATTTTTTGCCGCATTAGAGGCCTTTATTGGTAGTTTTACTATTGCACTGTTCGTGGTGGTATTTGTAAAACGCATGACCCGTTAAGAGTCAATCCCTACTACTACAATTTATCGGCTAATTTAGCGTAAATGGCATCGGCAATGGGTAACGCTGATGTTGCTGCCGGTGAAGGCGCATTGCCCACATGCAAGCTGCGTTCTGTATGGGCAAACCGAAAATCGTGAATTAGCTCACCTTTATCTGACACCGCCTGCGCGCGGATCCCGGATGGATAAGGCAATAGATCCTGTAATTCAATCTGCGGACAGTATTTTTGTACCAGTCGCAGATATCCGCGTTTGTTTAACGAATTGCGAAACTCCTCTAGCCCGGAACGCCAGTTATTTTTAATCACTTTGCGAAACCCGGAATAAGTCACCATATCCAACAACTGATTAAACTGAAGGTCAGTTTTACCATAGGCTTCTTTGCCCAGCGCCAAAACTGCATTTGGGCCAACGGTCACATAGCCACCAATCATCAATGTGAGATGGACACCTAAAAATGGCAATTCCGGATCCGGTACCGGATAAATCAAGTGTTCAACAATCTGATTGTATTTTTCAGGTAAGCGGAAATATTCCCCCTTAAACGGGATGATACGCCAATCGATGTCAGGGATCAGTTGCCTGATCAACTCATCTGAATAGACCCCTGCGCAATTTAATACCTGAGCGGCGGTAAACTGTCCATTGTTGGTTTGAACGGTGACATTTGCGGAGCTTTCCTCAAGCTGATTAACCTGGGTATTAAAGTTAACTTGCCCACCCAATTGTTCAAATGAATGCAAAAAATGCGCAGTGAGTTTCTTATAGTCGGTAATACCGGTTTGCCGGATATACATGGCGGCTGTTCCGGATATTGCCGGCGCTTTCTCCTTTAATCCGGAAGGACTGAGAAACTCAGGTTGTAAATCATTATCCTGACATCGCTGATACAGTGCCTGTAATCTGGCCTCTTCCGGCTCATTAGTGGCCACAATTAACTTGCCACATTGTCGAAATGGCAAATCATTTTGTCGACACCAGGCAATGGTACGCTGCAAACCTTCTCGACAATACTTGGCTTTCAAGCTACCCGGCGCATAATACACACCGGCGTGAATTACCCCGGAATTTCTCCCTGTTTGATGCTGCGCTGCCGCGGATTCTTTTTCCAATAAGAGCACCGATAAATTCGGCTTTTCCCGCTTTATTTTTAAAGCACTCGCGGCACCGACAATACCACCGCCAATTACAATAACGTCATAACTGCTCAATTCCGTTTCCTTTGCTGCCCCCATTGGGCAATATTAAAACCCTGCTCATGTTAATCACCCCACTGGATTTTTGCAAAAATAGCAGAACTGGTTAGAATACCGCCTCTTTGTTTTCCGGTGCAGTTTTCATGGATCTTTATAGTCAGCGATTCGGCGGTATTGAACGCCTTTATGGTAAAGAGCAACTGGCGTTTTTGCGTCAGTCTCATGTTTGTGTTGTGGGCATTGGTGGTGTCGGCAGCTGGACAGCTGAAGCGTTGGCAAGAAGCGGTATTGGCAAATTAACTCTGATTGACCTGGATGATATTTGCGTCACCAATACCAATCGCCAGATCCATGCATTAACGAATACCGTAGGCCAAAACAAAGTCGATGTCATGGCGCAACGAATAAAACTGATAAACCCTGATTGCGAAGTGAACGCAGTGATGGATTTTGTGACCGACAAAAATGTCACTGAACACCTCAAAAACTTTGCCTATGTGGTTGATGCCACGGACAGTGTCAAAGCCAAAGCAGCGATGATTAATCACTGTAAACGCCAGAAGATGCCCGTTATTACGGTCGGTGGCGCTGGCGGACAAGTGGACCCCACTCAAATTACCGTTGCTGATCTGGCGAAAACCAAACAAGATCCGTTGGCAGCAAAATTGCGCTCCTACCTACGTCGCCATTATGGCTTTAGTCAGAATCCAAAACGCCGCTTTTCTGTTGAGTGCGTCTATTCGACTGAGCAACTGCGCTATCCAGATGCCGACGGCAATGTCAGTTATGCAAAGCAGATGACCGGGGGTGTAAAACTGGATTGCAGTGGTGGTTTTGGCGCGGCGGTTACAGTTACCGCCACGTTTGGCCTGGTTACCGCTTCCCGCGTATTGAATAAACTGATAGAAAAACACTTTCCTGGCGTGAAATAGCTCAAACCCGTTAATGTCTTAGGGCTGCTAATTGCGTATTTAGCAGCTCACATAAAAATACAATCTTTTGATTACTTAGCTGCCGGTAGTCAAAATAGGGGCAAATCACCACAGGTAAATCAGTGTGAACGGCAAACTCATGATTTAGCCAGTTAAAGCCCTCAGTTAAACCACATTCTTTTGCCCAGGTTCTGCCCATAACGATGTGTATGTGGCTGGAATCGAGATGGGCGAGCTCAAGTGGAGAAAACAGCAAGGCACTGTTGGAGCCTTTTTGCAGCAATTGACGGTCGCGCCACTGTTGCCAATCAACATATTCCTCTTGAGCAAAATGTAAACTGTGCTTCAGGGCATAAACGAGTTTGGCATAAACATTAAACACCTTGCGCCAGCCGTTACCGCAATGATTACCTATCGCGGCTACATCCCCCGGATTCAGAGGACGAACCCTGTCTAACTCAGCGAAGTCTGCATAATCTGGAACATTTCCCATATAGACTCGGAAGGGGCTGGCTTCATCGCCAACTCCATAATTTTTTACATTATTTTTATTCATAGTACTTGTTTAAAATCATAAATTTAGCATAATCGAAAACTGGTCGGACATGTTAAAATAACGAAAATGAAAATCACTCCGGGTAAGCTCAAGTTCCTGCTTAACTATTTTTTTGGTCCCTATATTGGCGCCGGTGTCAAAATAGAAGACTACAGTAAAGATTGGCGCTACTGCCGGGTGGTTATGCCTTTGCGCTGGTACAATCGCAATGCGGTAAACACCCACTTTGGTGGCAGTTTATTTTCCATGACAGATCCCCATTACATGCTTATGCTAATGAATATATTGGGGAAAGAGTACACTGTCTGGGATAAAAGTACTGAAATAGACTTTGTTAAACCTGGTACTGGTAAAGTTATTGCCGAGTTTCACATTACTGATAAGATGCTGGAAGACATTTACCAAAACACAGAATCAGGTGAAAAGTATCTACCCTGTTATGAAGTCAATGTAGTTGATGAAGATCAAAACATCATTTGCAAATTAAAAAAGACGTTATACATAAAGAAGCGTCTCAATAACAGAGCCCGTTTTTAACTTTTGGGAGGAACCTACAATGCACAACAACGAGAAGCTCATACATAGTTTCTATCAATCCTTCCAAAAACTGGATGCAGAAGGCATGGCTGCTTGCTATCACCCCGACGTTGAGTTTAGCGACCCGGCGTTTCCAGACCTGAAAGGCGATATGGTATCCAATATGTGGCGTATGCTGTGCTCACAGGCTCAGAACTTTGAACTCAGCTACTCTGATGTCAGTGCAGACGGAATGTCTGGCTCAGCTAACTGGCAGGCCAGTTACGACTTTTCCCGAACAGGTAGACGAGTACACAATAAAATTCAGGCCAGCTTTTTATTCGAAGATGGCAAGATTATTCAGCATGTAGATAGTTTTAACTTCTGGCGCTGGAGCAAGATGGCGCTGGGACCCGTAGGGCTTATGTTAGGCTGGACGCCCATGTTACGGCACAAAGTTTCCACTATGGCCAATAGCAGCCTGAATAAATATTGTGAACAGCTCAGGAACTGAATTCCTGAAGCGGATTCTTTAACGTTTCCACCAGTTTCGCCATAACATCTTTTCGGGCAGACGTTTTGCGCCACACCAGGCCAATAGCTCTTTTGGGAACCGGCGGAGAGAAAGGCACATATTTAATGCCTGATTCATTTTGTTGTACCGCAATCTTGGGCATGAAGGTGATACCAGTGCCGGCTTTCACCATTTGTCGCAAAGTTTCCAACCCAGTAGCGCGAAAGTCCTGCTCTTCAGCCAGGCCCTGACGTTCACATATCTCCAGCGATTGATCACGTAAGCAGTGGCCTTCTTCTAGCAGCAATAATTTGTGCTTCTTTAAACACTTTTGATCCACCGTCTCTCTGGACGCCAACTTGTGATCTGGTGCCACAGCCAAACAAAACTCATCTTCAAACAACAACTCAGAAGTCAGAAAATCATCGTGAACCGGCAATGCCAGTAACGCGGCATCAATTTCTCCATGACGTAATTTCTCCATTAAGTACAGGGTTTTATCTTCAATCAAAATCAGTCGAAGTTTGGGCATTGCCGCCTTTACTTTAGTGACTATTTCCGGGAAGACATAAGTAGCCAGAGTGGGAAAAGCACCGAGTCGAAATTTACCTGCCAGGGGATCTCTAGAGCTTTCGGCAATTTCCTGGATAGATTCAATCTCACTCATAACCCGCCGGGCATAGGTTGCAATCTGCGCCCCCGTCTCAGTAAGCATAACTCTGCGATTAGTGCGTTCAAACAAAACCACTCCCAATTGTTCTTCCAGTTTTTTAATCTGGCCGCTCAACGTGGGTTGACTGACAAAACACTGCTCCGCAGCCTGACCAAAATGTTCCAGGTCAGCGACCGCTAAAAAATACTGCAAATCCTTAATATTCATGGGCTCTCGGCTATTAAAAGGTATTACCTATCATTTCTATAGAAACAAACGATTCTACGAAAGAATAATTAATTGATAGTCTCAAAACAATAGGAAATACCTATGTGAATTTATTTTTTAAGATCCGTATCCCATCGATATCGGTAATAAAAGTAAGCAAAACCATGACACTAAGATTTCCCGTATTAAGTTAGTTGTTAGAACCCGACTAAATCTTGGTCGTCCAACCCACATGAGGAACAGTATATGAATACGTCCAGGTTGTTTAAACATACCGCGCTGGCCACTGTCATCGCCCTTTCATTTTCACAGGTCGCACTCAGTGCGGAATCCAGCAAACCAGGCGGTGCAGTAGGCATGGGCAAAGTCGCCCCTAATCAGGCTAAGTCTAATTTGTTCTGGTGGCCTGATCAGCTTGATCTGTCAGCACTGCGTGATCACGATGCTCGCTCTAACCCACTGGGAGAAGATTTCGATTACAAAGCCGCATTCAGCAAGTTAGATATGACTGCGCTGAAAGCTGATATTGACGCGGTATTAACTGATTCTCAGGACTGGTGGCCAGCAGACTGGGGCAACTATGGTCCGTTTTTTATCAGAATGACCTGGCATGCTGCAGGTACCTACCGAACTCATGACGGGCGTGGTGGTGCCGGTGGTGGTCAGCAGCGTTTTGATCCCCTTAACAGTTGGCCAGATAACGGCAACCTGGACAAAGCCAGAAGATTATTGTGGCCAGTAAAACAGAAATACGGTGAGCACATTTCGTGGGGAGACCTGATAGTTCTGGCGGGTAATGTAGCGCTGGAAAACATGGGTTTTGAAACTTACGGTTTTGCCGCAGGCAGAGACGATGACTGGGAGCCAGACATGGTGTACTGGGGCCCGGAAGTTGAAATGTTGGCCAGCGACAGGCGTGACAGTGATGGCAAACTTAAAAAACCATTGGCGGCTGTTCACATGGGGTTGATCTATGTTAATCCGGAAGGTCCTGGCGGTAAGCCTGATCCCCTGGGTTCAGCTCAACATATCAGAGAATCTTTTGGCCGCATGGCCATGAACGACGAAGAAACCCTGGCATTAATCGCAGGCGGACACACCTTTGGTAAAATGCACGGTGCCCACAAAGCTTCAGATTGTGTTGGTGCAGAACCAGGTGCAGCGCCTATCGAAGAGCAAGGATTTGGCTGGAAGAACAAATGTGGCAAAGGTCACTCGGAAGACACGGTAACCAGTGGTTTAGAGGGAGCCTGGACACAAGCCCCTACCCGCTGGACATCATTGTATTTAGAAAACCTGTTGAAATTTGACTGGAAGCAAACTCGCAGCCCAGCAGGAGCAATCCAATGGATCCCCACTGACGAATCTATCCATCAATCAGTACCGGATGCTCATATCAAAGGTAAATTTAACCCACCAGTGATGACTACAGCAGATCTGGCACTGAAGTTTGACCCGGAATACCGCAAAATTGCAGAGCGTTTCCGCGCCAACCCGGAAGAATACCGTCTAGCCTTCGCCAAAGCATGGTACAAACTAACTCATCGTGATATGGGACCTAAAGCCAACTTTCTGGGCACAGATATTCCCGAAGGCGAACATCTTTGGATGGATCCCATTCCAGCCCCGGATTACAAACTGGTATCAGAGCGCGATATTAAGAAACTGAAAAAGGACATTCTAAATTCGGGCTTGTCGGTATCTGAGCTGGTCAGAGTCGCCTGGGCTTCTGCCTCAACCTACCGAGATTCAGATATGCGCGGTGGCGCTAATGGCGCGAGAATTGCCCTGGCGCCGCAAAAAGACTGGCCGGTTAACAACCCTAAAGAAGTGCAAAAAGTGTTAGCTAAACTGCAGGAGATTCAGAGTGAATTTAACGGCAAGCGCAAGAAAGTCTCTCTGGCAGACCTGATTGTATTGGGCGGCGCTGCAGCCATTGAAAAAGCCGCCAATGACGCTGGGGTAAAAATCACGGTGCCTTTCGTGCCCGGTCGTGGTGATGCCACTCAGGCTCAAACCGACACTAACTCCTTCGCGTTCCTGGAGCCTCATGCTGATGGTTTCCGAAATTATTACGAGGCGGGTTATTACAAATCTCCAACAGACGCTTTGGTAGATAAGGCCGACCAACTAGCGTTAACCGTACCAGAAATGACCGTGCTGGTAGGTGGATTGCGTGCACTGGATGCCAACTCCAATGGTGAATCCCACGGTGTACTAACCGATAAACCTGGGACTTTAAGCAACGACTTCTTTGTCAACCTACTGGACATGTCTACACAGTGGCGCAAAGCGGACAGCGGCTATCTGTATGAAGGTGTGGATCGTAAATCAGGCGAAGTTAAATACACTGCCACTCCGGTGGATCTGATTTTTGGTTCCAGTTCAGAATTACGCGCTGTAGCCGAAGTTTATGCCTTTAACAATAGTCAGGAGCGTTTCGTCAATGACTTTGTTGAGGCTTGGGTAAAAGTGATGCAGGCTGATCGTTTCGATTTGAAGTAATCAGCTACTCAAACAATGCTAAAAGGGGCAACTTCGAATTAAGTGCCCCTTTTTTTTCAAAACTAAAAGCTGCTGTGATCAGGGCTGCAAACCCCAACGCAATTTCAAACGCTGCATCTCGCCCGACTCCTTTAACTTTAACAACGCCTTTTGATAGCGCTTGACCAAATCAGGCTCACTGTCTTTATTAAATGCGACGGATAGCTCGCTATCCAGTTTACGTGCGCGATGTACCCGAACCAGATAGTCAGAAGGTAGTCCTAACTTCTTCAGCGCCGGAAGCATAGCTGTTTCTGCTGCAATAATAATATCGGCCCTGTTCTTAATTAGCATATTTATCCGGTTGGCCTCACTGACATTACTGTCGCTGCCCCCCATAATGTACAACTTTTCGAAACCGCTGCTACGCAATAATTGATGCGTAGTCGCTTCTTTAACGACGGCAATGCGATATTGGCGAAAATCACTTAACGAGTCTGATTCAACAACACCAGATTGCGATAACGCCCAAAAATACAAAGATTCGGTAGCGATGCCGCCAACCCAACTAAACAAGTCTTCTCTTTCCGGGGTTCTACCCATTGAAAAAATCATGGTATTCGGGGAGTCGAGTGCTACCTGATAAGCAACGGCCCATGGAAGCAAGGCGATATCTAGCGTATCGCCGGTTATCGAAGCTAACCTTTCCACCACATCAATACTGTACCCGGTGAGGTTATGCTCTTCATCAACCTGCTGATAGGGGTAAAACAACTCTGTGACCACTTTAACTTCTGCACAATATCCTTTGTAAAAAGGACAAAAAAGCAAAGTAAACCACACCAGCAGCCGTATTTTTACCTTCCTGATACCCACAAACCACCCTGTACGCTAGTTAAAAAAACACCATCCCGAAATACAATCATAATACCGACAGGAAAACTTGCCAGCAAAATTGTAACAATCAGCATTTTAATTCTTGGTAAAGGGAAAGGAGGGGGAAAGGTGGATAACCACCTTTCCAGGGAGACGCACTTTGTGCACGCAGGTTCACTACGCCTGCACAATCACTATACGATATCTGTCAGAACACTAAACCCGGTTTGTGATGTATGGATTGATTCCTGACACAAACGGCAGTTTGGTGATGTAAATTGCTTTTACATGTGGTGCTTATTGCAGATACAGCATCTCATCTCTGGTGGGTGCCATTACTGCCAGTAGTTTATTTTGCAGCGGATGCGGCACTTCAGCTTTGGTCATAGCAGCAATAAACAGATCAACACCGTGATTAAAGTCACTTTCGTTTATGTTCATTCCCATGTGCACATCCTCCATTGAGTCTCCGGTGTATTGGCACCCTCCGCCTGACAAAAAGCATAAGTGCTCATTCATTTTTTCTCGGAACCTGGCGATGTCGGAACCTTTAAAATAACTTAACATGATGTCATCACCCTCTATCTCAGCGATAAAGTTATCCACGATTTCAGCTACTTTAGGCGCCCCGCCCAATTCCTGATACAGATTAGTCTGTGTACTGGCACAACCGGTGATAAGAATAAGCAATAAAGCAGCGATTAAATTTTTCATGAGATCACCATATTTGTCCGTTAATGGAAAGATACAAACCATTTTGCTCAGGAATGCCGGCAATACTGCCGAGTTTCGCGTAGGCCAGGGTCACGCTGACATCTTTTGATGGAATCCAGGCGATAAAGATATCTTTCCAGTCGTCTTCACCAAGTCCTAAGTTATCAGGTTTTTGTCGATACTCGACACCCACGGCTAAGTGGCGAGAGAACAATACACCGAAGGAACCTTCAAACATGACATCATAATCGTCATCGTCTACATGGCCAAAACCCAATAGCCCGGTCTGATTGGCCTTGGTGGCTCTGAGCGTGGTATTCCAGACGGTGTTATATCCATAAAAGCCGCCCAGATGAACTTTAGTTGCCGCAACATAAAAATCGGTACCGCTATCAGCATCATCAGCACCAACCGCTGCAGCAATGGCACCATCATCAAGTTCTTTGTATTGCAACCCGACGCTAATTTGCGGCCAGTCACTGTAAACGACGTCGCCGTATACGCGATATTTGATACCATAAATATGCTGTTTTATTTCCGCTGACAATGGCTCCACATCAAAGCGGTGTTGAGCCACGCTTAACTCCACGCGATCATAAAGTGAAACACTGGCCCCCAACACATCCAGGCGAAAGTCATCAACATTTACCTGGGTGTAAAAAACATTGGCAGAGGTCTGGTCCCGACTATCGTAACCCGCAAGCGTCGCCCAGGGAACAATGCCACCGCCACCGCTTCCTTCAATCATGTTAAGGCCAGCTGTGCCGATGAGTTTTCCCGAAGCAGCTATAGTTACCGGACTTAGCAGCATTGTTGTCGCAACAACTGCCGGTCCCCAAAAATTTCGCGTGTTGCATTTAGTCATCTTGTTGTCGCTCTTTATACCAGTTAATAAAATCCGCAAGGTCCACAGGTTTACTGATGTAATATCCCTGACACCAGCGACAGCCCCACTCAGTAAGTAACTTCAGCGAAGCTTCGTCTTCAATACCTTCTGCCACCACATCAAGTCCCAGGTTTTCCGCTAACAGCAAAGTAGTTTTGACAATACTTTGATCTTCCTCATTTTCAGCCAGATGCAGAACAAAGCTCTTGTCTATTTTTAAAATATTGATGGGCAAGTTTTTCAGATACGACAAAGAGGAATAGCCCGTACCAAAATCATCGATGGCCACCGAAAATCCTGAGTCTCTAAGGGATTTTAAGTTGTGATTGGCCTTTTCCTGATTACTAACCAGATCACTTTCCGTTACTTCCAGAGAAAACGCCTGAACCGGTAATTGCCGCTGTTGCAATGTCGCCAGAATCAACTGATTTATCTCGTCACGCATGATATCGCGAGTAGACAAATTCACTGCAACCGTAATCTGAATGTCGTTCTGCCAAAGTTCTTTACAGTCTTTAGCCACTCTTTTCACAACCCAATCAGTTATCTCAAATATTAATCCCGCCTGCTCAGCAATCCCGATAAACTCGTCAGGTGGAACAAAACCCAGCGCTGGATTTATCCAACGGATCAAAGCTTCTGCACCGTTTATAGATTGAGTCGTTGTTTCAAATTTGGGCTGATACACCATTTTAAATTCTTCATCCGGACTGCCAAGCGCCCGTTTCAACTCAGTCACAATTTGCAGTTTACGGCTGTATTGCTGCTCAACCTCGGGGTGAAACAACAAAATAGGTACATCAGTGGCTCGGGCTTCATCTAGTACCAGATTGACGCGCTTTATCAGGGAATTAAAATTTTGGGAATCCTGAGGACAGAGTAAATGTGCCATAGAAATTTTTATAGGCACGGCGACATCATTATAAACCGGCGCTTGCTCCAATGTGGTCTTTATCAAATCCAGTTCTGCTTCGGACTGGATTGAATTGGCCAGCCATAGAAAGGTTCCACCATCCAGCCGGGCCACCTCCCCGTCGAATTTCATCATGCGCTCTGCGATGGTTTTAATAACAAAATCGCCAACATTGTAGCCAAAAACATCGTTAATAGAACGCAAGTCAATCAGGTTGATAGCAATAACGCTAAAAGACTCACTTTGCTTTACTCTGTTTTCGTATAGCTCAGCGATTTTCATGCGATTATAAGCATGAGTCAGATTATCGTGCTCTGCCTGATGACGAATTTGCCCTTCGCGCTTTTGAACCGCCTGAATCATATCGTTAAACGACTGCTGCAATTCTTCAACTTCCTTTGAATGCACCTGTTGTAAAACCAGCTCAGAGTAATCGCCTCCGGAAACAATTCGGGCTTTGTTAGCCAGCACGCTGAGTGGCGCCGTGATCTTACGGGTAAGCCAGGCCGTCAAAAAGAGTGACAAGCCAATCGCCAGGACTATGGTAAGGACAACTGACCATTGCAACCTGAAAAAATCTGCAAAAAGCTTACTTAATTGATCGTAAACAGACACTTCAATGCGTGTGCCATAACTATTGCTCAATTCAAATGAGGTGGAGATGCAGGCAGCATTTGATGAGTAAAATAAGGTGGAGGTCAAAGTCAACTCAGATTGTGAGATACAGCCTTGCTGGTTTTGATCCGTCTGAAAGCGCAGGTTTTGCCCCCGATTCCCCTCGACTAACATAGACAACTGAAGTTGTGCCAACGCTTGCAATTCGCTCAGGAATTTGTCTTCCAGTTTTACGCCAAACAATGTCACAGCCACGGGCGTTGGAGCCATAACTGGCATCAGAAAAGCCAGATACAAATGACCATCAAACACAATAAAAGAGGATGCTCCGCGCTTGGTAATGGCCTCTTTAACTAGCTCAGGATAATCAAAAGTACCAGAAGCAGCAGTATTCCCATCAGAGGATGCCACTAAGGCACCATCTAAATTCATCAACAGAGCTAAATCAGCATTCACCCGACTACCATGATTTTGCAATACACTGCTAATTGTTGGTGCATCATTTGTAGCTACAGCTCTTCTGAAACCAAAATCCCTGGCCAACACCGAAGCCGAAGTAAGTAGTGATTTCTGCTCCCTTTGCACCACCTGCTCTATTACCGACTGCACCAGTATTAAATCCGCCTCTAATTGCTTTTTGGCATGATTGCTTAAGGTTGAGGCCAACACATACAATATAGCGATCGCAGTAACTAAAAGAATCGCGGTAATGACTTTTAACAGGCTAAAGACCATTGGCCTTTGCCTGGATTTGAAATTAATTGTTGCCAAAGCTGCCAGAGCCGAAGGTGGTTGATTTGTTTTGTTCCGGTGACGGCATGAGGTCCAGCGTCAGAGTCATGGTTTTTGGATCCGAAACTTGTGCGTCATTAACCTGGGTTCCGGTTAGCGACATGCGCGGGTGCCAGTACTGAAAAGATTTCACATTGGGAATATTTACAATCCCTTTGTCATTACTCATCAGCGCCGTTTCATCTTTTCCTGCTACATAGATATAACCAATCATTTGATCATGAATATTACAGCCCAAAGCTACAATGCCCGCATTGGCAAACAAGATAGGTTCAACCGGCCGATTTCGATACAGTTTAATTTCAAACGGGTTACTTTCAGAGAAGCTATATACGTGATGCCGAATATTGTCACTGTTGGGGAAATCCACTCGTTGACCAGCAGTGATTAAACTAATGTGAGGTACAAATGCACGATCAACCTGGTCAATGATCACAGGCTCTGCACTGGGCTTTACCAGATTTTGCGCTGACCAGCTCACCACCACGGAATCCACAGGCCGACCATCAGAGTCGGTGAATTTAATTTCGACAGCAGACGTTGCCCCAGCAATAAGCCCTGTTGACAACAAAGCTATTTTTAATAAGTCGCTTACAAACTTCATAACCCCTCGTTTTTTGTTTATTTGATTCACCCGTCACTGCTAAATATACGGCACGGTTTACTATGAAATTTGCGCTAGCCCTACTAACGTTTTGATAATAGTAGTAAATTGCCTTCGAACTTACCAATATTTGGTATCATAGTCAGGCGCTTTTTACGCCATCAGAAAGCTTTAAAAGCCTGTTTAATCTTAGCAAGTGGATTATTCCTGCACTTAGAAGTAACAATAATATCCACATCACAAAATCCCCCAGCAGACTAAACAGCACACTTAAAACACCACCGATTAACAACAAGAATATTCCTACCACGGTATTGCCCGCTCCGACAAAAGCCAGTCGATTGTCATCATTGGTGGCGTTAAGTAGCAAGGTTTTGCGCCCGATACGAACACCGTCGTAACCCACCAGCAGTAAATAAAAAAACAACAACTGAACAGGCTCTGACAGTATTCCCACAAACAGGGTAAACACTAACAAAACCGCTAAACACATGCTGGCTGAAAAGGCTAAAGTGCGAACGTTATTATTGTCTGTCAGCATTCCCCAAAAATAGGAAGATGACAGTGACGCCACACCCGAAATCAAGATTAACCAACCAATGTGGATCTGTTGCTCACCGGACAAGCCAGAGCCAATGAATGGTATAGCCAACATGGCGTTTAGCAGCAAACAGCGGTTCAACACTAAATGGAACAACAAAGGATTTTCCTTGAACTGAGCCACAATAGATATTTGCTGCTGTTCAGGTGTTTCCCTTTTACAAATCAAGCCAGAACTTAGCACTAAGGTAGAGGTGACGATAACAAGCAGGACAACGAAGCTCCATGCCAGCATAGCTCTGCTTTCCATTAATATACCGCTGATCAGTAACACCGCGAATGCGACACTTAAAATCCCGGAAACTGAAGACACAAGGCCAGTAAAGCGACCGCGAACCTCTTTTGCCACAAACTCGGCCTGGATATCTTTGCTGAAAACAGAAGTAAAGGCTCTGCCGCCACTCAGCACCGCCAGCGAAGCTAAAATACCAAGGGCCAAGCCACTTTCGGGTACGAAGAATATAGTCACACAAAATCCAGAGAGACCGACGAGCTGGATTATCAGCCCGACGCGCCATCCATAATCACGTCGAGGGCTTTGTCCCAGACGGGATCGTTTAATCCACCATTGAGGCAGCATTGAACCGGCTTCTCTTAGCGGCGCCAAAAAAGGTAGCAGCCAAGCGGCTCCGGGTAATCCGTTGATTAACCAAGGTAAAGTGGTTTTTGGCGATATCAACAGATCAATCAACTTATTATTGAGTTGCGCCCAAAACAAAATGAACTTAGATTTTTTTGCCACCCTCGCCTAGCCACCTTTTGCCGTGTGAAAAATTTTCAGTGCTGTGAATTACTTACATACGTATCTTAGTTAATTTAGTTTATTAAAAATATAACCCAATGATTATTTTAACTTTTTTAAAAATGGTCTGAGATTTGCCTTATTGCAAAAGTGATTAATTAACTCCAATGCAACTATTTTTCCAGAAATTTCGTAGCAATAGGAAAAGGAGGATTCTTGACCGAGATCATTGTGGTAATCACCATTATCTGTATGTGGGCCATTGCACTACAGGGCCCCTCTGAAATGGTGAAAAAGTTCGTGTGTTGTTTTTTGTTAACCGTCGTGGTCTCACGCATGGTAACTCAGGCTGTCTCTTCATTAGTAAACAGATGCCAATCCAGAGGAAGATAGGAGGATTTCATGAAAACCCCGAAAAGCAGACCTTTCCCACTTTACTATTCCCTGCTGTCATTGGTGCTATGGAGCATGACCTTACTGACAGAGAGCGTACTGCTTCTGGTATTGTTAATTTGGTCAGCGCTTTCCGTTTCTCTGGTAGCCAGCGCTTACCTGTTTAAAAAGCCGCAAATTTTCAGAAAGAATCACGATGGACGCATTCCCGGATACATAGCATGGCTGTTCTGGCCATTTTTGGTGGCTGCAAACATTTACAATCGCATCACCAGATTAAGAGACGAGACGCCAGCAATTCAGGAAATCAAACCCGGACTATTTTTAGCCGGAAGGTTAACTCACTCAGATTTAGAGAACCTCAAGTCATTAAAGGTTTCCGCAATTCTGGATGCCACCAGCGAGTTTAATGCCCTGGATTGGTCGGCAGAACAATCTGACATGGCCTATCTGAACGTCCCGATTTTGGACCATCAATCGCCCACCGAAAAAGAAGTGCTGCACGCAGTCAACTGGATCCATGGTCAAAGAGCAAGCAACAAAAATGTTGTTGTTCATTGTGCGCTAGGTCGCGGTCGTTCGGTGTTCTTGCTGGCAGCCTATTTACTAATGCAGGACAAAGACAAAAGCGTCAGGGATGTATTGACGGAAATTAACATTATTCGCGATACCGCTGGGCTTAATATGTCGCAATTGCGCGCCCTGGAAAAAATTCACAAAAATAAAAAAATAGCGCTTTATCCAAACGCCTGGATCATTGCCAATCCGGTGTCGGGAGGTGGTAAATGGCAAGAGCATCGCAAAGAAATATGCGAAACTCTGGGTCAGTATTATGCATTATCAGTGCTGACCACCAGTGAAAACCTGAACGGACAAAGGTTGGCCCAACATGCGATTGAATCAGGCGCAGATATCATCATTGCAGCCGGTGGTGATGGCACCGTCAACGAGGTTGCCGCCGCCGTCAGGCATACAGAAATTAAAATGGGCATAATTCCACTGGGCACTACCAATGCGCTTAGTCACGCCTTGTGGGGTATCAAAGCCAAAGCTCTCCCTATCAGCACGGCCTGTGAAGCCATTGTAGAAGGAACCACCGAAGCCTTTGATATTGGACTTTGCAATGATGAACTCTTTACATTGGTATTGGGGATAGGTTTTGAATCCCGAATGATTGAATTAGCCAGCAGACAAAACAAAAACCAGTCTGGCCAATTTGCCTATCTCAACGGTCTGTTTCAGGCTGTCAGTGAAAACAAACTGCATAATTTCCAGGTTAATTTTGATAATCAGGGCTGGCAGGAAATGGAAACCAATAGTTTAGTCATTGCCAATTCAGCCCCTGTTTTCACCCTGCTGGCACAAGGTGGCGGAGAGCCTGACGCTCGGGATGGCAAGTTAGATGTCACCTGGCTCGCCAAAGAACACAAAGATGACATCGTATCCGGCATGTTACAGCTGTTATTGTCTGAATTTAATCAACCGGAAAATAAAAGGTTTCA
>JYMV01053806.1_pt1 | contig 18555 bp, 25 predicted proteins | sample 338911 | NCBI WGS metagenome assembly JYMV01 (sample SAMN03354496, study PRJNA234377) | hydrothermal vent metagenome | biome: Deep sea; feature: Hydrothermal plumes at the Eastern Lau Spreading Center, Western Pacific Ocean; material: Seawater | place: Tonga | collected 2009 | depth 2000 m m
TTTTTTCATAATCGTTTTCAATGAACGAGGATGAGAAATGACTGAGGAAGTCAAATTACACTTTGGCTGTGGTCCTGTCTACTTGGAAGGATGGACAAATATTGATGTGTACAATAAGGGATATGCGCATTTATCAACTGAAAGAGAAGATTTACGAGATTATAATAAAACAGACCTGGCTAACTATTACAAATATACACGTGGAACAAGAAAGGGGGATTTTGTTGTAGCTGATATGTACATGGATTTAGCTGAAATCCCATATCAATTTGAAAATGAATCAGTTGATAAAATATTAATCGTGAATACCTTCGAACATTTTAGTCAAGCCGATGCAACAAAACTTCTGAAAGAATGGTGTAGAGTTTTAAAAAATGGAGGCGAGCTTTTAATCGATGTGCCAGATTTAATTGGAACTTTGAAAATAGTGGAAAATGGAAAAGATGCTGAGGAGATGAATTGGGGAATAAGATTGTTTTATGGCAGTCAAAAAAATGACTTTTCTTTTCACAAATGGGGATATACACTAGAAACAATCTCGGCTCAAAAAAGTAGATAAAATTAATCTAATAAAACATGATTATCCTATGATTATGGTAAAAATTACGAAGTAATTCATAAAATTTGAAATAAACCAAGTGGAATTAAGGGCTGTTAAACTTTAACCTGCATTCCTCTTTGTGACTTAACAATGTACTTGTCTCTTATTCTAACACTCACCCAGTCAATTATCAACACCGTCACAAGAACAACCAACATGAAAACTGCAGCTTTTCCGTATTCGAAGAATTTGATATAGTTGATTATGTAAAATCCAATTCCGCCTGCACCTACAAGACCAAGAATGCTTGTCTGTCTAATGTTATAGTCAAATATGTACAAAATTTGGCTAAGCAGGTGTGATGCAGATTCTGGTAGTACTACAAATCTGATCAGCTGTAATTTAGAAACTCCTATCGCACTTACTGCATCCATGGGGTCAGCATCAACAGCTTCTATGGCTTCATATTGCAATTTTGCAATAAATCCAATCGTGTACATTATGATTGCTAACACTCCTGCAAACGGACCCAGACCAACAATAATCACAAACAAGATTGCCCAAAGTATTGAAGGAAAAGTACGAGTAGCAGCTAGCAGGGCGCGAATTGGCACGTAAACAAATGCTAGCAGGCTTAGAGGAAGTGCAATTGCAACACCTATGACAGTTCCAATAAATGCCATCTGGATTGTTTCCAACATCGCCCAAAATGCTGTTCCCAGTAGTGAAGGATCCACTTCGGTAATTTCTTGTGCTATGATTCCGATGTTTGGCAATCCTTCAACAAAGTCCCTGGGGTCTGCACCAACATTAGCAGACATGAAAATAACGCCTGCGATTATTAGCCCAATGATCAGGTTATTCTTTTGGTTCATCACTAAACATCTCCAAGATTTCTCTTTGTGTATAATTTCCTGACTGAAAGTCAACAATCCTGTCTCCTTCAACTCCAATCTCAAGAATTTTTTCACCTTCTTTGATTACAGCAACCCTATCAGCATATTCCAGTGCCAGCTGTAGGTCGTGGTGAACCATTACGGCGGTAAGATTCATTGTTGCTTGTGCTTCTGCTAAAACATCCATAATCTCCCGTGCCGTAACATGATCCAACTCAGAGACAATTTCATCGGCAAGTATTATTTCTGGTTCTTGAACAAGAGCCCTTGCTATCGCAACTCTTCTTTTTTCTCCTCCGCTTAGCATGTAGACCTTCCTTTCAGCTTTTCCCTCAAGACCCACTTGTTTTAGAATTTTTTTGGCGTTGCTAACTTCAGAATCTGAAAATTTTTTCAAAAAAGAGTTAAATCCGCTGACACGTGGTAACGCTCCAATTAGGACATTTTCAAGGACGGTGGAATTTTTTATCAGACCTAGATTTTGTGGGATATAACCAATTTTGTGCATGAGTTTTTTGAACTTTTTGTCAGACATGTTAGGTGTTTGGTAATCAATCATGATTTTTCCCTCACTTGGATTCATCATGCCGTTCATCAATCTCAGTAGGGTAGATTTACCAGAACCAGATTGTCCAACTATGGCATAGTTTGAACCTCGCTCAATTGACAGCTTAATATTTTTCAAAACATAACTCTTCGAATCATATGAGGCTGAAACACCATTCATTTGAACAATGGTTTTTGTAAAAATTGATGATTTTTCCAATGTTTTTACTTTAGATGGTTTTGTAAGAGACATTTCAACTACCTTTATTGTATTTGTCTAGAATTTTTTGATCAAGACCTACTAAGGCATCAATGAATTTTCCAAAATCTCCAATATGCATCTCAGTGGATGTGGGTAACAATGCTTCTGCACCGTAAATGTTTCTTAGAATGTGATTATTTTCTGCATAATTAAGATCTATCAAGGCATTAACTAACGCAGTTTTTGTACCTTCTGACATTTCAGAACTTACCACAAATACATGGGACGGGACTGGTCCTATCGTATCAACTGCCTTTAATTTTCCCTGGTCAACTGGATCGAGATACTTTTTCGGTCCAATATCTGAACCAAATGCGACATCAACATGATCATTTAATAATAATTGAAGAGCCGCCTTGTATCCTCCCGCAAAAGTATATCTTTCAAATGAATCTGCTAATGCTGCTTCGAGTGCAACGATATCATTACCCTCAATATTGATATGACCTTCTGTGACTAGTGTGCCCATTGGTCTTACAAATCCTGACGAGCCAGTAATGCTTGTAAAGGCTACTTTTTTGCCCAACGTGTCTTCTAGGGAATTAATTGAATTGTTATCTGCCTTTGTCCAAACTGTTGCTTGATAGTTTATTTTCCCTTTAACAACTTCAGCCAGAACGACTTCTGCTCCAGCCCTGTTATGAGCAATCCATGCAGGTCCTGTATCCATGAATGCGGCATCAATGTGCCCAAACTTCATTCCTTCAATAATTGTCTCATAATTATTTGGGACTACTATTTTGAAATCCACATTGGGTATTTTTTGTTCAAGGAATTTTTCTAACGACTCCGCCTTTGGTGTAAGCTCATCCGCCTTTTCAATTGGTATGAAACCAATTGTCAATTCACTGACATCAGCACTTTGGGAAGATATTTGAATTATTCCAGAATCTATCAAGTATTCCATTGAGTTGACAAATTCCATCTCAGTAATTTGGTCGTCTGCCCACCATCCAGCTGTGTTTTTTATCCACGATGGAATAGCATCACTTTGTGCTGAAACTGCTAATGGAAATGCGGCAACCGCAACAAGTATTGCTGAAAGCAGAATGAACTTTCTGGTCATGATTTTGGATTTTCCTCTCAAGTGTTTTTTTTAGGCTGAGCTAAGTTATTTAAACGATCCAACTATTCTAATTTCTTATTCTAAGAATGTAGAATGAGGGTAGTTTCGCATCAGGTTTTATACGATGATTCCTCTAGCTTTGCTTTGTATTTTTGCCACAGTGCGCCAAGTATGATAGCATTAGCAATCCAAAATGTTGAAACAGCTATCACTGACATTGTTCTAAAGTTATTAACCAAATCCATTGGTGCTGTGATTTCATCAGGATTTGGTGGCATTATAAAAAATACAGCAGTGATGAAAACCGCATAACCGACAAATGCAAAACCCTTCTTTTTGTTTTGAAGTTTTTTGTACAGAATAAAAAAACCAACAGCTGAAAAACCTGAGATTGCGATAAATGTAAGATAGAGTATTGATCTGAGTACAACTGTCTCCGCCTCTCCAACTGTTGGAGGATTTGCAGGATATTTCAAAAAAGGGATCAGAAAAATGGTGAACCACATGATTGCTGCCAGCACAAATGTCTTCTTTACAGTATGTCCTTTGGGCAGAGCATTTCTTGAATAGGCAAAAACAATACCAAATAACGCTCCAATTGACATTCCTAGAATTCCACCAGCCAATAACTGACCGCTTTTTTGCCAATCACGATATGAAGAATATTCGGCCCAGAATTGTGGCGTATCTTCAGCAAGTCCAGTTGCAAAGAGATTTTGGTTTTCAATACTAATTGCCTGATCAAGGTATGGCTCTACAATTACCAAATTCACTGCTCCATGTATTATACCTGCAGTAAATCCTGATACTAGAACAATTACTATAAAATAAGCAGATTTCATTTTTTCAAATAATCCTTCAGGTTTGTTTTAGTTTTTGGAATCTTACCTAACCTAAAGCCATCTGGTCTCCTTGAGGCAGGTATTGTAGCGTCTATTCCCATTTTTGCTGTCCGTAATTTTTTTTGGTCGCTTGAAGGATCAAGGCTAGAGCCTCTCACATTTTTTATTATTACAAGATCCTTATCAGCCTGAAACCTGGTAGCCATTGCAAATTCTACAGCTACAGCATCAGTAGGATCAATATCGTCATCCACTACAGTCACCATCTTCAATGATCTGTGGTTTGCGAAAGTTTCGTTAATGATTTTTTTAACATTGGTTGATGAAGCCAGTTGGCTCCACCGCTTGTCAGAATCACCTGTTTTGTCTGTGGGAATCTTTTTTTCATTATGCCATTGAGTTTAGATTCTATGGGTATTCCCATCAACAATCTCGCCTCGCTGTAACCAGATAGGATATCATGGTAAATCGCATTATTTCTGAAATACAGTTTTTCAATTTCAATTACCGGTGCAGATCTTGGCATATCATATGTTCGAAGCATTTCAACCATCCATTCTTTGTGGGTTTTATCTTGCAAAATTTTTCCTTCCATAACAATTTCCGTGGTTGATGGTACCAACATTCCAGTGATTGGACATTTTGTCAAGGTGAGTTTGTTGTTTAATAGTGAATTTGCTATCTCAAGTTCATTTTTACCCCATTGTGCTTGAAATGCACTAGCAATTGAAATGGCGGGATGAACACCAACAGTAATTGCAATTGGCAAGTCCTCTCCATGTTTCTTTGCAAACATAAATGATCTATGAAGATCTCTACCCTCTACCATTCTAATTGAGAACTGCCTTTTTCCAATTGGCATTAATCTATGAAAAGAAGTGTTTTGAGATTTTGTTTCCGGGTTTTTTGTGTAAAGTATAGATGATGTGATGAAAGGACCTGATTCGTTTTGAAAGTGGGTTACAATTGGAAGAATGGAAATATCCTTGGAACTGTTTTCAAAAAACTTTGCAGTTGCAGAAGTTTTTGGTTTTTTTGCAGAAGAAATTGCCCTGATAATTTTTTGATTAATGTTAGATTTTTTAGAGCCTATTGCCTGTGCAAACCTATCTCTACTTCCTACCAGGTTTGAAACCAGTTTGAACTTGCTTCCCTTGATATTTTCAAACAAGGCGGCCTTTGACCCGTCAAGCTTTGCAGTTACTGCTGCTACCTCATATTTTGTAGAAACTTTCTTCTTTACTGTGACTAAGTCATTGGATTTTTTTATTTGTTGTAAAAAACTTCGCATGTCAACCGTCATTTCTCAACAATCTCCTTTATCTTGGACATTAGAGCATTAGCAATTTTACTATCTAGTTCCTGAGGAATAAAGGCAGAGATAATATTGATGCCCTTTATGATCGAAGATATTCGTTCAGATATTAATTTCAAAAAAAGGGATTCAGATTTTGCTGGAATGATCGTACTACTAACTGGTATAGAATCTGTTCCGATCGATGCCAATACTCCGCCAATCTTGTCTTGGTGTTCAGTTATAGAAACAAAACTACCGTTATCAAACCGTAATACTTGAATCGTAAAATTTCGGTTATCAACATCAATAACTACCTTAGAATAACGTGATTCTATTGCCAATAGGCTTACGAATGATTTTAAGTCTTTATTGCTATCGATTCCTTTTCAGCGTCTTCCTGAACACGTGCGCGCAGTTTTGCTTTGTATTTCAAGTTTCGTGGTTTGGTTCTAAGTCTGTATCCACAGCATGGACACCACAAACCTTCCCATTTAATGAAAATCTCACAAATCTGACACCTTCGTTGACCAGAAGCATATCTTCCAGTTCCTACAGGTTTTTGTGCCTTGTATCTTGTGCAAATTCCTTTACATGTCATTTTTACTACATATATTATAGAATGTTTAATTATTTAAGCATATATCCGTAAAAAATTACATTTTTATCGAAATTTTTTGAAATAATTTTAATGATTTATATTAACTCGCCAAGTAATTTCAAAAAAAATGCTTAAAAACTATATAAATAAAGTGATTTTCCAAATAGTTAAAAACCATATTAATAAAGCAGTTTTTCAGAAATTTTCTTAGAAATTACAATAAAAATTTGTATTTCAGCCAATTCTTGATAGCGGTAATATGAAAAGTCTATGACCCTCACGTCGTGAAATGTATTTTGCGGACAGCATGTCTCGCTTTCCACGTTGATTATGGTTTTTAATTTTAACAGTTGTTTTACTTTCATTAACAAATTCTAATTCAAAATCTGAACAGTACTTTAAGTTTAGTAAATTGATAATTTTTTTTGCTAATTTCATATTACCGTTTCCTATTTTCACAATCTTCTTTTTTGCATGCAGTCCAGCAAGAATTCTTACCAAATGAAATATCAAATCTTCTTCAGATGTATGAAGTGAATTCTCAATTTCTCTTCCATAATAATAAATTGATAAACCAATTCGTTTTCCAGGATCTATACCAATCAAAAGTTCGTCTGAATAATGAACAATATCTAGTTTTTGCATTATCAAACCTTTGATCACCGTGGGTTCCAAGTCAAGAATGTCTTCATACAAGGCTTGGATTTTGATATCTTTTGGTGTCTCAGATGAAGTCATCAGAACTAGGTCCCCATTATAATTAGAAATTTGTTCAGGAAGTAATGAATCATAGTCAAGTTTGAGGGTTTTTAATATTTGAGAAAACGCAAAATAGGCCCTTCCAGATGTGGTGGCAATTCCAATATGAATATGTTTTAGTGAATCGATAAATTTCAATGGATTGAATGAGAATTTAGGGTTTATGCTTTTTAACTGCTGGTTAGCTTTAGTATCGCTTGGGCAATATCACCCTTGCTTTCAGCTAATGCATCTTTAGCTTGTTCTTCATTACAACTAGCCTGTTGACATACCAATATTATATCATCTTCGGAAAAAATTGGTACTTCCAGTTCTTTTTCCTCAAAGCTTTCTGCGATTACTTGAAATATTGAATTTTCCTTTGACTTCATCTCAGTAACAGATGGTTTTGGAATGATAATCTCTTTTTTATCGGTTTTAATTATTACTTCCTGAACATTTGGGATTTCCTCCATGTCAAGACCCATCTTATCCATCATTCTTCGCATCTGACGGTTGCCGCCACGCATCATGCTGATCTGTCACTCCAGCTGACTTTTTAAACTATCTCTGACTTTGACGGCAACTCCAATAGTTTGTCCCCTCATCATCTTAGAAGATAAGACTGCCTTTCCTACAGCAATTACTTTGTTTCTGTATAGAACTGGAACTTCGCCCTGAATTCTAATATTTTTCCCACACCAAACTACATGACCACAAAAGACGGATCGACCATCTTCTACAAACGGCTTGGAGTCCTTATCTATCTCAACACAGTTTTCTCTGAATTTTTTACTTTTCATAAGAATTTGTGCAAAATATGGTGAAATAGCCAGTCCACCGTCAATTTTCAATGTACAAAGAAGTTTCTGTTTATGGTATACTTGACGAATTCGTCCAGTTCTCTTTGAAAAGAAAATCTCAATATTCTTTGGGAGATGTTTTGAAACTCCCTGCCCAAATAATGCATCAATACTAAGCCTAAGCTTTACAATAGGATCCATCAAAAACAGATACCTGATATCTAAATATTAGTTTAAATTTTGTATAGAAATCAAATAATCTATATAGACAGATAAGATGAATATAGTTATGGCAAATAGTGAGGAAACTCGGAAAATCCAGTTTACGGGCAAATCTACTTACATTATTTCTCTTCCAAAACAATGGGTTAATGAACTGGGTCTAAAACAGGGTGATCAGGTATCAGTTGAACGAAGTGGAACTACAAGTTTGCAAATAATGCCGCATCGTACGAGAAAAAAAGAAGAATCTGAAGTTGCTACAATAGAAATTGAGCCGGAGGAGGATAAGTCTTCTGTCGTAAGAAAGCTTGTGTCACTATACTTTTTTCGTTTTAAGATAATCAATATTAAACCAAAGATAGGAAGAATCACACCATCACAAAGAGTTGGAATTAGAGATGCTGTAAAGAAAATTTTAATGGGTTCTGAAATTACTGCTGATTCTTCAGATGGCATAACCATTCAAGTTCTAATAAATTTGGTAGAGCTCTCAGTTGATGGTGCTTTCAAAAGGATGATGCTACTAGCTAAATCAATGCAAGATGATGCCCTCATTGCAATAAAAGAAGGAAATGTAGAACTTGCAAAAGAGGTTATCAACAGTGATGATGATGTAGACAGATTTGCATTTTATATTACTAGACAGCTTGTGATTGCAATTGAAAATGACCATATGTTAAAGGAAATGGGATTTCAAAATGCCCGCGATTGCCTTGGCTATAGGGTTATTACAAAAAACATTGAAAGACTAGCAGATCATGCAGTCAGAATATCAAAAGATGTTTTGGATTATAAAAAACCTATCACAGGCAAGTTATTTGATATGATACGAGAAATGAGTGATTTTGCTATATCTGTAATGGATGATGCGTGCTTAGCCTTATTCAAAAAAGACTATGAAGAAGCTGAAAATGCAATTAAAAGGGCAAACGATATAGAAAAATATGAAAAAAAGATAATTGAGGGTCTTAGAATAAACAAGAACGAAGAAGAAGTTTTTAGGATTAGAAGAATTTCTGAAAACGTAAAAAGAATTGCTGAATATGCAAGTGACGTTGGCGAGATTGTCTTAAACATGAATATAGAGAAGATTATCAAAAAACAAAAGGCATAAAATTTTGCGATGAATTCAGCAGTTTTAATAACATATGACCAAGATGATGTAATAAAAGAGGCGCTAGCTCTCTGTGACTCGGCAGGTTACAAAGTTGAGCACATTATAAAACAGGATTTTTTACAGAAACCAAAATTTGGTGTAAGCACTGGAAAAATTCAAGAGCTTAAGGACATTACTGCTGCTGCAAAACCAGATGTCATAATCTTTGATGAGATGTTAAAACCAAGACAGAATTATAACCTAGCTTCAGAGCTCAAAATTGAAATACTTGACAGAGAGGCTTTGATTTTAAAAATATTTGAGAGTAGAGCTGCCAACGCAGAATCAAAGTTTCAGGTAGAATTAGCACAGCTTCGATATGAAATGTCAAGAGCAAAAGAAAAAGTCAAGTTATCAAAAGGTGGTGAACAACCTGGATTTATGGGTCTAGGAACGTTTGAGGTTGATGTATACTATAACGAAATTAAAAAAAGGATGATAAATATAAAATCAAAATTAGTAAAGGTAGGCAAACAACGTAAACTGCACAGAGAAGGCAGAAAGCGTCTTGGTTTTAAAATAATATCACTAGCAGGATATACCTCAGCAGGTAAGACAACATTATTTAATCTTCTAACAGGAGAGCAAAAAGAAGAAAGTGATGAACTTTTTACTACACTTTCAACTACTGTTAGAAGAGTTAAGGTAAATCACGAAGTTGCACTGATTTCAGACACTGTTGGATTTATCACTAAGATCCCCGCATATATGATTGAGGCATTTAATTCGACATTAGAAGAGCTGTTGTATGCAGACATTATACTAGTTATAATTGATGCGAGTGACGGTTTGTACGAGTTACAAAAAAAATTCAAAAGTTGTTATAGAACTTTAATTGAAATTGGTGTAGAGCCGGAGAAGATGATTTACGTTTTAAACAAATCAGAATTACTGACTGATGATGAGGTTTTAGATAGGGTAGATTATCTAATGCTAAAAGAAAATAAAAAATGGATAGCCATTTCTGCTCTTACAGGTAAAAACATGGATGAACTTAAAAAAATAATTGGGAAAATTTTCCAAAATAATAAATTGCAAAATAATAAGAGAGTTGGTGTAAAAACGTATGGAAATTGAGGTGCTAAGAATCGGCCAACGAATTGTAAGAGATGATAGAGTTACAACACATGTTGCCCTGGTTGCAAGATCATTTGGTGCTAAACGAATTTACATGAATGAAATAAATCCTGAAATTAATGACACGATTTCCAAGATTAATAAAACCTGGGGTGGAAATTTTGCAATTGAAAATATTACGGAATGGAAAAAAATAATCAGGAAAAAGAAAAAGGAGTCTGTAAAAATTGTTCATCTTACAATGTATGGTCTAAGCATTAACGACGTTGAAAATAAATTACGAAATGAAGATAAAATCTTAATAATAGTTGGGGCTGAGAAGGTTCCATCGGACATTTTTGAGATGGCAGATTATAATGTAGCAATAGGCAATCAACCACATTCGGAAATAAGCGCTCTCGGAGTATTGTTAGATCGAATTCAGTGTGGAAATCAGTTTGAATCCAAGTTTGAAAATTCAGAAAGAGTGATAATCCCTCAGGAACAGGGAAAAAATGTCAGGATGAATAAAACAACTATTAATAATAGAATGTGAGTGTGGACGTCGTTGATTGATAAATACGAGGATCCATTTGTAAAAATCTCACAAATGATTGGTGGTGATGAATATCTTAAAGTTGCTAGATCACTGATAAAAGCACAAGATGCAACTGATGAGGAAATTGCAAGCTATACTGGTTTAAGAATAAACATGGTTAGAAAAGTACTCTATGATCTTTTTGGTAAGGCACTAATTACAGGAGTTAGGGTGAAAGATGAGAGAAAAGGTTGGTTTGTCTACCGCTGGCGCTCTAGAAGAGATGAGGTTGAAAATTTTATTGAGAATCAGAAAAAGAAGATTGCTGAGAGACTTCAGCAAAGATTAGATTATGAAAATTCATCGCAGTTTTATCATTGTGGAAATGAAGACTGCGAAAGACTGACATTTGAAATTGCACTTGAAGAGTCTTTCAAATGTCCTTCATGTGGTAAGATCTTGGATCACAAGAAAAATGAGAAGGCAAAAAAGGCATTTGCGAAGAAAATTGATGAAATAAAAAAAGATATGCCATCTTAATTCTCATAGTGTAATACAACCTCGTTTTTCATTCTTGTAACGTTTTTTAGCCTCAATCTTGATGATTTTGCAATAATAGAAAAACCGTTACCATCCACTAATGTTGTAGATGAATTTCCTCCTATAATGTAAGGAGTTATTGTGATTATTGCCTCGTCAACTAGGTTTTCTTTTACAAATGTCCAATTTGTAATTCCGCCTCCCTCAACTAAAAGATTTTTTATCTTTTTTTCTTTGAGAAATTTAAGTAATTTTTTTATGTTTATTTTATTATTTCCACAAACTTTTACCACCACTGGAAATTTTTTTAGTTTTTCTAAGTTTTTTTTCTTTGCCATTTTTGACACTGCGATAATTGTTGGAATTTTTGAACATGTTCTTAAGATTTTGGAGCTTGCACGGATCGTTGCTCTGGAATCAAGAATAACACGAACCGGGTTTTTCCCTTTTATGCCTTGTACAGCTAAAAGTGGGTCATCAATTTCAACGGTATTTTTTCCAACAAGAATTGCATCAAATCTACTTCTGAGTTTATGAACTCTAATTTTGTCTCTTTGTGAGGAGAGTTTTGAATCTCCAGTTCGTGTTGCCAACTTTCCATCCAAACTTATTGCAGCACTCAATATTACACGTGGTCTATAGCTTTCCATGAACTATCTTACCTCCAATCATGACTGCTTTGATCGAGTTTTCGTTTGCCCTATGAACAATGGATGCGTGTGAATTTTGTAAGGGATCAAGATCCAAATTATTCTTTTTGATAAAAACTCCATCTGCTAAGTATCCTTTTTTAATACATCCAATTTTTCTACCTAATAGTTTTCCTGCATTAACAGTGGCCATTTTTAGTATTTTCTTTGGTTCAATGCGTTTTTGATTAATGCCCATGGTTACTTTCCATAAAAAATCCATTTCTCTAAACATATCAGGCGAATTGATCATTATGTTATCAGTTCCAATTGCAACATTACAGTTCATTTTCATCATTTGTACTATATCCGGAATTCCTTCTGCTAAAGACGCATTTGCACGAGGGCAAACAACTATGCCGTTTATTTTTTTAGATACAAGCCTTAAATCACTTTTTGATGCATATGTCATATGCACAAGAAAATTTGGCTTTAGTAACATGCAACGTTGTGGTTCCGTTTTTTTTGTTATTTGCTTTGATTTCAAATAACTTTGTTTCGTTTCTGCACAGTGAATTGCACGGATTTTTTTTGTTTTAGATAACTGTCTAAGTACGGAATCACTGTTTTCATTTGAACCACTAATTCCTAATCCGTCACAATTTTTTAACACTGATTCTAGTTGGTTTAGATATGATTTTGGGATTGGAGTGTTTTTTTTGATATCATTTATTGTCTGATAAAATTCTATTCTGCCTAATATCACCGCTCGAATTGGTATACCAGACAATGCTTTCTGTACAAGTAAGATACCCTCCAAACCACTTTCCCGAAAATCAACAAATGTTGTGATTCCTTTTTTTATCATCGACTTTGCTGACTTTCTCATAAACAAAATCAGTTTTTTTGGTTCTGTTTCTCGTAGAATTTTTTGTTTAATTCCAAACATAGGATGAATTTTGGAATCAGTGCTCTTGTTTAATTCAACGTCTTTTGCAACAGAATCACCAATATGAGTATGAGAGTTAATCAGTCCAGGTATAAGTAGCAGACCTTTACAGTTTACAATTTTATTTTTAGATGGTTTAATTTTTGAAGAAATTTTTTGGAATGTATTGCCAGTGATCTGTACGCTTGTCTTTTCTATAAATTTTAAATCGTTTCCATAGAGTACACTGATGTTTTTTAATATCATGCAATCTCATAAATTTCTGGTTTCTCCTTTCCAGAATCACGAATCTCTCTAATGGTATCAAGTGATTTTGTTGCAAGTTTTACTGCTTCTCTAGCGGTCTTTCCTGTTCCTATGCCACAATTTAGAACTATACTGAATTCATTTTTTATTATAGTGATAAATTCTTCAACACTTGCCTTGTAATTTGAATTTGCAACAACTATGAAATTATCACCGCCCATAAAAAATGAAAGTGATTTTCTTGTTAAGAAATAGTCAGACATCTTTGCGTATAGTTTGAACATCAAAGAGGAAATTTCATATGGTGATGCTGTTTTTCGCTTTGAAGTTAGGTTATCAACATCTAGATGCATAATTGTAACTTTAGACTTGTTTGCTCCATCTATGAAACCGTAGATGTTGTGCTTATCGTTTAGTTTTGTTTCAGATTTTTTTCCATCATATGCGCATATATTTGCATCAAACGGTGAATCGCCAAAACCTATTGACATTGATAATTTTAGATCAAATGATGATTCAAGTTTTGTTTGAATTTCTATATGATCCTCTAGCGTAATGCCATTAGTTATTGCAAAAAATTCGTCAGACCTATTTGAAAAAACTAGACCGTTTTTTTGAGAAAATAATTTCTGTATTTGGAGGTATAGCGATGCTTGAAGCATCTGTATTTCATGTTCTCGGTCACTTCCCAATGTCAGAGTCCAAGGTCCATACCCTGTAATCTTGATAATTGTAATCTGAATCATTTTATTTAATCCGCCCCAATTCCTTTGCCGCCTTAGAAACAGCCTCAACTGCCCTTTCGGATACAGGACGAATTCTTGCAAAAGCCTGCCTTTCTGACATTCCTGGACCAGAGATTCCAAGGGAAATTGGTTTTTGATATTTTATTGATAATTTGGAAATTCTTGCCGCAACTACACTTGCAATTAATTCATCATGTTTTGTTTGCCCCTTGATAATGGCACCCAATGTAACAACTGCATCAATGTCATTTTTTTGCAGTAATGTATCAATCACTAATGGCATATCAAAAACGCCAGGAACCTTACATTCGTATTTAACGTTTAGTTTCAATTCCCTAGCCTTTTCAAGCGCAACTTTGTGCATTCTAGACGTTACATTGTCGTTAAATTCAGAAACTACTATTGCAATATTCAAAATTAACGTACCTTTGAAAATTCATAGAGTTCTTTGCCATCAATAAAAGGAATGGCGTTCTCTTTTGCATATTTTTTTGCTTTTTCAACTGATAGTGCAGCATAAGTTTCTGCATCCATCATCTCACAGATAGCAGAAACAGGATGTAACTTTGCTAGCTTTGTTAGGTAAATTGACATCTCCGTATGACCCTTTCTGGAAGAAAGAAGACCGTCTGAAGCAAGCAATAATGGAACGTGACCCGGTGTCTTAAACGAAGAAACAAACTGTTTTTTTGGATTATCTGAATTGCATATGTTTGCCATTTCTTTGATGGTTAAAGCTCTATCACTGTCAGTGATTCCAGTGTATGTATGCTTGTGGTTTACAGATATGGAAAAGGTTGGATGGTCCCCATATGGTGCTGTTCCCATTACCATGTTTTTTGAGTCCGAATCAAGATCGTTAGAATTTGCAAGTATATTGTGCATGTATTTGAGTTCTAATTTTTTTGCTAAATCATTTGAAATTGCAAGACAAAGTAAACCGCCTGCATGTTGTCTCATTCTTGCAACATGTTCAGGAGTGATGAATTGCGCTGCAACCATCATGTCAACTTCGCTTTCTCGTCCGTCCGAATCGTAAATCATGACAAATTCGCCTTGTTTTAGAGAAGCAATTGCTGTATCGAATGTCATAGTAAAAATTGATTTCAGCGATATTATAAAACTTACTAAAAATATTACCAAAAAGCTGGTAATTACCAATTTTTTGGTAATAGATTGGCTTTATTTTTTGATGTATTTTCCTAGAATGTCAGTCTCTATGTTGAGTTTGTCTCCAACTTTTTTTGATTTAAAGTTAGTAATTTTGATTGTATGTGGTATTATGCAAACGGATGCAACATCTTTTTTTGCATCAACTACCGTCAAGCTGATTCCATCAAGTGCAATTGAACCCTTTTTGACAACATATCTTGCTAGTTTTTTTGGAATCTTAAACCAAAACTTTACCTCCTTGGGTTTTTTTTCAATCTTTGTTATCGTTGCTACTCCATCTATGTGTCCTAAAACAAAGTGACCTTCTAACCCGTCGCCAACTTTTAAGCTGCGTTCAATGTTGACGGTGCTTCCTGCCTTTACATTTCCTAAATCAGTCTTCTTTGTTGTTTCATCAATCATTTCAAAAACACATTTGTTCTTTGAAATTTTTGTGGCGCTAAGACAAACTCCATTTATGGCAACACTCTGTCCAATCTTCAAACCTTTTGCATATTTGCCGAGATCAACAGTCATTTGTATGGCACTTCTATTCTTTGTTTTTTGATCAAGTTTTGTGACTTTGCCAGTTCCAACAATTATGCCTGTAAACATGATTTTATGAAGGAAAGAGGAGTTATAAATAAAATCGCATGAGGGATACGAAAATCTTCATCAAGTATTCAAATTTCTAAAAGTGCCTTTGCACGCTTATAGTGAACTTCATCTATCATTTTGCCATCAACAACGGTTGCACCTTTCCCTTTCTTTGTTGATTTTTCATAGACACTGCAAACTTTTTTTGCCCACACAATTTCTAGTTTGCTAGGATGAAAAATTTTATGAACTGTTTGTATTTGATCGGGATGAATAATACTTTTTCCAGTATAGCCTAAACTTCTACCAACTTGGCAGTCTTTAGTAAAACCACTATCATCTTTCAAGTCTTGCCATATCCCATCAATAGCAACAACACCTGCGGCAGTCGCTGCCACCGGAACCTTATATCTAGAATATTTTGCACCACGTGGGTTTCCCTTGGTATATTCTATTCCCATATCATTCAATAAATCAAATATGCCAAAAACCAGAGCGTCAATGCGCTTGCTAGATGAGGCTATTTCGTAACAATTCACAACACCAAGTGCAGATTCTATTGATGGCATCAAACGAATTCCTTTAATTTTTCTTTTTTTCTCTAGAGATGAGATTGTTTTTTCAATTTTTTTGAGTTCTTTTGCAGAGTTTACCTTTGGAATTACAACTCCATCAATTCCTTTCTGCACTATCTCTTTGAGATCTGCTTCAATCTTGCCTGATTCAGGTGAGTTTGTTCTAACAAAAACATCTGGAGAATATTCATTTCTCTGTTTTAGTGTGTTTTTTATCAATGTTCTAGCTTTTTTCTTCTCTTTGTCTGGCACTGAATCCTCAAGATCAAAACAAACAATGTCAGCTGGAAGTGATTTCGCCTTTTCCAAAAACCTTGGATTATTACCAGGTACGAAAACTAAGCTTCGAAATAAGTTTGGCATTTAATGATTAGGCGCCTTCTGGCTTCATTAAGATTTTGCCGAACAAACCTTTGCCAGTTAGCATCTTTGTATGAGCTTCTGCGGCTTGTTCAAACGACCAAGTTGAGTCAATTGTGGCTTTTATTTTTCCCTGACCCATCCAATACAATCCTTGTTCCAATTCAGCTTTTGTTCCCTGTGTAGAGCCCAAGATGTTAGTACCCTTGAAGAAGACGTGTCTTAGGTCAGTCTTTGCATCATATCCCGTAGTTGCACCGCAGGAAACTAGCGTTGCTCCATACTTCAATAGGGTTAATTGCTTATTCCAATGGGTCTGACCAATATGGTCAAATGAAATATCAATTCCAGGAGCCACTCCTGTTTGTTTGGCAATTTCTTTAGTGAATGCTCTAACCTCCTTGTGCCAATCGTCTTTTCTATGGTCAACTGCATAGTCAGCACCAAGTTCTTTACACTTGTCAAGCTTGTCAGGACTAGCTGTTGCAATTACCTTACAATTGTATAATTTTGCTATCTGTATACCAAAACTTCCAACACCAGAACCACCGCCCATAATGAGAACAGTTTGTCCTGGTCGAATCTTTGCCCTGCCAACTAGCATATGCCAAGAAGTTAGTAATGTCATAGATGCAGCTGCAGCATCATCATAACTTACACTGTCTGGAATTTTTGCAATATTTACCTCTGGTAGATGTGTAATTTCTGAAAAAGCACCCCAGTTAGGACCGGTCTGAAATCCCCAAATTGTTCTTTTAGCGCAATCAAATTCTCTTCCGCCAGTACATGCTTCACAAACCCTACAAGACATGTTAGAATGTGAGACAACTCTATCACCAACTTTTATGTTTAATACTTCATCGCCTACAGCAATTACATCACCTGCAGCATCAGAACCAGATACATGTGGTAATGGTACTGGCACAGGTTCTCCACGCATGCCCCATATGTCATTATAGTTTAGGGCTGCAGCTTTGACTTTGAATACTACCTCATCAGGCTTTGGTTTAGGATCATCAATTTCTTTAACCTGTAAAATTTTCTGAAAATCGTCATCAGGAGCTCCCTCTGCAGTTTTTTTGCAGTATTCCTCATAAACAAGAGCCTTCATAGATACTTTCGCCTTTCTCCCCTTAATTATATTTTCTCGAGATCATACTCTATTGATCTTAAAATCACGCTTAGGTTGTTGGGCAGATGACAAAATTTGTTTTAGTTGATCATCAGATATTTGACCGGTAATTTTTCCTTGACCAGATAAGTTTAGAAGATAAGTTTCTACTAGGTTAGCCAAATCAGGTTTTACCATTCTTATGTTATTTAGCCTTAGTCTAGCATCTGGTGACAAGATCTGTTTTAGCATCATTTCTTTTTGTGCTTTTAGTTCAGAATTTTTTTCTTGAGAAATATTATTTTCGTCATCCGAGTTAGGATAGCTCATGACATCACTATCTGTAAATACTCAAACGTGGTTCTTCTGTGATCTTTTCTTTTAGTATTACAGTGGCTAATCCATCTAGTTTTTTTGTGCCTTGTTTTGTTAACACACGACCATTTTTCTCAACTTTTTCAACATAGCCTAGTTTTTCGAGTGCATGAACTGCGTTTCTTATAATTGCTCCACTAGCATACCTATGATGCGCGGTACCGTATCCAACTGGCTTACCACCACCATACATAGAACGTAATTCCTTAATGGAGGCTGGGCTGTGAAGGTAAATCTTCCTTAGGATTGAAGCACATCTTACATGCCACCATTCTGAATTTTGTGGGGGTTTTTCTGCATGGGAGCCAGTCTTAACAAATGATGCCCAATCTGGAACAGAAATGTCTTCATTTTTTAAAATTTGAGTGAGTCTACTAATAAAAATATCAGCCGGTACATCAAAGACTTTAGCCATTAGATGTCAAACCCGTAAATCGTCTTATAAATCATTGAGCCATCAAGCTAGATTTGTTAAACATACATTTACTAGAATTTTATTAAATCAAAGTTGTTATACGCGGTTTGATGAAAAAAAATTATCGTGATTTTTATGTTGGTAGGATTTTGACGTACACTTAAATTCATTACACAGAGATGGACTGATCATGGAATCTCTAAATCTGGCCGTAATTGTCAAATTAGAGCCCGATTTTTCTGAAGGAAATGTAAGCTACAAGCCTGATGGTACGCTCAATAGAAATGAAACAAAAAGCA
>JYMV01020361.1_pt1 | contig 18550 bp, 12 predicted proteins | sample 338911 | NCBI WGS metagenome assembly JYMV01 (sample SAMN03354496, study PRJNA234377) | hydrothermal vent metagenome | biome: Deep sea; feature: Hydrothermal plumes at the Eastern Lau Spreading Center, Western Pacific Ocean; material: Seawater | place: Tonga | collected 2009 | depth 2000 m m
CCCCTTCTGTTTCAGCCGCTGCACCTACTGCGACTTCCACGTCGGGATCTTCCGGGAGGACCTGTCCAGACAGTACGTCGATTCCCTCGAAAAGGAGATTGATCGGCTTCATCGGGGGGGATTCTCCCCGAAAACGATCTTCGTCGGCGGTGGTACCCCCAGTGCTCTGGGTGTCCAGGACTGGGGTAGGCTGCTGGGTCTTCTCGGTGACAGATTCTCCGGCGACAACCTTCTGGAATGGACCGTTGAGGCGAATCCCGATTCCCTCGACCCCGAGAAGATAGAGATCGCTCTTCGAAGTGGTGTCGATCGGATCAGTACCGGGGCCCAGACCTTCTCTGCCAGGGGACTGGAAATCCTCGGGAGGCGCCACGATGCCGAGAGGGTGCGGCAGGTCCACCGCTGGCTCGAGGAATTCGAAATGCCGAGAACAAGCATCGATCTCATCATCGGCTGGCCGGGGCAAACCGAATCCGATGTCCAGCATGATGTCAATTCGATCGTCGAGATCGATCCCGATCACGTCAGCCTCTATCACCTCAGTTACGAACAGGGAACCTGGCTCGACGAGATGAGGAAACGAGGACAGATTCTCCCTCTGGATGACGAGAGTTTCATCGGTATAGCCCGGGTTGCGTTGGGCGAGTTGAAAAGAGCGGGATATAATCGTTACGAGGTATCAAACCTGCATCTCAGGGGTGGTCCCTCTCTGCACAACCTGAACTACTGGCTTCGTGGCCAGTACATCGGTGTCGGTTCGGGTGCGGCTTCCTTCGATGGATCGAAGAGATGGCGCAACAGGCCAGACATCGCCGCCTACATCGCCAGCGAGGGATTTCCCGAGCGTGTCGATGAGGAGACTCCTTCTGGGGTGCAGGAGATCGAGGAACATCTGATGCTCTCGCTTCGGCTCCTCGAGGGGCTCTCCCTCGAGAGATTCCGGCGGGAGACGGGTGTCTCTCTCGAGGAGACGGCTTCAGGGGCTCTCGATCGATACACAGATCTCGGCTGGCTGGAGAGACGAGGGGACAGGGTTTCCGCCAGCGACCGGGGTTTCGAAGTACTCGACGAGATGATCCTCGGATTGGTCGAGGAAGTGGAACGAGGAGGGCTCGATGGAGGCACCGGACCTGATCTTGCTGGTGAGGCTTCTCAGGCATCGCTCCTGGGTCGGTGAGGACCAGTTGGAGATCGCTCTCGATCGGCTCGCTTCCCCCCTCAGCGCTTCCGATCTTCTCGATGATCTTGAGATCTCAGGCGCTCTCGAGGCTTCCCGTTGTCAACTGGCGAGGCAATTTGTTCGCGGACGCCTGCGTCATTGCTGTCGGAGTCCAGAAGAACAGTGGAGTGTCGATCGTTCCTTCGGTCAGATTGCCATCAGCCGTGGTTGGATCAGTGTCGAGCAACTCGAATCTGCATTGCATGAGCAGGAACAACTGCGACGGATTCGACTCGGCTTTCGCCTGGGAGAGGTCTTCGTCCGCAAGGGAAATCTGAGCGTCCGACAGGTGAGGGAGATCCTCCGCGCTCAGGGCATCTCACGAAGTGACTGCGAAGCCTGTGGGGGGGTGATGGAAGAACCGACGAAGAATGAGTGCTGCCCCCAGTGCGGTGGAGATCTCCGTCCTTCCCTCTGCCTCGATCCAGTGGCAACCGATGCAGAGGTTCCCATCTAGCGGCCCACTGCGTGCTCGGCCAGGAGGCGTGGGCTGACCACATCGTCTCCCGTGCCCTTGTCGTCGACGCCATTCTCACCCGCAGAGTAGAACTGAAGACTGCCCTCGACCTCCATCAGGAGATAGGGTTGGCCGAAGGGGTCGAGAAAAACCCACTTCGGCGGTGTCCCCCTGCGGATGAGACGGTTATTTGGGAGAGAACTCTCCATCGAGACCAGTATTTCCCAATCGAGCGTTGCGATCTCCACGTCGCTGGCTCCACTCTTCCAGAGTGCTTCTTCCAAGCGCAGGATCTCGTTCCCGGCGATCAGCGGGAACCTCCCGGCACGCTGTTTCTTGAGGATGCCCGCGGTCAGCAGATCGATCCCGACGAGTGTGACGAGCATCAGAAGAAGGAGAATCGGAATTACCGCGAGAGAGATGCGCCGGGGGTGTCCACTCGCAGACAGCATCGGGCTCCTGAAATCGATCTTCCGCGGTTCAGCGAGTTCCCGACGAAAATGTCCGACGAGCAATTGCTGATCCTCGCGCAACTGCTCGAGTAGACCCGAGCAGGTCGTGCAACTGGAATGATCCTCTACAGAGGATCCAGCGAGGAACTCCACGATTGCACTCTGGCATCCCTCTGGGAGGTCGTGAAGTTCTGCTTCGTACATCGCTAGTGACTCATCCCTTTCGATCCACTGTTCTCGTCAGACCTGCCGAGTTGCTCCAGTTCCTTTCGGAGACGAAGATGCGCACGAAAAATCCGATTCCGAATTGTTCCTTCCGGCTCGGCGAGGAGCCTGGCTATCTGAGCGGGGGTCAACCCCGACCAGTATCGCAAGATCAAAACTGTCCTGTACGATTCGCCCATTTTCTCGAGAGCGTCATTCACCGATCGATCTTGATCGGACTTCTCGAGATTTTTCTCTTCATCGTCCGTGGTCCCGGGATCGCCCTCGCCGAGGAGCTGTTCCGGCCTTGCGCCCCGCCTGCGGTAGTGGTCGATCACCTTCCGTGTTGCAATCGAGAGCAACCACGAGACAAGACTTCGAGACGATCGCAGCGTCCCTCGTTTCTTCCACGCCTGGAAGAAGGTGTCCTGGGTGATGTCCCTGGCGAGTTCGGCGTCGGAGACCCGCCTCCTGACATGGTGGAGGACCAGCCCCCACAACTGGAGGACCACCTCGTCGAACGCTTCGGGATCACCTGCGATCGCACGATCAACAAGGGCCTCATCCGGGCGGAGCGGTGCGCCGGCAGAATTCACTGAGGACCGTCCTTTCGCCGGAGGACCCGCACCGCACCATATCAGAGGACGGCAGCCCCTGGGGCTCGTTGCATGCCATTTGACGCCTTTGGTGGGGCCATCTTAGGCTTCCTTGCAGGCTTCGTCATCGCGTGGGTCGCAGGAGTGCCCTGCGCGGGAGCCCGAAACCAAGTTAGAGGACATGAGAATGAGCAATAAACCGGAGCGCCAGAAAAAGAATCTGGTCACCCAGGAGCAAGAAGAGGCGAACCCTCCGTCGACGCTGGCTGAAGCAGCCCAAAGCAGTTCAGAGGCTGAATCGACGGAACACGGTGTAGATGATCTTCCGGAGGCTGTGGTCGAACCGAGCATTGATCTCGATGTTGACGTCCTGGTTCTTCTGGACGATGACGCGCTTCCCGATGTCACCATGGGTGCTTCTGGATGCGACCTGACGGTCGAATCCTCCTCGGAAACGACGTCTGTCGAGGAAGTCGCTCTGCTGAAGGTGCACCCCGATCATGTCGATGACTTCTCCCTTCAAGATGGTGGAGTAGGCCTTGATGACGGGGATCTGCCCCTGGTCGAAGATGTCGAGGACATCACTTCCCTGGTGGAAGAGACGACTCCGTTGGGGATCGAGGACGATCTCGACCTGAGCGCGCTGGAAGAGAAGGGATCCTTCCCATGGAGACCCGCAGCGGCTGCTGCTGTGTTTCTGCTCGCCCTCTTCCTGCTCCCCCTACTCCCTGACGGGAGCCAGCCCGCCGTCAATTCCGTCGTAACCAACGGATCCGGTACCGTGACGAGTCTCAGCACAGGGAACCCGGCGTTCGAGCAGTGGCTCGACGAAGTGCTGGCCAACCAGCTCAAGGCAGTGACCCCCACTCCAGAGCAAGGATAGCGGATCAAGGACGAGGAAGCGCGATGAAGACCTGGAAATCGGTTCTGTGGCTGGCGATGGCTTTTGTGATGACAACGCCTTCGGGCGAACTGGAGGGAGGCACTGTCTTCCTCAAGAACGGATATGCCATCCAGGGGAAAATCACCGTCAGTGATGACACCAGAGTGGTTGTGAGTTTCTACAACGGTAGCACCACCATCTATCGTCGTTTCATCGACGAGGTGATCCTGGAGGCGGCGGAGGAAGTTGCCATCGAGGCGAGGAAGGAAGCCCTCGCGCGTGCCCCCTCAGTGGTGGTAGGAGGCGGAAGTTTCGTCGAGCCGGTGCTGCCAGAGAACCTCTCTGACTTTTTCCCGCAGACCGAAACAGCAACAGAGACATCCGTGATCAGCGGCCGAGGAAGGTTCGACCAGCAAGAAGAGATGCCAGTGGTGGAGAAAGCCGATCCGGTCTTCCGGAGGATCACTCTCGATGTTCTCGGGATCGCCCTGGTCTTGCCAGCGGGCTGGAGCTATGAGGAGTCCGAGGAGGGAGTCCGCTTCACCCCGGAAGATCCTTCAGCAGGCTGGCTCGCGGTCGATCGCTTCCGAGGGTCCGACGTCAACCTCGATTCTGCCCTCGCCGGACTCTCGATGAGACTGGAAGAACGAGGTTTTTCCACCGGAATTTCTGATGGCCAGGTGCCTCTGAAAATTCCTGGAAGTTCAGCGACGCTGTCTGGACGGGAACGCAAAGGGGATGGTCGATGCGATCACGCATTGATTGGAGCATCTGACGGTCTCTACCTCATCGGGTGGTACCCAGGAAATGATTCAGGTGCTGTTCAGGAGGAGATGCACGCACTTTCATCCTCAATGGAATTCGAGGTGAACAGCCCTCGTTGAAGATCGCAAGGTCATGGAAATCGCTGAACGAAGGAAGCCGGTGCGGCAATTGCTGCACCGGCTTCCTTCAATTTCAGCAGCACTCGAAGAGTTCTAGGAACCCATCTGAGAAAAAAAGAAAGTTGCGAAGAAAAAGAGTCTCGCTAGGATGTCCACCGCTGACGGAGAGGGTGTGACGGTTCACTGGAGTCGTTACTCATCTCGACCGGCGAACGGAGTCTTGTGACTCATGCGTCGGTGCCTCGGTGAGCGAGTTGAAAGGCCCGCTGGAATCGAGGAAGGCGTGGTCTCGCTGGTCGGCGAAACTCAGAACGAGGTGCCCTGCTGAGTTTCGTCTTCAAGGGAGGGTAACCCGGGGGGAAGGGTTGCGAAGTATTCGACTGGTTGACGGTTCGACTCCTCGACGTAAGGGGCTTTCTCGCCTGAGAGGGACGGGGCCGCCTCTGACGTGCAGTGTTTTGGCTCCTCGTCTCTCTGCCCATGATTGTGGCCGGAAGTTCGGGGTTGCGTCGGCACCGTCTTCTTCAGGCCACAATTCTCGTGGCGCTCGGCTTGCTCTCTCGTGGCAAGGGAAAAAATCTCCGATTTCCAATTCGAATTTTTTTGGTGAATGGGTAGGCACTGACCTCGGTGGTCGGTGTCTGGCTTTTTTGCGTACCCCACGTCGGGGGACGTAGAGGTCAGGATGGAGGGGGGGCGCCCCCCCGATAGGAGTGTGACATGGCCAAGAAGAAGGCCAAGAAGAAGAAGAAGGCGGCCCGTAAGAAGGCCACCAAGAAGCGGACCGGTAGGAAGAAGGCCAAGAGAAAGGCCACCAAGAAGAAGGCCAAGAGAAAGGCCACCAAGAAGAAGGCCAAGAGAAAGGCCACTAAGAAGAAGGCCAAGAGGAAGAAGGCCAAGAAGAAGGCCACCAAGAAGAAGGCCAAGAAGAAGGCCACCAGGAAGAAGGCCAAGAAAAAGGCCACGAGGAAAAAGGCTAAGAAGAAGGCCACCAAGAAGAAGGCCAAGAGAAAGGCCACCAAGAAGAAGGCCAAGAGAAAGGCCACTAAGAAGAAGGCCAAGAGAAAGGCCACCAAGAAGAAGGCCAAGAAGAAGGCCAAGAGGAGAAAAAAGTAACAGGGCCTGCTGGCGAGTATCGGCCGTGGCGTAGAGGCCAGGTCGGCAAGGCAGTCTCTCCGAAGACGAAGCCAAAGTACGACTTCTGGGTGGCTCCGCGCTGAATGGTGGTCTCCTCGGGTCGATCGACCCGGTGGGCCGGGCTTGTGGGCCGCAGCCGAGTTAGGGCAGTGGCCCGAAGAAGGGGTGGGGGGAAGCCTCCACCCCTTCTTTCAATTCCCCAGTTCAACCAGGGAACGAGCCTGACAGCCTATTGGTCACCGGATCACCCGATCGCGACCGTCCCTGATGGCGACCCGTTCATCAGCTGCTGAGGAGTTCGAGATGGGAGGAGCCGATCTGGCGACGGCAGTTCGCTGGCTGGAGAACAGCCGGTTTCTGGTCGCATTTACCGGCGCAGGGATGAGCGCTGACAGCGGGGTGCCCACTTTTCGGGGTGCTGACGGCCTGTGGCGCGGCTACCGAGCCGAGGAACTCGCCACCCCCGCTGCCTTCGAGTCCGACCGAGAGAAGGTGATCGAATGGTATCGCTGGCGCCGTGAGGTTGTCGCTGCTGCTCAACCCCACCGAGGTCATCAGGCGCTGGCGAGGGAGGAAACCACGGAGAGGAGGGTCACTGTCATCACCCAGAACGTCGATGGCCTTCACCAGCGTGCAGGATCGAGTGACGTGATCGAACTTCATGGGTCGATCCTGATCAATCGTTGCCACCGCTGCGGGAGGAGCAGGGAGGATGATCAGAAAGGTGACCCTGATTGGTGTTCTTGCGGTGGAGCGATGCGCCCCGGGGTGGTGTGGTTCGGCGAGTCGCTTCCTCAGCAGGCGTGGCGAGCGGCGGAGACAGCCATCGCTGCCTGTGACCTGGTGCTGGTGGTGGGGACCTCGGCGGTGGTCCAGCCTGCCGCTTCTCTCCTGGAAATCGCAGCCACGAGGCGCATCCCCATCATCGAGGTGAATCCACGACCTGTGCTCACCCACCCGGTGCTAACCCTATCCTGCCGGGCCGTTGACGGCCTGTCAGAACTGTTCGGTTAGGGGGGTTGAGACACACCAATCTGTGAGATAACCTTTAGGATCGGGAGGCTCCCCTGAGTGCGAACCTGTCCCGGGCTCTATTCAAATAGTCGGTATTGGTGGATTTAAAGCCATCGGAGAGCTAGAGGCGTGTAGGTGACTTCCCTTCGATCGATGCCCACTCCAGCCCACAGTTCGATCCTCGCGCTCCCCTACGTGGTTCTCATGCTTTTCATCGCCTCCCCAGGGCTTCTCTGGTCACAGAACGTGATGAACCCGGAGAAACTGGTGAGTTCTGGCAGCGGAATGACTTCCGACAGTGATCTCCACGCTTTCGAGACCGATCTGATCACCTCGGTGTTCGTCGAAAATGGCCAGGTGAAACTCACCCAGGGCCCCTGGTTCGATGCCGGGGTCGTCCTCCTTCCCTCCGTCGAGCCAGAACCTGAAGATGTCCAGGTCGAGGTGACCTCCAGTGGCGGTCTGACGATCGTCTACCGGGCCATCGATCTTCAAACGATGGAACCGGAAATCTTCGTTCACTCGTCGCTGGGCGGACTGCCAACGAATTCTGTAAACCTCAGTTCGAATGATTTCGCTGACATTTCCCCCAAGCTCACCTTTCGCCGCGATCTCGCCGGGAGATTCGTGGCCTGGGAAGTGGCCGATGGGGGGGGACCTCCCCAGGTCATGTTGAGTTCCAATCTTCAAACGGGGGTAACGGTTGCCGAAGGTGAGGCCCCGGCAATTGCGCTCGGCTCCGATGGGAGTGTGCACCTTTCCTACATTCGCCTGGGGGAACTGATTTACCGAGTGGGGAGTTCTGGAACTCTGAGTCCCGAGATGACCATCGATACCGGGGCCAGTATCTCCGACCTGCAGATCGAGGTCGGCGACGATGGTGTGGTCCACCTCCTCTACCTCAGGAGCGGGGAACTCGTTTATCGCAACGGTTCAAGTTCCAGTGGGTTCGGCCCCACGATGGTGGTCGTCGGAGCCTCCGGCGCGGCGACGGAACCCCTGGCCCTCCTCCAGTCGCCATTTCCTCTCTCCGTGCTTTACCTGCGCGAAGGGGAGGTGATGAGAAGGGTAGCGTCCGCGACGGGATTCCTCCCGGAAGAGGCGCTGACTGCGACTCCTGGAATCAACGAGTCTGGCCTTGCAGCTTCCATCGATCCCCTTGGTTTCCTTCACGTGCAGTACCTTCGCAATCAGGATCTCTATTACGCCAATGACGTTCCGGCGCCAGTGGCAGCATTCCGCGTTTCTCCTGATGCTGGCGAGGCGCCTCTCGAAGTCCAGTTCACCGATGAGTCCGCGGGTTACGTTTCGGCCTGGCTGTGGGATTTTGGAGATGGGCATCAGAGTATCGCAAGTTCTCCTCTCCACGTTTATTCCACTGCGGGAACCTTCACCGTGTCCCTGCTGGTCTACGGTGCTGGCGAATCCGATGATTGGGTGGAGGTCGGGCTCATCGAAGTCGAGGAGCCCAGTAATCGGATCTGGGTTCCGGATGTTGGCGTGCTGCAGGGGCAGCCAGGATTTCAGCTACCCGTCCTTGCCGATCACGATCAGGAGCTCCAGGGGTATCAGCTGGCGATTGGCTGGGATGTGGGCCAGATTGAACTCCAGGAAGCTCTTCTCACCAATACGATCGTCTCGAGCATTACCCCCGAGTTCGTTAGTTTCTCCTTCTTCGATGAGCAGGACAGGAGTTATCTGACGCTCGGGCTTGTGGTCGACATCCAGCCGCCATTCGATGGCAGAACCGTTCCGCCGGGATCGGCCCAGAGGCTACTCAACCTGGCATTCGATGTGCCATCTTCGGCCCCACCTGGATTGGAAATTGAAGTCGGGCCTGTAACCTCCTATGGTTCCCCCCCCATCAGCAACGTATTCACTGTTTCGGGACTGAGTGTCATTCCCGTGATCGACAGTGGAATCGTCACAATCCTCGTGATGACTTTTCCTCCTCCCTTCCTGTTCCTGCGAGGGGATGTTGACCTGAGTTTTTCCCTGAACCTCACCGATTGCATCGCCCTGCTCGGCTTCCTCTTCAATGGCGGTGCCGCTCCGGTTTGCTACGATGCCGCAGATTTGAATGACTCCGGTGCCATCGATGTTTCCGACCCGATCTACATCCTCAATTTCCTCTTCATCGGAGGCAATCCCCCAGCCTATCCATTCCCTGGGTCAGGTCTCGATCCGACGCCAGACGATCTTGGCGATTGTTGAAGTGATGGTAGTGGTCACAATTTGTTGACAGCCAAACCCGGGGTTGTCAATCTGTTTCAGACACCTAGGTCCTGGGATTACCCGCAGATCTCGAGACCGAATTGACGGGCGATATTGTCGATGGAAAACCACATCAGATCTCATTTCCATCCCCCTGGATTCCTTGCCACGGTCCTGATCCTGAGTGCCTGCGCGGTCGGTTGCGATATTTCGATGGGAGACAGGACCGCCGGAGGTTCCCAGGGAAAGGAGGAACGGAGAACGTCGGTCGAGACGGCCACGGGCTGGCTCGGAGATGTCCAGCAAACCCTCTCCATCAGTACCGATCTGGAAGCCCGTGACACCGTTGACCTCACCGCTCGTGTCTCGGGCGTCGTCCTCGAGGTCCTGGCAGAAGAAGGGGCTCACGTCGGTGAAGGTTCTCTGATCCTGCGTCTCGACCCGACCGATCTCGATCTGGATCTTCGCGAATCGGAGATCCTCTTGGCGGAGGCGAACAGTCGACTGGGAAGCGCGAAACTGGGGCGCAAGGAGGTGGCGAGTGGGGCCGAGTTGGCTCATGTCGCTCTCGACCGTGCGATCGCCGAGCGCCAGAGACTGGAACGTCTCCTCGACGCCGACGGAAGGCGCCTCGCGTCGGAGGAGGAACTCGAGCGCATCCGATTTTCCGAGAAGGAAGCCACTATCAGCCACGAAAAGTCCAAGCTCTCCCTGGAGAAGATGGAGATGACCCTTGCCATGGAAAGGCAAGGGGTGGAGAAGGCACTTCTCGCCCTGGAGCGGGCACGACTGGATCGCGCAAGATCCGAGATCGGTAGCCCCTTCGAGGGGCGAATCCAGAAGATGGAACTCCGGCCGGGTGAACTGGTCACTTCTGGTTCCAAAGTGGCGACGGTGATTCGAACCCAACCTCTTCTCGCCTGGGTACGCGTTCCCCAGAGTCGCATCAATGAGCTTCGACTCGGCCAGGAGGCGATCGTCACCAGCGAAGCTGCCCGTGGTCTTCGCTTCTCAGGAACAGTCACCGCGCTCAGCCCGGCAGTGGATCCTTCCGAGGGAACTCTGAGGGTTCGAGTCGAAGTGGAAGATCCTGATCTCCGTCTGCGTGCAGGTGCCTTTGCGACCTGCACCCTCATCCTCGGAATCCACAAGAATGCTCTCCTTGTCCCGAAGAATGCCCGCATATTCGAGGGGGACCGTTCGATTCTCTATGTCGTCCGGGACAGAAAGGCGGTGCGCGTCGAGATCGAGTCAGGGTTGCAGCTGAAAGAACAACTCGAAATCCTGTCTTCCGCTCCTCCGATCTCGGTTGATGACAGGATTGTGATTCGGGGGCAGGCGAGGCTGCGAGATGGAGATCCCGTCGAAGATTCCAGGATCGAGGCCGAGACGATAGTGGAAGAGAAGGTAGAAGCGGTCGGCAAGGAGGGCAGGGGCTAGCCCCTGTGCCATCGAGTTGGCAAGCCGTCAGAACCGGTCTACTACCGCTCTCTTCCGGGTCATCGAACGCGCCGTCAGCCGTCCCATCGCCCTCTGCATGATCACCGCGGCAATCGTCGTTTTTGGTCTCGTGTCCCTGGCGCGACTTCCGATTGAACTCCTTCCCGAGGTCGATCGCCCGACGATCACCGTCAGGACCGAACTCCCGGGGGGCAGCGCCGGAGGAGGTGGAAGAACGGATCGCCCGCCGCCTCGAAAAATCGCTCTCGGTTGTCAGTGGACTGCGCCGGATCGTCTCCATGTCGAGGATCGGGACCTGCGACGTCATCCTCGAATTTGCCTGGGAACAGGATCTTGCCGGCGCGATTCAGGACATCCGCGAAAAACTGGAGCAGGCGAATCTCCCCGACAGGGCGGAGAATCCCAGCATTCTCAGGTACGACCCGCGTCTCGACCCGGTCCTCCTCTTCGGGCTCCATGGCCCCGCGGACATGGGGAGGTTGAGAATCATCGCCGAAGAGGAAGTGGAACGCCGACTGGAGACGATCCCAGGAGTGGCAGCGGTTAGGGTCAGGGGAGGACTCGAGGAAGAGATCCTCGTCGAGGTCTCCGAGGAGCGGGTCAGAAACCGTGGACTGTCGATCCAACTGATTTCCACCAGGCTCGCTGAAGAGAATTTCGACCAGGCGAGCGGCATTTTGAAGGATGGCGATGTCGAATACATCCTTCGCGTCCGCAACGAGGTTGTCGATTCAGAAGACATTCTCAACATTCCCCTGATCCGTGAGGGACAGTCGGTCGTCAGGCTCGGAGACGTTGCACAAGTGCGCCGTTCTTACCGGGAAGAGCGCGTGATTACCCGGATCGATGGCCGACCGGCGGTCTTCGTCGAGGTCCTGAAAGAGGGTGATGCCAACATCATCTCCGTCTCCCGGAGTGTTCGAGACCGTGTCTTCGGAACCCCTGAAGAGCAGAGGGCCTTCCACCTCTGGCAGGCGAGGCGGGAGGGGCGAAGTGTCTCCGAGGAGAGCAGCTCGGGATTCCGCTTCGGCTCTCCCGAGAATGGCAGGGTCAGACGTCCCGACTTTGTTGCTTCCTGGCTTCCTGCAGGGACGACGATCGATCTGCTCGCCGACCAGGCAGATTTCATCGATGGATCGATCCAGGACCTGAAGCAGACGGCCCTGCTCGGCGGTCTTCTCGCGATGCTCGTCCTCTACCTCTTCCTGGGAAGGCTTTCGACCACCCTCGTCGTTGCGATTGCGATTCCCACCTCGATCGTGGTCACTTTTGTGCCCCTCTACCTCACGGGCACAACCCTGAACATCATGTCCCTCGGTGGGCTGGCACTCGGGATCGGTCTGCTCGTCGATTCCAGCATCGTCGTCCTCGAATCGATCTTCAGGAAACAGAAGGAGACTGGGGATCCATACCGTGGAGCGGTGGAGGGTGCCTCCGAGGTTGCTGGGGCGGTGACCGCGTCGACCCTGACCACTGTTGCGGTGTTCTTCCCCATCGTCTTCGTCGAAGGACTCGCAGGTCAGGTCTTCGGGGACATGGCGGTTGCGGTTGTCGGTTCCTTGCTGGCGGCACTGGTGGTCTCCCTCACCCTCGTACCGATGCTCGCTGCCCGCGCTCTCGGCTTGAGGGAGGAAAAACTGGTCGAATCGATCGAGAAGATCCCCCATGGAGTGAAGAAAAGCGGGGGTAAGAGGATCAACGTCTTTTCTCTCCTGGGACCGCTTCTCTGGCTCCACAACCGGATGGAACTCCTTCTCCTTGGGCTCGGTTCCGTTGTGATGTCGGTGTTCCAGCTGATTCTGCTGGTCACCCTGAGGATCATCTTCGCCGTGGCGAAACGCTCGAGGCGCTTCGCGGGGGGGCCTCTCTCCCTGGCGAGTCGGGTCATCGGCGGGACCGAAACCGTTTATCTGAGGCTGATCAGGGCGTCCCTCAAACACAGGGCGGTGGTCCTCTTCCTGGCGGCAGCGGCAGTGCTAATGGCAGGGCTTCTGATTCCGCACCTCGGGTCGGAACTGATCCCCCGGGTTGCCCGCGGTGAGATCGAGGTGCAGGTTTCACTGCCGGTGGGAACGCCCCTGGATGCCACCGACGAGAGAGTGAGACTCCTCGAAAAGGAGATGAGTCTGCTCCCGGGGGTCCATCGCGTCGTCTCCCGAATCGGCAGGGATCTCGATGACGTCGAGGCCTCCGCCGAGGGGGAGCACACAGCCCGGATCAAACTCGGTCTCTCCCTTGGGGGGAAGGATGCGCTCGCCGAGGAGAATTCCCTGGTCGAGGCGATCACGCCTCTCGGCGAGAAACTCCCCGACGCCGTCCTCGAGGTCCACAGGCCCCGCCTCTTCTCTCTCAGGGCCCCCCTCGAGGTCGAGGTGAGAGGTCCCGACTCCGAAGAGCTAGAGAGGATCGAACGGGCTGTCGCCGACAGACTGGACCGGCTTGGGCTGGTGAATGATGTTCAGATGACCACGGCTCCTGGCAGTCCCGAGTATCACCTCCGTCCCGATCGGGAGCGCCTTGCCCGCCTCGGCATCAGCACCCGTGACGTTGCCGAGGCGTTGCAGAGCAAGAACCTGGGTTTGGTTGCGACCCGCCTCAGACGACAGGAGCGCCGGATCGACGTCAGGGTCCGTCTCCGCGAGGAGGATCGTTCGAGCATCGATGAGATCCTGGCGATTGGTGTCGCGGTGGGGGCGAGCGGACGGAGTATTCCCCTCGAGGAGTTGCTCGAAGGCTGGACGATCGAGGAGGGGCCGTCGGAGATCCTTCGCATAGGGCGGCAGCGAGCGAAGGTTGTCTCGGCTCAGCTGGCAGGTCTCGACCTGGGCAGGGTCGCAGAGAAGATCGAGACCGATCTCAACTCTTCAATTTCTCTTCCCGACGATGTGGTGGTCGAGGTGGTCGGCCAGAAAAAGGAGATGGAGCGGTCTCTAGAGTCTCTTCTCTCTGCTCTGGCACTCGCAGTCTTCCTCGTCTATGTCGTCATGGCCTCCCAGTTCGAATCCCTTCTTCAGCCCCTGGTGATTCTGCTCTCGATTCCGCTCTCTGTCGTCGGGGTGGTTCCGACGCTGTGGATCGCCGGAATTCCCATCTCGGTGATGACCTCGATAGGAATGATAGTGCTCGCCGGGATTGTCGTGAACAACGCCATCGTTCTTCTCGATCAGGTCAACAGGCTTCGTGACGAAGGTATGCCGATGAATGATGCCCTCATCGAAGGGGGTCGAAGAAGGTTGAGACCCATCCTGATGACCACCCTGACGACGGTGCTTGCCCTGATACCGGTCACCGGAGTTCTCTCCCGAATTTCTACCGATGGCTATCTCTCGATGCTGCTCGGTAGCGGAGAAGGATCGGAGCTTCGTGCACCTCTCGCACTGACGGTGATCGGTGGCCTGGCTGCCAGCACCCTCCTGACCCTGATCGTCGTGCCTGTCTTTGCCTCTCTCGTGGTAATCGGTGAGAGAACTTCGGAGAAGGAAGAATGACGGCATCAACTCCGAGAAGGCTCTTCGATCGACCGGTGATGGTGCTGATGCTGCTGCTCACCGTCGTGGTAATTGGCGGGATCTCTCTCGTATCGACCCCGCTCCAGCTTTTTCCGCCAGGATTTGTCGACCGGACGGTCTCCGTTTACATCGCTGTACGGGAATCGACGGCGCTGGAGGTCTCCGAAAGAATCGCCGAACCCGCCGAGGAACTCCTCAGGACGATTCCCGGCCTCTCCAGGATACGTAGCTTCTCGAGTCCCGATGGCTGCAGCATCTCCGTCACCATCTCGGGAGATGCGCCTGCTGACGAGGTCTATGCCGACATCGCAGATCGGATGGAGCGATTGCGACCGACACTGCCCGAGGGGAGCGAGAGGTACCGGATCTTTCGCTTCGATCTCGAGACCGATATCCCCGTGGTTTCTCTCGGGGTGACGAGCAGTTCCGACGACAACATCGAGGCCCTCCTCGAGAACGTCGTCCGCCAGCGCCTCGAGGCTGTGAAAGGGGTTGCTCGCGTCGAGATCCGTGGGCTGACCGGCAAGGCGGTCAGTATCGAACTGGACCCCGACCAGGTGTGGGCGCACAGAATCGACCTGAGAAATCTCATCTCCCGACTCCAGGGAGAAAGCGTCGAAGGTTCCGCCGGAACCGTCGTGGATTCTGGCCGCAGGTTCGTTCTGAGACTCGGATCACGCTTCGATGACCTCGACTCTCTCCGTCAGTTTCCAGTGACCGACTCCCTCAGACTTGGAGACATTGCCGAGATCAAGATCAAGTACGGCCTCAGGGATTTCATCGTCCGACTGAATGGTCGGCTCTGTAACATCATCGATATCTCCAAGGAGTCCGATGCGAACACTGTCGATGTCTGTCGTACCCTCGACGAAGTTCTCGCTGGAGAGATCGGAGGAGACCCTCGCCTTGCGGGGATCGAGTTCACCGAATTCTTCGACCAGGGAAAGGTGATCGCCAGCTCCCTGGGGAGCCTGCGCGACTCCTGCGCCTATGGAGGTTTGCTCGCAGTCCTGGTCCTGTGGCTCTTTCTCCGCCGGATGTCCAGTACCCTGATCGTCGCCGGAGCGATCCCGCTCTCACTTCTGATCGCCGTCGTTGTGATCTGGGCGAAGGGTGGGACCTTCAACCTCCTCTCCATGACCGGGCTCACCATCGGGATCGGGATGCTGATCGACAACGCCATCGTCGTTTCCGAGAGCGTCTTCCGTTGCTCGGACACGCTGGAAGACCCCGGAGATGCTGTCGCTGCCGGCGTCGGCGAGGTCGCTCTGGCGGTCACCCTGGCGACGCTGACCACGGTCGCAGTTTTCGTTCCGCTGGTCTTTCTCGCCGGTGACTCCAACACACGCATGATGCTCGGGGAGTTCGGGCTGCCTGTCTGCTACTCGATCATCGCCAGTTTGCTCGTTGCCCTTCTCTTCATCCCTGTAGGACTGCGATTCTCCGGGGCGGTACGCCATGATAATTCTCGAAAGGAGTGGGCCCTCACCGAGAGGTATTCTCGCCTCCTGTCTCGCGTCCTCGATCACCGTCTGGCTTGCTTCTGGCTCCTTCTCCTTGTCCTCGGGACCTCTTCTTTTCCGGTTCGCTGGCTCTCCGTGCGTTCTGCCGCCTCCGGCCCCAGTCACCGGGTGGCGATTTACGTCGAATTTCCGGATTCACGCTCCCTCTCCGATTCAGACCAGACGATGGAGCGGATACGGCAGTCCTATGCCTCCCTCGCAGAGGAGTGGAAGGTCGCCGACGTTGCCGCCTGGTTCCGGCGGGGTGGTGGAACCCTGGCGTTCTTCTTCTCGCCAGGAACTCAGGTCGATACCTCCGGGTTCATCGCCCTATTGCGGCGCAATAACCCCAATCTTCCGGGAGTGGACATCCAGTTTTCCGGGGGTGAGGGGGAGAGAGAAGCCGATCGTTTGCGGGTGGTGGTCAAGGGGCCAGAAGCCAAGGAGGTCGCGGCCATCTCGGATCAACTCGAGGACGTCCTCGCCGAGATGGCTGGAATCGCCGAGGTTTCCGGAGCCAGGGATTCTTCCAGGACCGCCAGCGAGGTCACGGTGGATGTCGATCGCGAGAAGGCGAAGCGATTCGGAATCTCGCCGACGGGAGTCTCCAGCATCGTCGGGTGGATGTTACGCGGAGCCCCATTGCCCCAGGCACAGATCGCTGGCGAGGATCTCTCTGTGTGGATCTCCTACAGCGAGGATGAGAGCCCGACCCTCGGCGAACTGGCGGGAATCCCGATGTCCGACGGCAGGGGCGGTTCCCTTCCCCTGGGAGCAATCGCGACATTCTCGATGTCCAGGACACCGCCCGCGATCCGGCGAGAGGGTCGAGAAGTCAGCGTCTCCCTCGATCTGGAACTGGAGGAGGGGAGTGACCTGAGAAGCGTCGAGGCTCGTCTCGCCCCGATCCTCGAGGTGGCGCCGATGCCAGAGGGCTATTCCGCTGCCATCGAGGGGGGCCTCTCGCAGTTCGAGGCTGACCTCTCCGACATGGCCCAGGCGGGTGCCCTGGGAGTCGTTTTGATCTTCGCGTTGATGGGCGTTCTCTTCGAGTCGCTGCTTCTGCCACTCTCGATTCTGTGCAGCATCCCCTTCCTCTTCACCGGAGCCTACTGGGCTCTCTGGATCACCGGAGAGTCGCTGTCGACCACCGCCATCGCCGGTTTCGTGATCCTCCTGGGGATCGTCGTCAACAACGCGATCGTCCTCGTCGACGCCGTCAACCGCAGGCGTGGGCAGGGGATGAGCAGGAAGGAAGCGTTGCTCGAGGCGGGTCGGATCCGTCTGCGCCCCATCTTGATGACCGCCATTACCACCATCTGCGGACTGCTTCCGCTGGTGCTCCTCCCTGCCGAGGGGATGGGCCCCAGTTACCGTCCTCTGGGCATCGTCATGCTCGGTGGCCTGACCTCCTCGACCCTCTTCACGCTGATCGCTGTCCCTCTCTTCTACACCCTCTTCGATGATCTCGGAAACGAGCTGAAAAAGGTGGTGTCAAGAACGAGGAAGCGACTCTCGTAGTCCACTGGGCGAGCGAACCTCGCTGGCGAGTCGCGGCCACCGGGGGGGTCGAGGCTCTCCTGGGAAGGGGCGAGGGTGAGCGAGGTTCGAGGACAGATGAGTCCCACAAGCGCGGCCCCGGGAGGGTGCGAGAAGAGCCCCCTGCAAGCGCCGCTGGCTCCAGGAATAGAAGAATGCCGAGGGGGGGACTTGAACCCCCATGGACCCGAAGGTCCACTAGGCCCTCAACCTAGCGCGTCTGCCAATTCCGCCACCTCGGCATCGAACCGGGGATCATACGGACCCCGGTCGTGGTGTCAAGTTGGCCAGGGTTTCCTCCAGCGCCTCCTGTCAAGGAACTCCCCATTCCCCTGTTCGAGCGCTAGGATCCCAACTATCGGTCGTCGAGAGGCCCTCGGGGGTCTCTCTGGAGCAGTTCGGGAGGAGTGACCATTTGATCAGCCAACGAGTCCGGACCATCGAGCCCTCCGCAACCCTGGAATTCAGTGCGCGCCTCCAGAAGATGCGCGCACAGGGCAGGACCATTTTCAATTTCAGCGTTGGCGAGCCCGACTTCCCGACACCGGAGTTCATCCGCGCTCGAGCGTTGGAGGCGATCGAGGAGGGCTGGACTCGCTACACTCCCGTCGCCGGCCACCCCGAAGCTCGAGCGGCGATCGCTCGCCATGTCTCGAAGACTCGCGGGCACGATGTTTCTCCCGAAGAGGTGGTCCCCTCTCCCAGGCGCTGCTCTCCCTTGCAGATCCAGGTGACGAGGTGTTGCTGCCAGCACCGTACTGGGTTTCCTTCCCCGATCTGATCCGTCTTTCCGATGCGATCCCTGTTGTTGTTCCGTCGAGCCACGATCAGGGTTACAGGGTGACGCCGGAGACCCTCGAGGAGTTCGTCACTCCTCGCACCGCCGGAATCATCATCAACTCTCCCAGCAACCCGACCGGTTCCGTCTATGACAGACCCCAGATGGAAGCACTGGTTTCCTTCGCCAGAGAGCACGACCTCTGGATCATCTCCGACGAGATCTATGAACACTTCGTCTTCGAGGGAGAAATGGTCAGTCCCTTCGAGGGCAGTGGCCGGGAGAGAACGGTCATGATCAGCGGCCTTTCCAAGACCTTCTCGATGACCGGCTGGAGGATCGGCTGGGCGGTGTGCGATCGGTCGATCGCCGGGGCGATGTCTAGATTGCAGAGCCACAACAGTTCCAACGCATGCACCCTCTCACAGGCCTGTATCTCGACCGCTCTGGAGGGGGTCGACCACCCCGAACTCAAGACGATGCAGGAGGAGTTCCGTCGGCGCAGGAAACTCGCTCTCGAACTTCTGGGATCGATCGATGACATCGGTCTGTACCGACCGGAGGGCGCCTTCTACATCTTCTTCGACATCTCTCGGCGAGTCGGGCGCAATGGACTCCCCGGAAGTGTCGATGAGGTCTGCCTCGACCTTCTCGAGAAGCATGGCGTCGCGGTGATTCCCGGTTCGGCTTTTGGTGACAGC
>JYMV01022955.1_pt1 | contig 18543 bp, 19 predicted proteins | sample 338911 | NCBI WGS metagenome assembly JYMV01 (sample SAMN03354496, study PRJNA234377) | hydrothermal vent metagenome | biome: Deep sea; feature: Hydrothermal plumes at the Eastern Lau Spreading Center, Western Pacific Ocean; material: Seawater | place: Tonga | collected 2009 | depth 2000 m m
CGCTGTAGGGATCCCCGACGTGATATCCCGCCAAAGCATTCAAGGCGAGCGCGGCGTCTTCCACCGTGCGAGTGATTGGGCCTGAGAAGGAAAACGGCGTATCGCTGGCAAAAGCATTGGGCCGGCTTAATGAGGGGACCCGGCCGTAGCTCGCTTTGTAACCATAGACGCCACACCAGGCTGCTGGGATCCGGATGGAGCCGCCGCCGTCGGTGCCTTCGGCGAGCGGCAGCATGCCATCCGCCACAGCTGCAGCAGCGCCACCTGACGACCCACCAGTGTTCTTGGAGAGGCAGAAAGGATTCCGGCTGGGTCCAAAAAGATAATTGTCACAGGTGCCACGAAATCCCATGACAGGACTGTTAGTTTTGCCGACGATGATTGCACCTGCCTGTTCAATGCGCTCAGAAAAGATACAGCGGTGTTGGGTGATATTGTCTTTGAGTGCTCGAACGCCGCCCATCGTCATCGCAGTGCCGGGTTTTGAACTGAAGAGATCCTTGATGGCGACAGGAATGCCGTGCAGTGGGCCAACTTCACCGCCATTTACGAGTGCTTGTTCAGCTTTTACAGCCTCGTCATGAGCCCGTTCAAAGTCTTCACAAACAAAAGCGTTAACAGCCGGGTTACGGGCACTGATCCGTTCTATGAACGCATTGACAACCTCAACAGGGGAGAGCTCGCGTCGACGGATACGCGAGGTAAGCGAGGACAAGGTGGTGTAGGCCAGTTCATCGGCTAATGTCATGAGGGCTACTCCTGCTAATAGCTGGCTGTGCGTAAGGTGTCATTGGGGATTAAGGTTCTTGATTTAGAGGATTCGGTACGGGTGGGGTCAGTATTACGCTCATTTGCTGGCAGACCGTAGCTGAGTATAGGCCTGTTCAGCTGCTTTGCGGTTGTAGTAGAGCTGTCCATTTTGAGCGGTGCAGTCGGACTGCCGCATTTTTTCCATAAACGTGTCTGTCACGCACCAGTCCCAGTTGAGAGTGTTTACAGTACATTCCCCGGCGACGTACTGGGCGGATGATTCACATGCACCGAACAGGACATAAACCGTCGATGGCCAGGGTATAACGGCAATAAACATTACCCCGAAAGCGATGCCTGCAAACAGGATATAGGTGACGATCGTTTTCATAAGCTGAAGCGGTAGATTCGGGCAGCGTTCCCATGAAAGAGAGCGTCAACCGTGGTTTCGGTCAGAGTGTTAACTATCTCACGGAATCCAAGCAGAATGGCATCCAGATCACCACACAGACGGTCAACCGGAAAGTTACTGGCAAACATGCAACGATCTGGTCCAAAAATATCGAGAGCTCTGAGTACTATGTTGCGGTTTGATTCAACGGTCCAGGGTTGGTTGGTCTGACCCAGACCTGATATCTTGATCATGACATTGGGTTTTTGAGCCACCTGCTCAATCGCGTTAGACCAGGCCGAGAACCCTAGGTCACTCCGATCCGATGGTAGACCAGTGTGATTGATCACCAGGGTGGTCTCGGGAAAATCAGCTGCTAAGTCAGTGGCTTGGTCGAGGTGCCAATAGGGGATCTGCAAGTCGAATGAATACCCCAAGCGTTCTAGCTTGGCATAACCGTCCCGCCAGTTGGGATCATCCATCGAACCGGGTAAACCCCGCGGTCTGAGCGCGTTTTGCTCCGTTGCTGTTGGTTTTTGCCGAATGCCACGGACCTGCGGAAAGGCGGAATGGTCCGCTAGGACTTCTTCGATATTGTCCTGATCGAGACATGCTTTTACGACAAAGACAACGGGGTGTTCACAAGTTTGGGTGATGTCAGTTAGCCAACGGGTCTCCCCGACTGGATCTTCGGGATTCCACTCAGCCTCAACATGGACTGACCCTATGATTTCGACTGCTACGGCGTCATCCTCATAATCGTTGGGTAAATAATTTGTCCGGATCGCAGCGTAGTTGCCGTAGCGGAACGGAATTTGTGGCTCATCACACAGCCAAGGATGGTAATTGGAGCTTATGTCCCAGAAATGGTGATGGGCGTCTAAAAACTTCAATGCTCAGTGCTTTCGTTCTTCGGGGTGGGTGACGCTGTCGTGACCCTGTTCGAAACGTTTATCGATATCGTAGATATGACCAAAATCGGAACTGCGTGTTCTGACGTCTGTCGCTCTTTCCGCGGCCCAGTCTTCATCAATCGCGAGCGCACTTGCGATGAAGTAGTGAATCGCAAGCAGCACCGCCCAGGCAATCATCGGCCAGAAGTGCCACCAGTTTCCACCAATCAGTTCAGCAATCAACATTAACAGAGTGAGTGACACATAGATCAGTAGGTGCTTGGGGAACAGCAGGCGACCGGGAATATAGTTTCGATGGTCTGTAAAGACGCTCATCTTTTAAACAATCTGCGTCGCGGTTGTTCCTCGTTTTCAGGCTTACGTAGACTTGGGTAAATACGGGCCAGTGCGATGACGCGTAATGAATACCACAGTAGGAGGAGAGCGCCCAGTCCAACGAGTAAGGTATCTACAAAATATCGATCGGAACGAAATCCATAAATCAGAAGGTACACCAGCCCGGCCAACGGTGTAGCGCTTAAATAAAGCGCCGCAAAATAGTGTTTAGCAATACCGAACGCTATTGCCGCAAAGACCACTGTAATGCCATACACCGCGATAATGGGTGAACGTCCGTGCAGCGTGGCTCCGCTCATGGCCGTTAAGCCGATAATTCCAAAGAGCACTCCTAGAAATAGGCAGTAGGCCAGGATCTCATTGTCTGCCTGGTAGCGGTTAAGCCGGGATAGGGGAACTAGATACGGTGTCGTCCGGTCATCCCAGACGTAGCGCTTAAAAAGGTTTTCCCAGTCGAGCACGGCGGTGTCTACTCTCGATACTAGTAGGACAGAGGGATGTACAGGTTATTCCCGTTGTTGGTTTTCGGCTTCGACCCGTTCCCGCATACGGCGGGCCTGAAGTTCGAGTTGATCTTCAGCTGTTTTGAGATCCACGCGTTCTTTACCTTCAACAATTGCTCCGGTGTCTTCGGGCCATTCGATGGTCATCAGATTAAATCGCCAGTGTCGTGGGCCGAAAAGAGCGATCGCAACTTGCAGCCACACGGCGATTCCGGCCAACAGAGCCACCACGAGTCCGATGACCAAAACGCCTTTGATCATCCAGCGGTGTGACAGACCGACCAGTGAAGCTGAAATCTCTCCGCACTGCCACCAGGCGCATCCTTCGGGTCTATTAAATGCCCATGAGTCATAGGAATACATAAAGGCAAAATAAATAATGATACAGGTGAACGGCACCAAGAATATAGTTATACCAATGAGCTCCAACCAGGCTTTCTTACGAAAGTTAAGGTTCTCCCTCACCAGGTCTACGCGGACATGGGTATTCCAAACGTAGCCAAACCCCAATACGAGTGCAAATAGCGCGGTATGTGAATGCCACTCTAGTTCCTGCAACAGTGTCGAGTCAAAAACCGGGCTGACATTTTCTCTGAGCCAAATCTGCCAAGGATCGCCCTGAATCCTGATAAATTTTGTTTTTCGTATAGTCAGATCCAATACGGTAATTAATATCATCGGCAAGGCGAACCAGGAGCCAAACCGGCCGACCCGATCAACGAACCGGCGCAGTAAATCGCTGAGCCTCAGCATGGCCGGTAGCTCAGCGGTTGATAACCGGCGGAGTTCTTGGGGCTCTAGAGCGGTGGTTGTGGTTTGACTCACTTACAGTATCTCCGGCAAATTATTGTAGATATCAATCTAGTAGTCGTAGGCTGCTTTCATCAGCCACAAAGACACGTTCGGTTTCCACATCACGAGGATGAGGCCGCACAGTTGTAGCAGCACAAATGGGATGATGCCCTTATAGATTTCCTGGATCTTGACTTCTTTAGGTGCGATGCCCTTTAGGTAGAACAAGGCGAAGCCAAATGGCGGTGTGAGAAATGAGGTCTGTAGGTTGATGGCCATTAGCGTCAGGAACCAGAAGACGATGTCCTTGGAAGCTATATGGTCGCCAAAATCTAGGCTCGCGACGAGCGGGGCAAAAACTGGTAGCACGATCAGAGTGATTTCAATCCAGTCGAGGAAGAAGCCGAGAAAAAATGTAATCACCATCAGAAGTATTAACAACTGCCAGGATGTCAGCCCGGCTTCAAGAATTAGATGTTCGACGATGTCATCGCCGCCCAGTGACCGATAGACGTAGGCGAAACACGTTGCACTGATGATAATGAAGAAAATCATGGCGATCGTGCGCGCTGATGTATGGCAGACCTCAGTGAGAAGCCCCATGGTCAGTCGGCGATTGCCTGCAGCTAACAATATAGTACCGAACGCACCTACAGCACCGGCTTCGCTGGGTGCAGCGATGCCAAATAGAATAGAACCTTTGATCATAAAAATTAGCATCACCGGTGGCAAAAAGCTCTTAAATATCATTCCTGGATATTTGTTTCTGGGTACATGCAACAGTTCCGCCGGCAAGCTGGGCGCCACTTTTGGTCTCACCTTGGCGTAAATTGCGACGAACAATAAATAGAAGAAGGCCAGCACCAGTCCTGGGACTAAAGCGGCCATAAACATGTTGCCAACAGAGACCGCCATGAGGTCCGCCATGATGATCAACATGATGCTGGGCGGAATTAGGATGCCCAGCGTGCCGGAAGCTGCAATGCAGCCGCAGGAAAGAGAGTTCTTGTAGCCTTGTTTGATCATCGTAGGCAGGGCGAGCGCGGTCATCATCGTCACCGACGCGCCGATAATGCCGGTCATCGCGGCTAATACTGTACCCATCACGATCACGGCGAGTGCCAAGGATCCCGCAACGTTCTTAAGTAGTACCTGCACACAGTACAAAAGATCATTGGCGACGCCGCTTCGTTCCATCATGACGCCCATAAAAACGAAAGCAGGTATCGCAACCAGTACCAGATTTTCGGCGCCTTGGAACCAGATTCGAGGCAAGAAATTGAAAAACTCGATCAATGAAAACATATCGAGGAAATAACCGAGCATGCCGTACAGGAAAGCGAGGCCCCCGAGTATGAATGCGACGGGAAATCCGGAAAAAAGCAAAAAGGCAAGAGTCACGAACATGCAGAGTGGCAAATAGTCCTGAAAAAATTCCAGCACTAAATCGCTGGCTTCCTCATCCATACTGCTGATTGAGGTATAGGCCACGATAATGGCCAGCACTATCAAGGCAACGAAAGCCTTTCCCCAATGTTGAGCGATACCTTTTTGGATGCCTTCCATGCCTTGACTCCGACTGCGGTTAGATAATTAACAAAATAACGACTGGGGCCAGAATTCTGGCCCCAGTCTGCACAACTTAATGACTCACTATAACAACAACAACTTATCGTTTAGTCAAGATAGGTCGGTTTCAGAGCCTGAGCAGTACCCCACTTGGAGTATGTCTTACGCCATTTGCTATAGCTCTCGGTCACCTCTGCGAACAGCGGATCATTGGCTGAATCTTCTTCGACTACCTCGTTCCAAGCCTTTTCAAATACAGCGATCTGGTCATCTCTCCATCGACGTGTGATTACACCATACTTCTCACCCATCTCGGCCATGGCGCCGGGGTTGACCGCTTCAGTTTCCACGTAGGAGCGGACCATACTTGATCGGCAGGCGGTTTCGAGGATGATCTTGTTCTGGTCAGACAGTGAATTCCACTTGTCCATGTTGATTTCCACCAAGCCGATAGAAACCTGCTGGTGCCAACCTGGGAAGTAGTTATTTTTGGCAATCTGATAGAAGCCGTACTTGATGTCCATTGCAGGCATCGAGAACTCGGTGGCATCGATCACGCCCTTTTCAAGCGCGGGAAAGATGTCGCCGCCCGCCAATAGCTGGGTGGAGACGCCGAGTTTCTGCATAACGCGTGCACCCAGACCGAAAAAGCGCATCTTCAGGCCACGTAATTGCTCAAGATCAGTAATCTCGTTCTTGAACCAGCCTGATGTCTCAGGTCCGATAGCCAGACAATGCATGGTCTTGATGTTGTGCTTTTCGTAGATGCGGTTACGGATCTCCGCACCACCGTGGTGCCAAATCCAAGCCATATATTCGCCCAAGGTTGGACCGAACGGGACCGCGGTAAAGTAAGCAAGAGCGGGGTATTTACCAACATCATAACCGGCTGTCGACCAAGCCATTTCCACGGAGCCTTTGGACGTTGCATCAAAGCCTTCGTTAGCAGGAATCAAAGCGCCTGGCTCAAAGAACTTAACGGTGAATTGACCGTCGGAGAGTTTGCCGATATCTTCGGCAAATCGTACGGCTTCCCAACCCAAGTGTGGTACCTGGCTACCCCAGGCACTGTGCATCTTCCATTTGACTTTTGCAGCCTGTGCGCTGGTACCAACCAGTGCGACTGAAAATGCAAATGCGCAGATAGCGAGAGTTTTGCTGATTTTCATCAATGCTCCTCCTAATACTGTTTAACGCCTAATTCTGAGCACCTGGCTAGCGGCCTAATGACTAGGCACGCAGAGTCAGGCGCGTCAGTTCAGCGCTTGAAAGGTAAACAGGTACAAGACAAAAAGATGGTGCTATAGGCTCCCCCCCTTGTTCTTGTTTACCGCTCTAGAGGCGTTTCTTCAGCCTCCACAGCGTCACGCTACCAAAAAATATCGATCCAGGCAACCTTGCAGCATATATGGTTCAGTTATTCAGAACTTCCCGATTGACAACAAAGGCTTCGTCCAGTCTGAAATCCAGCCCGTCTAGAATATTTTGTGCCGCAATCCAGGCGGTGCGGGCCGAGGACTCGACCGTTATGCCGGCACAGTGAGGACTGACCACGACGTTTTCTAGTTCTAGCAAGTTAAGAGATGGATTTGTTGGTTCGGTCACAAAAACGTCGATCCCCGCACCTGCGATGCCTCCCTGGGTGAGGGTGTCGTGTAACGCGGCCTCGTCGACGATACCGCCGCGCGCTGTGTTTATCAGCAGTGCGTTTGGTTTCATGAGGCTAAGTTCATGGCTACCGATTAGATTTTTGGTTTTTTCATTGAGAGGGCAGTGGACTGACACGACGTCCATTTGAGGTAGGGCGTCGTGGAGATTGCGAACGACCTGGGCTGCTTGATCTTGTATTGCGCGGTCAGGGACATAAGGATCATAAACGTGTACCACCATACCAAAAGCAAGTGCACGACGAGTGACTTGTGTCCCGATACGGCCGAATCCAATAACCAGTAGCTGAGATGTCTCGATCTCGCGCGCAATAGGTGCGTTCCTGAAATTGAAATCACCCTGACGTGCCGCAGTGTCATAGCGTTGGCCCTGCTTGGCCAATGCCAGGATGAGATACAGGGTATGTTCGGCGACTGAAACTGCATTACCCCCCACCGCAATGGTCAACGGTATTCTCCGTGCAGTAAGCGCTTCTACATCCACAGAATTGAATCCCACACCATGGCGGGATACCACCTTTAAGTTTGGTGCACTGTCGATGACGAGGGAGGTTATCGGTGCGGAACGGACCAGTATGGCATCGGCATCGGCCACCAGCTTTACAAGATCGGACTCGTTGTGTGCTTCAGTGATCTTGATCGTCAAGTCGGCCCGAGCTTGGAGCAGGTTAATGCCGTCCTGATGAATCTGGCCGACGACAAGAACCTTCATGCTGTGTAAATCATTTGACTTGTGCAGATTTAGCGAGGGCTGCCCGCAGCATCTCAATATTAAAAGATGGGTCTCGTGCAGCGTCCAGTTGTACCGCTTCTTTCCTGATCATCAGGTCAACGGCCGCAGCCAGTTGTTCGACCGCATCACCTGGGATGACCACTGCACCGTGGCGGTCCGCGTGGATGATATCGTTGTGGTTGACGACCATACCGAGGACTTCGACCTGTATCCCAAAATCGATGACCCGGTTGTAAATATGGCTCGGCACCACCTTGCGCGCCAGGATTTGAAATCCAGGGGCGCAGTCATCCAGGTCGCGCATAGCACTGCTGGTCACGGCACCCAGGCAGCCGAGTCCTTTGTGGATATTGGTTTGAACTTCCCCCCAGAACGCACCAGCGCCGGGATCGGTTTCAAAATCCTGCACCACTGCCACCGTGGGATGAGGCGCATCGGCTACGTATTCATAGTAGGCCAACCGCCGGTCGGCCAGTTCCTGTGCACTTTCCTGTGGTGGTGTTCGCGTGGCACAGCGCGCTGTGCGGGCATAGCCCACAATGGGCTTTAGTGCCGGGTCGAGGCAGACAGCCTGCTCGACAGTGAATCCATGTCCACGACGGTCCGGGACAATCAATTCAAGGGCGTTGCAGATGGTCGGTGTATCCCATTGCGCGAGAAGCGACAACTCTGGTGGGCTGTTTGATGTCATGATTCAGATTGTGAAATTCAGTTGCGGTAGATTCGAAGGATAAGAAAACGATCTCAGACTGGGGTGATCCGATTCTAGATGTAGTCGACTAGCCAAGTTCTAGTCAATAACGGCTTCGGCTTCGATTTCAACTTTCAATTGTGGTGTCACCAGAGCAGAGACCTCAACCAACGTTGAGGCCGGCCGATGTTCCCCAAAATATTTCTGTCGAATTGGATTAATCAGGACTCGGTCATTGATATCCGTGAGGAAGACTGTGACTTTTACGATATGCTCAGGTCGGCCGCCGGCCGCTGTCAGGGCGCCGTCGAGATTGGACATGGCAATTCTGAATTGATCCACAACATCGTCCGGGGCGGAGCCATCTGGCCGCATGCCAACTGTGCCTGACAGCCAGACCCGGTTGCCAGCCTTGACAACATGACAAACGTTCAATCTGAGTCATGTTGAAAGTCCACGTTAGTTTGTTGATGGTCAAACGCTAACACGGTGAGTGTCACTATGACAAATTTATACAGCGACCTGATTGTGCTCGCCTTGACTCCAGGGCGAAGAGACAAGAGAGGATAAAACCAAGGTGAGTGTAGACGAACATCGGAATATCGATGACCGAGGCCCAGTTGGCTTGGGAGAGCTGCTGAGAAATCGAGAATTTCGACTGATCTGGCTGATCGGCGCAGCCAGCAATACTTTGCGTTGGTTGGAGATTCTGGCCGTAGGGGTGGTGGTGTTTGACATGACAGGATCTCCGTTCCAAGTCGCCTTTATGATCATATTGCGGTTTCTGCCTATGGCTTTGATGGGAGCCTTTACGGGAGTTGTTGCCGAGCGCGTCAATCGTCGAGTGTTTCTGATCCTGTCGCTGGTGTTCATGCTAGGAACGTCGGTGATGCTGACCCTCCTTGCCTTTGGTGGTTACCTGAATCTCTGGGTAATCGGGCTGAGCGTTGTTCTAAACGGACTGTTCTGGACCACGGACAATCCTATCCGACGTACTTTGTTGGGTGAGGTGGTTCGGCCTGCGCAGATCGGCATCGCGATGAGTCTTGACACGGTCACCAATTCCACCACGCGCTTCCTGGGGCCGCTGGTGGGGGGTATATTTTTGGAATTTGCCGGTCTTGAGGGCGTATTTCTAGTGGGTGCTGTGCTTTATGCCGGCGCGTTGTTGTTGGCGTGTGTGACGCAACCGGTCAGTGCCCGGCAACACCGTGAGCATCGCAGCATGTTCAACTTTCTTGCTGATGGCATAAGGGTACTCCAAACTAATCGTGTTTTAGTCGGGGTACTGGCTATCACCGTGATCTACAACCTGTGGGCGTTCCCGTTTGTGTCCATGATTCCAGTTATCGGCAAGGATGTGCTGGGGTTGAGTCCGTTGCCGGTCGGATTGCTGGTGAGCGCTGAAGGCGCCGGAACACTCATCGGCGCATTACTGGTACTCCTGACACGCTCCGTAGCGCATTATCGGCGCCTGTACACATTCGGACTGGGCATCAGTTTGGCAATGGCATTGATTTATTCTCAGATGGGGTCGTTTCTTCCTTCCGGTACGTTTCTGGCCCTGGAGGGCATTGGTGCTGGATTTTTTGCCGCTATGCAGGCGGCACTGGTGCTGCTCAATACACCCCCTAAAATGCGCAGTCGCATGATGGGGTTGCTGTCGGTGTGTGTTGGGTTGTGTGCGCTGGGCTTTCTGCACATCGGATTGCTCGCGGACTGGGTGGGCGCACAGAATGCCGTACTGATCTGCACGGCCGAGGGATTGGTCGCTTTGTTCTTGGTCTGTTGGACCTGGCCCGAGATAATTGCCCGTCAGACACTCCCTACTACAGACCCTTAAGTGCCAATGAATCAACCGGCCGACTTGTCATCTGCTGATCCTGGACGCGGGGTCACATTCCAGCGCGCCGTTATCCTCGGCACGTGTACCCTGGTCACTATTCTCTATGCAATGACGGTCACCATTGCGAATGTATCTTTGCCCCAGATGCAGGGTGCACTGTCGGTGTCCCAGGACCAAATCACATGGGTCGTGACCTTCAATATTGTCGCCACGGCGGTTGCAACACCTTTGACGGGTTGGCTGGTGGGTCGTTTCGGACGACGCCGTCTGTTGATCTACGCCATCATCGGCTTTGCCATCGCCTCACTGGCCTGTGGCCTTGCCAATTCTTTGGGTACGCTGATCCTGTTTCGGGTATTGCAAGGGGTTTTCGGCGCACCCTTGGCGCCAGTGTGTCAGGCTATTGTCCAGGGAATCTTTCCAAGACATATGTATGGGCGCGCGATGGCGTTCTTTGGTATGGGTGTCATCATAGGGCCGATCATTGGGCCAGTCGCGGGTGGGTATCTGAGCGAGACCTACAGCTGGCGTTGGGTGTTTTTCATGATCGTGCCGTTTACCTTGATGGCGTTGATCGCGGTGATCGTGTTCATTCGCGATACATCCACTCGTGCCAAAGTACGTTTTGACTGGACGGGCTTCTTGGCGCTGTCAGTCGCGGTGACCTGCCTGCAGATTACGCTGGACCGAGGCCAGCGGGCTGATTGGTTTGATTCGGCCGAGATTATTGTCCTGACTTGTCTGGCTGTCGGTGCGTTATATATTTTCATTGCGCATGTGGCGACGACAGATCGACCGTTTCTCCGTCCGTCGTTATTGAAGGACCGAAATTTTGTAATCGGGGTGTCGCTGATGTTTATTTTTGGTCTCCTCAACTTCACCCCGATCACGCTGTTGCCGACACTGCTACAGAATTTGCGGGGCTACCCAGATTCAGTCATCGGGTATGTGTTGGCGATTAGAGGGTTGGGTACGCTGGCTGGCTTTTTATTTATGATAGCCGGGAGCCGGATCGACCCGCGCTTGATGGTGGTTGTCGGCTTTGCCACGCAAGGAATTTCCGGGTGGTACATGGCACAGGCGGATCTCAACGTCATGCTGGACGATCTGTTTTGGCCCATGGTCGTGCAGGGTTTTGGCGTAGGATTGCTATGGTCATCAATTACAGCAATTACGTTTTCGACTTTGAACAATGAGTATCTAGATGAAGGTACCGCGATTTATCATCTGATTCGTAACATGGCGAGCAGTATCTATATAGCCATCAGTGTTGCCGTCATTATGCGAACCAGTAGTCAACGTTATACCGAAATGACAGATCGTGTGTCACCGTTCAATCAGAATCTTGACTTACCTTGGGCGAGTCGCGGATGGAGTGCAACAACTACGGAGGGGTTGAGTCATCTAGGCAGTGAGATCGGTCGCCAGGCTGCCATGATCGGCTATATCAATGCGTTTTATATGTTCTCGATCACGGCTTTTGCATCTATTCCGCTCGTCTTGTTGGTTAAATGGAAAAAGTCCGGGTGAGAATCAACGTCATGATCAAGCAGGGGGCAATGTCCAAGGTTGAAAATGTAACCGTTGATCATTTCCGAGTGCCACTGGCGATACCGTTGTCCGATTCCACCCATGGCGAGATCACCCAATTTGGCCTAGTTACCGTTCGGTTGACGGATGGCCAGGGTCGAGAGGGCCTGGGTTACACCTATACGGTTAACAATATTGGTGCCGCCGCCGTGACCGCGCTCATCGAACAGGATCTTGCCGGGCTGATACTGTCGACAAGTTCTGATTCAATCGAAGTATTCTGGCAAGAGATGTGGTGGCATGTGCATTTCGTGGGCCGTGGCGGACTAGCTGCGTTTGCTATGGCCGCTGTCGATATCGCTTTGTGGGACCTGCGGGCTAAAACCGCCGATCAGCCGTTGTGGCGAATGCTGGGTGGTGGCAGCCGCGAAGTAAAAGCCTACGCAGGCGGTATCGATCTCGACTTCACCCTTGATCAGCTGCTTGCTCAGGCCGAAGGGTTTCTGGCACAAGGGTTCCGGGCGATTAAGATGAAAGTCGGCCGTGATTTACTCGAGCAAGATATCGATCGGGTGCTGGCCATGCGCAAATTCGTCGGTTCGGATTTTCCACTGATGGCTGATGCCAACATGCGTTGGACGGTCGACCAAGCCGTGAAAGCGGCGACTGCATTAGCACCCTGTGGTTTATATTGGCTGGAGGAGCCCGTTATACCGGATGATTTTATAGGCCACGCCCGGGTTCAGTCGGTGGGTGGTGTGCCCGTCGCCAGCGGTGAGAATCTGCACAGCACCTACGAGTTCAGTCAACTGATTGAAAGTGGCGGGGTGACCTATCCTGAACCTGATGCCGCGACTGTGGGAGGAATCACGCCCTGGCTCAAAATCGCCGAACTTTCACAGGCGCATGGGCTTCACATCACCTCTCATGGTATCCACGATATACACGTCCATCTTCTGGCGGCGGTGCCCAATGCCGATTACCTGGAGGTCCATGGGTTTGGCCTCGAACGCTTTATCGAAGAACCCTTGCAGCTGAATAATGGTCTGGCCCTGGCGCCGGATCGGCCAGGCCATAGTGTGGTCCTCGATTTTGCCATCGTCATACGACTTGATCTAGCCGCCGTTTGTACTTTGTACTGCTTCAGCCAATTCAGTTTAACTTTGATGTGACGCGGCGCCCTCGATCTGAGTCGGTGCGGAGTCAGGAACTGCTGTCACGACTGCGCCAGGCCATCGCCTTTTGGCCTAATCCCCGGATCAGCCCCAGCACATCCCGGTCACCTACCACGTTGCGCATTTGCCCCGGCAGTTCGCGTTTGCGGTGTGTATCGATTCGAACCGACACCGTCATTCCCGCTCGCAATTGTGGACCGTCTGCTTGATCGGTAATCACAAGGTTGATGGGTATGCGTTGGACCACTTTGACCCAGTTTCCCGAGGCATTTTGCGGGGGTAGGATCGAGAATTCAGCGCCGGTGGTTGGTGCGATGCTGCTGATCACAGATTCCCAGACTCTGTCGGGATAGGCATCGGCCACAATGGTGGCCTGTTGACCGGGCAGAATATGCGTGAGTTGTGTTTCCTTGAGATTGGCTTCAATCCAGATCGGGTAATTCTCAATCAGACTGAATACCGGTTTGCCGGCCTGCGCATATTCCCCCACCTGCAGTTTCATGTTACTGACGATTCCGGAGGCGGGTGCGTGGATGGTGGTGGCCTTCAGGTCAATGGCCGCTTGATCATATGTTGCCTGAGCGGCCTGATAACGCGGATGCTGTTCTACCGACAGTACTTCATCACCCGCCAGTTGAGCCAGCACCCGCTGTACGCGTTGTTGAATGATCTGCACCTCACGTCTGGCAACCTGCAGGGTGTGCTTGGCTTCGTCATGTTTTTCTTCGCTGCTCAGACCCTGCTTCAGCAGTTTCCGTTGGCGCTTGTAACGCCGTTCGAGATACCGCACTTTGTCCTCAGCCTGTTGGATCTGAACGACGGTTTCGCCGTAATCGGCGCGCAGCGATTCCAGCTCGGTTCGGATCACAGCCATCTGAGCACGGGCTCGATTGAGTTCGATATCCAAGAGAGAGGGGTCCAGCTGTAACAGAACATCACCGGCTTCAACTGCCTGGTTATCAGCAACCAGCACGGAGGTGACCCGACCTGAAACCTCTGGGGTGATGATAATAACATTGGCCTTGACATAAGCATTGTCCGTGCTGACATAACGGCCACCCGCCGCATAAAGATACAGACCCACACAAATGGCCAGTAAAGGGATAACGAAAAGAAACACCATTCGAGTCAGTGTGCGTCTACTCAACCAGGAAAATAATCTGCGCTTCGACATCAGCTTTTACGCTTATCGTCCACGGGTAGGTTCAGCAGGTTTGTCTTCATATGAATCAAGGTATCCACTAACTGCTCTCGTTCGTCTTTGTTCAGTCCTTCGAGTACCTGCTGACGGAGATCAGCGGCAATGCGGCGAAGCGACTTCATCGCTGGTTTGACCTCGTCGGTCAGATACACCCGTTTGACGCGGCGGTCTTTCGGGTCAGCTTGACGGCGGAGCCAGCCTTTGTTTTCCAGCCGATCCAAAAGCCGACCGAGGGTGGGTCGCTCGATTTCCAGAATTTCGGCCAATTCGGCCTGGACAAGCCCGTCGCGGCGATAGAGGTGCACCAGAACCCACCATTGTGATCGTGTTAACCCGATCGACTTTGCCCTGCGGTCGAAGGTAGTTCGCATTAACCGGGAGACATCGTTCAGAATAAACCCGAAATTGCGGTCTAAGTTTTCCGGTTCCATGGCGTCAATTTAGTAGGCTAGCTTATAATAAGCAAGGCTATTATAACCAAGGTTATTAATCAATGAATCAGATAGATTTGAAAGACCGCCGGGCGGTGGTAACCGGCGCTGCACAAGGTATCGGTTTGAGCATCACGCAGCGACTGCTGGCATCAGGCGCACACGTCTGTCTGTGGGATCAGGACGCCACATTGCTCGCGGAAACTTGTAAAGTATTGGCTGAATCGCCGGTCTCGTCGGAAATCGTCGACGTGACTGATTCGGACGGTGTTGCGGTGGCGGCACAACGGACAGCCGCTGATCTCGGTGGTATCGACATCCTGGTGAACAATGCGGGGATCGCGGGACCGACGGTCCCGTCGTGGGAATATCCTGTCTCCGACTGGCAGCACGTCGTCGACGTCGACCTCAATGCCGTGTATTACTGCTGTCGTGCTGTGATTCCAATGATGCGCGAGCAGAACTATGGGCGAGTTGTCAATGTGGCTTCCATAGCAGGGAAAGAAGGCAATCCCAACGCAGCAGCTTACAGTGCTGCCAAAGCCGGAGTTATTGCACTGACTAAATCGATCGCGAAAGAAACTGCGGATCTAGACATTGCTGTCAATTGTATAAGCCCGGCGGCCGCCAAAACCAGAATTTTTGATCAGATCAGCCAGCAGCACATTGACTACATGCTGTCTAAAATACCACGAGGACGGTTTGTATTGGTTGAAGAGATCGCAGCGATGGTGGCCTGGATGGTGTCAGAAGAAAATTCCTTTACGACGGGTGCCGTCTTCGATCTCAGTGGCGGTCGTGCGACCTATTAACGACTGTGGAGAAGAAAGCTGTCATTGTCATTGGCGCAGGAGACGCGACAGGGGGTGCAATTGCCCAGCGGTTCGCACGAGAAGGGTATGTGGCCTGTGTGGCAAGACGAAACGCTGACAAACTCACGGCCCTGGTCGAGCGGATCAAGGCCGAAGGAGGAGAGGTAGAAGCGTTCGGGACCGATGCCCGACGGGAAGAGCAGATCCAACAGTTGTTCAAGACTGTCGAGAATAATATCGGTCCAGTCGAGGTCTGTGTGTTTAACGCCGGTGGCAACGTTAAGTTTCTGATCAATGACACCACTGCCCGTGTGTATTACAAGGTCTGGGAAATGGGATGCTTCGCCGGCTTCCTGACAAGCCGTGAAGCGGCGCACTATATGAAGTCCCGCGGTCGGGGAACAATATTGTTTACCGGCGCAACGGCGAGCATGCGCGGTGGCGCCGGGTTCAGTGCGTTCGCTGGCGCAAAATTTGGATTGAGAGCGCTATCACAATCGATGGCCCGGGAGCTTGGACCCCAGGGAATTCATGTTGCACACGTGGTTATTGACGGCGCGATTGATACGGTCTGGATCAAGGAAATGTTCCCCGAAACCTATGCGCTTAAGGACCAGGATGGCATATTAAATCCACAACACATCGCCGAAGTGTATTGGCAGCTACACTGTCAGCGGCCTTCTGCGTGGACGCAGGAAGTCGACCTTCGGCCCTGGATCGAACCGCACTAGTATAGGTTGAGAGTCGATGACGAAAACAGTCGAGTTTTTTTATGATTTTGGCAGCCCGACGGTATACCTAGCGGCAACACAGTTACCAGCTGTTGCCGATCAGGCGGGTGCCACAGTTGATTGGCGGCCGATGTTACTCGGTGGTGTGTTTAAGTCCACAGGCAACCAAAGCCCCGTGGTTGTGCCGGCAAAAGCTGCCTACATGAACGTCGATTTGGAGCGGTTTGCAGAACGTTACGGTGTGCCGTTCAGGTTTAATCCGTATTTTCCGATCAATACGCTGGCGCTGATGCGCGGTGCCGTGGCGTATCAGGACGATCCTGCTGTCTCTTCAACCTATCGTGATGCGATATTCACGGCGATCTGGGTTGAGGCCCAGAACCTGAATGAACCGGACGTGGTTGAACAAGTATTGAGCGACGCAAGGTTGGATCCAGCGGAGCTGGTGAGCCGGATCGGCCAACAAGCCGTGAAGGATCGACTTATCGCCAACACGGAGGAGGCTGTGAACCGGGGTGCATTCGGCGCGCCAACATTTTTCGTGGGTGAACAGATGTTTTTTGGTCAGGATCGGCTCGACTTTGTCGCCGAAGCGCTCAGTGGATAGATCGGTATCTATGATCTAATCTGTAGCGAGATAATCGGTTAATCCGGAGTCAGTTCGCCCAGCGGAAGCGTCCCGTGGGTTATATAGTCGTCGGTGGGGTGTCCTGTACGACCGTAGGCATGCCATATCTTGAAACCGAGCAGTTCGAGCAGGTCAGGATTCGCAGTGTCGAGCACTTCCTGCCGGGTACCCACGGTATAGTTCTCCTGGGGCCTGAACTGGGGTGTACAGAACGTCGTGAGTACAGCGCGCCGGGGTGTCTTTGTACTATTGGCTCCGGTACCGTGCCAGATCCGACCATCGCAAAGCAAAGCCGTTCCCGCGGGGCCGGTCGCGGCGATGGAATCAGCAGTCGAGTCAGGTTGCCGCCCACTTAAGTGGCTCCCCGGCACCACTTGTGTGCCGCCATTGGATTCTGTGAAGTCGTCAAGCAACCATAGGATGTTGACAACTACAGGCGGGGATATCGCCTCATTATCAAATAGCTCACGTGACATGGAACCAGCGGGCAATCCTACTCGGTCTTTGCGGGTGGGCGGTGGCATCCACCACTGATCCGTATGCAGACGCATAGCGATTCCACCGGGATTGGCGATATTCGCGGTGTGGCTGGATAAAAGATAATGTTTACCCAGGATACCCGTCACCAGTTGCCGTACGGATGAGTGGGTCAGCAAATTAAGGAATACAGCACCTTTGTTGACCAGCATCCAGACACGCTGATTCCGGCCACCTTTGGTTTCTGTGAATTCCTGAGGTCGCAGTGCGCCTCCGCTGTCTCTGAAGTCACCCCAGTTCTGAGTGGGACCGCCGTCTTGAAAAGCAACCCCGCGCTGCTTTTCGCCCATAGCCTGTTCTGTCAATCTTTTGCGAAGCGCCTTTAGTTGACTGTCAGTAAGTGCGTCGCGGAGCAGGCAGTAGCCATGCTGAGCAAGATCACTGGAACACTGGTTGAGCGACGGGCTGGGTTGGGGCAGAGTGGTGTTCATTTGTGTCTGAGATCGATTGGCTTCGTTGGCGGCGCACTTACATACTGGGTCTGGTCTAAAAGAACATCGTCGCTGATAAGCATAGCGTGTTGTGTGCAGGCGTCAATCTCGCTAGCATGAAAAGACTGACAAAGCTCGCAGGCTATATGTGAATCAAAACTGGAGTTCAGCCGGAACTGGGTGAAGGGGCAATCAAATCAAACGAATAGCGATTTTGCTGCTGGTATTTTCGATTTGTGCCGTAATCGTGTTCCTGGCAGTAAATTTGTTCTACGGATTGCTCGGGGATCTGTGGACGCCGGCGGGTTGATGAAGCCTGAGACTTCGTCGCTTTGATTTGATTGGCCGGTGATCTAGGATCATAGACAGTTGGTCAAAAAAAATAGAAACGTCAAGACATAAATTATGATCGTCTACCTGTTGCCGATATGCATGTTCGTTGTGTTGATGTTGCTGGTGTTTACCAGTTATCCGATCGGCTTTGTTCTCGGCGGTATCTCAATAATATTTGGAGTGATTGGCTGGATATTCGGTGTGTTTTCGCTGATTGAGTTTTTTAATTTCGCCCCACGGATCTGGTTTATTGCTGATAACTTCCAGATTATCGCAGTGCCGCTATTTGTTTTCATGGGGGTGATGCTGGAGCGTTCCGAGATCGCTAAAGAGTTGCTGGAGGCGCTCCAACTGATTCTAAGGCGCGTTCCCGGTGGCATGGCAATGTCTGTAACAGTAATGGCCACGATTTTTGCAGCAATCACGGGCATCATTGGGGCTGCCGTGGTCGTGATGACTTTGATCGCCTTGCCCCCGATGTTAAAGGCGGGGTACAGGCCGACACTGGCGTTGGGCACCATCGCCGCATCATCTACGCTGGG
>JYMV01021806.1_pt1 | contig 18539 bp, 14 predicted proteins | sample 338911 | NCBI WGS metagenome assembly JYMV01 (sample SAMN03354496, study PRJNA234377) | hydrothermal vent metagenome | biome: Deep sea; feature: Hydrothermal plumes at the Eastern Lau Spreading Center, Western Pacific Ocean; material: Seawater | place: Tonga | collected 2009 | depth 2000 m m
CCTTTATTGTAAAGCACATTTGCTTTTTTCGTGATCGACCAATCTGCCAGAGTTTGTGCGGCAGCAAGTTTTTTGGTCCCTTTCACGATTGCAGTTGCTTCCATGTCCCAGCCAACTCCTTCTTTTGGTAAAACGATTTCCAGAGGGGCACCGGCGGCTTTGGATTTTGCACCACGGAATGCAAAGGAAATTCCAATCGGAGTTTCACCTCTAGCTGCCTGTTTGCAGGGCTTTGAGCCGGAATGGGTGTACCAGGCGATGTTTTTATGCAGGTTGTCCATGAACTGCCATCCACCGCGCTCTCCGTATATTTGAAGCCAGGAGGAAACATCAAGAAATCCCGTACCGGATGAATTTGGATTTGGCATGACAAGATGTCCTTTATAGACAGGATCGGTGAGATCCATCCATGAGGTTGGAGTGGGTAAATTGTTCTTTTTTGCTTCTACCGTGTTTACACAAACAGCGGCAATCCACGCATCCATTCCGGTCCAGCTTGGTGGATTAGCCGAATCACGGAACTTCGAATCAAGCTTACCCAAACCTTTAGGCGCGTAAGGTTGCAGCATTCCTTCTGATTGGAGTAACATCAAACTGGTTGCGGCCAGGCCCCAAATAATATCGGCTCTGGGGTTGTTCTTTTCCGCAAGCAGTTTTGCAGTGACAATCCCAGTGGAATCGCGCACCCAACGGATTTTGATATCCGGATGATCTTTGTTGAACTCAGCCGCATAGCGTTTGAGGTCTTCTGCTTCCACTGCTGTATAAACAGTTAGATTTTCTGCACTTACCGGAATGGCAAGCATCAGGCCCAAAACTACTCCGAGAACACCCCGGCTAAGTTGGGTCATTGTATAAACGAGATTTTTCATTGGTCTCTCTAAACATGGGTTAAAAAATCAGCTGCCGTTATTCTCTGAAAACAGAATTCGACAACTGTTGATATCTCGGAATCTTTTATTTTCTGATCCGAGGGAAACCCTGCTGGCAAGAATCACTACGAGTGATCTGCGTCTCAGCAAGGCTGAAAATACAAACACATGTATTTTCCTAAAGACACTATAGCATGTGTGAAAAGCCTCCGCCAGACAAAATAAAAAAAGCATTGCTAGAAGCTGAGGTGAACATTATCAGTGCCTATCAATAATGGACTGCAAAGTTTGACTCCTTCTTCTACCACACACTAATCACAAACTGAGTCCCCCCAATATTTTTGCACTTGGTATATCTCTTTAATATGTTGATGAAACAACTGCATCTCTTTTTCTTTTCGTTGTTCATCCCAACCGCATAGTTCTGCCATCACAGTTGCCACTCCAGGAACTGCAGATTTGCCTTGATCAATGTCCCAGCCAATTCCCGTCCTGCGTAGTAAAATATCAGCAAGAGAAACAGGTTGTTCTTCAACAATTATTTTCTTTAAAATTTCATCTGAAATGTTCATCTCAACTGATGCCGATCGGCTATTGCGAAGGAGTTTGGTCACTTCGCTTGAACCGGATGAAGGGTGCTGTTTTGCTAATGTTGGAACACATCGTTTTGATACTTCCTTCAATAATTGTTTTGCAATAAGACGGTATGTCATGATGGGACCGCCTGTGAGCATTAAAACATTATGAAGCCCCTCTGATGCTAAATCATGTACTACTACCTCACGATTACCTTGCGGATCACTTGCGTCAAATGTTACCGGATGAATACCTGCATACGAATACAGAATATCCTTTCGCTGAAGACTTAGCTGTGGAAATACATAATTTACCTCTCCAAGCAACCACTCCGCTTCGTCTTCTGTCGCCTTTACTTCATCAAGATTTCCATCATATGGGGTTCTGTTTAACCCGATATAGTGCATTCCATGCCAGGGCAGGAAGTACATTGGTTCGTTTACACGGTTGATGATCATTATTCCCCATTCAGAAAATTCTTCAGGAAGTTTGACGACGATGTGGGCACCTTTCAGTCCAATCACTTTGTCAGGTATGACGGATTTCAGTGTTTGGTTGAACCGATTCCCCCAGGGTCCTGTGACATTCAGGATCAACTTAGTTTTTACCATTACTTCTTCAGAAGTTAAGACATCTCTGAGGGTTAGCTGCCAACCTTCAGCTAATTGTTTTGATTGCTGCATCAAGGTGTAATTTCGGACAGTTGCTCCCATTTCTGCGGCGTCACGAATCGTATCAACCACCAACCTTGCAGCCGATATAAATTGATAATCCTTAAAAACTGAAACACTCTGCAACTGTTTTGAATCTCGAAACCAGTTTTTGAATGGAATTTTTTGCAAATTTTCCCCTGAGAATCTTTGGTACTCCAGCGAATTGTCATGTGGTCCTAACAGATTCAACAATTTAAAAGCAAAATCGACTTGCCACGAACGATAAGGATCATCTTTAAAAATAGGAAAACAAAATCGGAAAGGTCTCACCAACTCCTTCATTGATGAAGAAATGTCACTTCGCGCGATCATCGATTTTCTTGCATTGTGACAGGCAAGATAGAATTTAGATGGATGGAAAACAAAATCCCAAATGGATTTCCCAGGCGCCAAGTGCCGTAAACCGCAATGCAGAATACGGCTGGATTTGCTGGTTGCTCCACCGGCAAAATCTCCTTTGTCAATGATCAAAACTCTGTACCCATCGGAAACCAGCTGCTGTGCCGCACCGGCACCATTTATTCCTGCGCCAACAACTATTACGTCAAATGATTTGTCTGAAAGTTCTGATAACTCACTTCGATTCATTTTTCAAATCTCTACTGATATTTAAAAAAATTAGTATGTTTTTTATTGTCTGTTTAAAAGATTTAAACTTAAATAAACAATTGAAATCACAATCAAAATTTTCCGTAATAGTATAATTAATCTTCATGCAGCAAAGCAAACAACTCCTTCCATACATCTTCCGAATTTTCCTCCTGAATATCCGGAACCGTATTTGCCAAATCTTTCAAATGTTTCCGGAGTTCCTGGACGGAGCAGATTTTTAAGCTCAAAGTAAGATCGTCGTTTTCAAAATAAGGATCGCTCTCAAGTGTCATCCTCGGAGCTAATTTCAGACGCTGTCGTCCCTGTTCAAACCGCTTCCGCAATTCACTCAATTCCGGATAGCGCCATGTATCCAATTGTTGCTTCAGTAAACGATACCTTACAGGGGCTTGAAGACTGGAACGTCCGATAATCTCCATAATTTCCGGAAGTTTCAAAACTTCATCTGCAGATATATCTCTTAAACGACTGACTTCATCCAAAACCTGAAGCAGATTGCGCCACTTTTTCCCGCCGACTTCCATTCTTGCGCAAAGTGCCGCAACGTCTGTAAGTGTCGTTTGTGAAAATTTCAGCAAAGGTAACAAATCTTCACAGCCCAAACGCAGCAATGATTCGTGTAGAGCTATTGTTTCCAAAACATTATTTAAATCCAATAATTGTCGAACCAGCCTTGCAGATGATTTCTGGCCAAACCGAGGTAGAACTTGTCCGGCAATTTCTTCGCTGGTAAAATCCAAATCATGCAGTTGTTTCAAAACTCTGCCTACATGTACTCCGGAAAAATTACTTGAAGACGTTGTCAAAGTTTCCAGGCGAATAAACACCACCTCCCGTTCAGGAATCGATTCAGGAAGAATAAAGCATGGAATTGAAGTTTCCTGTTTTTGCTGAACGGAAGCACCGCTGTTGGACGTGAGCCAGGAAATGCGCTTAAAGCCGTCAATTATGCGATGTTTTTTTCCCGGAACTGCCTGTACCAACAGTGGTATGCGGACACCACTCTGCCCGAGTGATTTTCGGTTTTCCGTACTCAGATTCCCGGGAAACCAGTTGAATCGAGTTTCAGAAGTGTCAATCTGGTCGGCAGCAAGAGTTAAAAAATCCCAGGCAGGCGTTTTTTTCATTTGAAGTAATTGTTCAGGAAAGAATTTTGCAGATCATTCCGGAGATTATAGAGTTGCTTTCAGTATCTTCAAACTCTAACTCAGATTCAAGTCCGGAACAAAACAAGTCACAATTATGTTTGATTCAGCAATAATCAGCCTGATTGCCCTCGGCGGCGCAACTGTCTTCGGCCTTCAAGGTGCGCTAAGCCTTGCGGTTCGGCATCACATGGTACGCGATCATACGCTCTCAGCCTGCAACAGAATCGCCCTTTCAAAAGAGGCATACATCGCAAATATTCCTGTGGTTTATGGAGCCGTGATTTTTTATGGTCTTGTACTTGCGCAACTGCTGCGCGGAATCAATCACATAGAAATGCAGCTTTTCTGGCTCAATTCAGCTATGTTTGCAGCCCTGCTTGTGACATGTTATTATGCCTATATCATGTTTTTCAGATTGGGTATTTTTTGTATGGGATGTCTGCGCATCTACCTGGCAAACTTTATGATGGCCGCAGCTTTGCTGTCTTATCAACTGTTTTGATTTTTCTTTCGATTCCAGTCAATCATTTTCCTGCAAAATATTGAAAACTCAGTAAGCCGTGACGGACTTTTTCCGGGCTGGGATTTCAGCGCTAAATGACTCACCAGATAATTCCTTCCCGTTTCCATTTCATTCAGATTTTCTTAAAGAATTTGTTTTGTCACTCTACTTTTGATAGACTGATTGCTAATATAACAATAATGTTCCATTCAAAATATCTACAGCATGTCCTCTTTTTCTGCCTCTTCACTGAGCTCTCAAAATAATAAACCGTACAGCCTGCAAGAACTTGAACAACGTGACCACTTTATTCATCGTCACATCGGCCCTTCGGAAACCGATATCGCTGATATGCTTGATATACTTGGGATGTCATCTCTGGATGATCTGATTAACAAAGTAGTTCCGGATTCAATCCGCATGTCCGGAGATCTCAACCTGCCGGACAGCCGCACCGAAACTGAAGTGCTGGATGCACTGCGCAACATGGCAAACCGCAATCAGGTTGCAAAATCAATGATCGGCATGGGCTATCACAGTACAATCCTGCCCGGAGTTATTCAGCGGAATCTGCTGGAAAATCCGGGATGGTACACCGCCTATACTCCATATCAGCCGGAAATTTCGCAGGGCCGTCTTGAAGCACTGCTTAATTTTCAGCAAATGATTATTGACCTCACCGGAATGGATATCGCAAATGCTTCGCTCCTGGATGAAGCCACGGCAGCAGCAGAATCAATGACCTTCTGCAAACGTGTTTCACGCAGCAAAAGTATGCGCTTTTTTGTGGCTGACGACTGTCATCCGCAATCTATAGATGTGTTGAAAACCAGGGCGGAACCGATGGGGTTTGAATTAGTCTGCGGAAATCTTCAAGAACAGCTGGAAAATCCGGACTTCGATTTATTTGGAGCCTTAATTCAATATCCTGGAACTTTTGGTGACATTCATGATATTGAAATTTTGATCGAAAAATGGCACGAATCCGGAACAATAATTTCTGTAGCGACAGACCCGATGAGTCTGGTTTTGCTTAAACCGCCGGGAGAATTAGGCGCTGATGTGGTTTTTGGCAGCACCCAACGCTTTGGAGTTCCAATGGGTTTTGGTGGTCCGCACGCAGCTTTTTTTGCCGCACGAGAAAAAAACTTACGGAGCATTCCTGGCCGCATCATTGGAGCATCTGTTGACCGCCGCGGAAAAACCGCGCTGCGGATGGCTTTGCAGACGCGGGAACAGCACATTCGCCGTGAAAAAGCGACGAGCAACATTTGCACTGCGCAGGCATTATTGGCAGTGATTGCCAGTTCCTATGCGGTATATCATGGACCTGACGGTTTGAAAATAATCGCGCAGCGCATACACAGGCTGACAAATATTCTTGCGGAAGGTTTGAAGCAACTTGGATTTTCTGTGGATAATTCACATTTTTTTGATACCATCACCTTTTCGCTCGGTGAGAAGCGCGACAGCATTTACGAAAGTGCCCTGGAAGAAGGGATTAATCTTCGCAAAATTGGAACCGAAAAATTGGGGATAAACCTGGATGAAGCCACATCCACAGAAGACATTACCACACTTTGGCAGGTGTTTGCGGGTGATAAAAAGCAACCCTCCATTAAAGAACTGGATTCACATTTTATGGATGAAAGCAACTATTCCGGCATCCCAAAAAACCTGCGCCGTTTCTCAAAAATTTTAATGCATCCTGTTTTTCATCAATACCATTCTGAAACAGCGATGCTGCGCTATCTGCGTTATTTGCAGGACAAAGATATTGCTTTGGATCGGGCAATGATTCCACTTGGTTCCTGCACAATGAAACTCAATGCGACTTCAGAAATGCTGCCTATCAGTTGGCCGGAATTTGCGAATATTCATCCGTTTGCACCTTCAAAGCAAACTGTAGGCTACAGGGAAATGATACGTGAACTGGAAGATTGTCTGATTCGCATTACCGGATTTGATGCAGTTTCAATGCAGCCCAATTCCGGAGCTCAAGGAGAATACGCCGGATTGCTTGCCATTAATCACTACCACAAATCACGTGGCGAAGGTCAACGTAATGTCTGCCTGATCCCCAGTTCCGCACACGGTACAAATCCTGCGAGCGCTACTCTGGCCAGCATGAAAATAGTCATCATCAAATGTGATAAAGATGGAAACATAGATGTGGATAATTTAAGGGAAAAAGCAGAAACTCACGCAGAAAATCTTGCGGCTTTGATGATCACCTATCCCTCAACGCATGGTGTTTTCGAGGACAGTATAATCCGGATTTGCGAAATCATTCATGAAAATGGAGGTCAAGTTTACATGGACGGAGCAAACCTGAACGCATTGATGGGAATTGCCCAACCTGGAAAACTTGGGGCGGATGTTCTGCACATGAATTTACACAAAACTTTCAGCATTCCGCACGGCGGCGGCGGTCCTGGAATGGGACCGATCGGCTTGAAATCGCATCTCGCTCAATTCGCTCCAAATCACAGTGTTGTCCCGCTGGAAGGTCTCCCCTCTGAAAACACTGCCGTATCCGCCGCGCCCTGGGGCAGTCCAGGCATCCTGCCAATTTCCCTGGTCTATATTCAACTCATGGGTGGATGCGGTTTGAAAAAATCATCACAGGTTGCAATTCTAAACGCGAATTATCTGGCAAATCGTTTAAAAGAACATTATCCGATTGTTTATACCGGAAAAAATGGGTTGATCGCACACGAGTGCATAATTGATGTTCGACACTTGAGAGAGGTTTCCGGAATCACAGAAGAAGACATTGCCAAGCGTTTAATGGACTATGGTTTTCACGCACCTACCATGTCATGGCCGGTTCCTGGGACTTTGATGATTGAACCCACTGAAAGCGAACCCAAAGCAGAACTTGACCGTTTTTGTGACGCAATGATTTCAATCCGCAAAGAAACAGTTAAAGTTGAAAATGGAGAGTGGGATAAAAAGGACAATCCACTCAAAAACGCACCGCATACTTCAGAAGATCTCACCGATCCGGAATGGGAACATTCTTATTCCAAAGAAACCGCAATCTATCCTCTGGCTTCACTCCGCCGCAACAAATACTGGCCTCCTGTTGCACGTGTGGACAATGTTTACGGAGATCGTAACGTGGTTTGTTCCTGCCCGCCGCTGGAAAATTATGAGGACGGAGAGTGATCAAAACCGAAAACTTCGGAATTGTTCACAACCTTCCTTTTAGAGAGTATCAGCAACGATCCGGCCTTAATCAGTCCACTCTCAAGAAATGGTTTTCTGCTTCTCCAAAACAACATGAAGGCTACAGAAATCTGCAGGCAATGCAGTTTGGAAGTGCCGGACATTGCCTTTTACTGGAAACGGATCAATTTCCGAAACTTTATACACGAGCACCGGATGGAATGCGCCAACGAGGAAAAACGGGCAAAAAGCGCTGGGCAGAATTTGCAGAGCAGAATCCCGGTAAAACCGTGCTGTCAGCCAATGAGTGGGAACGCCTGCAAAATATCCGGAAAGTTTTTCAAATACATCCGCAAATCCAAAAACTATGGAAACGTGGTGACTCCGAAGTTTCCCTGTTTTGGCAGGATTCGGAATTTCGTTTGGACTGCAAAGCACGGTTGGATTGGTTCGATCCTGATTCCGGAACAATTGTTGATCTCAAATTTACTAATCATATCAGCAAAGCCGTCGAGCAGAAACATATTCAGGATTTTTATGCAGTCCAGGCAAACTGGTACATTCGCGGAGTAACTCAGTTATGCAAAATAGTTCCAGACTTTTTTTTCGTGTTCATCGAAAAATATGCCCCACATCTCATCCGTGTGGTTTCTGTTTCCGCAGAAGATTTAAAACATGGACAGCAAAAAATAGAGTGCGCAATTAAAAACATTTCTAACTCAAAAACCTGATGAACGATCCAAAACCAATTGAGTCTGTCTCAGTCTTATTCATACACGAGCAGCATATTTTTGCGGTTCAGCGTCAACCTTATCTTCATGCATTTCCGGGATACCATGCTTTCCCCGGAGGTAAAATTGAGAAGGACGAAGCATCAACTCCGTTTGAAACAGATTTCCTCTGTGAGCATGATGCCCTACGTATGCATGCTTTGCAGCGGGAAATTATTGAAGAATTGGGCTACGATCTGGAGGAAGGAATTAAGAACGGCGAGGTGCTGTCGGTCAGTGAACTTGCAGAAGCGTTGGCTCCACCATTTGCTCCAATACGTTTCAGAACATGGTTTTACCGTGTTGACCTGCGGAACCGTATCAATTTTAAAGTTGATTCGGGAGAATTCGCAGACAGTTTCTGGAAAACTTCAGAGGAATTACTTGAAACTTTCCAGTCAGGAAAGAGTTTGATGGTTCCGCCGACGCGCTGGGTTTTAGAAGGATTGCAAAGAAATCCTCATGCAAATGAATTTGGTGATTTATCAGAGAGTTTTGCTGAAGATGACAGAGTGACCTGTCTGGAAATGCTGAAAGGAGTTCCGCTGTTGGCGGTCAGATCCGCGACACTTCCTCCTGCAACCAGGACAAATGCTTTTATGTTGGGTGATTCAGATGCACCAAAATTACTGGTTGATCCCTCACCAAATTCTCCAGAAGAATATCAGCGTTTGCTCAACACAGTTGAGGACAAAAAACTTGACGCGATTTTTCTTACGCATCATCATCCGGACCATCACCAGTTTTCGAATCAGCTCGCACGTCAACTCAAACTGCCCATCATTCTCAGTCAAGACACTCAGCAGCGGCTAACTCAAAAAAATGGCGCAGATTATTTTGAACAGGTAGAATTGCGAAATGTGACTGAAAACGAAGAAGTGACGCGCTGGCGTGGTTTTGCTGTACGGGTTTATGAAATCCCCGGACATGATGCGGGACATCTCGGTTTGGCTCCGGATTCGCTGGCATGGTTTATCGTTGGAGACTTGATTCAGGGCATCGGCACGGTAGTTATTCCATCACCTGAAGGTGACATGGCAACCTATTTTTCCACACTCGAAAAAGTAATCGCACTCAATCCGGAGGTAATAATACCTTCTCACGGAATTCCGATGCGCAGCACTCACCGTCTGATTGAGACACTCAAACATCGTCGCGAACGCGAATCACAAATACTAAAATTATCTAAATCCGGAAATTCCAAACAGGAAATTCTGGAGCAGCTTTACGAAGGAATTGATCCGCGCCTGCATCCGTTGGCGCTGCAGAATATCGAATCACACCTGGTAAAGCTGCGAAAAGAAAAACAAATAATATAATGAAATCACATAAAAAAGCGATTCTCCGCATGTTGGAAAAACACGGAGATTCTTTGTCCACTAAACAAATCCGCGGTGCGCTGGGACTGAATAAAGCAGCAACCGCAAAACTAAAAGCAGAATTACAAAAACTTATTAAAACCGGAAATATTGCCAAACAGGGTACGCGTTATTTTAAGGCTGATGAAAAAAACCGCTTTGCAGTTTCAAGAGAAAAAAGAAAAGAAATTAAAAAAGAAAAAAGAAACCCGGATAAAAATGAAACGATCTGGAAAAAGAGAACTGAAAGCCGGTACAGGAGCGGTTCCGGAAAAACAGAAAAAGGATATTTCACCCGGAATCGAAAGGGTTTTGGTTTTGTCGCGATTGGCGGCGGACGCGATGACGTGTTCATTGGCGAAAATGAACAGGGCTTTGCCATGGAAGGTGATCTGGTGGAAATCGAGATTTTCCGGACACGTGGTTTTCGCGGAAAAAGCAAAGGCGAAATTGTCAAAATTCTGGAGCGTGCATCCCGTGAAATATTGGCACGTTTGAAAAGAACAAAACGCGAAACCGTGGCTGTCCCTGTTCACCGCAATTCCGGATTGCCTTTCCTCTGGATTGCGGAAGAGGATGATCTTCCGGAACTTGAATCCGGAACACTGGTTGAAGTTGAATTTTTAGAAGAAAAGAAACATTCCAAAAAAACCTCTCCAGCACCAAGCGGACGTGTTTTACGTGCCCTGGAAAATACAAGCGATCACGAATTGGGTTTTCAACTGATTCTAAATGAAAACATGATTCGCACAGAATATCCGCAAGAGGCACTGGAGTATGTAAAAAAGTTTTCGCAGCAAGTCCGCTTCGATTCCGCTTCAGGACGCAGGGATTTGCGTGATTTGGATTTTGTGACAATTGACGGAAAAACCGCGCGTGACTTTGATGACGCGGTTTGCGTAATTCCGGACAGCGAATTTTCCGGAGGATTCCGACTTTTTGTAGCAATTGCAGATGTAGCACATTACGTGCGTCCGGAAGATCCTGTGGATCAGGAAGCGCTCATTCGCGGCACGAGCGTCTATTTTCCAACACATGCCGTCCCCATGCTTCCGGAAGAACTTTCAAACAATTTATGCAGTTTACGACCAAATGTTAATCGGTTGACATTGACTTGCGAAATGCGGATTGATGCTTTCGGAGAGGTTGTCGGCTACTCAATTTCGGAAAGCATTATCCGCAGCCGTGCGCGTTTAATTTATGAGGATGTCGCGGACTTACTTGACGGAAAATCTTCCTCAATCCGTGATCCGAAACTACAGGCTAATCTTGGGAAAATGCGCAAACTCGCAAAAATTCTCGAAAACAAAAGAATAAAGCGCGGAGCCGTTCAGTTCAGTTTTGCTGAAGAAGTTTTTGAATTTGATGCTGACCAGCAAATGACCGGAATTGGGCGAAGTTATCAATCCAGCGCAATGAAGCTGATTGAACAATTCATGCTCGAAGCCAATGAAACGGTTGCGCGCCACTGTGTAAAAAACAGGATGCCCGCACTTTATCGGGTACATGATCGTCCGGACATGAGAAAATTGCAGAAACTGCAGCAAACATTTTTTCGTTTTGGAGTGAGAACATCTCTGGCAAAATTGGTAGAACCAAAATGCTTCAATGAAGTTATTGAACAAATTCAGGAGCTGCCGCATTTTGAACAACTGCAGATTCTGCTCTTACGTTCAATGGCATTGGCCGTGTATCAGACAACGAACAAAGGTCATTTTGGATTAGCCGCGGAATATTACGCGCATTTCACTTCGCCGATCCGACGCTATCCGGATCTGGTGGTGCATCGTGCACTCAAAGAAAAACTACATCATGATCAGGTTTCCAAAATAAAAGACAAGCGGTTGCCTATTGTAAACAGTGAGTTGGCGGAACAGTGCTCACAACAGGAACGTAGAGCAGAAAAAGCTGAGCGTCAAAGTATTGATTTGATGAAAGTGGATTTTCTGGCACCTCATGCCGGACAAACTTTTCAGGCAGTGGTAATTTCTGTTGATAGCAGCGGATTTCGGGTGAACCTGGAACCGCATGGTCTCGAATGGTTTTTACCGCTCGAATCAATGCTCGATGATTTCTACATTTATGATGAGGTTCGTCTCAGTTTGCAGGGACGCCGTAAAAACAGAACACTGCAGGCTGGTCAGCGACTAGAAATTCGGCTGCTTAGGGCAGATCCGATTCACAGGACACTTGAGTTTGAAGTAGTACGCTGGCTAGGCAGCAATTAATGTCTTGTGAGTAAGAAGTCCGAAGTCCACCCCGCACCTAAATAGCCTCTTTATTTTTATCATTCCGGACTGCTGATTTAGGTGCGGGGCCATTTCGACAGCATGTAGAAATCTAAATGATATTAGTGTGGCAGCTTATGCAAGATTTCTCGCTTCACTCGAAATGACACGGTTTTAGACCTTTTAACAGATTCATCTTTAAAAACTCAAAAACACATTGAAATTGATAAAAAATGCAAAACACAAAAATAAATAATCGAATCCGTAATTTAGCCATCATTGCCCATGTTGATCATGGAAAAACGACACTCGTTGATCAAATGTTCCGGCAAAGCGGACTCTTCCGTGAAAATCAGTTTGTAGATGAACGCATCATGGACAGCATGGATTTGGAACGCGAGCGGGGAATCACCATTGCCGCGAAAAACTGCTCCGTAACCTGGAATGAAACTAAAATCAATATCCTTGACACTCCCGGTCACGCTGATTTTGGTGGAGAAGTGGAGCGTGCCCTGATGATGGTCGATGGCGCGATTCTGCTGGTTGATGCCTCTGAAGGACCTTTGCCTCAAACAAGGTTTGTGCTGAAAAAAGCCCTTGAAGGTCAGAAAAAGGTTTTGGTTGTGATCAATAAAATTGATCGACAGGACGCGCGTGTCGCAGAAGTTATGGATGAAATATATGATCTGTTCATTGACCTTGACGCAACTGAGGATCAGTTGGAGTTTCCGGTACTGTATGCAATCGGCAGGGATGGAATTGCCAAACATGAATTGGAGGACAAGTCTGTAAATTTGAATCCGCTTTTTGAAACAATTTTGAATGAACTGCCTGCACCAAAACATTCCCTTGAAGAACCTTTCCAGATGCTCGTGGCAGATTTGGATTTTTCAGATTATTTGGGGAAACTGGCCATTGGCCGCGTTGCAAACGGGACTGTTAAAAAAAATGAACAGTTGGTTTGTATCGGCGAAAGCGGCAGGGAAATTGCGTTGCGGGCCAGCAAAGTCCAAGTTTATGAAGGCTTTACAATGGCAGAAGCGGAACAAATCGAACCCGGTGAAATTATGATTCTGGCAGGAATCGAAAACGTCCGCATCGGAGATACGATCTGTACAAAGGAACAGCCCAAAGCATTGAAACGAATCTCGGTTGATGAACCCACCATCTCCATGTTTTTCTACACCAATACTTCCCCCTTTGCCGGTCAGGAGGGAAAACTTGTTCAGCCGAATAAAATAAAGGATCGTCTCTACAAAGAAACCCTTACAAATGTTTCACTGCAGTTTGAAGAGACACAGGAATCGGACCGCTTCCTGGTTAAAGGCCGGGGAGAGCTGCAAATGGCGGTGCTCATTGAAACAATGCGTCGGGAAGGTTTCGAGCTGGCTGTAGGCCGTCCGGAGGTAATTTTTAAAGAAGAGAACGGAGAGCGCTTGGAACCTATTGAACATGTTTACGTGGATTGCGAAGAAGGCTTTTTGGGCATTGTTTCCGAAAAACTTTCACAACGCAAAGGCCGCATGATCAACCTGGTAAATCACGGAGCAGGACGGGTTCAAGTCCAATTTAACATACCATCACGTGGATTAATCGGTTACCGCAACGAGTTTTTGACAGATACCCGAGGTACCGGGATTCTGAATTCCTATCTCTCCGGATATGAACCATATCGAGGCGATTTTCCGATACGCTTTACAGGATCAATTGTTTCTGATCGTCAGGGAAAAAGCGTGCCCTATGCGCTTTTCAATTTGGAACCGAGAGGAATATTGTTCATCACCGCAGGTGAGCGCGTGTATGAAGGAATGATAATTGGAGAACATAATAGGGACTCTGATCTAAACGTGAATCCCTGCAAAGAAAAGAAACTCACCAATCACCGGGCATCCGGCAAAGATGAAAATACTGTGCTGACACCGATTATCCCTATGACTTTAGAAAGAGCAATTGAATTCCTCCGCGAAGGTGAGATAGTTGAAGTCACACCGGCAAATATCCGCTTGCGTAAGGTGCTGCTTTCAGCAACAGGACGTCATACTGCCCGGCCTCCAAAATCCTGATTCTTGCTAAGTTCATAAATTAACCCGGAAAGAATTGAAACCATGTTCAGTAGCAAGGCCTTTAGTGAAGGATTGAAATCAAGTTTACCAATTGTGGCAGGCTATCTTCCTGTGAGTTTTGCTTTTGGAGTGGCCGCAGAAGGTGCTCAATTCGATACCTTCTCCGCAGTTTTTACTTCACTCTTCATTTATGCAGGAGCCAGCCAGTTTGCACTGGTTGGTTTGCTCAAAGATGGTGTTCCCATTCTGACTGCAGCATTGATTACTCTCGGACTGAATATCAGGCATTTCCTCTATGGTCCCGGTTTATCCCGGCAAACCGAAAATTTTTCTTTGAGAGCGCGCCTGGTCGCGGCCTTTGGCCTGACTGATGAGGTATTTGCAGTCGCATTCTCACGAATCGGAATCATGCCCCCTGAATCACGGTTCTGGTGGTTCATGGGCTTGGAGTTTGGAGCATATTCATGCTGGATTGGCGGCACTTTAGCCGGAAGCATCAGCGGAGAACTTTTGCTCAGTCATTATTCTTTTTTAAGACCCGCACTTTCATTTGCACTGCCTGCTCTTTTTTTAAGCTTGCTACTTTCAATGCTCAACAGCAGTACACGCCTGGCAGTAATTATTTCTCTGCTTCTGGCTGCAGCTTTCCATTGGAACGGTTACTCTGAAATAGGAATAATTTGCGCGGCTTTAATTGGTCCCTGTATCGGAATTATCGGCAGGAGATACCAATGAAGACTGATTTTTATTTAGCTGTTCTACTGATTGCAGTTGGAACTTATCTCATTCGTGCAGTTCCGTTTGTACTCAGTTCAAAAAAAGTAACAGGGAATAAAAACCAGCCTCAACTCAAGCTCTTCTTTCAACTGATGGGACCCTCAATGATTTCCTCATTGCTGGTTGTTTCAGTAGCATCTCCTCTGGAAACAGAGGATTATTCCCAACTGATAAACGCTGCCTTGGGATTTGCGGGAGTAGGAGTCAGTCACTGGCTGTGGAATAATTCCGGAATCAGTGTGCTGGCGGGAGTTGTATGTTTTACTGCTGCACTCTTGTTTTTATAACAACTGAAATATCCGGATTTCTGTGTGTTATCAAATAAGCTTATTCGTCAGTTTCCGGCTGATCAAAACTCAAGCGTCCCAATTTTCCTGCCCGGAAATCCCGCAGCAGCAAACTCTCTGCACGCGGATGATCAATGGCTCCGCCGCTTTTCAGGCAACCGCGCTTTTTGGCAATTCTTTCAAGCAAATCTCCGGGAAGCAAATCAAGGTCTTCCTGAGCAAGGTGATAATGCCGCAGTAACTGTTCCGGTTCTTTCTGCAGTAAAATACCAAGCAAATAATCACTGAGCAGAGAGGTTCCGACAATTGAGTCTTTGATAGCACCGGTTATCGTCAACCGCAAACCTGCTTCACGATTTTCTATTTTCGGCCACAAGATTCCCGGCGTATCCAAAAGTTCAACATCCTTACCGAGTTTGATCCAGTCCTGATGTTTCGTCACTCCCGGAGTCGGTCCTGTTTCAGCAGCTTTACGTCTAGAAAGCCTGTTTATCAAACTGGATTTACCAACATTCGGAATTCCGGTTATCAGCAATTTCAGTGACGGAGGACGAATTCCACGCCTGCGGAAAGTCGACCATTTTTCCTGCATCAATTTGCGTGAAATCGGTAATATTTTGTTTAGATCACGCTGATTTAAAGCATCAATAAAAAGGAACGGAATGTCAGATTTTTTAAATATTTCGGACCAGTTCCTGGTTATCTCAACATCCGCAAGTCCGGTTTTATTGAAAAGCAGGATCCGCTTTTTTTGATGCAGCAATTCCTCAAAATCATGATTTACTGAAGAAACAGGAATTCTCGCATCGCGCATTTCCAGCACCACATCAACACGTTTCAGCTGTTTTGCCAGTTCTTTTTTGGCCTTTAGCATGTGTCCGGGATACCAGTTAATATCCTTGGGATGGATATCTTTAAATCTGTCTAAACTGTTGGTATCACTGGTTATGCGAGACATGGTCAAAAATCTATTTTTGCAAGAAAATGGTACTTTTCGTGTTTATCCATCACTTTATCCAACACTTCCCCCCTAAAAAGAGGGAATTTTTCTACGGCTGATAAATGATTCTCAAACACGATTTTCTAATCAAAGATGCAAGATTCACAACAAGTTATCATTTCCGCTCCATAATCCCAAAAGACCTTATAGATTATTTTAACGGAAGAACTTCATTCACAATTTCGTTGAGAACTGGTATCTATAGGGATGCTCGTTCAATATCTTTTCTTTTATATTATATTACTCAGTCAATTTTTGAACAAATAAGAATGGGAGAATTGGATTTAGACATTGATGGAATCAAGGAAATTCTAAAAGTTGAGATAGGTCGTTCTGTCAAACACTCACAGTATATCAAATTTGATTCTCAGTACAGTGATATCAAGAAATACGAGAGTTTATTGAAGAATGCCATTGAAAAGAAGAACTTTGACAAGGAAGACCAATCCTTAATTGAAAAAGTTGATGCCAGAATTGAACAACATATGAAGAATCTTGGATACAAATCCACTAAGAAATCTCTTCAATTCAAACAACTCCGTGCTCAATTCATTGAACTATGGTATCTCCGCCACGAATTGAAACAGGAACTTCTGGAATCAAAGGAAGGTTCGGGGATTGATGAAATGTTTTTTCAGAAATGCAACGAAAAGTTTAACATGGATTTACCAGTTTCTCCGCCATCCTCCACCGTTCAAACTGTCAAAATTTCTACGGCTGAAAAACCAAAAGAAATTATTGAAACGAGAGAACAAATTGAAAGTTACGGAGAATTGATAAGTGAGGTGAAACCTAAGTTTATCCAATTTTGGTCAAGACGAGACAACAAACCAAAGACAGTCCTCATCTACAAAACAACTATAAAACATTTCATTGACATAATTGGAGACATTCCAATTGATGCCATTACCAGTAAGACAGTTTTTGAATACAAAGAGAAATTTTTACAAATTCCTAATAGAAGAGAACAGAATCCAAAATATGCAGGAAAAACCATTGCCGAAATATTAGAAATGAATCCATCTGAACTAGAAGAATTTGAAAGTAGGGGGATGCACACATTGAATCAATCGCTCCGAAGATTATCTACATTTGCTAATTGGTGCTGTGGAAATACTGCAATGACACAGAACCCTTTTGCCAATGCCACTGAAAAGAACTTAAAGAAAACAGTAACAGAAAAGAACTGGACTGATGCTGAAGTATCCAGATTATTTGAACCAAAGGTTTTCCTCTCATCAAGTATCTTTTTCAATGGGAATCAACCAAACCGACACTGTAACTTCCTTGTACCACTAATAATGCTATTCACTGGTGCCAGAGTGAATGAAGTTTGCCAGTTACATATTTCTGATATTGAGAGAGTTAGACATAAGGAAAAGAATGATTATTTTTGGATAATAGATTTTAACTCAAATGAGTGTGATTGTTGCCCACCAGAACACAGAAAAAGTATTAAGAACAAATCCTCTCATAGAAGGATTCCGCTTCATCCATCATTGCTTGAAGTGGGATTGATACGTTACAGAAACATTTTAGAAAAAAAAGGGGAGACAAGATTATTTCCAAAGAACAACTTTCAAACTAAAGGTGGTTGGAGTAGTAGTTTCTCACATTGGTGGAATGTAACTTATTTGCCAAAACTTGGATTGAAGAATCTCAAGAACAGGAAGACAGATACACACACATTTCGCCACACCTGCTTGAATAAAATGAAACAAAATGGCGCTGAAGAGGGTCTCGCTATGGAATATGCAGGACACCATCACTCCAATATGACATTCACAACCTATAGTGACCGCTATGACCCTTCTATTTTAAAAGACAGAATTTTAGACAAGATTCATTTTAAAGGATTGGATGTGAGGAAATTGAATGTTAATTGGAGTCAGATATTTAAGAATCCAACAAAAGACCAATTGGGAAGGGAAGTTGAGTAATGAAAAGTCACGCAAGAAAACTAATTGAGAAGTTTGATAGTGGTGCAAATACTTTCAGTATGCGTGCAAACGAATTGTCCTATTGCAAAAGGTGATGTAATAAGTTTGTTGTATGATCAAGGTGTTCTTATTGAGGGACAAGGTGATCCAGACCTTGATGTAGGGACATTGATAGTTTATGAATTTGTAAGAGAGAACTATTACAAAGGTTTCATAGAAAGATTCAATAAGTTTCTGAAAGAAGTGGAAGAAGGGAAACATACCTACCTGAATGAACCCCTGTAACTATCCTCATCATAAAATTAGATTTATGAATAGAGAACAGGAAAGAAAAATCAAGAAGTTAAAGAATCCTTAAATTTCTACGGTTCCAGAAGTTTATTGAAAAAACCATTATTTGATGCCATTTGGTGCTATTTCCTGCCACTTTATGCCACTTTGCCTACTGTAAAGAAAATATTTGTGTCTTACTACTCACAACAAGAAGAAAATTTCAATATAGACCATGTTTGAGGATGCTAA
>JYMV01003632.1_pt1 | contig 18532 bp, 11 predicted proteins | sample 338911 | NCBI WGS metagenome assembly JYMV01 (sample SAMN03354496, study PRJNA234377) | hydrothermal vent metagenome | biome: Deep sea; feature: Hydrothermal plumes at the Eastern Lau Spreading Center, Western Pacific Ocean; material: Seawater | place: Tonga | collected 2009 | depth 2000 m m
AAGCTGATGGCTGCCCGCCTAGGGATTGATATCGGAGGGACATTTACGGATTTATCCCTTCTGGATGAGGGTTCCGGGAAGATATACGCTACAAAGGTTCCTTCGACGCCCGAGGATCCGGCGTCAGGAGTTTTTACTGGACTTCGTGAACTCCTCGATATCAGTAACGTATCGGCGGCGGACATCGCGACTGTTGTCAACAGCACATCGATACCATCGTTGACCGTTGCTGAACGAAATGGGTCGAAAGTCGCTCTACTCACCAGTGAAGGCTTTGAACACATTCTCCTTCTAGGAGGGGTGTCTGAGGACTTTGCCTCATCCAACCCCCACACGGCTACCCAGGCAGAACCACTGGCGGACCTTACGCTGACGCGCGGCATTCCGGAACGGATGTCTGCCGAGGGACAGATTCTACAGCCACTGGATAGCTCGGTGGCGTCGAACATGATTCAGGAAATTATTCACCTTGGGGCAGAACATATAGCGATATCACTACTTCATTCCTACGCCAACCCCATACACGAGCGCATCCTCCGCGACCTGATATCAAACCTTGCTCCAGGCTTACCTGTGACACTGTCGAGCGAACTAAGACGGATCTTTCGTGAATTTGAGCGCACCTCTCTCACCGTCATGAACGCCTATATTCAACGGAGCATGATTACTCACCTGAAAATCCTGCATGACAAATTCACAGACCTATCTGCACCGCCGGACATATGGGTAGCGCGATCAGATGGAGGATTGATGGGATCGGAACGCGCGCAGCACTCCCCTATTTTCGCCGCACTGTCCAGTTCCGCCTGCGCCGCCAGGGCAGCGCACGAGATTGCCTGTTCCGCTGCGCCCGGCGATGCGCTCGCTTTGGACTGGGGAGGAAGCACGACAGAAATTACGCTGCTCCATCAGACTCCACGACCACCTGTGCGCGATGGATCGGTCGGCCCCTATCGCCTGGGACTCCCAACACTGGGCACGCGACACATCGGAGCTGGCGCAGGCTCCCTGATTGACATCCCGATAACTGGCATGATTCGTATAAAGGCCGCTGCCCCCAATGCCCCTGGTCCGGCGTGTTACGGACTTGGGGGAACCGTCGCAACATTAACCGATGCCAATGTAATCTTGGGACGACTACCCCTCGGCTTGTTAGGGGGGCGAGTTCCAATAGATACCGGTGCAGCCGAGACCGCGATGTCCGTGGTGGCGAAAGCGCTTGGAATGGATCTGGTAGAGGCAGCCAAAGCAGTAATTGATGTCGCAAACGAGAAAGTTTATGGAAACATATGTCGGCTAGCGTCGGAAAAAAATCTAGATGCGAAACATTTAACGTTGATTGCATTCGGCGGTGCTGGCCCACTGCACGCCAACGCACTTGGAATGCTGGGAAATATGTTTCCTGTTGTCATACCGCCCCAACCGGGAATGCTATCAGCCCACGGAGCCCTGTCCGCATCGCAACGTCACGAATTGTCTCAGACCATACTAAAACCGATTACCACTGTGACCGGTACACTGCTCGATCAGGTGCTGCAAAAGCTGCAAACCCACGTTAGCACCCAATTACAAGACGACGGATTAACCAAAGATAAATACACCTTCCTAGCAGAAGCGGATCTGCGTTACTCTGGCGATAGCGTGGAGATAACACTGCCCTTACATCTCGCAGACCCAAGTGCGAACCTCGACAAGTTGGAAGAACAGTTTGTATCCGCACATCAGATCCTATCCGGATTCGAGAAAGAGCTACCGGTTGAGATTGTCAACTTGCGAATCATCGGATATACGCAATCTCAAGTATCGACATTAAAGGCGAAAAGCCAGTTACGAGAATCGGAATCCGCGATCCCAGATCAATGGCGAATATGTTTTGATGGAGATTTCCTGGACACTCAGGTATACGAACGCCTGGATTTGACGCCAGACATGTCTGTTTCAGGGCCTGCTGTAATACTCCAATACGATGCCACTACGCTAATTCACCCAGGCCATGAGGCTACTGTTGGCCCTGACGGCACCCTTTTGATTCGACCTCAGGCAATCGAGCGCGTATAACGCGACACCACTGTGAACAAACCTGACCTGTCCTTAGAGGAACTCGCCGAGGCCAACAAAAGCGAGTTTGATAGATTATTTGCAACCCAGATGGCGCTCGGTACGCCTATCGCAGCTGATGGGATTGCTCAGACGCTTACATCCCCGAATCTAACGGAGAAGGATGCCGATAACGCGCCCTCCTCAGTCGGCCCACACATTACGACTTTGCTTACAGACACTTACGCCCAAGCCTGGTCTTACGAAATTGTTGAACATAACGTGGAACCTGGCGAGGTCCGAGTGCTTTGTCGTCTAACGGCGATGGGACAAACCCGAATGCAGTTTGGCACGGCCGTTAATGATGGCAACATCGGCATCGCCCTTCAACGGGCAACAGATGACGCGCTCGCCCGTTGTCACGCCGATTTAGCCCCGAATACCCACGCTGATTTCGTGTCTGTCCACGGACATCAAAGCACACCCCAGGTGCCCGGCCCCGGGCCCACCGACGCGCTGCGCCAGAGCGAACATATCTCGAGAGTTCGAAAAGCCAATACTCGCGCTGGAGATGATGTTGAAAAATCGGTTCCATATATTGTGGAGACTGCCCTGAGGTCCGCTCGACGAGAAATGGAGATCGTCCTCGTTCGCAGTGCCATGTCCTCCGGAATCCGCCTCCAACGTGACGCCGGCACCATGATCGCAGATGCCAACGGGCATTTGCTGGTTGGTCATACCGAAACCGATTTACCTAAAATGTTACGAGCCTCGATGCCTGACCTCGCCCCCGGTGATGTCATTCTACACAGTGACCCTTATAGCCCGGGTGGAGCCGGCGGACACTTGAACGACTGGGCCGTGGTGACTCCCATCTTTCTAGGGACCCGGCTCGTGGGATTTAGTTCGGCCTACGGACATATGACGGATATCGGCAGTGAATCACTTGGCAGTAACTCGGTAACCACACATTCGATCTTTGGGGAAGGCCTGCGCGTTCCACCCATCAAGTTATACAAAAACGGAAACCTAAATCACGAAGCGCTTGCCATTCTCGCGAGCAATACCCGGGCGCCCGCTGCGAATCATAATGATTTAATGACACTAGTGGCGGCCACGAAGATAGGTGAGGCCCGAGTGCTTGAATTATGCGCGCGCTTTGGTGAGCGGAGCTATACCCGGGCAAGTGAAATACTGCTAGAGCAGACACATCGGGTGATGCGCACAATCATACCCAAGTACTTTCCCATTGAGCCGCAATCATTTGAAGATTACGTGGACGATGACGGCTGTGGAAACGGCCCATTTCGACTAAAGGTGACTATCTGGCGAGAAGAAGATAAAGCGTATTTGGATTGGACTGGCACGGACGTCCAAGCGTTCGGACCCATTAATCTCCATCTACAGGAATCGACTTTACAGAATCTTGTTGGTCGATACCTCCTTCGTCGTATCGACCCAGAGATGGAACCATCCGGCGGTGGCAATTCGTTATTCGACATCACACTACCCGAAGGCTCACTGATTAAAACAGCATTCCCTGCAGCCTTAGGTAGTCGCAGACACGTGTTAGGTCGATTACGAGATGTCATCAATGGGGTGTTCAGCCACTCGGCCGATTCTCTGGTCGTAGCGGCAGGAGAATCAAACCAGGGCCTTTTGACTTTTATACCGGAGGACGCTACACAGGGGATTGCGCTGACTGAAACCCACTTCGGCGCGGTACCAGCGCGTTCGACTGCGGACGGCATCGATGGACCGAGTTGGGAACACACGACAAAACTTTATTCTGTTGAGGCTATGGAACATCAAGCACCAGTCAGAGTTGACTCCCGTCGCTGTATTCCAGACTCTGGTGGTGCGGGATCCTTTCGCGGTGGTAACGGCGTAGCAACAACCTACCAATTTACGGCACCCGGAGCATTGTCAATTCAAGATGATCGCCAAACTGGCCAGCCGTGGGGCATTTTTGGCGGTCGACCCGGATCTTGTTCTGAAAAGACTTTAACCACCAAAAGCGGTGAACGCCGAACGCTCGCTCCCAAAGTGGACCGTTTGCCCGTTTACCCGGGTGATAAACTTCTTTACGCAGGTCCCGGCACTGGAGGTTGGGGAGACCCGCTGCGACGCCCTGTGGAAACCGTCCAAAAGGACGTCGCGCGTGGATTAACCACCATTGTGTCGGCCAAACAGTATTATGGCGTGGTCATCGATACAGACACGGGGACGATCCACGTTGAGGAAACAGAAGCATTACGCCGACGGCTCCTGGGTTCGCCAGGAAAACGATCACATTTCGACTTTGGAAAGAAACCAACTAAAGAATCCTAAGCACCTACACTCCAAACCATGTCACATTAAACCCACAGAATAACGCCGCCACAGGCATTACAATCAACAACTGGAAAGCCACCAAACCGCTGGAACGCGCCTATGTCCATCGAAAGCCTAATTACTATCGTTCTCCTAGCAATCGTTGCGGTTGCTATTTTCTATATCATTTCTATCTGGGTCTACAAACGGGCTCCTGCAAATATGGGCTTCATCCGTACCGGTTTCGGTGGAACCCGTGTATGCCTGGGGCAAGGTGCCATTGTTCTACCTGTATTTCACGAAGTCTCCTGGGTCTCGTTGGAAACTATCAAGTTAATCGTTGGCCGTGCGCGGGATCAGGCCATTCTGACTCATGACAATATTCGAATTGACGTAGTCACTGAACTCTATACTCACGTCGGGTACACCTCGGAGTCGCTTCTCACCGCTAGTAGAAGTCTGGGTCAAAAGACCTTTGATCCAGACACTGTTCGAAATCTCCTAGAAGCAAAAATCGTCAGTGCATTGCGCAGTTACGCCGCAACAAAAGACCTAGCAGAACTCCATGAGAATCGTGACACTTTCGCCCGCGACATAAAGGCCCAGGTCATCGAAAGCTTCAGCGCCAATGGACTCGTCCTAGAAGAAGTCACCATTGTATCGATGGAACAAACAGGAAAAGAGTACTTCAAGACCGATAATGTATTCGATGCAGAAGGACTTCGAATCATTACCGAGATCACTTCACGGGCGAAACGCGACGTTCATGAAACTGAAAAGCGCACCAGTATCGCTATTCGACAGAAGGAATTAGAGACTCAGCTCGAGTTACTGGAAATTGAACGGCAAGAGGCGTTCGCTCGTTCAGTACAAGACAGGGCGATTTCCAATGAACAAGCCCTCCATGTGGGCGAAAAACAACGTTACGTCCTCGATCAGAAACTGTCTGTCGAGCAGAAGGAGATCGAAAACGAACGCGTTGTAGAACAACTCCGCACTGAGCGCGATGTTGCCATCATTGAGGAATCCCAAAAGCGCGAATCTTCGGAAATCGAGAAAAGCAAGCAGATCGAGCAACAACGACGCGATCGTGAAATCGTCCTGATCGAAAAAGCAAAGCAGGAAGAACTCGCCGAAATCACACGGAAGCTCGATCTGGATAAAGCAGAAAAAGACCGGCAGATAGAGCTCGTTGAAAAAACAAAAGAGGAAGAGCTCGCCCAAATTACACGCGAGATCTCATTGGATGCGGCACAAAAGGATAAACAAATACAGTTAATCGCTAACGAACGGGAACGAGATGAAGCCGAGATCGAGCGCCAGACGGCTATCACTGCCCATGAAGAAAGTGCCCGCCTTGAACGGAGTAAAGCAGCAGAACAGGCGGAAATCGCCATCAATCAGGAAAAACTCAAAACCCGACTCGCTCTGCTAGACGTCAATAAACAGGATGCCCTTTCCACTTCCGCTCAAGAGAAAGATGTAGCCGAAGCACAAGCCACCTTGTTAAGTGAAAAGCAGCGATTTCTGCTCGAGGAGAAGTGGAAGGTCGAGCAAGAGGAAATCAACAAAGAGTTGGACCTCGAGAAAGCGCAGATCGCGAAAGACACGTCGATTCTAAGTGAGTCGAAAAAACGGGAGGCTGCGGAGGTGCAACGTTCCTTGGCACGCCAAAGTGAAGAGCGAAATCGGGAAATAGCGTTAGCCGCGAAAGATTCTGACCTTGAGTTTGCGGCGGCAAAACGACTTGAGGCTACTGCCTCCAGACAACAGGCTGAACATAATGCGGACTCGGTGCGATATATCGCTGACGCAGAACGTCAGAAGATCGTCGACCTGATCGAAGCTGAAAATAACGCAGATACACGCCGTGTGGAGGAGGAAAACAACGCCGAAATTACACGAATGCATATGCTTGCTCAGGCCGATGCAAGGAAAGAAGCAGCTGATCGCGAAGCCGCAGCCACTCTTACACGGGCACAGGCCACCAGTGACGCACAACAAATTTCCGCTATTGGCATCGAGAAAGAAGCCGCAGCAAAGGGCCGCGCGGAGATGGAGATCGAACAACTCAGGGTCGCGAATACGCAGCGCATGCTAGAAGCTGAAGCGAGCGGCATCGAAGCAAAAGCAGACGCTTTGAAGAAATACAACGATGCGGCTACGTTCCTGGAACTATCAAAAATGTACATAGAAGCCGAACGAGACGTTCGTAGTGATCAGGCTAAAGCGATGGGCAACGCTCTGCAGGGGGCCCAAATCAGAATGTATGGCGGTAGTGATGACGGAACCATAGACAACATTCGAGGCCTCTTTACCACCGGTTTTGGAATTGGAGAGGCGCTTGAAGGGCTCGCCCAATCACTTCCCGAAGGACTGCGCGAGCGATTCGCTCAGAATGGCGTTCGCGGCCTCTTGGGGACTCCAAATGGCGCAGGACGGTTTCAGGAGGCGGTCGCCGCTATCGGCAGATTACTTAAAACGACCCTGAAGACAAAACGTGAACGGGAATCCACAACGTTCGAGGAAGCGATCCAAACACTACAAAGCGCCGCCGGTGCAGACACAACACTGCTAGAGGCGGTTTCAACGCTCTCCCAATTTAACCAGGATGGCGTTTTCAACGAGGTTCCATTCGAAACCGTATGGAGCCTTATTCTCGCCACATCAAAGGCCGTAAATTAACCACGACCGCTCGGTTCACCCGTTATGCCTGACTACGACGTCGTCCTAACCGACGTCTGCAAGACCTACCCCGGGGATACCCGCGCGGTTATCGATTTCAACGCCAGCATTGAAAGAGGTTCTTTTGTCGCGTTGTTAGGCCCCAGTGGCTGTGGAAAAACGACTACTTTGCGAATGATCGGCGGCCTTGAGGAGGTAACCACGGGCAAAATTTACCTCAGCGGTCAGGATGTTACTGATCTGCCGCCATCGCAACGGAACACCTCGATGATGTTTCAAAGCTTTGCCCTCTTCCCGCATCGGACCGTATTACAGAATGTGGAATTTAGCCTGAAGATGCGGGGCATTGAACCAACGGAACGGCTCCGGCAAGCACAAGACATGATCGCCCTCGTCGATCTCACTGAATTAGCCGGCCGTTATCCGCGTGATCTGAGCGGGGGCCAACAACAACGAGTTGCTCTCGGAAGAGCCTTAATCAGTCGACCTACTGTCTTGCTCCTTGATGAGCCCCTTGGTTCGTTGGATTACAGTCTTCGACAAGCCATGATGGTCGAATTGAAGAAAATTCAACAAGAGATTGGCATAACATTCATTATGGTGACTCATTCACAACAAGAAGCGCTCTCTATGGCTGATTCGGTCATCGTTATGAGCGATGCTGTTATTCAACAAACAGGCACCTCCAGAGAGATTAATGAGATGCCCCGCACTCGGTTTGTTGCCGAATTTATTGGAAACAACAACCTCTTTGAGGGCATCCTCACCTCCGTCAGTGGTTCTATCGCTTTGATAGAACATGATGACTCCATGTTCTATGTCAGTGTCCCTGATGGACAACATCATCACCCTGTCGGTTCATCCGTGTCACTCTCCGTTCGAGCAGATTGCGTCGTCACCGGACATCACCCAGATATGGCCAATCGCATCGATGCGACCTATGTCGCGACAGAATATTTAGGATCGCTCGAAACGGATGTTTTTCAGTTCGCGCCAAAACACTACGTCCAGGTCGAACAACATCGGGACAGCAAAAACCGGGTCTATCAAGTGGGTGAAAAAGAAACGTTATGTTGGTCCGCTGCGTCTGCAGTCCTGCTCAACTGATACAGGCGCTACTCAAGCGGGAGGCTTGGCTCCTTATCGCATGAATACGCGCGGCAGATCCTTCTCAAGCCCGTGTCGTAACACCGTGTCGCCTGAGCCCATCGAGTCTCAGATTAAACAATTGTCAGTTGGTACGCCGATACAACAGGCTATAAATCCCTAAAAAGAGTCCAATCATTAGTATGGAAAACAACGTTGATGCTGTCCCGAGCGCGAAAAGCGTTGGCCTTATACGCTGAGTCATGGATGCATTAATGTCCAGCGGTAACGTATTAAATTCGCCAGCTAAGAGCGTTGTTCTGGCAAATTCATCGTATGACAAGGTAAATCCAAATAGGCCAGCGGCAACAATGCCGGGCAACACCAGTGGGAATGTGACCTCTTTAAACACAGTCCACTCGTTCGCGCCCATGTCTCGAGCCGCCTCCTCTAGACTCGTATCAAATCGATTAAATACAGCCATCATCACTAGAAACCCAAACGGCAATGTCCAAACAACATGTACGCCTAAACCTGAGGACCACCACGCTGCGGGCATTCCTATCTGCCGCAATAGTGTTGCCAGACTCAGGCTGAGCAAGATACCAGGGACCATCAATCCAGCCATTACCATATAAAACAGGACATTCGCCCCAAAAAATCGCTTTCTAAATGCCATCGCCAACATGGTGGAGAAAATCGCAGTAATCAACATAACGATCAATGCGAGGATCAACGACCGCATCAATGCGCCCTGCATATCGCCCACCGTAGACGGTTCAATAAGCTTTTCCCACCAGTACAGACTTACCCCACGCATTGGAAAACTGGTGCCACCTCGACGCCCTTGAAATGAAAGGATAAACATCGCAATCATTGGGCCATAAATAAACAGGATAAATATCACGTAGTAACTGCCAAACAACGTCGTGACCCAGGCCTTTTTTCTCTTTTGCGGAGTCCATCGCGCCATACTCAGAGCTCCTTCCTGATGTTAACCAACCGCAAGATGATAACGACTCCCGCCATCATAGCCAGCATCAACATAATCGCGTTGACCGCGGCAAATGGGTAATTAGCAATCGCATAGTAGTTTAGAATTACCGTTCCCACGGTGCTTGTTTTTCCCCCGTACACCACGACAGCCGTGGCAAATTCACCCATCAACATCACAAAAATAAAAATCATACCAATTGCAACACCTGGCAAAGACAGCGGGAGAATTATCTCTCTAAAGATTTGAAACGCCGTGGCGCCCATATCTTTAGCCGCCTCGATAATGTCAGCATCTATTTTGGCCAAAGAAAAGAAGATCGGGCCAACGCACAAAACTATATATATCTGTACCAGCGCAGTGGTATACCCAAATTCTGAATACAAAAGAACCCGCGTCGGTTTATCAATGATATCCAGAGCCAATAACATCGAATTCAACAACCCTCGGCGCCCCAACATAGGCAACCAGGCGACAGCGCGGATCAAGTAACTGGTCCAGAACGGAACCATGCAGAGGAGAAAAAGCGCCATCTGCCATTTAAAACTATTGACTCGCATGGCGAGAAAATAAGCGATGGGATAACCGATTAAGAGGCATAACAACATGACCTCAAATGTAAAGCGGAAAGTGGTCCCCAACGTCTTAATAAAAACACTCGGGCTAAGAAAACGGCGACTCTCTGGATCGAAGAAGCCATTTGATACAAAATAATCTCCGTAATTTTGGAGATTGAACCCCGGCTCCAGGCCATAACCGGTCGATGTCCAGAAACTGAAGACAAAAATACTGATCAAAGGAATGACCAGAAACAACAACAACCATGCAACGCTCGGCGCAATTAACCAACCCGTTGAAAACCCGCCTTCTCGTGAGGCCTGCCGGTTCACGCGTTGACCGTTGGCCGCAGGTTCAGGCTGGGCACCAATCAAACCTCGGTGCAACGAAACCTCCCTCTCTTCCATCCGACTCCCGTGCACTTGGACAACCACTGTACTACCTTATCAATTAGCACACCCTCACACACTTAATCTGCGAAGCTGTATCCCCCGGGGCGCGGCTTGCGCCATATGGAAAAGTTCTGCCCGTCCGGTGTTTGCTCTGGTGACCGAGCCTCGCCGGTCACCAGAGCAACAAAAGGCAAGAATTAGATTAGGCGGTCAAAAACTCAGTCCAGCGCTTAACCAGGTAATCGTTTTCCTTCATCAGGGAATTCCATACGGCGATCTTCTTAAATCGATCCCAGTAAGAGCCCCCGTCTCGGACTTCGCCTTTGGGCACCAATGGATTACCAAATGGGTCCATTAGTTCCTTGGCTGCCGGTTTACCCATATACCAATAATCCCATTCTTCAGGCGAGAGATGCTTTTTCACATTATCGGTCTGCGACATATAGTAGCCCTGCCGCGCGACAAATGCCCCGGCCCAACCATCGAGCCACCAGTTAATGTACTCATAAGCCTGATCGAGTTTTTTCCCCGACACTTTGTTGGAAATTGACAATCCACCGTGCCAGCCACGATAACCTTCTTTAAGGTCCGCATAAATACAGGGAACCCCCTCCGATCGAATAGCCGTTACCGCTGGAGACCACATACTTTCTACGGCTACCTCACCCGAAACCATCAAGTTCACTGACTGACCAAAAGTTTCCCAGAACGCTCGGAAATGTCCGTCCCGCTTCTTCTGGATCAGGAAGTCGATGAGAACATCGATCTCCTGTCGAGTCATATCACCCTTATCCTTAAACTTGATAAGACCTAGCGCCTCGGCACCCATCGCGGCATCCATTACGCCAATCTGTGGCACATTCAATAACGCAACTCGGCCACGAAACTTATCATCAAAAAGGGACGCCCAGCTCTCTAGCTTGCCGCCGGTTTCCTCTGGGTTATATCCGAGAGTGTCGGCGTTGTGCCAAGTCGGCACGGCAGAAACATATCGGGATGGACCGTCTACCAAGTCTCCCGACTCATTGATCCAGAGCTTTCGAAAAGGTGCATCGCCATCACCTGGATTCGAATCCGGCGTCAAACGTCCAGTCTTGCTTAAATCAGAGATCGAGTCCCATTCCTTAACCCGTTTGGTATCGGTTGGATGCCAAACCTTAGCAGGTATAAATACATCAAAATCGTTGTAATAACCTTCGGCAATGTCGTATTGGTCGTTTTGATTCAACATTTTTCCGAACATCGCACCGTACCCAAGCGCCTGGCCCCGAACTTCAAACCCAAGATCTTTAGAGGCCTGCGTCTGAATATCGTTAATGATGCTCACACCAAGCCCAATGGTCCGCAATGGCTCATTGCCGGTAGAGATATATGGAAACCCCGCCACGACCGTACCTGCCGCAACCGCCTTTGCAGTCGTGCCCATAAATTGACGACGACTCACACCACTCTTTGTTACCCCTTCTATTTTCACTTTATCCGCCATGGCTCTGTTCCTCCTAGTAATTTTAATTACCCCACAACACCTTAAACAGTCTGTTTCCAACCAGTGAAGCTTTCCGGTGACACTCCCGCATTATGCGCTCGTGCCGCCCCTTATGCCTTAACCGGTCGAATTAATTTCAACAACCAAAAGATAATACAAAACACACCTGTAATTACTACTAAGGCAATGATAGTCCCCACTTTTTTACCAAAACCACCATCAAAAGGGTAACTGGTCTGCAGTAAATAAACACAGGCATTCTGAACCGCCTGTAACGCCGCTCCTGCGGACAAAAGAACCGCTGTGAAGGTAGACCCTCGTAACGACGTTAAAACCATCGATTCGACACTGCCTTGACCCCCAATATATGTTTTATAGGCGCTCCAGTGAAACGCGCAAAACCCCCCGATACCAATGATCACCGTCACCCAGAAAATACTGTTCTGAAAGGTAAATCCCGTCAAAACAATATTCACCAAAGTCTCAAATGGCGGAAAAAAATACAGGAAGGTCAACGCCAATATCAGAAGGAGAAATCCTACCAAAGTCCAAAACCACTGCCAGCCCGTCATTACCACTTATACCTCATTGCAAAAGATGAAGATCATCACTAATGATATAGCGTATTAATGCGTTCAAACAGCCTGATTAGGGTGCTACGCTAAGCAGAAGCATGCCATAGATAACAACGAATAGCACATCTCGGACACCACCTGCCCCCTGCCGCCCCGAACTTCGAGTCCCGATTAGGACCATCACTTCAATCAACGTAAATATCAGCCCCACAAAGAAAAATGGCCATACAGACTCCCACCAAGAGCTCTCCGCAAGCACTTCATGCCCCTGGACGGTTCGCCAAATTAGCAACAATAAGGGAACCAGGGTGAAATAAACATAACCCACAAGAAACCGATACCGAGTGACCTTTCTATCCAGCACCCAAAACACAAGGAAGAAAGCGACGATGTTCACAACATCCCAGAATAATGCGCTATAGGTATCTCCATCCCCGTGCCGGACAACATTTAAGAAAGCCAGGAAAAGGAAGAACACCATCAGATCACAAAACACCCATTCCCGAAGCGCCTCGCCGGGTTGCTTAATCGACCAATCCCGAGTCGCCTTATCAAATAGCAATACCAGAGCCACACCGAGCGTCGCTGGATAGAGCAAATGAAGAATGAGCCGATATTGATCGGCGCGTTCAACGGCCACCCAGTTCAATAACAATAGGGCGACAAACAGACATAACAAACCCACTATCCCCGCCCCAGCCGAAGTCTCCGCTGCGCTCGCGGGATCATCTATCCCCCGTTTCGAAACCGAATCTATCGTTGGTTTTTTAGGCCAACGCACAAAAACACCGATAACAAAAGCCAACAGGGCAACCACCACAGAAACACCCATGATGGTCAAAAATACATGGGATCGGCTATCTGCCCGCCAACCGGATTGGACAGCACCTGCTTCAGGATACGTTTGTATGACTAACGTTATGCCGCCGACCACAACGACCAGCAACACTACGATCGCCAGCAGGTACTCCATCCAGAGCAGCCGTTTACCCTCTCTGGCAACGTCATCAGTAGCCGTCGCTCGGGAATTGGGTTGCCTCATCAGCAGATAGGCAATAAACGCCAGCACAGCAATCACAGCGACGCCGCCCATAACGAAAACAAATGCTATGGATTGAGCCACCAATGCGTCCCCGCTAATGCCTTAGTCAACTTAATTACGCAGCAATGCATGAACCAATCGAATCATAACTTCTCGGCAACCAGTCGCTCGACGCAGCGCTGAAAACTCACGTCAGTCGCAGCCTGAAATGCAGCACCTAACGATACCCCTTGGCCATTCACCGCTGACCCGGTTTCGGCAACGTAGGATTGATTTGATCGTAATTCACCTCGAACTTCCGCCGTATTACCTCGTTGAGAGTAGTACACCACCTCGAAACTCCATTGGTCCCCACAAATCGCACGTATTGCTTCAAGCGATGCCAACTTGCCGCCGTTCGAGGACGCCGCCTCACTAACAGAAAGTGATTGCGGAATTTCAACATGATCACGATGTTTCTCGCTCACAACGGGAGCCGGTAATGTCGGAATCGATGTGCTGCTAGGTTCGTTTTCCATTCGCGACCGCAGGCTTTCTGTCGCTGCCTCGTCCACCTGTTCGTTGACAATATCAATCACCACGCCATAAGCATTGCGCGCATGTTCAACAGTGCAAAAATCATCCAAGACATCCCCCAAGACTTGCTCTGCAGGGCGTTCGAGCGGATTTCCGTAACCTCCCCCGCACGGGGCATAAAATGCATGAACATCACCCGACTTAACCCGCAAGCCGGAGAATTTGGCAGGCATATCCCGAACATCGTCGGGATCATCGATATTAAAGACTTCGACCTTACCAGTGGCTCCCGACCAGCCACCAAAAATACCCCATGGAATATCATGGTGTCTTTCATTTTCATGCGTAATAAAACCATCTGTGAGGATCCGTTGTGACTTGACTACCCCGATGCCCCCGCGATACCGCCCTGCGCCGGGTAACACATCGTCACGTAATTCATAACGATCACAGATCATAGGAAGGTGCATTCCAAGATCCTCCAGCGGATTATTTCGTGTATTCGCCATTAAATTGTCAATACTGTCAGGACCATCTGATTGCGGACGGCCCCCATAGGCTCCCTCATTGACCTCTAAAAACACCCAGTAATCCCCAGAGGGTCGAATCCCTGAGTACGCCGCGAAAGATAAAGAGGCAGAACTACCAGCGATGATGTCATTGGGTAGAACAGGCGCAAGCGCCTTATAAATTAGATCAATTGCTCGATTCACTTGAGTAAACCGGGCTTCTGCGGCAGCAGGGTACTTCGGGTTATAGATCGAGCCCTTGGGTGCTATCACCTCGATTGGTCGAAATGACCCTTCGTTCGAAGGAACAGTGATCTCAGAGGTTTCTGCGTCTAACAGTAAAGAACGAATGGCACAGTAACACCCCACTTTAGTGGACCCCTCAAAGGGCACATTGAAACCGGTTTCGACCTGATCCGACGACCCCGTGAGATCCACTTGAATCGAATCGCCCATAATTCTGACGCACACCTTGATCGGTAAACGAACATCCCGATTCTTTCCATCATCATCAAGAAAGCCTTCTGCGCGGTACTCGCCATCGGGAATCTCCGAGATCCGTTGACGCATCACTCGTTCCGTGTAATCCATCAATTGACGAGTGGCCGCGAGGATCGTGTCTCTACCATAGCGATCCATCAATTCTTCAAAACGCCGAACACCCAGACGTGCTGAAGCTATTTGGGCCTCAATATCACTTTGCAATTGTTTTGCGGCCCGGCTATTTCGACCCAAAAACCCCCAAAGACCCTCGTTGCGTACACCTTTCTCATAAAGTTTTGTCCCGGCAAACAGCATTCCTTCTGCGAAAACATCAGGAATATCAATAATCAATCCTGGAGTCGCCGCACCGATATCCAGATGATGCGCCGTATTAGCACCGAAACCCACAAGTTCACCGCGGTAAAAACAAGGAATGACTATTCCTATATCTGGCGAATGACTTGCACCAAAATAAGGATGATTGTGAATCACAACATCACCTTCATTCCACGTGCCACCTTGCAGGGATTCGTCAATTCCTCTCAGGTATCCAGGTAATGAACCAATATGAAGCGGCGTCGATTCAGATTCACATAAGGTGTTGAATTCCGTATCGAACAGTCCCGCACCCAGATCTTGGGATTCACGAATAATTGAAGAAAAGGACATTCGGTAAAGAATATGCCCCATCTCTTCTGCGATCGTGTCGAGCGCACCACTAATGACTTGTAACGTTATCGGGTCTAGTTCTTGCGCAGACATGGTTTATGACTCTTCCATTTCGTGCTAGTTATTATGTTCAATAATCAGATTGCCAAACTCACCAACAGTCGCGGTGTAACTCGGCGGAATTAAGATGGTCGAATTGTGTTGTATTACTATCGCAGGTCCCGACAGAACATGGCCATCACGCAATTGGGATCGATCATACCTCGGTGTCGAATGAGTCTCCGCATCGTCAAAAACAGTCTCTTTGCTATATAAAATCGCATCCTTCAGTGAGCTTTTGCCTGATTTTTCCAATCGCGGGACTTTTAATGGCGTTACATACTGAATCCCAATCACCCGCAGCGTAATCAATTCGACCTCTCCGTCCAGAAAGGCATAGCCATAATCCAGTTGATGTTGCTGATGAAAACTATCAATTACATCAGTAACACTGGACTCAGTCACTTGGTCGGTCTCAATAACCGCCCGCAGTTCAAATCCTTGTCCGTGATATCGGCATTCCGCTATCTTCTGGTATTGCTGTTCAGAAGCAGGAACACCATCACCCTCGAGATCCTTACGGCATTGTCCGGCAAGTTCAGACAAGACTCGATTGATTTTGGTCAGGCTGTCATTGCCGATATTGGATAAGGATGCGATGACGGATCGCGCGTATTCGTACTGCATATCAGTTTGCAGTAGCCCCATGGCAGCCGTAATGCCGGGAGCCACGGGCACAATTACATTCTTCGCAGACACCGCTTCTGCCAAAGCAACACCATGTAAGGGGCCCGCCCCGCCAAAAGGTATGAGGGAGTAATCCCGGGGATCAACACCCCGCGCAACCGAATTCGAACGGATCGCAAGCGCCATATTTGAATTAACCAATCTGATAATCCCCAAGGCGGCCTCGGTCACTGAAATCCCTAAAGGTCGTGCGATCTTCTCTTCAATAACTCGATCTGCTATGGCTTTATCCAACGGAAGATCCCCACCTAACATCTTGTCCGGATCCAGCCGACCGAGACAAACCTGCGCATCCGTCACGGTCGGCTCTTCACCACCACGGCCATAGCAAGCAGGACCGGGGTCAGCACCCGCCGAACGTGGCCCAACATGGAATCCTCCGGCCGAATCGATGTATGCGATCGACCCCCCACCTGCACCGATGGTAACCAAATCAATCATGGGAATCAGAACAGGATGCCCACTAACGTAGGTATCTCGTGGATTCATGATTTTGATTTGACCATCTGTGATGGTGCTGATGTCGGCAGACGTGCCGCCAATATCGACTGTTATGATGTTTTTGGCACTACACGCGAGGGCCTCCGATTTCCCGCCAATGACACCCCCGGCCGGCCCCGACATCAACATCGTGACAGCTCGCTGAGAACAGGTCTCGACTGTGGCAATGCCACCATTCGATTGAATAATTCTCAAGTTGGCACTAAATCCATCGCGAGCCAACTTATCTTTCAAGTTATTGAGATAAAAAGATGTCCGAGGCCCCACAAACCCGTTCATTGCCGCTGTTGAGAATCGCTCGTACTCGCGCATCACATTGGCCACGTCAGATGATGCACAGACAAAGGCATCAGGCATTTCTTTCTCCACAATCGCCTTTGCGCGGCGTTCGTGTGTGTCATTTAAAAACGAAAACATGAACCCGACCACGACCGATTTAATGCCTCTCTTCTTGAATAAGGCCACCGCCTCGAGAACTTCATCCTCATTCAGAGGAGTTTCAATTTCACCCGAGGGCGGTCGAATCCGTTCTGTAATCGCTATCCGGTTACGCCTCTTAACCAATGGTCGACTTTGCCACGGACAATCAAAATGTAACGAGAAATTGTAGGGTCGCTTATGTCGGCCGATGTGCAGGATGTCCCGAAAATTGCGGGTCGTGATCATGCCGACCTCAGCGCCATCGTTTTCTAGCGTGACATTCGTTGCAATAGTTGTCCCATGCACTATTAAATCAATCGTCTCTGGCTTGACCTGGGCCTGCTCACATAGCTGCTGAAGACCTACCAATACACCATCTGATTGGTCGTTCGGCGTGCTAGGCACCTTGTGAAAATACACGCCGTGATCGGCCTCCAAGACAAAATCCGTATTGGTTCCCCCTACATCTACGCCTACTCTAGCCATCAATGATCCTTGTTAAACTCAATCTGCTTTCATCATTCATCACCATCACCCTGACGTCAATCACTCTCTCTGTCCGTCGTCGAGTCATTCAGGCACAATCCCACGCCAAATTAGTCCCGCTAGACCAGAAACAGCCATAACCCGCCCATGACACAGCAATTGATTCAGCATGACGCCGTTAAGGCATTCGATGTCATTGTAAACGGTGGCATTGGAATCCTCCCCATGGATATCGGTTACTCGCTGATTGGTGGTTCATCTGATGCCTTGATGCGGATATTTAACGCTAAGGGTCGAGCCATTGGAAAACTCAACGCATTAGTGGGTGATCTCACATTGGCTGATGAACTCCTTAACTTGACTCCTCAATCCCGCGAATTATTACATTTACTCACCGCAACCTATGACCTCCCCCTGGGCGCCATCGCGCCCTGCGACATGAGTCATCCCCTCGTAAAAGCCCTCGATGACCGCACACGGGAAATGAGCGTCAGAGATGAAACGATTGTTTTATTAGTAAACGCAGGCCCATTTCACGCAGCTATCAGTCGGCTCAGCTACGAAGCCAAGCATTTATTAATAGGCTCCTCGGCCAATCTTTCCAATACCGGAACAAAATTCAGGGTAACCGATATTGAACCCGAAATATTAAATATTGCAGACGTTATCGTTGACCACGGACTCCGAAAATATCACCTATACGGGCGTTCATCGACTCTACTCAATGTAGAAACATTTGAGGTGGTCCGGCACGGTGCTTGTTTTGACTTAATCGCAGACGTTGTCCAACGCCATTATGGAATGACTCTCGCACAATCCGATTCCGTTTAAACCCTATAACTGACATCGGGCAATTTGCGCAAACCGTGTATTTAGGGTTCCGCAAGATAGGTTTCTGTCGAGAATAACTCCATCTTCTTCCACGGATTCGGCTCGGGCCATTCCATAAAGAAACAAGGACCGCCCCCGTGGGGTATAAAAAATACCGGGAGTT
>JYMV01040911.1_pt1 | contig 18532 bp, 20 predicted proteins | sample 338911 | NCBI WGS metagenome assembly JYMV01 (sample SAMN03354496, study PRJNA234377) | hydrothermal vent metagenome | biome: Deep sea; feature: Hydrothermal plumes at the Eastern Lau Spreading Center, Western Pacific Ocean; material: Seawater | place: Tonga | collected 2009 | depth 2000 m m
TATCATTTTGCGCCGCACCATCATTATTGGTCTATACTGTTTATGTAGAAGGACTTCCACTATTGTTTGGCGGTTTGATCGCTTTTACGCCATTATTATTTGGGACGATTCGACTGGCACGATTCAATATTATGCAGGAAGATGATCCAAAATCATTTTTCACTGGTCTCCCCACGCCAATCAATGCAATTATTATTGTCAGCTATATGTTGTTCAACCATCAGGTTTTTGGTGAAATGGGTGATCCGCGCATTGCACTGCCTATGATTGTAACGTTAGGTTTTATGATGGTAAGTCCTGTACGCTTTGCAAAATTTCCACTTTTATCTTTTAAAAAGGGCAAGTCAAATACACTGCAACTCATCGGCGTGGTTGTGCTTATAACCAGCGCCATCTTATGGAAAGGGATTGTGCTATTTCCACTCATGTCATTTTATGTTCTGTGGAGTACCGTCAAGTGGATGATCGACCACGACCGCTTTGAAAAAGAAGTCACCATTCAAAAATAATGGCTAAACGTTCAATAGCACTCATTACAATTACATTGTTTGTAGGCGCCATGGCCGGTACGTTAACAGGGGAGTTATTAGGATTGATCCTTCCTGAAGGTGTTGTAAAAGATTTTTTTCTTACAGGCGTATCATTTAATCTTGGCGGGTTAATGGGTAATGATAGTGGTGTAATCGTATTAGATATGATTATGTTTACAATACAATTCGGGCTAGCCATTAAAATGAATTTCACCAGCATAATCGGTTTGGCCGGTGCATACTACTTCCTGCGATATTTAAGATGAGTGTTGTAAATTTCAGGGATAAAATTTTATAAAACGGAGATTTTTATGGAGTACACACTAATTCAAGCAGCCTTTGGTTATTGGGAACTACTGCTTATCCTTTTGGTTGTTTTATTACTATTCGGCGCCAAGAAACTGCCGGAATTGGCACGGTCTTTAGGAAAAGCATCTAAGGAATTCAAGGCCGGCGCCGATGAAGTAAAGCGGGAAATTGAAGATGCCGCTTCTTCAGTAGAAGATGATAACGAAAACTAGTAATTAAATTCTTATTACGGGCATTCGTCCGTTATTTCACGATTAGAAACAATTCTTATCCACTTGCGTATAGAATTTCATATCGGTATGCGTAACAAGGTATAATGATATTTTTTGAACATCCATGGATTCTATTGGGATTACTCATTATCCCAGCTTATTTCATTTGGCAAAAACGACAAGGCTGGAAACATGAAGGCACCATGCGTATTGCATCATTACAGTTGATCCCGGATGCATTTCGCAAGCGGGGAAATGCCAAAATTCTATTTATTAATATTCTTAAGGTTATAACTGTATCTTTAATAATAATTGCACTTGCACGACCAAGGATTGTAGAAAGTATCCAGGAAAAGAATGTGCAGGTTGTGGATATGGTCATGGTGCTGGATATTTCCAGTTCAATGCTGGCGGAGGACTTTAATCCCAATCGCTTGGAAGCAGTAAAGCGCACCGCAAAGACCTTCATTCAAAACAGGGAAGAAGACCGTATCGGACTCTTGGTCTTTGCCGGGGAATCTTTCATTCAATGTCCCCTGACGGTGGATAAGAATGTATTACAGAATCTGCTTAAGGATGTACGCATTGCCGATAGGGAAGTTGACGGCACTGCCATTGGTATGGCGATTGCCAATGCGACCAATCGCTTACGCTTCAGTGATGCCAAGAGCAAGGTTATGATTCTCCTATCCGACGGCAGCAATAATGCCGGGGAATTGGATCCGCTTACAGCTGCAGATTTGGCCAGCCAGTTTGATATTCGTATCTATACCATCGGTGCCGGAACAAACCAGTCCGTGTCTTTTATTCCCAATAGAGGTTATATCCGTAATGAGATCGATGAGAAAACGTTGAGAGCCATTGCCGATCGCACCGGGGGGAAATATTTCCGTGCCACCGATGAGAATATGCTGGTGAATATTTATGATGAAATTGATGAATTGGAAAAAACCGAGATCCAGGTGAAGGAATATACCCAATACAAAGAGCTTTTCGGCTGGCTCCTCATTCCCGCTTTGATGCTGGGATTGTGTTATGAAACACTAGACCGATCGGTTTTTCGGAGACGAACGTGATTCATTTTCGTTTTCCATTCATTCTATTGCTTTATGTTCCACTCTTGCTCATGTGGCTAACGTGGACTGTCCGACAAAGAAAAAACAACTCACTGTTCAGCCAAATTGACGGCGCTCTCGAGGAGAATCTATTTCAGCGGGTTGATTTTGGTCGAATTCGCTGGCAAAAGCGTTTAGGCGTGTATGGGCTAATATTATTGGTTTTTGCCGCTTCCGGACCCCAGATCGGTACGCGCTTGGCACCTGTGGAGCGGAAAGGTGTCGACCTTGTCTTTGCCATAGATGTATCCCAGAGCATGGACGCAGAAGATGTGAAACCCAATCGACTGGAAAAAGCCAAGTTTGAGATTAGCCAAATGATCCGTAAGCTGAAAGGCGACCGAGTGGCGTTGGTGGTCTTTGCCGGCTCCAGTCATCTCTATTTACCTCTAACCACCGATTATGAAGCGGCCCAATTATTTTTGGACGGAATTGATACAAAATTAATCCCAACTCAAGGCACGGACTTGAGCACGGCTATTAAAACAGGATTGTCAGCATTTACCGAGGAGAGCGAGCATTATAAAGTTTTCGTTCTGGTGACGGACGGTGAGGACCACGAAGGAACGGCTATCAGTTTAGCGGAAACGGCCAGCAGCCAAGGTATGATTATCCATACTGTCGGTGTGGGTACTGAAACCGGCTCGCTGATTCCCCTCATCGAAAAGGATGGTTCCCGGGAATATAAGCGGGACCGCCAGGGAATTCTCGTTACGTCTGTTTTGAACGAAGGCTTGCTCCGGGATATTGCCCGCGCCGGTGATGGCGTATTTGTCCGTTTTGACAACCGTGCTGCCAGTCATCGGGAAATCATGAATGCCATTGATACCATGGAAAAGCGCACCATCCAGTCCCATGTTTATGCTGAATTCGAGGACCGCTACCAGTCATTCGCATTTCTTTCATTTCTGTTCTTATGTGTGAGTATAATACTGCCTACACGAAAAAAAGAAGAAAGCACTTGGAGGGGACGAATTGTATAAGATCTTTATATTTGTCTTTGCAGGAATGGTATTTGCCCAGGACGACGGCCTGAAGGCCTACCGGAATGGAGATTACGAACACGCTCGCCATTATTACGAATCCATCCTGGAAGAAAAGGATGAGGATGCCGCAGCTCAATTTGGCCTGGGAACCACTGCGTTTCAGCAGCAGGATTTCCAAGGGGCGCTGGATGCCTTTCAATGGGCCTTGGAAACAGAAGATAAAGAATTGCGATCCAAGGCCTATTACAACATGGCCAATACCCTGGTTAATCAAAAGATGAATGAGGAAGCACTGGTGTTTTACCGCAAAGCACTGGAATTAAATCCCGGGGATAAAGACACAAAACACAATTACGAAATGTTACGCTATCAGCAGCAGCAGGAGCAACAACAGCAAGGCAAGAGTGAAGAAAACCAGCAGCAACGACAAGGTGAAGATCAACAACAAGAGAACGAAGGCGAAAAGAAAGAGGAACAGCAAGAGCAGCAACAGTTGGAACAAAGCGAACAGGAGCAGCGAGAACAGCAGGAACAAGAGCAACAAGAACTAGCTCAGGAAGACCCGGAAAAACAGCAGGATCTTCAGCACGCTCAGGCTATTTTAGACGCCCTGAAAAAGGATGAAAAAGTGAATCAAAAGCGACAGATGGCCAAAGTACCGTCTAAAAAACTGGAGAAAGACTGGTAATGCGGGTCTTTTTCTCAATCATTTTATTATTTCAATTAGTATCCGGACAGTCTGTGACAGCGTCCGTAGATGTGAATCAACTGGCGGTGAACGAGACCTTTACGTTCAAGATCGATACTAAAGATGCGGATAATATGCCCCGCATAAACCTGGCGCCATTGGAGAAAAATTTTACCATCATCAGCGGTCCTGCTCAGCAAACCAGCTACCAATGGATCAACGGCAAAGCCACCTCCAGCAAAACGCTTACCTGGACGCTGGTGCCTAATCAAAAAGGACAATTGACAATACCGGCTTTAACTGTGACTGTTGATGGGAAAAAGCTGAAAACAAAGCCCATTCGCATAAATGTAAAAGGAAGTGGGCAGGTCGTGAATAAAGATGAATTATTTTTACTGGCGGAAATTGACCAAGATGAAGTGTATGTCGGCGAGCAGGTCACGGTTACCTATAAATTGTACACAAGAGTGCAAATGAGCTTGGAAGATATTAAATATCCGGAGAGTGTGGGTTTCTGGACAGAAGAATTATCGGTCCCGCGCCCTCCAAGGTTTAACCAAACTACCATTAATGGTGTTCTTTATAATGTAGCGACGCTGTATAAAGTGGCGCTTTTCCCCACGAAAACAGGCGAGTTGGAATTAACTCCCATGACGGTGCGTTGCAATGTTCAAATTCAGAAAAAGCGGAAAAGACAGCGCAGTATATTTGACGATCCCTTCTTCAATAATTTTTTCAATGAAACTGTACAAAAGGTGCTGCGTACTGAATCGAGAAAAATTCGTGTAAAACCTTATCCTGCCGGTCAACCAGCAAACTTCACCGGTGCAGTGGGTGAATTCAAGCTTGCTGCATCCGTAGATACCGATAAGGTCAAGGCCAATGAAGCGGTGACTTATTATGTAGAATTGCAAGGCACGGGAAATTTGAATATGTTCAGCCTGCCAAAGTTGGATTTCCCGGAAACGATGGAAGTTTTCCCACCCACAGCATCCTTCGAACAGAAACAACTTTGGGATCAATTCACCGGTAATATGAAATGGGAATACATTCTTATTCCACGTCAGGCCGGTAAAGTATTTTTACCGCGTATTGAATTGGCATATTTTAATCCAAAGGATGAACAATTTCATTCCATCAGTTCCCGTTCTGTTGAATTGAACATTTCCCCGGCAAAAGATCAACTTACGTCCGGTACATCAGGATTCACCAAAGAAGAGATCGCACTGCTAGGCCAGGACATTCATTACAACGTGACTTCACCGCGGTCATGGATCGAGCGGGGCAGCAGAGGCATTCCTATCTGGGTTTGGACCAGCTATATTTTGGCAGCCGGACTCTTTTTAGCTCCCGTTACATTTACTCGCTATCAGCAGCAGCGCATTGCCACCACCGGCCAGCGCATGTCCCACAGAGCATTAAAACGAGCATTAAAGTCACTGCAAACGCAATCCAGTATTGAAAATGTTGCTTTCACTGTTTACACATATTTGAAGGAACGCTGGCAGTTGAAAACGGATAAAATGGATCCCCTTTTTGTTGAGCAGGAATTAAACGGAATTATACCACCGGAAGAATTAGAGGGATTAATACAATTATTAAAGGATTGCGATGCCGGGCGTTATTCACCCGAAACAATGACGGATCAAGATATCGCCGGAACGGCGGGAAAATTGCTTAAAAAAATGGACAGCCACGCATGAGAATTATTTATTTAGCATTGCTGGTTTCTAACTTGTTTGCAGCAAATGCGGACAGTCTGTTTGTGCAGGGAAATTATTATTTCGATGACGAAAAATATATCCAGGCTGCTCGAACCTATGAGCGTATGTTGATTTCGGTGGAACATGCAGATCTGTATTATAACCTGGGGAATGCTTACTACCGCATGGGCGAAGTGGGGCACGCTGTGTGGGCCTATGAAAAAGGGCTGCAGTTTGAACCGCGGAATCGTGATCTCAAGCATAACCTGGACTTCACCAATACGAGAGTGAAAGACCGCATAGATATTCCGGAAGGATTTGTATTTTTGGATTGGTATCGCGCTTTTAAGAATTCCCAAACAGTGAATGATCTGCTTATTTGGGGAAGTGTTTTTCTTTTGCTGGTTGGGCTGGTCTATGCTTTGGGACAATTTAGATTTCTGGGTCGTCAATCAACTTCAAGACTGCAAACTGCTTTTGTTATTTTTACCATTCTTGCTCATGGAATTTGCTTGGATAAATATTGGGATGTGACAGGTATTGAAGAGGGGGTTATTCTATCATCAACAGTGAATGTGTATTCCGTGCCTGCGGTGCGGGATGAAATGATCGTTTTCAAAATTCATGAAGGATTGAAAGCAGAGATCACACAAGTCCAGGATAATTGGATTGAAATTATTTTGCTGGATGGCAAGAAAGGCTGGATACCCATTAATACAATACGACCGCTTACATGAAAAGATTAATACCTCTTTTAATTATATCTTTTGTGCTGGGACAAGAGATTGATCTCAAAAAGATTTTTGATCCCAACAAACATCGTGATGTGCAACCCAAATGGCCGGTGATTATTAATAATGTTTTGCCGGGAGTCAATGCTATTGATTCCATTTTATCGGCAGATACGGTTCATTGGGTTACCGATGGTTTTCGAGTACAGGTATTGGCTTCAAATTCCATAACAAAAGCAGATTCATTAAGTATCATTTTAAATTCTACTTTGGAAGATTCTGTATATGTTGTGTATGAAACACCCAATTATAAAGTGCGCATTGGTGATTACGTGGTCAGGGAAGACGCCGATAAAATGCGTCAGAACCTTCATAAAATGGGCTACCGTTCTGCCTGGGTGATCCGTACCCGGATCACACCGCAACGGACGGGAATGATCATTCGGATAGGAAATTAGTATGTTTCATTGTTTCCCATATAGGAAACAACCCTTCAGCCGTTTTAATTTTTTGATTCAATTTTAACTGAGATTCAGAGGAAATATGTCCGGTCATAGCAAATGGGCTACTATCAAACACAAGAAAGCCGCCACTGATGCCAAGCGTGGCAAGATATTCACCACCATTATTAAAGAAATTACCATAGCTGCCCGAGAGGGCGGTGGAGATCCGGAAAGCAATCCTCGATTAAGGCAAGCAATCGCCAATGCAAAATCGGCAAATATGCCATCTGACAATATTACTCGTGCCATCAAAAAAGGAACGGGTGAACTCCCCGGTGTCAATTACGAAGAAACGATCTATGAGGGTTACGGGCCAGCAGGTGTGGCTATCATGATGGCATGTTTGACGGATAATAAAAAACGCACCGTTGCTAATATTCGTCATCTTATTACAAAATATGGCGGTAACCTTGGGGAAAATGGTTCTGTGTCATGGATGTTTGATAAAAAAGGACAGATCACGCTTAAAGCCAATAGTGTTGATGAGGAAAAAGTATTTGAAGATGCTTTGGAGGTCGGCGCAGAAGATTTTGAAGTCGATGGGGACTTCATCATTATTTCCACCGATCCGTCTGATATCATGTCTGTTCTTGATGCGTTGGAAGAAAAAGGCTATGAAGTCGAATCCGCCAATATTGACATGGTGCCAAAGAATCTGCAGAATGTCGATAGTGATAAGGAACAGTCTGTCATTACACTTCTAGAAGCACTAGAAGACCACGATGACATTAAAGCAGTTTTTACCAATTTCGATACCGAGAACTAATGCGCGTTATAGGTTTTGATCCTGGAATAAATGTGACTGGATTTGGAATCTTGGACTATAACAAGCGCAATGCCAAGGCTCTTGGCTACGGTGTTATCAAACCGCCGCAAAAAAACCCGCTGCAAGATCGTTTGAAATATCTTCACGAAGAAACCATGAAATTGTTAAAAGATTTCAATCCGGATGTGGTAGCAGTGGAAGATACATTTTATCACAAAAACTTTAAATCAGCCCTAATGCTCGGTCAAGCGAAGGGAGTGATCATTTTGGCCGCTGCAAGAAATGATATTGTCTGCACGGAATTCGCTCCGAAAAAGGTGAAGCAGTCGGTAGTAGGCAACGGCAGTGCAACGAAGCAACAAGTTCAGTATATGGTAAAGAATATTTTGAAATTGAAGGAAATCCCAACACCCTTTGATTCATCTGACGCACTGGCGGTGGGGCTGTGTTATATCAATCAACAGCAATTTGTCCAATGATCGATTCCATAAAAGGTAAACTATTTTATAAGTATCCAACCCACGTTGTGCTGGATATGAATGGTATACGTTTGAAGCTCTCAATTACCGTTGCCACATACAATGAATTACCTGAAAAAGGTCAGGATGCAGAACTGCTTACATATCTGAATGTCCGTGAAGACCTACTGGAGCTATACGGCTTTATCGATAATGAACAGCGTAATATGTTTATGATGCTGAATACAATCAGCGGTATTGGTCCCCGATCGGCTATGAATATACTTTCCGGATCGAATCCAAAAGAATTCAAGAAGAACATTATCGCCGGTGATGTAAAATCATTGACAGTGATTCCCGGCATCGGACCCAAAACTGCCAAACGGATCATTGTGGAGTTGAAAGAAAAATATGTCGATCAGGATGATGATAATTTGGATTTCATGTTCGTTGCCGAGGACGGTATGGCCGGTGATGCAATTATTGCTTTAATGTCACTGGGATATAAGAGGAGGCAAGTCAACCAGGCAATACGGCAACTGGAAAAAGCTGGAGAACTGGAGGGCAGTATTGAAGAGATTATTAAAAAAGCTCTCGTTAAAATTTAAGGATTTCCTTGAAAATCGCAACACGTATTAACCGTCTGGGTACAGAAACGGCTTTTGCCGTTTCTGCACAGGCTCGAAAATGGGCTGCCAAGGGAAACAAAGTATATCCATTTCATTTGGGTGATATCAATCTTTCAACACCACTGAACATTGTGGAAGCTGCCAATAAATACATTGTCGATGGAAAAAACGGCTATTGCCCTGCAGAAGGAATATTGCCACTACGTGAAGTTCTGGCTGAAGATGTAGGCATTAAAAGGGGAGTACATTTTGATCCGGAAAATGTTTCTGTTCAACCAGGCGGGAAACCCACTATTGGCAAATTCATTCAAGCGGTTATGAATCCCGGGGATGAAGTGCTTTATCCAAATCCCGGTTATCCCATTTACGAAAGCCAGATAGAATATCACGGCGGTATTGCTGTGTCTTATCGTTATGATGAAACGGATACTGGTTTTGCTATTGATATTGAGAAATTAAAAACTTCAGTTACGGATAAAACCACAGCCCTGATCTATAATAATTATAATAATCCCATTTCCGCAGAATCTTCGCGAGAAGAAATGGAAGCACTGGCCCAAATAGCTATTGAGCATGATCTATGGGTGTTGAGCGATGACGCTTATTATGAGATGCTTTATGATACGGAACCGCAATCCATCGTAAATATTCCCGGAATGCAGGAAAGGTCGGTGATCTTATATACATTTTCTAAAAAATTTGCCATGACCGGCTGGCGTATAGGGGCATCCATTGGTCCGGAAAATGTGATCAAAGTGATCAATCAATTGAATGTAAATGATGAATCCTGTACCAATCATTTTCATCAATGGGCTATGGTAGAAGCGGTGACTGGCGATCAATCTGGTGCAGAGGCTATTTTGGGTGAATTGCGTAAAAGAAGGGATGCAGCATCAACAGGACTTAATGCTATTGATTGTCTTAATGTAGCCAAACCGGAATGCACATTTTATTTATTTCCCAATGTCACAAACATCATGAAACGTAAAGGGTTTTCAAAAATAGGTGAACTTCAAGAAGGAGCATTGCACAATTCAGGCGTCTCTTTTTGTACTCGCGAACATTTTGGGCGTCCTCAAAATGGGGAAACAGAATTTTATATTCGCTTTGCGTATTCGGGTATCACTGTGGAGGATATCACTGAAGGGATGGGTAAACTCAAAGAGTACTTCGAATCAAGTAATTGATTTATAAATGCAAACACTACTATATCAAAAACACATCGATCTAAATGCACGGATGGTAGACTTTGCGGGGTATCAGATGCCAATCCAATATTCTGGAATTGTTCAAGAGCATTTGTCTGTACGTAATTCATGTGGAATATTTGATGTGTCCCATATGGGTGAATTCATGGTCAGTGGAGAGAATACTGAAGCGTTTTTAAATCGTATGACTGTGAATGATATAACAATTCTGGATGCGGGCGATGCCCAGTATTCGGCCATGTGCTACGATGATGGTGGTATTGTGGATGATATTGTAGTATATCGATATAATGATTGGTTCATGATGGTAGTGAATGCTTCAAATTTGGAAAAAGATTTTATGTGGCTGAATAAGCATAAACCGGATGATGTAGAACTTGTTGATGTAAGCGCAGAAACTGGGCTTATTGCCTTACAGGGTCCGGATTCGAGATCAATTCTACAGAAAGCGGTAAAAGAGGATATTTCTGATATTTCGTTTTATACATTCATCGTAAGCAAAGTGGGTAGCGCCAGCGCCACCATCGCCCGGACGGGTTACACCGGTGAATTGGGTTTTGAGATTTATGCCGATAATGATTCCATTCAACATATCTGGGATACTATCATGAATGTTGGAGGAATAACACCTTGTGGACTTGGATGTCGGGATACATTGCGGATGGAGATGAAATTTTGTCTTTATGGTAATGATATTGATGAAACAACAAATACTATCGAAGCCGGGCTTGGTTGGATCACCAAAACGCATAATAAAGATTTTATAGGAAGAGATGCGGTTATTTCAGCGAAAGAAAATAAAACTCGGTATTTAGCTGCATTTGAAATGGTGGATAGGGCAATTCCAAGGAAAGGCTATACGATTTTTGCAGACGGAAAAGAAGTGGGTGTTGTTACCAGTGGAACTCATTCTCCATCCTTACAAAAGGGGATTGGACTTGGCTTTGTACAGTTTGGTAAACATAAATCCGGAAAGGAACTCGAGATTGATATTCGAGGAAAAATGATGAAAGCCGTTATCGTGAAACCTCCGTTTTATAAAAATGGAACCGCACAATTATGAGTTCGATTTTAGTTACAGGCGGCTGTGGATTTATTGGGTCACATCTAATTGACAAATTGTTGAGTCAGCGCAAACAGGTTATCTGTATCGACAATCTAAATGATTTCTATCATCCGGAAATCAAGCTTTTGAATCAAAAACCACATTTGGATTATAAACGTTATTCATTTCATAATGGTGATATTAGAAATGAATCTTTTATACGAGAGATTTTTACAACCTATACATTTGATACGGTGATTCATCTTGCCGCTATGGCAGGTGTAAGACCGTCTTTGGAAAATCCTGTCTTATATACAGATGTGAATATCAATGGTACGCAGGTTCTTTTGGAAGAAATGAAAGATAAGGATATCCAGAAATTTATCTTTGCTTCTTCTTCATCGGTTTACGGCAATAATGATAAGATTCCTTTTTCAGAAACAGACATGGTAGATCAACAGATTTCTCCTTATGGAACGACAAAAAAAATGGGTGAAGAACTTTGTTTTACGTATTCTCATCTATATGAAATACCAACAAGTTGTTTACGATTTTTCACCGTTTATGGTCCACGGCAGCGACCGGAAATGGCCATTCATAAATTTGTTCGTTTTATGCTTCTTGAACAGCCGCTGCCATTTTTCGGCGATGGTTCCACAGCACGAGATTATACTTACATCCAAGACATCATTGGTGGTATACTTGCAGCGTTGGAATCAAACGACGATTTCATGATCTACAACCTCGGAAATTCTGAACCAGTAAAATTGGCTGATCTGGTCTCCACAATCAGTGACGTTACCGGTAGGACTGCCATCCTTGATGAGCGCGATCTACCTTCCGGAGATGTGCTACGCACATATGCCGATATTTCCCGCGCAGAATCACGCCTGGATTACACTCCCAAAACCCATCTATATGATGGTATTGTTCAATTTGTTGATTGGTTCAGAACCGTGAAAACAAAGCAACCCCAGCTGTTTTGAAAGACAGACGCCTCGAAATACTTGGTATCCTGATCATTACAACTTCGCTGTTGGTGTTTGTCAGTCTCATTGGCTATTCCCCCAGTGAAGATCCCGGCATTTCACCTAATGTCCAGATAGAAAATCCTTTGGGTATCCTTGGAGTTTACCTATCATATTTCTTTGTCAAATTTCTTTTTGGTTACTCCACATTTATATTACCCATTTTGGGAATTATTTGGGGTTGGCTCTGCTTCAGTCAAAAGGAATTAGCAACGTTTAATCGCATTGGAGGTTATGCAGTTGGAGTTGTTGTCCTATTATCCGTAACGATTGGTCTAGTTGAAATCGGGATCAATGACCGCACCGGACTCGATTTTACCAGTAGCGGACTTGTTGGCGGTAATCTCGCCAATTTCCTGTACAGCTTTTTGGGATTGATCGGTACATCTATTTTACTGATTGCGTTATGGCTAGTATTATTACGGGGTTATTTTGAATTTAGTTTATATGGACCGTTAGAAAAACTGGGTATTAAACTAAATAAAAAGCGGGATGAGCGAAAACTCAAAAAAGAGATTGCTGTTACGGAAGACGCCAAACGTAAGCACACCCAGGAATTATTGCAGAAGATCGATGCTCAAAGACAAGATGAAGATGAAACATTAACAACAGCAGAAGTTACTGAACCTGTAGAAGAAGTAGAAAACGAAGAAGAATCAACTATCCCTGTTGCAGCACCAATTCCACCTGCTCACATTCCAGCATTAACAGATGATGAACTCGTAGAAGAGTATTCTAAAGCCGATGATGTTGATCAAGAAATAGAAACAGAACTGACGTCTAAAGATTCACCAACTGAAAAGATTGAAGAAAATCTGGAAGCTGCTCCAGCTCTTGAAGATGAAAATATCGAAGTAGGTGAAATCATTGAAGAAGATGAAGTGAATCTGGATAAAGTGACGGAGAGACAGCAACCCAAACGAGAGTATCAACTGCCCTTATCAGATCTTTTAGCAACTCCTGTGAATATTTCAGACAGTATGAGCCGTGATGAACTCGTTGATCGTGCAAATTTTCTTACACAATCATTATTGACATTTGGTGTAGAAGGAAAAGTGGTTAATGTAAGTCCAGGTCCTGTGATTACATTATTTGAAGTTGAGCCTGCAGAAGGTGTTCGTGTAAATAAATTTGTCCAGCTTTCAGATGACCTTGCGCGAGTAATGGAAGCAAGCCGTGTTCGGGTTATTGCTCCCATTCCAGGTAAATCTTCTGTGGGTATAGAAATTCCAAATCGCAATCCGGCCACAGTATATTTCAAATCCGTTATCAATTCCGAAAAATTTGCCACATCTGATTCTAAGTTGAACCTGGCCATAGGTAAAAATACTACTGGAGAAATTGCTACACTTGATCTGGCTGATATGCCCCATTTGCTAATTGCAGGAACTACAGGATCCGGGAAATCAGTTTGTTTGAATTCAATCATTTGTAGTCTATTGTACAGCTCCACTCCCGATGAGTTAAAATTTGTTATTATTGATCCTAAAAAAGTTGAAATGTCATTATATCGGGCATTGGATGGCTATCATTTATTATCCATGGAAGATATTGATGAACCGATTGTTACATCTGTAGAGAACGCAGTATACGCTCTGCGGGCTGTAGAGCGTGAAATGGGCAGACGCTATGATATACTAGCCGACGCAGTGGTGCGCAACATCGGTGAATACAATAAAAAGATGCAAGGCAACGGTGAAGCGATCATGCCTTTTATCGTCGTAGTTGTGGATGAATTGGCAGATCTGATGATGTTGAATGCCCGTGAAGTTGAAGCGCCCATTGCCCGTCTTGCTCAATTGGCAAGAGCGGTTGGCATCCACTTGGTTATTGCCACACAGCGACCGTCTGTTGATGTAATCACCGGTTTGATCAAGGCCAACTTCCCATCAAGAATTGCATTCCAGGTAGCCAGTAAAATTGACTCCCGCGTTATTATTGATATGATGGGAGCTGAAAAATTGATCGGCAGGGGTGATATGCTTTATCTGGGATCAGGAGCATCTGATCCGATTCGTCTTCACAATGCATTTTTATCATTGGAGGAAATAAAAGCGCTTATGACGCATATTCAGAAACAGCCAAAAGCTGCTGAATTGGTTTTGCCAAGTATTCGTGAAGGTCAAACAGTTGAAGGCCTTACAGTAGATGGGGGCGGAGACGATGATCAAGATGAACTATTGCATGAAGCCATTCGGTTAGTTATAACACATCAGCAAGGCTCTATTTCCCTCATCCAACGACGCTTAAAAGTTGGATATTCGCGAGCAGCACGTCTTATCGATCAAATGGAGCAGATCGCAGTTGTTGGGCCATTCACAGGGAGTAAAGCACGAGAAGTTCTCGTGGATGAAACGTATTTACTCCATTTAGAAGATTAAGATTATGATTGTCCGTCTGTCCCTGTACGGGCTTATATTTTTTTCATTTTTAAAAGGATCTCCTCTTTCTGATCTTGATTCATTAAAGATAGGATTGCAATTTTTTAGATGGAAAAAGATCGATGTTGAATTAAACCAATTTCAATACGGTCAGATATATAATTCAAACTTGTCAGTTTTCTTTATTGATTCAACAGATTATCTGATTGAATCTAAAGAACAAGATATTTTTTTTTCAGGAAACAATATCAAAACTTTTAACAAAAACACTAAACAGCTTATCATAGATGAACGCTTGCCTGAAGACAGAGATTTTTTTTCTATCCTAACAGGTGATATATCAGGTATTTCCATAACAAATAAACGGAACGAAAAGGGTTTAATTACGTTTTCATTCGAAATGAAAGATTTTGGAATGAAAGGAACCATTTCTGTAACAAGTGGTAATTGGCATTTTGAGAACTTGTATGTTGATTATGACAAGGATAATTGGATCAATTTACAGATATATAGTTGGCAAATATTAAGAGGTAGTTACATATTTTCAGAATTTGGAAAAGAAGCCATGGAAGTGATTGATTTACGTGAATAGAGCTTTAAAATTAATTATTGGGTTTGCTATAAGCGCTGCCGGCCTTTGGTATGCATTTCGTGAAATGAATTTTAATGAACTGATCGAATATTTATCCCAAACCAATTTATCCTATATTTTATTAGCTATGTTAATCATGGTAGCAAGTGTTGCATTGCGAGCATATCGTTGGCAACTTATGTTGAAACCTATTCAAATTTTCACATTTAATCCCTTATTCGGATCAACAATGATCGGCTATTTTGGCAATGGTGTCTTGCCTTTTAGATTGGGTGAGTTGTTACGTGCATATGCTATTTCACGTACCAATAATATCACCGCCTCAGTGGCATTTGGAACGATCATCTTGGAGCGTATACTCGATTTGATGGGATTGGCTGCTGTGATGATATTTTTCGCCTTTTTTTCACCTTTAATAGAATGGAGTGGTAAAATATTAATAGGACTTGTAGTGTTTACGATTGGAGGACTTGTATTTATTATTTGGTTGGGTAAAAGTCATTCCAATTTTCACGATAAATTTGTCCATTGGAAATTATTTCAAACTTCGACCGGTCAAAAATTGTTGGGAAATATTCAAAATGTATTTACAGGATTAACATCCATAGTTAAAACAAAGCATTCTGTTCAGTTGGTCTTTCTAACATTGATGCTTTGGGTTTTATACTACATTTGTATAATACTTGTAGTCTTTGCTACAGGGCTTAAAATAACATGGGTCGCAGTAGGTATCGTTTTAATTGCAACTACAATGGCGATTACAGTTCCGTCAGCGCCGGGCTACGTTGGGACCTATCATGCAGCAGCAGTGTATGTTTTAGTTAATATTTTTGGTGCTGGGTTAACTGAATCTCAGGCATTCGCTGTATTGATCCATGCTATTGGTTTTATTCCATTAGTGTTTATCGGATTTGGGTATTTCCTGAGCAGTTCAATTCATATCAGTGATGTTAAACCAGAAGAAATAATTGCATGAAAAATTACGACACAATTTTTCTTGACCGGGATGGTACGTTAAACCCTGATCCTGGATATATTAGTGATTTGAAGTATTTTCAGTTTTTTCTATTTACACTGGATGCGCTGAAAAAAATGTCTAATTGCTGTAAACGATTTTGCATCATAAGCAATCAATCAGGAATTGGACGAGGCTTAATTGAAGAATCAAAATTGAATGAAATCCATGACTTTATCCGCAAGACATTTACTGAAAATAAATTGGAATTAGTTGATATTTATTATTGTCCAGATCATCCAGACAACGCAACAGAATATCGTAAACCTGGAATTGGAATGTTTAATGAAGCGTCATCAGATTTTGATATAGATCTGCAAAGTTCATTGATGGTGGGTGATGCGGGTTCAGATATGGAAGTTGGCACTAAATTGGGTATGGATACAATGCTTGTATTGACAGGGAAAGGGCCGGAAACACTGCAAAAATTGAATAAAAATCTTACGCCAAATTTCGTTGTAGAAAATCTATTGGTGGGGGCAGAGTTAATTACATCATGAGCACTAAAATTGCCGTATTAATGGGGGGGTCTTCCTCTGAAAGAGAAGTATCATTGAGTTCCGGCAAAGCAATGTTTGCTGCAAGTGCAGCGCTTGGATATGATGCCATTTCAGTAGAATTTGAAAATGATATTTTAAGTCATTTGGATACTCTAAAAAGTGTTGATATTGTATTAATTGCCCTGCATGGCGGGATAGGTGAAAATGGACGGATTCAGGGAATGTTTGAAAGTCTTGGAATTCGTTATACTGGATCAGATGCATTGTCATCAGCTATATGTATGGATAAACATATCAGCAAATTATTAGCTGAAGATGTTGGGATTGCCACTCCCAGATGGAAAAGAATTCGAAAAGGACAATCCATTTATAAAAATGAGTTTGATTATCCCTTTGTTGTAAAGCCGAACAGTGAAGGTAGTACGATTGGCCTCACTATTGTTCATAATGAAAATGATTATGATTCCGCTGTAGAAGAAGCATTCAAATACGACGATGAAATTCTCATAGAAGAATTCATTAGTGGTAAAGAAATAACTGTTTCTATTGTTGGCGAAGACGTATTACCTATTATAGAAATCAGGCCTGAACATGGCCTGTATGATTATGAATGCAAGTATACGAAAGGTATGACGGAATATATTTGTCCAGCTGAACTGAATGAAGATTTGACAAAAAGGATAAAGCAAACTGCTTTTGAAGTTTATAAATTATTGAAATGCCGCCATTACGGCCGGGTAGATTTACGATTGGATAACAATAATCAACACTGGTTTCTGGAATTGAATACGCTACCGGGTATGACGGACACCAGCCTTGTACCTAAGGCGGCAAAAGCTACAGGCATATCATTTGAACAATTAATCGGTAAAATTATTAAACAATCTTTAGATTGATAATGGAAATCCGTTTTTATAATACACTAACCCGAAAAAAGGAAATTTTTAAACCCATTAATGAAGGTAAAGTGTCACTTTATACCTGCGGACCAACTGTGTACAACAGGGCCCACATCGGTAATTTTCGTACTTTCATTTTCGAGGATGTCTTAAAAAGGGTATTACAGTTAGTGGGTTATAATGTAAAACACGTAATGAACATCACAGACGTAGATGATAAGACGATTAAAAAGGCGCATGATGAAAATAAAAAACTGAATAAAATCACATCTAAATATACCGCAGAATTCATGGAAGATTTGCAGGCATTGAAAATATTACCTGCTGATTTGTTTCCTGCAGCGACAGATCATATTCAGAATATGATAGCAATGATTTCAATACTCATTGAAAATGAAAACGCTTATGTAGCGGATGATGGTTCCGTTTTTTTCTCGATAGATTCAATTAATGATTATGGCAAACTTGCTAATCTAGATCTAAAAAGGCAAAAACAGACTGACAGGGTAGCAGCAGATGAATACACAAAAGATAATCCTCGGGATTTTGCCTTATGGAAAGCATGGAAAGAAGAAGATGGTGATGTATTCTGGGAATCACCTTGGGGTAAGGGTCGACCAGGATGGCACATGGAATGTTCTGTCATGTCCACAAAGTATTTAGGAAACCATTTTGATATACACTGTGGGGGAGTTGATAATATATTTCCCCACCATGAAAATGAAATTGCTCAGTCTTGCGCTGCTTTGGGTACTGAATTTGTAAATATATGGATGCATAGTGAACATTTGAATATGGCAGATGAAAAGATGAGTAAATCATTGGGGAATATTAAAACAATACCTGAATTATTAGATGATGGACATTCGGCTGAAAGTTTAAGATATGCATTAATTAGCAGTCACTATCGATCTAAACTTGCTTTTTCAAGTAATAAACTAGATGATGCTAGAAAGGCGGTTCATAGAATTAATGATATATATAATAGATTACAAGGTATAATTAGTGATGGTAATTCATTTCCAAGTGAATATGATAAATTCATTGAAGCATTAGTGGATGATTTAAATACACCTAAAGCTCTCGGTATATTGTTCAATTTTTTAAAAGAGCTCAATCGTAAAATTGATAATGATAAATTGACTGACGAAGAATCATCTAGTTTATTACTTGAAAAAGAAAGTTTAGATCGATAGTGACTGCTAATTAATGCATATCTTAAACTTTCAGCCGA
>JYMV01036351.1_pt1 | contig 18531 bp, 20 predicted proteins | sample 338911 | NCBI WGS metagenome assembly JYMV01 (sample SAMN03354496, study PRJNA234377) | hydrothermal vent metagenome | biome: Deep sea; feature: Hydrothermal plumes at the Eastern Lau Spreading Center, Western Pacific Ocean; material: Seawater | place: Tonga | collected 2009 | depth 2000 m m
GTCTGAAGTAAATACAATCATTACAACTAAGTTTGCAAAACAAGGTGGAAAAGACATTGTTAAGTATATTGGAGATCGTACTTATCCAGGTCTTGTAATGAATGGAATGCTTGTTTACATGGCTGACAATCAAGCTGGAGGTGCTGACGCAGCAATTGAATTTTTAAGTAAACATGAAGATGTTTGGACTAAATGGGTATCTTCTGGTGTTGCTAAAAAAGTCAAAGCTGGTCTATAAATCATAAGTTATTTTAACGAGCCTATTGAATAGGCTCGTTATTAATCTAATAAAATAAAATGGAATTCTTTACTAAATTTCCTGTAATGGAGCGAGTTTCTCTTTTGGAGTTGAAGAAGGGAATTGATTTAAGTTTTAGATTATTTTCTCGAAAATACGGTGATGGTATAGAAGCTTTTTTTGATCCGTTGTTATTTTTTTTAGTATGGTTGGAAAAATTATTATTAAAAACACCTTGGCCAATAATAATTTTAGTTGTAGCTACATTAGCTTGGTTTGGTTCTAGAAGCTGGAAATTGGTAGTTGGAAGTGCAATAGCATTTATGCTTATTGGATACTTTGGTATGTGGGATGATTGCATGGCAACAGTCGCTATTATCAGTGTATGTACTATTATATGTATAGCCATTGGAATTCCAATTGGTGTTGTTATGTCAAAATCTGATAGAGTTGAAAAAGCTATTGTACCAGTTCTGGATATGATGCAAACTATTCCTAGTTTTGTTTATTTAGTTCCAATTTTAATGCTTCTAGGCATAGGTAAAGTACCAGGTTTAATTGCAGTTTGTATTTATGCAGTACCTCCTGTTATTAGGTTAACAAATTTAGGTATTAGAGAAGTTGACAAAGAAACGCTAGAGGCATGCGATTCTTATGGAGCAACTCCATTACAAAAATTAACAACTGTTCAAATACCATTATCTCTTCCGACAATTTTTGCAGGAGTAAACCAAACTATTATGATGGCTCTTGCAATGGTAGTAATTGCATCCATGATAGGAGTTAAAGGTTTAGGGGTTCCTATTTTAAGAGCAATATCAAATCAATATCTTGCTTTAGGTTTGATGAATGGTTTAGCCATAGTAGCTTTGGCGATAATATTTGATAGAATTACTCAAGAATACGGACGAAGAATCCAAAAACACCGTGGGATAACAAAGAAATAAGTCTGCGTTGATCTCATCTTAACTTAAACACAGATTTTTCTAGACAGAATTTTTAAAATAAATATAAATCCGAAAATGAATTTTTCTTTAGAAATAGGACCTGATAGCGATATAGATACTTTGCCTGCAGTCAAAGATGTTTATATTACTTTACTGCCTGGCGGGGACTATGTGGAAACAGCCAAAAAAGCTGGTGATTTGGCCAAGAAAGGATTTAATCCTGTGCCTCATTTTCCAGCCCGATCTATTACGGATGAAGCACAATTAAATGACTATGTATCTCGTTGTAAAGATTTAGGAGTAAAACAAGCTTTGGTAATCGGAGGTAGTCATACCCAAGTTGGAGTTTTTGAAAGTTCAGTTCAAATATTGGAAACAGGATATTTTGAAGGGCTTAAGATAGGAATTGCTGGACATCCGGAGGGGAGTCCTGATATATCCGACTCAAATTTAGAAAAAGCTATGAAAGATAAAAAGCCTTATGCTGATTATATAGTAACTCAATGGTTATTAGATCCGCAGCCGATCATAGATTTTATTTCTAAACAAACAATACCAGTCCATGTTGGAATTACTGGGCCACTAAAAATAACAAGCTTGATAAAATTTGCTAATATTGTTGGTGCAAAAAATTCCATCAATTTTCTTAAATCAAATTTTGGTAAGGCTCTTGATTTATTGAAACCTAAAGACCCTAATGAATTAATTGGGAAAGTAAAAAATTTTTCAGATAACTTCCACATTTATACATTCGGCGGCTTGAAGGAAACAAACAAGTGGTTGAAGGAGAATAATTATGTCTAATGAATTTGACTATAGTAAACTAAAACATGCTACTTCAGTTGATCAATCAGATCGACAAGTACCATATAACTTAAGACAAAGTGGACCTACTAAAGTTGAAATGTTAATTTCAACAAGAGTGCGAAAATCGCCTTATTGGCATCTATCAATGAAAGCAGGTTGTTGGAGAGCAACGGTTTATAATCGTGTTTACCATCCAAGAGGATATGTAAAACCAGAAGATGGTGGAGCAATGGTTGAGTATGATGCTATTGTAAATCATGTTACAATGTGGAACGTTGCTGTTGAAAGACAAATAAGAGTTAAAGGTCCAGATGCAGAAAAGTTTACAGACTATGTAATAACTAGAGATGCAACTAAAATCTCACCCATGAGAGCAAGGTATGTAATTTTATGTAATGCTTATGGTGGAGTTTTAAATGATCCAATTCTTCTTAGAATTTCAAAAGATGAATTTTGGTTCTCACTATCAGACTCAGAAATTGGTATGTACGAAGAAATTGATGTGTGTCCAGTGCAAATCCAAGGACCTAAATCTAAAGCACTAATGAAAGATTTACTTGGTGATCAAGTTGATTTGGACAACATGCCTTTCTACGGTTTAGCTGAAGTAAAAGTTGCTGGAAGAAGTTGTGTTATTTCACAATCTGGTTTTTCAGGAGAAGCTGGATATGAAATATATTTAAGAGAGGCAACTAAATTTGCTGATGATATGTGGAATGCAGTTCTTGACGCAGGTAAAAAACATAACTTAATGGTAATAGCCCCTGCTCACCATAGAAGAATTCAAGCTGGAATTCTCTCATGGGGACAAGATATGGATGATCAACATAACCCGTTCCAATGTAACCTTGGATACCAAGTTTCATTATCTGGTAAAGGAGAATGGAATAAAAAAACTGACTATGTTGGTAAAACTGCTTTAGAAAAGATGGGCGCTGATATCAAAGCTGGTCAAAAGCCATACAAACTTCAGTTAGTAGGTCTTGAATTAGGTGGAAAACCTATTGAAGAGTACGCACCTGACTTTTGGTTAATTTCAAATGAAGATGGTGGAAACCCTGTTGGATTTATTACATCTCCCTGGTATCACCCAGAAAAAAAAAAGAATATAGCAATGGGATATGTACCATTTGATGGAACATTAAATGCAAATGGATTCCCTAAAGGTAAAGTTGGAACTAAATATAAAGTTCATTTACCAGCTAAATATTCTGATACACCAGGAACACTTGTTGATGCAGTTGTCGTAGACATTCCATTTAAAGAGTCTTTTAACGCTAATACAAGAGAAGTTGTTAAAGGTTAAATTTTTTTAGGGGAATTTCATATTCCCCTTAATTATTTGAGTATTTATTAAAAGTTTTATATGTAGTTTTAAAAAAATGATGATTTCAATTTTATTTAATATAATTTTTAAAACATTAAGATTAGATAAAAACTTTTACAATAATAATAAAAATTACAATGAATCATCAATTTATTTTTCTATAATAATTGTTTTAATTGCATCATTAATTAGCATTATTCCAAATGATGCCTTTTTAGAATATTTAAGTTTATCATTTAACTTAGGTGTAATTGACCCGCCAAAATTGAGAGCAGTTATTATTACTTCCATAATTGTTTGGCTAATAAAAACATCATATCTTTTTGTTGTGGGAACTATTTTATTCCCTAACAAATCTACGAATTGTAGTTTTAAAAAAATTATGATTACAGTTGGTTATGCACATTCTCCTCTGATTTTAAATTTGCTAATTTTTAATGCTTCTTTTCTATTATTAACAATCGTATTTTATATATGGTACTCAGCAAGCTTAATAGTCGGAATTAATCAGATTTTAAAATATAATAATTTACTTAAATCTACTATTGTTGTTATGGCTCCAATAATAATATTTTTTATTTACACAATTTTTCAATTGCTGTCTTTACAAACTGGTACAGTAAGCTAAAAAGGGAAAATTGTTTTAGAAGTTCTGCAAGATTTACAAATTTTAAAACCTGTTAAGATAAGATTTTGAGAAACACTTTCGTCTTCTTTTTTACATTCCTCACATATATTATTTAAGTCTTTCAGGTCTTTTTCTTTTAATTTTTTATCTTCAAATTCATTAGTCATTATCACTCAATCCTGCTCCTGCTGCAGTTTGTTTTAATGAATCGGTCTCTTCTAAAAAAGTATTTTCTGATAATTGATATAATTCATTCCATTCATTTTTAGTAAATGAATCTTGATTTTCTATAAATTTTAGATCTACATTTTTACAATTATCTATAATATTAGAAATTAAATTATTAGAATAAATCAAATTATTAAAACAAAGCAAAAAATTATTTTCATCCATTTTTAAATGAATTCTTTTTCCAATTATTTCTGAAGCTCTACTTACAAATGGTAAGAAAATTAATGGATATGCCACATTATTAAATTTAATTTCATTCAATTCTTCAAGGATTAATATTTGATCTAAAAAATTTGTACCCAATATAATTGGACAATAAGGAATTTTTGGCGAAATATTAGATTTAGCAATTAAACTTATTATTTGAAAATGCTGATTTTTATAATTTTTAAAATATTGATTTAAATTTCTTATTCCTGGTAAGCCGAACATTTCAAGAATGCGCATGTTTTTCCCCACCTCTTCTGCAATACCCCATGGAAATCCCATAGCTTTACAAGCTCTTTTGGAAGTCATATCTATTTCGCTCAAGGTTCTCATCAGTTTAAAGAATTATATATCCATTGATCATCAATATTTTTTAATTCTGTTGGAAGCGGAGCTCCTTGAAACATGCATATTCGTAACCATTTGTCTGATTTTGGATCAAACTTTACGGCTCCAAAAAATGATAATTTTAATCTCAACATATCTATAGGTATTAAATTTGATCCAATTGTATTATCTTGAATTTCTGAATATGGAAATTTCTCAATCAAAAAAGCTCTTCTAACAATATGTCTTAGATCATTATTTTCGATCAAAAATTTTCCTATTAACAAAATTTTTTTTTGATTTGACAATCTTTCATATAATTTTTTTATATCCCTTGCAATTGCTAAAGGTTCTTCTAAATTTGATCCATCTTCTATATACCTATTTGCTACTCTAGGCTCTAGTTTATTTTTAGAAATAAACCAAAAATTTTGATTATTTTCTTTTTTTGAAAAATCTATCTTTAAAATATTTTTATATTTATTCTCTAAAATATTTTTTAAATCATTTACCGTTTTATTTGTAGGAATATTAAAATATTTTTCTTCTTCAGAGCTCATTTGATTGGTTAATGGTGTTATTATATCATCGTATGGTTCCATCATCATTGAAACAATGTATTCAATACTTTCATCACATAAATTATTCTCACTCCACAAATATATCGCGTTAAAAGGATAATCTTGGTCAAAATTAAATTCTTTTTCCAAATATAAAATAAATTTGTTTAAATCATTTAAAAGTTCTTTAATTTTTTTTTGTTGAAATTCACTATCAGTGTGCCAGGATGTAATATTTTTAATTGATTTCTTAAGGTATTCAAAAAAAAATTTTGAATCGCTTATTTTTACTTCTTTAATTTCTCTAATTTTTTTTAAAGCTGTTTCTCTAGCTAAAATCCAATTATTTAATAATGTAGGATGATTGACAATAAATGGTGCCATCCCTAATCCAGTTGAATTACCTATGCCTAAATTGCGACAAATGTCTTTATCTAGTTCTACTGATTTTCTTGGATTATTACATTTGGCAATATGGTTTACTTGGTCAAAAGTAAATTGTCTGATTAAATAAACTAACATCATTTCTAATCTAAATGGACCGTATATTTCTTTTCTATTTTTAATTCTAAATCTATCAGCTAAACCAAATTTTCCTGATCCATAGACTGCAGTGGTTCTATACAAATAACCTACCTTAGATAAAATATTTTTATCTGGTTGTTTCCCCTTTGATAAACTATCAACAACATGATCAAAAACTCTTACTGATTTATTAGCTCTAGATAGTGTTAATTCTTTATACGATAATCTTCCAATTTCTTGTTTTGGAACATTCTCATTTAAACGATCTAAATCTTTTTTTGTTGGTGTGCCATCATGAAGAACAAACCCAGCATCCCATTTTGTTGCAATAACTCTATCAGATCTTTCATCATCGTTTAATTGGTTTGCAAAACAAACCATTGAATATGTTCTATTATCTTTTTTAAATGAATAAACTGCTCTGCCATATCCATTTTCATCCAATTCAAATAAGTCTCTACTATATTTCCAATCTTTAAATTCTTTTAAAAATGATCTTAGAAAAGATAATTTTGACTGATGAAAAGATCCAAGTTTAGATAATTTCATTACGATATTTGGATCTCTTAAATTAATTTTCATTAATTTATTCCCTTATAAAAATTAAACCAATTATTTCCTAAAATTCCATTTATTTCTTTTTCGTTAAATCCTATTTTTTTAAGACCAGATTCTAAATTTTTAAATCCTCTTGCGTCAACAAACCAATCTGGTTGCTTTGGAAATCCAGTTTTATTTTTTGATCCTTCGCCATAGTTTTTTGTTTTAGTCCACTTTCCATTTCTCATCCATTCAACAATGCTATCTGGCTGGTTAAGACAAAGATCAGAACCAATTCCAATATTTTCTACTCCCATTAGTTCTGCAGCTTTTGCTGTCATTTCACAATAACTTTCTAATGTACAATTTGTACTATCTTTTAAGTGGTGTGGATATAATGACAGTCCCAACATACCACCACTTTCTGATAATTTTTTTAAAAGTTTGTTAGATTTATTTCTTATAGCGTTATGCCAAAAAGATGGATTAGCATGTGTTATCGCAATAGGTTTTTCGCTTATCTCTATTGCATCTAAAGTGCTTTTTTCTGCTGAATGCGACATATCAACTACGACACCTACTCTATTCATTTCTTTTATTGCTTCTCTTCCAAAATTTGTAACTCCACTGTCATTTTTTTCGTAACATCCTGTAGCTAAAAGAGACTGGTTATTGTAAGTAAGTTGCATAAAACGACATCCATATTCATGAACTTTTTCAACTAAACCAATATCGTCCTCTATTGGTGAACAATTTTGAAATCCAAAAAAAATAGCTGTTTTATTTTCTGTTTTTGCTTTTTCGATATCATTATAGTTTTTTCCTTGAAAAATAAGATCAGAATTTTCTTCAAAATGTTTGTTCCATTCTTTTATACGAATTAAAAACTCATCAAAATCCTCATGATAAACTAGAGTTACATGCACAGCATCTAATCCCGCACCTCGATTTATTTGAAATACTTCTCTAGACCAATTACAATATTGAAGATTATCAATTCTATAATTCATATGATTAGATATATATTAGTAACTAATTTTTTGATATTAAAACATATAAATGTCTCTAAGAAAAAATCATCACAAGGTAGCAATAGTTATAGGTAGCCAGTCTGATTACTCAACAATGCAATACTGTAAAAAAGTATTAAAAATATTAAATATCAAACACGAAATAAATATAGTATCCGCTCATCGTACTCCAGACAGAATGTATAAATTTGCCAAGACTGCAGAAAAAAACAATATTTCAGTAATTATAGCAGGAGCAGGTGGATCTGCACATTTGCCTGGCATGATTGCTGCTTTAACAAGAATTCCAGTCATTGGAGTTCCAATTGAAAGTAAAAAATTAAAAGGTTTAGATAGCTTATTGTCAATTGTTCAAATGCCAAAAGGAATACCTGTTGGAACTGTTGCAATAGGTAAAAACGGTGCAATTAATGCGGCTTTGTTTGCAGCATCAATAATCTCATTAAGCGATTCAAAAATTAGGAAAAATTTATATCTTTGGAGAAATAAACAAACTCGTTCAGTCAAAAAGAAACCTAGGTAAAATGGGTAGATTTATTCTTGGTATCATTGGTGGTGGTCAATTAGGTAGCATGTTATCAACTGCAGCAAAAAAAATAGATATTAAAACAATTGTTTATTGTGATGATATGAATGCTCCCGCACAAAATTTTGCAAATGAATTTATTTATGGAAGGTATGATGATGAAAAAAAAATTAATGAATTTGCTAGTAAAGTTGATGTAGTTACTTTCGAATTTGAAAACATACCTTATGAAACGTTATATAAAATTTCTCAAAAAAAAATTGTTCTTCCTAAACCAAAGGTAAATAAAATAGTTCAAAATAGATTGTTTGAAAAAGATTTTGTGAATAAAATTAATATTCGAACAACTTTATATGTGGCTGTAAAAAATGATGAAGATTTGAAATCCAACGTAAAACTTCTTCCTGGAATTCTTAAAACTTGCATTTTGGGTTACGATGGTAAAGGACAGTTTAAAATTAATTCAACAGAAGATTTAAATAATCTTAATGTAGATTTCAGTAAAGAATATATTTTAGAAAAACAAGTAAAATTAAAAAAAGAAATTTCAGTTATTGTCACAAGATTTGGTCATCAAAGATATGAAATTTATGAACCAATTGAAAATATTCATGAAAATCAAATATTGAAATATTCAAAAATACCAGCAGATATAAATGAAAAAATATTTGAAAAATCTAAGGATTGGGCTAAATCGATAGCAGAAGAATTGGAATATATAGGAACACTTTGTGTTGAATATTTTATAGATAAAAACGACAATTTATATGTAAATGAAATAGCTCCTAGAGTACATAATTCAGGTCACCTTACAATTAATTCTCACAATATAAGTCAATTTGAAAACCACATTAGGGCAGTATGTGGACTAGAAAAAAAAGAAACAAAAAAATTATTTAATGCAAAAATGATTAATTTAATTGGAGATGATATTTCAATTTACAGAAACAAAAAATTAAAAGAAAATGAATTTTTTTTTGATTATTTAAAAAATGAAATAAAAGAAAAAAGAAAGATGGGCCATTTAACTATAATTAATAAATAAATTTATTATTTAGTGATAAAATTAATATTCTTATTATTTATTTTGTTTAATTATTCTATAAATTCAAATTCCATGGAAAAAAAACTATATCACCATTTACCAGATGGAACTTTTAGAAATCCAGAAGGAAGTCCTGGTAGAGAAGCATTTGAAAATTTAAGAAAAAGCAAAGGTTGGTCATTTAGAATTTTTAATCAAGAAAAAAAAAAATTAAATATGACAGTACCTTCATGGCATGTGGAAGAAAAAAGAAAAGTATTTTCAAATTTAGAAAAATATAAAAATAATGATTATATTGCTTGGATTGGACATGCTACTTTTTTAATTAAGTTAGGTGATAATGTAATAATAACTGACCCAGTCTTTTCAAAAAATGCAGGACCATTATTTTTTGGCCCAAAAAGGTATACTAAGCCTGCATTGAAATTGAGTGAAATACCAAAAACAGATTTATTTTTATTAACTCACAATCACTATGATCATCAGGATATGGGTACAATTAGAAGATATCCCTATAAAAATTCAAAAGTTTTAACTCCATTAAAACTTGGAAAGTATTTTACAAGTAATAGATTTAAAGATGTTGTTGAAATGGACTGGTACGATGAAATTAAGTTTAATGATCTCAAAATTACTCTATTGCCAGCTGTTCACTGGTCAAAAAGAACCTTTTGGGACACAAATAAAACATTGTGGGGAAATTTTTTAATAGAACATAATGGAAGAAAAATATTCTTTGCTTGTGATACTGGGTATGGAGATATCTATAAAGATCTAGGTAAAAAATATGGACCTATTGATCTAACAATGATTAACATTGGTGCTTATGATTTCAGACCAATGTTTGAAAAATCATACTATCACACCACACCAGAAGAAGCTCTGCAAATAGCTAAAGATCTAAACAGTAAAAAAGTTTTAGGTACTCATTGGGGAACTTTTGTTTTGTCCTTGGAACCTATTATGGATCCACCAAAAAGATTTAAAGATAATGCAATAAATTATGGTTTTGATAAAGAAGACGCTATTGTATTTAAAATTGGTCAAATAGAATCTTTGGAAAATATTATTAAATAATTAATTTGAAACTTTTTGAATTAAAGAAATATTATTGTTTGTTGGTTTGTTTACTTCTTTAGAAATTTCATAGAATTCTAAATTAGGTTTTTTACATTCTTTTAAAAAACTAGAACCATTAAGCTCGATATTTAAATATCTATTGACATCTTTCTCATTAAGTATGACTGGTTGTCTACGATGAATTTCTAAAATGTTTTTACTTGCCTCTTCTGTAACTAAACAAAATTGATCATTTTCATAAATTCCAGCAATATAAATAATTTTTTTATCTTCTCTTAAAAAATAATACGGAATTTTATTTCTTTCTTCACGTTTCCATTCATAGAAACCATCTGCTACAACAACACATCTAGTTAATTGTATTAATTTTTTAAAAGATACTTTTTCATCAATCGTTTCTAGTCTTGCATTAATCAAAGGTTTAAATTCATTTTTCTTTGACCAAGATGGAACTAGGCCCCACTTTAAGTTTTCTAGAGCATTTCCATTTGTATATTTTTTAATTACTGGAAGATCTTGATAAGGATGAGCATTATAATTCTCTTTATCCTCTACTTTAATGGCTGTTTTAACTAAACTTTTAGTTTTAGAAACCGGATTTGTAACCACATATCTTCCACACATAATTAAATATCTCAGCCGCTACAATCAAAGTCAATATTAACTTTAATTTAAATAATTTTTTTATTGGTTTAAAAAATATTTAGATTATATGTCGTTAAATCTATGAAATCTATTGAAGGTAATTTTAATAATCCGAAAGTAAATGAATTGTTAACTAAACATTTCATTGAACTGAGATCAGTTTCACCAGCGGGTAGTACCCACGTTTTAGATATTACTGGTCTTAAAGATCAAAGCATTAAGTTTTGGAGTTTATGGGATAATGATGAATTAATAGGATGTGGTGCTTTAAAATTTTTAGATAAAATTCATGGAGAATTTAAATCAATCAGGGTTGTTGATAAATTTAGAAAAAAAGGTGTCGGAGAAAAAATTATTAATCACCTTATAGAAGAGGCAAAAAAATTAGGAATAAAAAAACTGAGTATTGAAACTGGTTCTGGAAAATTTTTTGAGCCAGCTAGAAAACTATTTGCAAAATTTGACTTTCAACCTTGCTCTCCTTTTGCACACTATAAAGAAGATCCAAATTCATGTTTTTACACTAAAAATTTAAATTAATTTAATTAGTAATTTTAGATTGATTTTGTAATAATAATTTTTTTCTTGTTTGTTCAAAATTTGTTTGGACTAGAATCATTAATTCTTCATAAATTTTTTCATTTTTTTTAGTTTTTTTAGTTTTTTTAGTTTTTTCTTCTAAAAATGTTGAAACATATTCAGTTGTTGACATTCCTGTTTCTTCTTTGACAGCTCTATTTGTAAAGTAAGCAAGTCCAGCTTGAGAAACATTTCCAGTGGAAGCAAAAGTAATTGCAGGACCAACCATTGCTGATGATTGAAAACATCCTGTCAAAAACAAACTTATACAAAAATATAAAGTTATTTTTTTTATCTCCACATTTTAATCATTACTGATTTTTAATTTCAACTCAAGACTGATTTTGAATTTCAACTCAAGATAGTTGTTTTTTATACTATTCATTCTGAGTTAATTGTCTATATTCACTGTATTCTCTATGCTTTTTGTAAAAAAAAACATAATTAGAATCTTGGAACGAAATGATATTTAGGCAATTTTTTGATAATGTTTCGTGTACATACACATATTTGATTGCGTCTCCAGAAAAAAAAGAAGCAATAATCATAGATTCAGTTTTAGACAACGTAGACATATATTTAAAATTATTAAATGAATTAGATTTAAAATTAGTAAAAGTAATAGACACTCATATACATGCAGACCATATTTCTGGAATGGCAAAACTTAGAGATAAAACAAACTGTGTAACTTTAATGGGAGACAAAACTCCTGCAGATATAGTTTCTATGAGTATTGCTGATGGAGAAGAAATCAAAATAGGAAATATAAAATTAAAAGCTTTATATACCCCAGGACATACATCAGAAAGTTTTAGTTTTTTAATGAAAGACAGAGTTTTTACAGGCGATACATTGTTAATTCGTGGAACTGGAAGAACTGATTTTCAAAATGGAAATCCATATGACTCCTATAATTCAATATTTAAAATTTTATTAAAACTACCAGAAGAGACTTTAGTATACCCTGCACACGATTATAAAGGTGATTTAGTAAGCACTATAGGTAAAGAAAAAAAATTAAATCCAAGACTTCAAGTGAAATCTCCAGATGAATATGCGGAAATAATGAATAATTTAAATTTACCTAATCCAAAACTTATGGATATAGTGGTTCCAAAAAATTTAAGCCTTGGAATTAATTTGAATAAACAAACAATAAATAACGGATTAGATGTAGATAAATTTAAAGAAGAAATAGAGAATAAGGATAACATTTTGATTGATTTAAGAGAGGAAGATGAAATTAAAAAATATGGAAAAATTTCAAATTGTACAATGATATCTTTTCCTAAAATTGAAAGTTATTTAAGTCAAAATGAAAAAGAACTTAAAAATAAAAAAATATTGTTTTATTGTGCTGTTGGACACAGGTCTGCATTAGCAGTTCAAATTTCGAAATCCTACAATTATATAAATTGTTTTCATTTAATCGGAGGACTAAAAAATTGGAATATGAAAGGAATGAAGACAATTTAATGTCAAAAAATGGAGTTGAAAATAAATTACCAATTTATAAATTAAAAACAGGTAAAGAGATTAAAAAATATTATGACCTTTGGACTGAAAACAACAACTACAACAAAGATATGGTTGATTGGGATTATTCTGCGCCAAGAGAAGCAATTTCTGTTTTTGTAAAATATAATCAAAATAATAAAATAAAAATTTTTGATGCGGGTTGTGGTACAGGATTGGTGGGTATTGAACTTAAAAAGAATGGATATAATATTATAGATGGTGCTGACTTTTCTCAAAGCATGTTAAATCAAGTACCTAAAAATCTATATCAAAATTTATATAAAATAGATTTAAATAAAAAAATATCGTTAAAAGATAATACTTATGATGCAATTACATGTGTTGGAACATTTACTTATGGACATGTTCATCCACCTGCACTTGATGAAATGACTAAAATTTGTAAAAATGGTGGCAACATATCTTTCACTATTAATGTTGGTATTTATGAAGAGTACGGATTTGATAATAAAATTGATGAAATGAAAAAAGATGGAATTTGGAAAATAGAAGAATTTTTTAAATCTAATTATATTAAAAACAAAGGAGTTAATGCTTGGCTATGTCTAGTAACAGTACAAAAATAGTTTCATGCCTTTGTGAGGGAGTAAAGTTTAAAGTCAAAGACAAATTAAGACATGTATTGAATTGTCATTGTTTTCAATGCATGAAGACTCATGGAAATTTTGCAGCATATACAAGTGCTTTAGAAAAAAACTTAAAATTTATTTCTAAAAAAACACTCAAATGGTTTAGATCTTCCAAAAAAGCAAAAAGAGGTTTTTGTAATAAATGTGGAGCTAGTATTTTTTTTAAATTTATTAAAAATGACACAATATCTATTTCTGCAGGATTATTTAAGAATCCAACAGGTTTAAAAGAAAAAATAAATATTTTCGTAAAAAATAAACTAGACTACTACAAACTAAATTCTAACTTACCAAAGAATAATAAGTATTCTTAAATCGCTTTATATCCAAACTCTAAGCTGGCATCTGTGATGCTGTGGTAAAGAGACTCGCCAAAACTTCTAAGAGCGAATAATCTTATTTTGTTTGGATTATCGTCAATCATATCAACTGTAATTGTTATGCCATGAAATACAGAATTTACACAATTATTTTTTTTTAATTTGTTAAAATTAAATGGGCATCCTTTCTTCAAAATTTCTTTTGAATTTTCTCCTTCTAGCTCAATAATTGCTCTTGAATGAGATAGATCAGTTACTGCAAAGTCCATTTCTTTTAATGTTTGTTTAATGTTTGTTAATAAATCTTTTTTTGTTGATATAAAAAGCCAATTTTTAGGGCCACACCACAAAATCCTAGTGTCATCATTACTTATAACTTTGTGTGCTTCATTTGTTAAATTTAGATCATCTAAATTAATGTCTGTAATTGATGCAGAAGATTTTTTGTATTGAACTATTTGGATAATCAATAAATTTTTTCTTTCTTGGATTTTAGTTAATTTATTTTCATTTTTGTCTTCGTAGTCTCCAAAAAGACCTTTTTTGTGAATACTTTCTAAAGCTGATATTGATGTCATGATCTAACTCTTTCTCCTTTTGGATCAACATAATGCGATGAAATAATTTCGACTGGTATTGATTTATTTCTTAGTGGTGATAAAGCAAATAACTTTTGACCTATCATATTTTTTCCATCATAAAGAATAGCTAATGAAAATGGATTGTTATATTCAACGCTCCAACACGATGCAGAAATATGTCCTAATTTAGGGTTAGGTAGTTTTGCATTTGCTTCTTTGACTAAATGTGATCCTTCTGGAATGCTTGTTTTTTTATCAAGAGGAACTACACCTACCACCTTCTGTCTATCTTCTGCTATAAATGCCTCTCTATTTAAAGATCTTTTTCCAATAAAATCTTTCTTTTTGCTAACTAATCCTTGTAGACCATTATCATAAGGAATAGTTCTTCCATCTAATTCTGAGCCTGCAACGTGTCCCATTTCTATTCTTAATGTAGATAAAGCTTCCGTTCCATATGGTTGAATTGCAAATTCTTTACCAACTTCATTTATTTTTTCCCACATAAAATTCCCATTATCCGACTCAACATTAACTTCATAAGCAAGCTCACCAGAAAAAGAAATTCTAAAAATTCTTGCATGGACACCAAACAAATTGCCCTCAACATATCCCATGAATGGCAAACCTTCATCTGAAACATCTGTATCTGGAAACAGTTTTTGCAATAAACTTCTTGAGTTTGGCCCTGCAATTGCTGCTCCAGCCCATTGCTCCGTAGTTGAAACAACATTTACGTTTAATTCTGGCCAAACAATTTGAAGATAATATTCTAAGTGAGATAAGACATTAGCAGCTTGTGCCGTGGTAGTCGTCATGTGATAATGATTTTCTGAAATTCTTGTTGTTGTTCCATCATCCATTACTATTCCATCTTCTCTTAGCATTACTCCATATCTTGCTTTTCCAACAGGAAGCTTCAACCATGCATTTGTATAAACTCTATTTAAAAATTCCACTGCGTCAGGTCCTTTTACATCAATTTTTCCTAATGTAGTTACATCACATACACCAACATTTTTTCTAACATTTTCTGCTTCTCTTTTTGAAGCTTCAAACAAACCTTCGCTGTCTTGTTTATAATATCTAGGTCTTAACCAAACTCCTGCATCTACAAAAACAGCATTATGTTTTTCATGCCATGAATGCATTGGTGATTTTCTAGTTGGTTTGGAATGTTTACCAACTTCTCTTCCAACAATTGCACCAATAGTAACAGGAGTATAAGGTGGTCTAAATGTTGTATGACCTACAGAGGGTACTATTTTATTTTCAATATTCGAAACAAGTTGTAATCCGTTAAGATTGCTTGTTTTACCTTGGTCAGTTGCCATTCCTAATGTTGTATACCTCTTAACATGCTCTATTGATCTATATCCTTCTCTTAGGGCAAGCTCTACATCAGTAACAGCTACGTCATTTTGAAAATCTAAAAATCTTTTGTATTTTTTTCCTTTAGGAAGTGGAACACACCAAAATTTATCATGTCGTGTATGTTTTTTTTCAGCAACCTGTGGAACTGTGATTTTATTTACATTATTTGTCATTTTTTTTGATATTTCATGACCAGCTTCAAAAGATGTTTTTAAAGTTTCTTCTAAAGTAAATATTCCATTTGCTGAACCTAAAGTTGTTTCTCTTTGTTTTGATTTATCTGGAACAAAAGCATCTATATCTTTATTAAATTTTGTTTTATTTCCTGATTGAGAAGCTAAATGTATTGTAGGAGTCCAGAAACCAGATACACATATACAATCACAGCTAATATTTTCAATTTTGCCTAAATCTTTTTTGTCTTCAGAAATTTTTGCAATTTCAGCATATTTTACTTTTTTATATCCTTTTGCGGCTATTACTACATGAGAAAATTTTATATCAATGCCCATGCTTTTTGCTTCGTTAATAATTTCAGAATCTGGATTGCTTCTAGTATCTAAAACTATGGGCCAAATTCCATTCTTCTTAAATTCAATTGCAGTTTCATAGGCACTATCATTATTTGTAAATATTAATGGTTTTTTACCAACCAAAACTCCATAGACTTTTAAATATTCTCTGGCCGCAGAAGCTAAAACTACTCCTGGAGTATCATTGTTTCCAAAAATAATTGGTCTTTCTATAGAACCAGAAGAAATCACAACTTCTTCAGCTCTGATGTACCAAAGCCTTTGTTTAGGACTATATTTTTTTGACTTAGGCAAATGATCATTTATTCGTTCTGACATTACCAACATATTATGATCGTAGTAACCAAAGACCTGGGCTCTGTTTTTTAATATTACATTGGGCATTTCTTTAAGCTCAGCTATTATTTTGTCGGCCCACTCTTTTCCACTTTGATTTCCAATATTAGCTTCGCTAATTAATAAGCTTCCTCCAAATCTTGGTTTGTCCTCAGCTAGAATTACTCTTGCTCCATTTTTTGCTGCAGCATATGCACTTGCTAAGCCTGATGGGCCTGAACCAGTTACTAATAAATCACAATATTCGTACTTGTGCTCATATCGTTCTTTATCATGCTTTATTGACGCAACTCCAAAGCCTGCTGCTTTTCTAATAAATGGCTCATAAACTTTGTACCAAAAACTCTTTGGCCACATAAAAGTTTTATAGTAAAAACCTGCTGGAAAAAATCTGTTCAAAAAATTATTTATTGCTCCAATATCAAAATTTACACTTGGCCAACAATTCACACTTGTTGCCTCTAATCCTTCAAAAAGTTCTTGCTCTGTAGCGCGGACATTTGGGTCAGTTTCATTATTCCTATATAATTGGACTATAGCGTATGGTTCATCAACTCCAGCTCCAAAAAAACCTCTTGGTCTGTGATATTTAAAGCTTCTTCCAATAAGATGAACACCGTTTGCAATTAGTGCGGATGCAATTGTATCTCCCTCATAACCAAAAAATTTTTTTCCATTAAATTTAAAGGAAATTTTTTTGTCTCTATTAATCAAACCTATTTTATCTAATCTATAGCTTTGTTGCATAACTAAATATCTTCATTAATTTCTGCTGTTTTAAAAATTTCATGCGTTACAGTATCTCTTTGAACCTTAAACCATTGCCTACATCCTGAAATATGATGCCATAATTCTAAATGTTTTCCTCTTAAACTTTTTCTTAGATAAACAAAATTATCCCATTCTAAATCTGAAATTTCTTTATTTAGTTCTGGTCTTTTGACGCTTGCATCACCACCATATGCAAATTCATTTTGCGATCTCATTCCACAATAAGGACATTTAATATGTAACATTTATGATATCCAAGTTTTTGTACCGAGGCCTTTTTCATCTAGTAAATGACCGGTATGAAATCTATTTAAGCTGTATCCTGAATTTAATTCATGAACTCTGTCTTGTGCTATTGTGTGTGCAAAAGTCCATCCAGATGCTGGAGTTGCTTTAAATCCTCCATAACACCATCCGCAGTTTAAATAGAGTCCTTCAATATGCGTTTTGTCAATTATAGGTGAACCGTCCATTGACATATCCATTACTCCTCCCCAGGTCCTTAACATTTTTAACTTGCTAAGAAATGGAAACATTGCAATCCCTTCTGTTAATACATGTTGAAGTGTTGGTAAATTTCCTCTTTGTGCGTAACTATTGTATCCATCTAAATCTCCACCCATCACCATCTCACCCTTGTCTGATTGACTGCAGTAAAAATGTCCAGCACCAAAAGTTACTACATGATCCAATATCGGTTTCACTGGCTCAGAAACACAAGCTTGCAAAAGATGTGTTTCTATTGGAAGGGTCATATTTAATTTTTCTGCAAGAATTGAAGTGCTTCCAGCAACACATAAGCCTACTTTATTTGTTTTAATATCACCTCTTGATGTTTTTACTCCTTTAATTTTTCCATTTACCACATCAAAACCATTAACTTCACAATGTTGAATAATATCTACACCCATAGAATCCGCTTGTCTTGCGTAGCCCCATACAACACCATCATGTCTTGCTGTTCCAGCACTTGGCTGCATTAAGGCTCCAAAAATTGGAAATCGAACATTCTCTGAAAAATCTGCCATAGGAATCATTTTTTTAACTTCTTCTCTGCCTAATAAAACGGCATCAATACCATTTAACCTCATAGAGTTTCCTCTTCTAGAAAAAACATTCATTTGTGCATCTGAATGAGCAAGATTAATTATTCCTCTTGGAGAAAACATCACATTAAAATTTAATTCCTGACTCATGTTTCT
>JYMV01029235.1_pt1 | contig 18522 bp, 14 predicted proteins | sample 338911 | NCBI WGS metagenome assembly JYMV01 (sample SAMN03354496, study PRJNA234377) | hydrothermal vent metagenome | biome: Deep sea; feature: Hydrothermal plumes at the Eastern Lau Spreading Center, Western Pacific Ocean; material: Seawater | place: Tonga | collected 2009 | depth 2000 m m
GAGTAGCTGCCGACGGTTCCTGGCTGAAATACGAATTTAGCGTGCCGGTGGGAGGCGATTGGTACTTATGGGGAAAGGTCATTGCACCTTCAGTGGCAGATAACTCAGTTCACTGGGGCATTGATATTGCTGATGGTGAAGCAAAGAACGCGGATGATAATAATTGCAACATCTGGGATTTCTTTGAGAAAGAAGAACTCCGAAAAAACTATTCCACCAATTGGATCTGGTTTCGCTTGAACAGTCGAAGTGGAAATCCGTTCCCAGGACAGGAACTCGACCAGTATGGTCCTAACCCCACCCCTGTAGAACTAGCAGCAGGTAAACATACCTTCCACCTGATTGACCGGGAGGACGGTACTTTTATTGATGCGTTTTTCGCCACAACAGATAAGCGATTCGATGTAAATAAGGCTGGTCTTCGAGCAAAATTGGCGGTAGAAACAGAGATGCGCTTACCAGCCGTGTGGGGAGATTTAAAATCCTTGAAATGATTAAGTTCCTACAGATATCTAGAGGACCAATGCTTATAATGATAAGTATTGTGTAAATAACAACAATTCAGTAGGAAAAACACTTGCGTGTTTTTTGCCAGTGTTATATTGTATATTCAGTTTAGGTGTTGATTGGGATCTTAAGATTCTTTTTAACAAATCAGATATATTAATTTCTAAGGAGAAAGTTATGCGATCTATTCATGTTTTTGTTTTTCTGGGTATTGCTGTCCTTCTTTGCTTTGTAAGTCAAGCGTATACAGCGGAAATTAGTTGGGAAGCAGAGAAATTTATTGAGAAAAAAGGAGATTCTCTCAAGGTTTACAAGGCCGGTTTCAAAGCCAAGGGGAATCCTGATGAGAATGTGAAAGACTTTGTTATTTCTCAAGCTTCCGGAGGATCGTTTGTTGGGCAGGACAACGGAGTAGCTGCCGACGGTTCCTGGCTGAAATACGAATTTAGCGTGCCGGTGGGAGGCGATTGGTACTTATGGGGAAAGGTCATTGCACCTTCACTCAGTTCACTGGGGCATTGATATTGCTGATGGAGAGGCAAAGAACGCGGATGATGATAACTGCAACATCTGGGATTTCTTTGAAGCTGAAAGTCTACGCGTACACTACACAACCAATTGGATGTGGTTCCGAATATCCAGTCGAAGTGGAAATCCGTTTCCGGGTAAAGAGCTTGATCAGTATGCGTGGAAAGAGGGCAAATTGCCGACTCCTTTGAACCTTTCGTCTGGCAAACACACGTTGCATTTGATAGACAGGGAAGATGGAACATTCATTGACGCATTCTATGCCTCAACGGATTGGTCAGATATGCCGATGCCCACAGCGGTAGAAGCTGAAGGAAAGTTGGCCTCCACTTGGGCCAAACTAAAGCAACAACAGTAGCTGACTAGATTAATAAATCGAGATTTACGATGATCTCCCAACTAGACCTCTTGCATATGCGACTCGAAAATCTCCGAGCTTTTGTTTCTTTGACTTTGCAAGAGGTCTATTCACCTTTCGCTTTTTAGCGTTTGATATTGATGTACAGCCTATCCAAACCTAAACCTATGCGCTTGTGACGATTCTAGGACAGTTTTAGCTGCCACCAAACCTAGGGGACCTAAGGCAATCCCATTATAAGCTGGGTTGTATTTAATTTTAATATAACATACCAGGCATAGGATGATAGTCTTTTAACCGATATACTAGACCTCTTGCATAAGTAGTAAAACTCATCAGAACTCTATAGCTGAGAGGCCCTAAATTCATTGAATACATGGGCTCAAAAATCTCCAAAACTTCTATTTCTTTGACTTATGCAAGAGGTCTACTTGATTTTACAATTTAACAAGTATATTGTATCTAAACATACATGTTGAACGAACAATTTTAATGAACGAATAACTTTAATATTATTAATCAAACTACACGTGGAGATGCTAATCATGAATGAAGGTAAAATAAAAGAGAAAAGGCAAAAAGCGGATGCGCAGAAACGACTTCGTCATGCCCATTCACTGGCTGTTTTGGCCATTATCGGGGTAATCTTCTTGGTATTACCCACTGTATCCGTAATAGGACACTCTGGTGGACTGGTAATGAGTAAAAAGACCGCAACTCCTATTAATATTGACGGAATTCCGAAAGAACCGGCATGGGTAGCAGCATTCGCCCAATCGTCACCAACTCAAGATATTGCTGTCGACCCTCGGGCACATGGTCAGGATTGGTATCAGATTATTGCTGGTGGAGGCGGAGGCAGTAATACCAATAAGGGTGGATTGCGGGTCAGTCGCGGTCAATTTGATGGTAACGATGATTTCCTTGTACGTTGGGCAACCCTATGGGATGACGATTATCTCTATTTCGCCTTCAATGTTGCTGATGATAGTGTACATCTCTACAAAAGAAATTACGAAGCGCGAGACGGGGATATCGATGGAATCTGGTTGCTATTTGATACCAAGCATGATGCCCCTAAAACTGTTTTTCCAAAACACAAATTTGAGACAAAAAAGGTTGCTAGCGAGAGTACTTATGAAGCAGACGATCACTATTGGATCTTCGCTCCATTGACTGGTCGAGGTGCCGGTGCGAGTTGGTCGCAGGCATTGGATGCAGGGGCAGATCCTATTTTAAACAACCCGGCTAACAAGCATGTTGCTGGTCGAATAACCAACACTGGATACACAGCCGAAATACGTTTACCTTGGACCGTTTTTAAGCCCTTTTCTGGAGGATTACTTCTGCCTGGAACAGTAATCGGTTTCGATATCACACTGACGGATATTGATGGTGATCCACCTGGTAAGTTCTCAGCACCAGAAGGCGGTGCAGTTGCTTGGTCCAGTGATTTTGAAAATGACAATAGCCCAGGCGTGTTAGGTGATCTCACCATTTCAACCGAGTTAATTTCGGTCGGGACATCCGTAAATCCCACCAGTAAGTTGCCTACAACTTGGAGTCGAATTAAGAATAAATACTGAGATTCACATTAACCTGTTAGATATCGGCAATCAGATATGATGGAAAATCCCATTTATTGTAAAAAGGAGGATATCTGATGAGTCTTATATCGCTTAGGTCAAAACCGCTATTCCTACTCATTATGGTTGCCATGTGGATTGTTCTGGATGTAACAGATGGGCAAGCACATTCTGGTGGAGAAGCTATTAGCGCCCCGCGAAGAGGTAACATTAAGATTGACGGTGACTTGACAGAATGGAATGTTGTCAGGTCACTTGCTCAAGAAATAACTACCAGACCTCAGGGTTGGTATCAGATTATTGCTGGTGGCGGGAAAGGCAGTAATACCAATAAGGGGGGGTTGCGAGTCAGCCGCGGTCAAATCGATGGTGATAAAGATCTTAAGGTTACCTGGATGACTATGTGGGATGATGACAATCTCTACTTTGCTTTTGAGACTATTGATGATGACATCAACGAAATCAAGCCGCCGTATGATGGCCGAAATAGTCGTAACTTTGAAGGATATTGGCTTTGCTTTGACACCAAGCATGATGCGCCAGTAAAGAATTTACCAAATAAGAAGTTTAATACCGCCCAGGTAGCTGGACTGAGTAGTTACGAAGCTGACGATACTTTTTGGGAGATCGCACCGTTAACTGCTCGCGTGGCTGGTGCGGCTTGGAAGAAAGATGGACAAGTGGCCGAACCAAAGTTGAATAACCCAGCTAACGGGCATATCATGGCCAAACGATCAGGCAATAGCTATACATTTGAAGTGAGACTGCCCTGGGATATCTTCGATCACTTCTATGGCAAACGCATTAAACCAACAGATGGGGACATCATCGGCTTTGACATCACAGTCATGGATGTTGACCCCGTTTATGAGCCTCCAAAAGGTGGTGCAATGGCCTGGTCAAGCGATTTTGAAAATGATAATAGTCCTAGCGTGCTAGGCGATATAATCTTCAGTACAACGGCATCAGTTAATCTAACAGGAAAACTACCAGCAACATGGGGACATATTAAATACGGATATAAATAGGTAACATCCTACTGGCTACTTTCTATACTCTAAAGACTTGAGATATAACCGGTAGAAACAGATAAACCCTGAAACTTGGAAATACTCCCCTTGACTGATAAAAGTGTCATACCACGGTTACATGACAGTGGTTTTTCAAAGGGTTTTCTGAGTGGAAACAACAACAGAGAGGACTCAAACATGGAGTTGATTCTCGACGAGTTCATCGTGAGGGCGCTTTGGGGATCTTGCCCCTCATTATAGCCTCGTAGATTTACCCCCCACTACGCTAATTCATTACCTGCTTTTGATTGTGCCCCAGGTAGTCGCCAGCTTGTCAGAAGGTTCGACGGCTAAATTGATACCCTCTATCGACTTCTTGATCTCATCTTGCGTCAACGGAGAATTCGCGATCTGTATCTCGTCAAGGATTCCTACAATCGTTCGCTGACCGCAGCAGTCGTGAGCAAACTTAAAAGGCGCACCCTTCGAAATGTTGATTTTCCCTTTTTGGGGTCCTTTTGCCGCAAGTTTCCCATCGACATAGACTTTCAATTCCGACCCGTCGTAGGTTCCGGCAAGGTGATGCCATTTCCCAAAGGGAATCGCGCCAGACTTTACCGAAGGCCAATCGCCCCCTTTGCTGATATAAAAACGCAACTCGAATTCCTTCGCATTGAGCTTGGTGGGATGGAAGACGAAAGAACCAATTGGTGCATCATGCCCCTTTCCGGGTATGCCAACATGGTTTTTAGGTAGGTCCTCAATATTCGCCCAAAGCGCAACCGAAAACTCAGTTTTAAAGTGAAAGTCCTCATGGTCATTAACCTCCATGTGGGTACCATCTTTAAATTGTAAGGCTTTATCGAACTTCCCATCGACCCATTTCCCATCTGTAATTTTGCCGTCGTGCCCCCTGCCGGATGAGTCAAAAGCAATGTCACCTTTGTCCTCGTTTAAAAGCCAGAGACCGACGATTTCTGCAACAGCATCTCTTGATGTGGCAAAAGCTGTCATCATCACGAAAACGAGAACAAATCTTGCTTTCATTTTATGACCTCCAATTCCGTATGGATTCAGAAAATAATCGAATGAAACGAAGTTCGAACCTTCAGCGGGTCACTGTCGTCGGGGTTATGAAGTTTTGCCCGTCGTAGCAGTATACTCCCCACTACCTGCTTTCTTCAGAGTTATTTGCTGTGAGAACGACGCTCGTTTTTTCATTCAAGGGCAAGGCATAACAACAATGCCCTCCATTTTGACCTAAAACGCCGAAAATGTAAAGCCTAAAATCACGGATCAAAAAAGCCCCTCACTCCTTAGACAGTTTGAGGGGTGTTAGGTTGAAAATCTTGTTAGTATATCTACTACTTTTCCTCAAACTCTCTGACGGTATCTTTAGGTGAGGATTCATTTAGATTTCAATGGTTGATAGGGGGTCGCGGCGTGGTAGAAAGAAATATCTAAGGACATCGGCGAAATTGACAGACAAAAAACTTTACGAAACCACGAAGGAATTAGCGCGCGTGAATAAAATCTTTCCAGGCAGAAATGTCAAGTAATGTCCAATAATCCACTTTATCGAACCTTAATTTTCACGAGGTCAAATTACCCCTCTCGCCGTATGTCCTGTGGCTTAGCGGAATTCTGGGAGGATTTGGTGGAAATGTTGTGACCAAAATGTAGTGAGATGGTAATCATAAGCATACTACCAAGTCACAGAATCGACAGACGATAAGACATAACTATGACAGAAAACTTACCAGACAAAGGAGACCCCACTAGCTAAGATAACTAATGGGTCAGAATTTTAGGCAATGCATCAACCCTTCTTCTGAGGGTACGAGAATTTCACCTCGACCATCCCCATCGATATCCGCAACAATTGGGCTGCCAAGCCTACGATTGGTTATACGTACCTTCCAGAATGTAGAGCAACTCCCGTTTCGCTCTTTTAATGCCAGCAGTGTACCCTCTCCATCGCCAATCAGGACCTCCATCGTACCATCCCCATCTAAGTCAACAGAGACAAAATCTTGGTCGGATCGGTAGACGCTAGGGTTGATTGCTCCGGCAATCTTATAAGTCCATCGTTCTTCTGCTGCTCGATTAAACATTGTTACCTCCGTACCGGGTTCACAAGTGGGACAAAGTTGTGAACTCGCCTGAGAGTTAAATGCTCGTAGTAATCCATCTCGATGGGCTGTGACTACCTCGAAATTGCCGTCTCCATCCAAATCTGCTATCCCTTCCTGATTAAAGGGCATGTTATCACGAGGCAATAAGCTGTAGTGCCACCGATAATTGCCACTTAATGTGAGTAGTGCTGATACCCCATTGTTGCGATGTAAAAAAACAGCAGGATTCCCTCTTTTTTGAGGCACTAGTATCGGACGAAATCGTGTTGACCAGTGTCCAGATAAATGTGTTGGACCTAATAAAACTGGCCCTACCAAATGACGATTATTAACGACATCTAAAATCCCATAGTAATTACCAGCTGAAATAATCATATCTTGATTACCATCCCCATCATAATCTATTGAGGGACATGGATATCCAAACCGGACTAATTCACCACCATATTGGTTTCTTTGCCAAATTGGTTTACCCGTTTGCCCATCATAAGCAACTTCTAATGGGTTTCCGTTGGCAAATCGGTAGGCCACAGTAAACCAACGTCCACCTTTGGCCATTATTCCTGTTGCTCCCAAACAAATTTCAGTGGCATTGTCAAATGCCTCAACTGATAACTTCTCTTTCCCCGTCACATCTAAGACCACAACTCGTCCTACTGAAGTCAAACCGGCGGAGGTCGTCGTCAGCAGTTCATGTTGGCCGTCACCATCTAAGTCACAAAACTCAGCTTGAGAAAAATGGTTTTCATAATTGTGTGGATGAGAAGGGCTTCGTTCAATCCATGTTTTTACCTTTTCGCCGTTTGGGGATAGCTGGATTAGATTGCCTTTAAAATCACGTACTAGAATCCCAAAACCTAGGGTTTTATCTACTAGTGCTGGAGGTGCCATATAGGTTTGTTGCTCTAGTATTGGTCGGGCAGAGATTACCTTAGTGTTACGTTTTACTGTTAAAATGTTGTTTTCAATTGAATAGGTGAGTTTAAACTCCGACGTGGGCAGATCGCTTGGGTTTAATAGATGGCTAGGCAGAGCCCGTCTCACTTTTTCCAAAGAGTTATCTGCCTTCAGACGACAGAACCATTCTTGGTGGTCGAACCTCAAACCAAACAATGATTGGTCTTGAACTGAGCGGCACAATGTGGGGTTCAGTTTCGACTGACCAGGAGTTGACGTGGATATTGCCCCCGGCCTTATAGTGTTTATTATTGGTTCAGCCATATTCGCTGACCAAATAGATTTTAGCCTTTTGTCTTGCCATCGACCTATATGTAATTTTCTTCCTTCTGTATAAACAATTTCTAATCCATGGTGGCCATCTAAATCGTCAACCGTCAGGATTTCAGCCTTTGACTGATATAGCTTTTCTCCAGTTTGACTGTTGAATACAATTAGATTAGAATGGTTATCTTCTTCAGTAGTGAATGACACTAACATTTCTGAGATATTATCGCCGTCTAGATCTTGAATTGGTTCAGGAATAGCTGGTTTGATCTTAACTTTCTGTTGGTACTGATCTTCTTGAGAGCCCACCACCTGTTTCCATAAAATTTGTGTCGTACCGTCAGGCTTCAAGGTAATCACTTGAACCCCTGGAATATGAGGATTAATTAGGCTGCAAACAAGTCCGTTGACACTATTAATCTGCCGTGCGTCAATATAAGCAGAATAAGTCCGAATTCCTGTAGACCAAGCATACTTGTTCTTTGGCTTACCCGTGGGTAAATCGTAGACCCAAGCCTGTTGCATACTAATAATGATTAACTCAGCACTACCATCATTTTCTAGATCAGCAATAAGTGCTTGGGCACCAAATATATTACCGGATTCATGAATAGAAAGTAGCTGTTTGGGCTTATTGGAATGTGTGTCAAATTGCCACAAATATAGGTATAATTGTTGCCCCTGTCCGGCTGCTCCCCACCCATCCCAGACTACCATTAATTGCTGCCCTGGAGTGTTTTGTATGAAGTTTGCAACTTTATACCTATAGCCAAAAGCACTCTGTCGCCGATACAGTTCATAGGCTTGTCCTGAAATGCCATCGATCACCATCGATTGGATTTCCTTAAAATCGTTAGTTTCAATAAGAATTGACTGGCGTCCAGACTGGTTAAAATCATAAAATCCAATAATACTAGGGTTATGAAGGTTATCTATCTTCCATAGTTTCTGACCCAACAACGACTCACAAACAACATAGTTACGACCTGCTTTTATGAGTTCTTCATCTCCGTCTCGATCTAAGTCGGAAAATTGAATTTTCTCAGCTGTGGTTCGCTCACCTCCTAAATCGACTGACCATAGTATTTCCGGTGTCTCTGACATTCCGCCTAGCAGGGGTGAAATTCCATTGCGTGCTTGATTACCCCGATATGTTGGCCAAAGCATGTCAGGAGGTGTTTGTGTGTTTCCCACCATCGTTAGGAAGAAACATAGCAGAAGGAGAAGAGTTATTAACCTTGACTGGTCAGTAACGGTTGGATTTGATTTATTCATAGTGGTTGTTTAAGTAATAAGGTTAGAATAAAAATTGGCCAGATCCGTGCGTCCTTAGCGATGTCAACCTCTGTTCTCAATTGGTTCGGAAAAGGGTAACAACTATTGGGGTGCCGACTAATCCCCGATACCCCGTAGGCGGTTTGCCCCTCGTGCTGGTATCTTATAATTACGTTCATACTTGACAGCATGCCCCACCATCACTCAGAGTTTAGAGCCATTTAGTCAAACTGCCCAGCGATGAAATAATCGTCCACAGCAGTTGCTTCGATAGCAGAGCATCATAACACAAAAAACAGAAAAACGGCGATGATCCACTACCGTTACTGTTCAGCCTTATCTCTCTGACAGCGCTCGAACCACTTGTGCCACATTCTATCTAGCTCTTTGACAATTTCCGGGTGCTTGCTCGAGAGGTCATTCAGTTCGCAGCGGTCGGCTTCCATATTGTAGAGCTCCCAGTTCTCGTAACCTGCCGGAATGTAGTGGCCGCCATAACCCTTACGCTCCGGACCCAGGCTTACTGCCTTCCAGTTGCCCTTCCTCACGGCGCGGCATTTAGCCAGCTCCCAAAAGAGGCTATCGTGCCCCTGCCTCTCTTCGCCGCGCAAGGTAGGAGCTAGGCTCTTGCCCTCCAGAGGCAGAATGTCGTGACCGTTGAAGTGCGACGGGTAGTTTGCTCCTCCCAGTTCCGCAAAGGTGGGAAGGAAATCGATGACGTGTCCTATCTGGTGCGTGATGGTGCCAGGCTCAATCACATTGGGCCAGTAGGCTATGAGAGGTGTGGAGATGCCACCTTCGTGATCGAAGGCTTTGTATTTGCGAAATGGTGTGTTGCTAGCGTTTGCCCAGGGAGCATCGACGGTGGTATAGGTGTTAACATCACCGGGGGCTCTGTCCGGCGTGTTGTCGATGTTTTCACCACAGCCTCCGTTGTCCGAGAGAAACAGAACTAGAGTGTTGTCCTCCTGGCCCAGTACCCTGATTTTGTCCAACACTTTACCGATACCCTGATCCATTCGATCAACCATCGCCGCGTATACAGCCATCTTGCGGTCCCAGCGTTCTTTGTTGGTTGCCCCTTCCCACTCAGGAGAGGCATCGTCTCTTTCCGATCTGCCCCATTTTTCATCAATCAACCCCATGTCCACCAACCGTTGGTACCGCTGCTTTCTGAGCTCATCCCAACCCATCATGTAGTTACCCTGATAGTGCGCAATGTCCTGCGGCCAGGCCTGCATTGGAAAATGAGGCGCCGCATGGGCCATGTACAAAAGAAAAGGCCGATCCTCTCTGCCATACTGATCAAGGAAGTCTAGGGCGTGCTGAGTGAAGGCATCGGTGGAGTAGAAATTGGGATCCTCAGGCGTGTAGGGGAGCATCACCCTGTCGTCATCTCCCCACGGCCTCATGTCGTGCGGCGACTTGTGGACTGGCTCCGGTTCACCGCGACGTTTTTGCCCGGGATTGAAGTAGTTGCTGCATCCGGACAGCAGCCCCCAATATCGCTCGAAACCCCGATCCACTGGTTTTTCGCCGTTTCCGTGCCCACTGTGCCATTTGCCAACCATCAGCGTACGATAGCCCGCCTCCTTCAGAACTTCGGCGAAAGTCACGTTATTGCTCCCTGCCTGAAGCTGACCGCCGAGTTTTTTTCCGACCTGGTGGCAGTAGAGTCCTGTCAGAAGGGAGGCGCGCGTGGCCACACAGACGGCGTTGTTGTAAAAATGAGTGAACCTAACCCCTTTCTGAGCCAGCCGGTCCAGGTTGGGGGTGTGGATTTCACCACCGTAACAACCCAGATCACAAAAGCCCAGGTCGTCTGCCATGATGAGAACGATGTTCGGTCGCCGAGCAATATTTCCCCTATTCATGATGTCTCCTTTCTGTTTCAACGGTACTTGAGGTGTCGATGAGATGGTATGCAGGAACCGCCGTTGGTACAAGAACAACTCAACTCCGCTGCTTTTCCACCGGATGGTATTCCGGCAACACCTGCGGATAGCGTTCACCGGAAATCGTGCAGTATGTATCCCCATCAATAAAAGCAATGCTGAAGGCGCGACGGGGACGGTCCGTGGTATTTACAAGGGAAGAATGTAGCAGCTTTATTTTTAACAGGATGACTTCGCCCTTGTTCATTTCCATGTAAACCCGCTTTTCTTCCGGAGCGTACTTTTGAATCTCTCCCTCTTTGCGGACCGTGTGGATGGGACATTCTTTGTGTGAATAAGGGATCACTGTCAGACAGCCGTTTTCTCGTGTTTGTGCGTCCAATGCGGTATAGACCGTAATCTCTTCAGGAATGCTCAGGTTCCAATTTCGCCCATCCTGATGCCAACCGAGAGGCACGCCGCCGCCAGCCGGTTTGTTAAAAAACATGGACCTAAACACGCCGACTTTCTCGCCAATCTTCTTTCGTGTGATGTCCCTGAAGAGCGGATGCTGGATGTATTTCAGAAACAATGGATCCATCTCCAGCTCCTGAATTTTCCGGTACTTCAGCGAACTGCCCTTGTGTTCTGCGGAAAAACTGGTTGTCGGCCCTGCCCCGGGCGCGGAAGGGCAAAGCTGCATCCCCATCCCTTCATAGCGAATTGTGCCTAACATAATCTCATCGATGCGTTGGCAAAGTCGGTCGATCTGTGCTTCTGGCAGTACCACGCCCAGCCGAACATAACCAATCTCCTCCAGTTCCTGCCATTCGGTTTTGGTCATCTTATTGTTCTGCCTCAGGTTTATACGAATTGTCGTCATGAACACCTCCTGTCTATACGAATTTGCAGTTAGCCCAGTTCGGTTAGCTTGATACGAGTGGTTCCCAAATGCCCCATCTATGGCATCCGGATAATCGGCCTCCACGTAATCGTCAATGAATAACTGCTTTTGCTGGCCAACTTTGATTTCAATGGGATCACCTCGTGTATCTATTTTGGACCTACTTAATCTCCCTGATTTGATCTTGGCTGAGATTGATTGTCTGATTGGAATATAATTGGGCCAAGTTAGCACTCGTCTAGTTGATATGGCGGATCATTTTTTACTGTCATTCCTCGGCACCCTCAAAGGCATAATCAATATCTTTCCTATAAGTTGGCCAAGGGGCTCATTGGTGTTTTGCTCCCTGATCCTCCCTTTTCAATAACCAGGTACAAGCCCAGGTTTCGCCTAAAAAGACGACTTGTCGGAATGTAGCGCATCGGTAAGGCTGCCCTCTGTTTGTTTGAAGTATTGGTTTCACTACCATGAATAATGAACGGATGGTGGACTTCAATATCACCCGGTTGCAAGATGATGTCTGCCGCTTGATTCAGCTTAGCCTGACTCAGAACCAACTCTTAGTGCACAGATCCACCAGCAGGTCTATGTTGCCCATGCACTTCCGGACATCAGTTTTGTCCACCACGCGGGCACATCCCTCTAGGTCATCCTTCAAACCTTGCACTGCCGGAGTTAGCTTGTTCAGCTCCGACAAAGCCTGCTTCATCTCCATTCGGTCGCCACCAGCTTCCTTTGGAAATAGTAACCCTCTCAACAAGCGGAAATATACCACTGCCGCTACGATGATATCCACTGCCAGCAAATCTACCTCTCGCTCGCTGCAAGGCAAGCCTCTGGTCTTTAGGTAAGCGGTGCACAGAATCCGCCGGTTGAGTCCACGCTCCCAGGAATTGTACAATAAGTCTTGTCGTACCTGGCTAACGCAAGAATGCTCAAAGTCTACCGCCACCAGCACATCGGCCGGGGTTAACAAAGTGTTGCCCTTATGCAAGTCTCCGTGTGTGCTCACTACCTCACCCCCGCTCTTGGATAATGGCATGGGTATGGCGGTGCTTAGCTGCTCCATATCCTCGGCTGTATACCTTTCCAGGTTGCCGTCATGGTAAGCAACACAGGACCAGATCAGTGACCCGACTGGCACATTCTGCAGACAAGGGTACTTCTGACGCATCTCTTCTTGCCAAGAGTCGAACCAGTCGGTGGGGGCTGTGTGCAGCCGTGCCGCCAGGTCTGCCATCCGCCTCATCCAAGTTTCGGGGCTAAATTCTGGCTTCTGGCCAGCGAATGGCTCGATGACCCAGTTATCGGTGGAGGCAATGATAGTCGGTGATCCACCTACCCTGGAGAAGGCATTGGATGCCGCCACCAGGCGTCGATTTCTCAGTGGCTTATCAACGTACCGCTTCAGTACCACTTTGGAGGGAGTAACCTCTTCATTCGGTGATTCAACGGTGTAGATGATCTCCGTCAATGGTGATCCGCCACCCTTTAGTTCATTGGTCTTGCAAGAGGAAGGGGTCACCTCAGGTGGCCACCCGGCATGCTTGACCACAAACTCAGACACAAGGTCCATTCTGGCCTTCTTGATGGCCGGTGGCTCCCACCCCCAAATCAAGTCTGGTGCACGCATTGGGGACAGCGTGCCATCACTATTAAGCACAAACTGCTGAATCTCTTTTCCTTCCCCGGCATCAAGAAGACCGTAGAGCAGCACCTCAGTATTCTCTTTCAACTGGCCACGGTCCACTATCAAGCACTGTGGCGCGTCAACAACTGGCTGGTTGAGCTTGTCTGCCCAGTAGACGATGCCATCCTCTGTCATATAGACTCGGATTGCCTTCTCTGCCTCACCGACCACCAGCCAGTTGACAGGTTTTCCCTCGTGTTTACCTTGGTCCACACCGTGTCTCCGTTCAAGCACGATTCCCTTAGCACTGGAAGAATCCACAATCAGGGGCACTGGGTTCTGCTGGCTTCCGACTTGGCCGTCTTTGGAAGACGCCTTGGCCTGCAACAGCTTAGGAAAGGTCAAAAAGCAAGAGGCATCAGAGGATTCCTTGTTGATTAAATAAGCAATCTCCCCTTGGCCAAAGCTGACAATGATTTTGGGCCCATTGCCAGAGTCTTTCTTGACCGCCTTACTGATCATGGTTTCGTCAGCTAGTGTCACTTGTTTTTTTTACTCCCTCTATAACTTACTTGTTGATTGCGTTGAGCTTATGGATAAGAAACAGAAAGACAGGTAACCGTAAACATACTACCGTGAATACAAATCCACAGAACATATGACAGAATAGTGACTGTCCCATGACAGAATCTTATGACAAAAAATTTACCTAAGCTTGTACTTAATTTTTAACTTAAATACGACTGCTCGATTGTGGATATTCCCTACTTGAATGGTAGGTGTCTTCTAACTTTAATTCCATACGGGGTATGTAACCTGGTGCCGGCATGACCATGCCCGATTGGGTCAGGATTTGGTACTCGAAAAAAGAATAACATTAAATCATAGATTAGCCAATCTAAGATATGGATTATAGCTATATTTACCGCATTAGTTGCTTCTAAATCGCTTGAGCCTCAACCCTAGCAGATCCTATGAGTGCGCCGCCTCTTCAGAAAAAACATTTTCCCCTTGACAATCTAAGTCGCAACCTTATATTCTATTATTATAGTATTACATATAAATACTCACTGGAAGTATCACCGTGCTGTTTCCACTCCAAACCTTCTGGTCTCTGCCTTTTAGACCGGAATAGATTAGATAAGGATAAAATCGAATGAAAGACAAGGTATTACACCGTTTGGATCTAGAGGTGATGAAAGAGGTCTGGAAACTGGGACAGGCTACTGTTAACGATGTGCTAGACCATATTGACCGTAAGCTAGCCTATACCACCATAGCTAGCACTATGAAGAGCTTGGAAAAGAGGGGCTTTTTGTCCTATCAGGTAGTGGGCAGGACTTTTCTTTACCAACCCCTGGTCAAGGAGTCAGAGTTTTCCCATTCTATGCTTAGCAATTTGCTGGAACGATTCTTCGACAATTCAGCTGAGAAACTGGTCAACACTTTACTTGAAGTTGAACAGTTGGACGCCGCTGAACACGAGCGCTTACAACAATTGATCAACAATTACCAACCAGAAGGAGAAACTGATGAGTAAACAGATCCTGACTGCATTGCTCAATTGCTCTTGGCAGTGGGGACTGCTGGTTGGCTTCATCTGGTTGCTATCTACCCGTTTACGCCGATCTAACACGGCCTACCACGCCTTCTGGTTGCTGACCTTAATCAGCCTGCCCATCTTGTTCAGCTTAAACCATGTTGTGCCGGGTATCTCGATCAACTCCATCCACACCGAATCAACCCAAGACCAATCGAATGTAACCCTTTCAGCCACCGAGAAAAACAGGGGTTGGATCGATGGACTGCTATGTTTGTGGGGGATAGGTGTGCTGATGATGCTGGCACACCTATTGTCCGGCCTGCATCGTATCAGTCAACTTCAGCGATCGGCCACGGTGGTGGGTGATTCCTACCAGACAGCATGCTTGCGACTGGCCCAGCAGATGAAAATTGATCGTCCGGTGACCGTCTGCTTCTCAAACCAGATCCTCTCACCCATCTCCTTTGGCTGGAAGTCGCCCCACATACTGATTCCGCCAAGTCTCAGCCTGGAGCAGTTTGAGCTGGTAGCCGTGCATGAATTGGCCCATATTGGAAGACTGGATTGGTTGACCAACCTGTTTTCACACTTGGTGGGAGCCATATTCTTTTTCCATCCGCTCTACCATTTACTCAGCCGTCAGCTGGCTGAAATGCGGGAGCAGATCTGTGATGACTGGGTGATTCGATTGACGGGAGCGCGTAAAAACTATGCTCAGTGTTTGCTGGATCTGAATTGCGACCATGCCCCGTCCATACCTCTGGCTTTAGCACTGAACCAACCATCGCAATTGCAAGCTCGCATTGGTTCCATACTGAAAACCAATCGTCGGCTGGATCTGCAACCGAAGCCACGCTTTCTGTTGATGGCTACAGCCGTACTGTTGACAAGCCTGCCCTTGCTAGCCATGGCGCAGTTGGTTCCGCTCCGAACGGTCCAACTCTCACTGTTCTCTCAAACAGCTAACACATCAGAAGATGGTGATAGTAACAATTTAAGCGCACCTGCCGTTGAAGGGACCTATAATCTAGTGATTGATAGGTCTAAGAAGAAGAGAATCGAGGGTTATGGCAAGGCGGAAGCCGAAATCATGAAAGCGACCAAAGCCGGCAGGATTACCAAGAAACAGGCTGGCGAAAGACTTGAAAGTCTAAGACGACGACTTCGGGCAGAAGAAGACGATGACCTAGACCAAGACAAACGCAAGATCTGGTACAAAAAAGCGGAAGCCGAAATCGTGGCAGCAGCCAAAGCCGGTAGGATTACCAGAAGAGAAGCTGGCACCAGACTTGAAGCCTTGAAGGAGAAGCTTTGGGGCGATGACGACAAAGATGGGTACTACGACAAAGCGGAAGCCGAAATCGTAGAAGCAGCCAAAGCTGGTAAAATAAACAAGCAAGAGGAAGCCAGAGATTGGCTTGACTATTTACGAAATGCTTCAGCAGAAGTAAGGTAGGAGAGCTATAAACGAAGAAAAGTTTAGGCATTTACCAGCCGAAGCACAACGAGTTATCATAGAAGCAATAGTCAAAGTCAACAAAACAAACAAGAAAGAAGCTGAAATCATGAAGATCGAAGCAATGGTCAAAGCCGGCAGGATTACTAAGAAACAGGCTGACGCCAAACTGGAATTCTTGAATAAGGCAAAGCTAAAATCCTAAACAGTAGGTAAGGTCTTAGTTTTTTTACTCTCCACTACCTCAACCTAACAAGTCAGTATGTATAATCTATCTCAACAGGAAATTAAGCAATGAAGTACAAATTTTTTCCCCAGTGTTTGATGTTGATTACATTCTTATCCTTCCACATAATTGGCCATACCCGTATTCTCTTCGTATCGGATAGAGATTGGAACTCAGAGATCTATGTCATGGATATCGATGGCAATAATCCTCGTAACCTAACTAACAATCCGAAAACAGATATTAATCCATCTTGGTCTCCTGATAAACAACAGATTGTATTTCAAAGAAGTTCGAATGCTAAAGGAGGTGGTAAGGATAAAAAAGGAGGTGGAAACAATGACATATATGTGATGGATAAAGAGGGTAAGAACCTACGTCAGTTAACCGATCATCCCAGTGATGATCGCCATCCAACATGGTCACCTGATGGCAAACAGATTGCCTTTATCTCCAATCGAGATGGAGGTAAAGCATCGGCAATTTATGTAATGGATACCGTAGGTGATAATTTACGTCGACTAACCAACGATGTTAAATTCACTTGGATCGACTCACCTGACTGGTCACCTGACGGGAAACAAATTGTCTTTACTTCAATAGTTATCGATAAGGATGCAAAGGGGAAAAGCAGTGAAATCTACGTCATAAATGTGGACGGAAAAAACCCACGTCAGGTGGCTAAGAATCCTAAATTAACTTGGACAGAATCACCTAAGTGGTCACCTGATGGCAGACAGTTCGTTTTCACTGGACAGGCAGGAATTAAGGGAGAAAACATATACCTGATAGATGTCAATGGCAAAAACCTACGTCAATTGACCAATAATTTAGATGGTAATAGTGAGCCCGTTTGGTCACCAAATGGCAGACAAATTATCTTTAGTTCCGACCGCACAGGAAACTATGAAGTCTACATGATGGATAGTAATGGGGAAAACCTCCGTAACCTGACCAATCATCCCGCACCCGACTATCAACCCAGTTGGTTTACCCCTTCAATCCTTTCAGTCTCACCTGCTGATAACCTCAGAACCCATGCCTGGGGGCAAGTCAAGAAAACCACCAATCTAGTAGATGATTAAGAAATAGTGATCCTCTGGTTTCTGGGCCAACTAAGAAACCTCAAATTACTAAAAATAAGGTGTAAGAACAAATTTCAAATCCAGTAAAAATGGAGTTGCCCATGCCCGATAAACCGGATCAAATCTTAGTGGAACAGAGCCAAGCTGGGTATTCAGAGGCTTTTGGTTTGTTGGCCAAAAAGTATCAGCGCAAAGTTTATGAGATCGCTTATCGCTTCACCCAAAACGTGGATGAAGCTAGCGATCTGTCGCAGGAGATTTTCGTCAAAGCCTACCGTGCCTTACCAAACTTCGAAAGCTCATCCACGTTTTATACTTGGCTATACCGAATCGCCTATAATGCTGGTATTGACTACACAAGACGACGAAAGAATCGTCCAGAACATTTGTTTTCGGATGAGTTCCCGAACGATCAGCAGTTACTTCACCCGCAAGTGACTGACCGTCAAGTTGCCAGCACGGCGGAAGCCAGTGAAATACAAGACCAGATCAAACAGGCCATTGCAAAACTTTCACCCCGGCAACGGCAGGTATTTGTGCTTCGATATTATCAGGATTTGCCGCTGCGAGAAATCGGGGAGATTCTGGGATTAAGGATTGGAACAGTAAAGGCACAACTTTTCAACAGCATTCGGAAATTGCGACAGTTACTGGCCGATTATGTCCAGATCTAAGCCGGTGAAGGGCAACATTCAAAATTAGCATATCAGTTATTAGAAATGGGAGGATTGGGATGAAAAAGATAATGGGGATTTTGCTCCTTTTTGGATTAATCGCCACGCATGAAAGTGAAGGACAATCAAAAACTCAGGTGTCAGATTGGTCATACTACCAGAGCATTATCGACTATAACCTGTTTCGTCCTCTTGGCTGGCGACCGCAAGGTCAAGTTTCAATCTCGTAATCGAGTATCTTTTCATTTATGCAAGGCTGGGATTCGAATGATCAGGAAAAAGAAACTCACCTAATTGGTTTCCACATCCACCCATCCACATACCGACCAACCCAACAAATAAGAACATTGCAATTGTCAATCTCAAAACACCTTTAGATGATGTCTCAGTCATATTTCCCTCATATTTTGTCTGCTTGTACTTAAGTTTTAACTTAAATACATGTACTAAAGTCTAGGCTTATGTACAACACGATCTAGCTATAGCTGGATTCTTACTGCGACTTAA
>JYMV01044168.1_pt1 | contig 18508 bp, 20 predicted proteins | sample 338911 | NCBI WGS metagenome assembly JYMV01 (sample SAMN03354496, study PRJNA234377) | hydrothermal vent metagenome | biome: Deep sea; feature: Hydrothermal plumes at the Eastern Lau Spreading Center, Western Pacific Ocean; material: Seawater | place: Tonga | collected 2009 | depth 2000 m m
TCTCGGAATATGTTGCGTGTGTTCGCAATCTTTCTATCGCCGCATTTTATATAAAACATATTTTGGACCGGTACCCTTACTATAACCTTGGAGAATCTGAAGAGAACGCTTTCCAGATATTCCGTTTCCTGGATCAGACTGGAATAAAATTTTCGGGATATTTCCTTACCGTCTTTCAACTTTTCACAAAATAAAGCACTGACCTTGAAAAACAGGTTAGAAGGTGCCTGAACTATCTGTAAAAATTCGCCCTCAGAAATAATCTGAATAAGAGATTTAGCTTCCATCTGTTTTATTGCCTACAGGAAAAGTTTCAGTCTATCAACTGGTAGAAGACCAGTAATAGTATACCCGTATAGTATGTGGGTTAAAAGGCCGCAGACTTAGCCAGGGTTTTATTGGGCAGGTATTTTTGCCAGATTTCAACATGGGAATCCGGTCCGGATGGAACGATGAAAGGAATAAATTGATAATCTGGTTTTCTGGGAAGGCGAACCAATGTCATGTCTACCTCCAAGGGGGTTCGGTCACCTTTTTTAAGATTGCAGGTTTTGCAGGCAACAACGATATTCGTCCAATTGGTTTTTCCTCCACGGGACTTGGGGACCACATGATCCACTGTAAGGGGATGGGTGGAAATCCCGCAATATTGGCAAGTGTAATTATCTCTTCTTAGAATATTTTTTTTGCTAAATGCCAAACCCTTTTTCCGGTTTCGTCGAACCATTTTCAAAACACGTATCACAGTAGGAAGTTCGAAACTGGTCGAGGGAGTACGGACTAAATATCCTGCGCTATCCAACCCCTCGGCCCTGCCGCCAAAAATCATGGTTATGGCATGACGAGCAGTACAAAATTGAAGCGGCTCATAAGAATAATTCAAAACCAGGCTTTTAAACGCATCGAGCATGTTTCCAAACCTCCCTGGAATAACTTGACTTGCTTTAACTAGGCCCTATCAAGGTAATCCGGGAAATTTTACTCCTTCCATCCTTATACTGTCAATAGCGATGGTGCTAAAAAGGGCTTCATAGCATATTCCCGGCACCCAACCTGTTTTCCGGATCGAGGCAATATTTAATTTTATTTAAATCTTCTAAACCACTTGGTCCAACCATTTTAGCAAAATATTTTTTTTTCAGTTTTCCTATACCATGTTCTGCAGAAACCGTCCCCCCCCATTCTAAAATCTGGTCTACCATTTGATCGTAGACCTTTTGTGCTACATCTCTTTGGGACTCTTCTGGCAGAAGATTTATATGTAAATGATTATCCCCCAAATGGCCAAACATGACGTAATCCAAGTCATTAGCTTTCAGAGTTTTCCGGTAAAACTGCATCATCGACATAAAATATTTATCCGGGACAGCCATGTCTGTACCTAGTTTAACCCGGTCGGCCCGACTATTTTCCTCATTTATAATTGCCGGGACATCATGCCTGAAATCGTGAAACATCTGCACATCCTTTGGCCCCTGAGCAAACCATGAATCATCAAGCATAATATTTTCTTCACTCAAAAATTCATACCAGTTTTCCAATATCAAATCATAATATTCCCTTTTAAGGACATCTTGTTCAAAAAACAAAGCCACTTTGGAATGGGTGGGTATGGCTTTATATTTGGCCTTCAACCTTTCCAGGGCGTTATGATCAAAATATTCCAGCGAACAGGGATCAATCTTATACCTATCAAAAGATTTAATTTTTGGAATCAACTGCCAACAGGAGCGTTCCTCTTCAAAAAATAAAATACCACTCACAAAATCATCCGGACGGGGAGCCAGGCGCAGGACAATGTCTGTAAAGATCCCAAGTGTGCCATCCGACCCAATAAACAGATCCAGCCAGTCCATACCTGGATGGACAAAATAACCTGCCGCATTTTTGCAATCCGGGCTTTGGTATGAAATATCCGGAAAAATAATTTTACTGCCGTCTTCAAACCTGAGTGGTTCTGTGATTTTCAGTCCTCGTTTGAGAAAAATTTTCCTGCCATCCACCAGAATCAATTCAACTTCTTCAACATAATCACGCGTTACTCCATATTTGTAACTCCGGGACCCGGAAGCATTGGTCGCCAGGGTACCACCCAGTGATGCCAATGCCTCAGTGGGATTGGGTGGATAAAACCATCCTGTAGGAGCCAGAAAACCCTGCAGTTCGTTTAATGATACAGCCGGACCAACCCTTACTCTTCCCTCCCCTTCTTTTGCAATACTATTTAACCGCTCTAATGAAACAATAATGCCTCCAGACGGGATACGTGAGGCAGTCAAACCTGTTCCCGCGCCGGCAATGGTTACCGGTCGGGTTTCATTTTTCAGGAAATCCGCCAGTTCATCCGAAGTTTCAGGAATGACAACCTCCTCAGCATTCCCTCCTGAAAAATTGGAAGCATCTCTTAAGTAGGGTACAATGAATTCAGGTTGCGTTTTTCTAATCATTGGATTTTCACAAATCCTAGAGGCGGGAGGACTCCATCAAGCCGTCAGCCTGGGGAGGCAAAAAACCTTGATAGCCGTTATGCCGTTCTATAAGTTCCAGAACCGTATAGGCCTTGCCATTTTTATTTTCTGGTTGGGTAAAGATTTGCCGTAAATCCGTATTCGGGGCACCCACAATCTGACCGGAAAATTCTATCTTCCGAGCTTGCATTTTGTCGATAGCGTGCTTAATATCCTGAACCAAAACGGCAATATGGTGGAAACATTGATCCCCGTGTGTTTGAACCCAATCAGGGATAAGGCTGGGTTCGCCACGTTTCCCCTCAAAAGCCTGATCTACAAACAAACTTGGGTAGCCCGGTTTTCTATAAACCTTGGCCCACCAATTATCGAATTCAAGAACGCCCAGGGTTTGATCCTGAGAAAAACCCAAGCGAAGAAGATCTTTAGCGCGTGTATTGACATCAAGAGTTCGTAGAGTGCAATGATCGACCAGGGGCATTAAGCCAACACCGCAATCAGAAAGATCATCATTCAGACAGCGGGCGGCTTTGTTTTCAGACAAAAACCGCTCGATATATTCGTCAAAAAAAACATCGGTTTGATGATTATCAGACATCATTTTCAGTTTGGTTGGCTGGCTGAGAGTTCTCTTTAGCCTCTTTCTGTCGGCGTTCCTCTTCCATTCTAGGTTGGTTATGGATGAACTTCATGTATTTGACCAATAAAATCATCATCCCTAAAGGAAAAGCCACTATCAAAATTGTAACCAGATCGTCCACTCCATCTCCTGTGAAAATTTACTTGTGTATAGTGTAACATTAAAGCAGGAGAGCCGACCAGTGAGCAATAGCTCATTGAGCCGAAATAACTTTTTGCCAGAAGGATCACATATTGAATACGACAACAAAAAAGACAATAGAAATAGATGGGGTCACTCTACATTTGAGCCAACCCGATAACACCTCTTCTGAGTGGATTGGCCAGGAAGAAGTCCTCAGGCAAATTCAGGCTTGCTGGATGGTGATATCCGAAAAGGACTTCCCCCTTTCACCAAGAATAACCGGAATGCCCGGGATCGGAAAAACCACCCTGGCTATGGTAGCCGCGAATCAAAGAAATCAGCCCCTGTATATATTCCAGTGCACCAGTGACACCCGCCCGGAGGACCTGTTAATCACGCCGGTTCTCTCAGAAAAGGGAAAGATTTCATATCATGCATCGCCTCTTGTATGCGCCATAATTGAGGGCGGTATTTGCATTCTTGATGAAGGCAACCGCATGAATGAAAAAAGCTGGGCCTCATTGGCTCCCCTTCTCGATCACCGGCGTTACGTGGAATCCATTATTGCGGGGATCAAGATTCAAGCTCACAAGGAGTTTCGTGCCTGCGTGACAATGAATAATGACGAATCCACTTTCGAAATTCCCGATTATATCCTGTCGCGTTTACAACCCACCTTGCAGCTGGCAATGCCCAGTTACCAGGATGAATTGGCTATACTCAGATATCATCTTCCCTTTTCAGGGGAAGACCTTTTAAAAATGACTGTGGATTTCCTGCAAAAATCCCATCAGTTGGACCTGGATTTTTCTCCCCGTGACGGTATTCATATTATTCAATACGCTCTGAAACGAATCAGCCAGGAAAAAGATAATCCCCTAGCCAAAGATAAAATGTGGCAAGAGGCGGTCAGCAAGGTTCTTGGTGAAGAAGCTCTCGACCTGGATGCTCTTGCCGCCCGCAACCGCAGGGCTCTCGGTGAAGAAAGGCTTCCCATGGGTCTGGGAGATTTCTTTTTCAGTGATGACAATCCCTTGCACCCGGATATGGATAAATAGCGTGACGCTGAACCAGGATATGATTCCTATACTAAAACTCAGTGGCCGCATTCAATTTTTACCCGTGATTCACGGTAGCGGTAGTTTCGCACGGGAGGTGCGCCATCGGCTTTTAGCGTTTCCCTGTGATTGCCTTGCTGTCGCGCTTCCACCTGAATTCGAACAAACGGTTGAAGAAGGGATCAGAATTCTCCCAAGCATTTCCCTGAGTTGCCAAATCGAACAAAATGGCGGAATGAACTATGTGCCCATCGATCCAAGCCAGCCATTAATAATGGGTCTACGCATTGCCATGCAGGAGGGAATACCCCGCCATTTCATAGACTGGAGCACGGAGAATTATGAAAAAAGAGCTGTCGACTTTCCAGACAGCTTTGCCTTGAGCAAACTATCCTATGAAAAATTTATCAGCACCCTCCTTTTAACCTTAAAACGTCCCAAGGATAAAAGTCATCACTTCTGGCGCGCACGTTGGATGGCCTATCAACTCCATCAACTGGAACTGGAGTATGCTCACATAGTATGCCTGTGTTCCATCCTCGACTGGCCCTGGATCAAGGAAGCTTACGATGAACGGTTGGAAGTGCTTGCACCGCAAAAACCTGAAGGATTGCCCTCATTACATGGCGTGGATAAACAAACCTTATTCTTTGCGCTTTCGGAGTTTCCCTATGTGACCTACTTATATGAAAAAAAACGGCAGGAATTGCGCCCTGACAATAATACGCCGGTAGATGGGGTTAAAGAAATTCTTGTGCGTGCTCGTGAACTGTTCACTAAAAAACACAAAATTCGTTATCACAACCTGACTTCTCAGACTTTCCAGCTTCTTTTACAATATATTCGCAACCTGACTTTAATGGAATCACGACTCCTGCCGGATCTCTATACTCTGGTAAAAGCCGCCAAGCAATTCGGCGGAGACCCATTTGCCGTTGCCGTTTTGGAAGCGGCAAGGGAATATCCCTTTGAACCTGCCAAAAATTTACAAGAGACCCTTTCACTGGGAATCGACCAGGCTTTGCCGGATGAAGAAGATGCCAAACCGTTAAGCATGAAAAACCGTTTGTTGGAAACCCAGTTTGAATGGCGGTCGCTGGATTTAAAACCCGACCCGAACATCAAAACCCAGGAAAAATGGCAACACCGTTGGGACCCCTATGGGCAATGCTCCTGGCCGCCCGAGGATGAAAAAATAGAAAACCTGAACACACATGTTCGTGAACAAACTAAATTTTTATTGAGTCACGACCTGGCCCGGACCGAAAAATTTACCTCCTCCGTTAAGGACGGCATAGACATCAGGGATACCCTGCGCAACTGGCATACGGGCGATATTTATGTGAAAGAGATTCCTCCATCCAAAGGACAGGTCGAAATTATTGTTTTCCTTTTTGACCCTGAGCCCGAGCCTGACAAATACAGATGGTGTCAAACCTGGTACGCCGAACATAATGCGGAATCCACTTTATGTTTTTTCGCCACCGAATATATGGATTCTTTAATCGGACCGGGCATTGGGCAATCCACTTATGGGGGATGCATGATGATTTACCCTCCCCGTCCCATACCGGATATATGGCAGGACCCGCGCATTTCTTTATCCGAAACATTGGAGGAAAAGCTTCTAGAAGCGGCTTTTTTTCATTCCAAAGAAAAGAACGTCACCGTTGTCGCACCCTGCGCGCCTCGAATAACCTGGCGAAGACTTGCCAGGAAATACGGCAAAAGAATCATTCATATCCCGCTGAAACGATTTTCCAATCAGACCATTGAAAAAATAAGGCGCTTCCATGTGCTAAACGGGAAAAATATCCGCTCCTACGCACAACGCTTCATCCAGGATATCTAAGTAGAATGTATCCTGAAATTAACATACGTGAAGCCCACACTGATGATCTTTCCATACTTGTTGAAAACAACCTGGCTCTGGCAAAAGAAACCGAATCGCTGAACCTGAATAAGGAAGTCCTGAGAGACGGTATTAAACAAGCCTTAACGAGGGAAGAATGCTATTATTTCGTTGCCGTGGTCTCTGGAAAGGTAGTCGGGCAAACCATGATTACCTACGAATGGAGCGACTGGAGGAATGGCGTTATCTGGTGGATGCAAAGCGTTTACGTGCTTCCCGATTACCGTAAACAAGGGGTGTTTCGCAAACTGTTTAGCCAAATCGAAAGCCTTGCCCGAACTCATCCACAAGTCAAAGCTTTGCGTTTATATGTGATGCGGAATAACAATACAGGGCAACGTACCTACCAAAGCCTAGGGATGAATGATTCTGGCTATATCGTTTTTGAAAAAGAGAGTTCTGCCTGAACGATTGCTCAAACAAACTCAATTCAGCCGGTCGGAAGAAGGTTTGGAATTTTCCAGGGACAAAAAATTGCCATGGAGCGTAGAGTTTTGGGAAAAGGCTTCCTGAACAGGATCAGGAAACGCCTGGTCGCATTCGCTGAGATACTTCATCACCGCAATCATCCAGTCCGATTCATGCGGTGAATGAATGATTGCAATATTCTGGCCCTCATAGTCCTTACAAATTTGATCCTGTGCCCGACTGGTTCCAGGAACGGTTTCCCTTTTTTTAATAGCGAGCGGACGAAGGGGATCGACATGAATAATTTCCAGTCCCTTGTATTTTTCCGGAACATCTTCTTCGATAAACTCTTCGATGGGTATGCCATTGACATTGGTAAGACCCGGTTGTACCAAAGACGCAATATAAATAGGGACCCTTTTAATTACTGCCTGCTCAGCATAACCTTCGCGGAGTACCGTCTCATCATTGTCTGTCTGGCCAAAAACCACAAAGTCCCAATGTCCGTATGTCAACCGTCTCTGTCTTTGAAGAATGACGGTTTGTTCGTAGGCCTCAACGATCTTTTCATAAACTTTCTGATCTCTGGTTCTAACCTTAATTTTTGGCATTTAGCATCCTGATAAATAAGAAGTCCATCAATTAAAATTATAACACGCAATGCACAGGAACTCATTGAGCCGAGACAACTTTTTGCCTGCATCAACTCCAGTTTTGTTATACTGCGTAAAGGCAAGACCTCGTAAACAAGCGTTCACTAATTCCCACCTGAACCGAAACCCCGAATGGACAGCAATAAAAAAGTAAGTGAAGCGGCAGGAGCCGTAGGCGGGATGACCCTATTATCCCGACTTTTCGGGTTTCTGCGCGATGTGGTCATCGCTATGGCCTTTGGCTCTTCGGCCTCCGCCGATGCTTTTTTTGTCGCCTTCCGGATCCCTAATATGCAACGGCGAATTTTGGGCGAAGGCGCGGTGACAGCGGCTTTCATTCCTGTTTTCACCGAAACGCTGACACAAAAGGGGGACAAAAGGGGGAAGCCGCCGCATGGAGAATGACCGCCAACCTGTTCAATATTCTTTTTATTGCATTATCCCTGGCATCCCTGTTTATCCTGATATTTTCCCCTGCTGTAATAACGGTTTTTGCCCCTGGGTTTCTTGATGAACCCGGAAAATTTGAACTGACGGTGAAATTGACGCGCTGGATGGCTCCCTACCTTTTCTTTATCGGACTGGCCGCCTTTTGCATGGGGATTTTGAACTCCCTGAAAGTTTTTGCCCTTCCAGCCGCTACCCCTATTTTGCAAAATGTCATGATGATCCTGTCGGTTCTCATCATTGCTCCGCTAATGGATGAGCCGATTATGGGACTTGCCATCGGCGTCCTGGTAGGGGGAGCCCTGCAATTATTGGTTCAGCTTCCTGCTGTCATAAAAAAAGGATTCCGCTTTGAAAAAACACTTAACTTCAAACAGGAAGAGGTCATTAAAATCGCCAAACTGATGGGACCGGTTATATTGGGCCTTGCTGTTTATGAAATTAATATCATGGTTGATACCCTGCTCGCTTCCCTGCTTCCGGGCGGGTCTATCTCTTACCTTTATTATGGCAACCGGCTGGTGCAACTGCCTCTGGGCGTATTTGCGGTCGCATTAGGAGTAGCACTTCTTCCCACGCTATCCAGCCAGGCCGCAAAAGGCGACCTGAAAGAGTTGGTCCAGACAGTAGGTTTCAGTATTCGCCTCATTCTTTTTATCACCATACCAGCCACGGTAGGGTTGATTATCCTGCGCGAGCCCATCGTTAATACGTTATGGGAACGGGGAGAGTTCCTGGCTTCCACCACCGAGGGAACAGCCATTGCCCTGCTTTATTATTCCATAGGCCTCTGCGCCTATTCAGGGATTAAAATCATCGCTCCGGCATTTTATTCTTTGCAGGACACCAAAACCCCGGCAAAAATTGGTATTTATTCCATGGTTCTCAATATGGTTTTAAATCTTATTTTAATGGGCCCCTTGAAACACGCTGTTGATCTACCATTTAAGAAAACGCTTAGGGCTGATGGGCGGAAGAAAAATACTGCGTTCGACTGTTAAAATGGCGGCCGCAGCCATAGCCATGGGTGCCGTTACTTTTCTCACCAAGGAGAGCTTTTTCCATGTCAGCGACCCTCTTTCGATCCGGCTACTTACCTTGAGCGCTTGCATATCTGCGGGAATACTGGTATATGCCTTAATCTCTCATTTCACCCGAAACGAAGAATGGCGTTTTCTTTTGGATTTGAGAAAGAAAAAACAAATACGTGGCTAGAATCGTTTTCGCAAATATAAAATAAAGGATAACCCTCTTATGGTAGTCACCTGCCTGGATTTGGAAGGAGTTCTGGTTCCTGAAATCTGGATAGCCTTCGCTGAAAAAACTGGAATTGAGAAACTGCGACTTACCACGCGGGATATCCCCGATTATGATGAGCTGATGCGTGGACGGCTCAAAATTCTCGATGAAAATAATCTTAAACTCGCAGATATCCAGAAAGTCATCGGAGGCATTGCCCCACTTCCCGGCGCGAAGGAGTTCTTATCCTGGCTGGAAAGTGAATTCCAGGTCATCATTCTGTCTGATACCTTTAATCAGTTTGCCGGGCCTTTGATGGCGCAACTTGACTACCCTACCCTGTTTTGCCATGACCTGATTGTTGATGAGACCGGGAGAATCGCCGATTACCGGTTGCGAATTCCCGATGCAAAAACCAAGGCCGTGGCGGCCTTAAAATTGCTAAACCTGAAAGTGATCGCCGCCGGAGATTCCTATAACGATACAGGGATGCTTAAAGAAGCCGATGCTGGGATTTTATTTAGGGCTCCTGATAATGTCGTGGAAGAGTTTCCCCAATTTCCCGTAACACGGACCTACGATGAATTCAAAACAGCGATCATTGAAGTCAGCAAAAAACTGGAAGGCTTAAATGACATTATTTGATTTCAGAATCAATAAGCTTACTGGCCAGCCACCCGGTCCGGGCTGGTTCTTTCGGCCCCGGTTTTGAGCGGATTTTTGACCATTTCCCTTTTTTCTCCAGGATTTCAACCTGAGTGCCTTGGGTCAGCACAAATAAAATGGTGCTTGTTTTTGTATTGGGTTTATTACGCAAATTAGCAAAACTCACATTGACCTTGAAAAATATTTCATAATCTTCGTCTTCTGCAACTTGAAGAGAAACTTCATCGGTGCCCGAATCAAGAAACAGGTTCAGTGGATTGATTTCCAGCTTGACCACAGCTATGACTATGAAAACCAGTGTTAATAAGGCAATGCGTAGATAAGCCTGGGAAACATTCAGGCCCTTTTCCGGATCAGGTTCTGGGGGCTCGGGAGGATCACATCGGACGCAAAAAAAACCCGGGGCAGGTAGGAGGGTTCCACAGGAATCACAATATTGATAACTGCGTTTCGTATTGGGATAAGATGCCCTGCTTCCACTAGGATTCATCATTTATCTTCTAGTTAAGCCGGTAAATTTGCCGGTATTTATTTTTTAAATAATCCAGAAAGTTGTCCGGGTTCAAACTTTCCCCGGTCACCTGTTTGACCAGAGCAGGAACCGATAACAACCTGCCCTGTTGATGAATCTGGCTGCCCAGCCATTCACGGATAGGTGCCAGGTTTCCCATTTCGATCTGTTTTTCTAAATCAGGCTGGGCTCGGATTAATACCTGATAAAACTGGCTGGCATAAATCGCCCCCAATGTATAAGAAGGGAAATAGCCAAAGGCTCCTCCGCTCCAATGTGTATCCTGTAAAACGCCAAGCGTATCTGTTGGCGGCTCCACACCCAAATATTCTTTCATTTTAGCATTCCACATCTCAGGTAAATGCTCAACATGAATCGATCCATCAAACAGACCTTTTTCCAGTTCATAACGCAGGATGACATGCATGGGATAGGTTACCTCATCGGCTTCCACCCTGATCAATGAGGGTCCGCTGACATTGACCGCCTCATAAAACTGTTCAGAATTCACATCCCTGAAATTATGTGGAAATGTTTCAGCAACTAACGGCAGGTAGCGTGCACAAAATGGCTTTCCCTGTGCAATCATTCGTTCCCAGAACAGCGATTGCGATTCATGGATAGCCATGGTGAGGGCTTCAGATACCGGCAGGTCCCGCCCATTTTGCATGCGCCCCTGCTCATAAAGCCCATGGCCTGTCTCATGAATCACCGCGTATAACGATTCAACAAAATTATCCGTCCGGTAGCGAGTGGTGATGCGGACATCTGTCGGATGACTGCCGCCACAAAAAGGATGTACCGAAACATCCATGCGCCCCTGGTCAAACAAGAAACCCATTTCTTCACTGATTTTGCGTCCCAATGCTTCCTGTTTTTCAATGGAGAACTGGCCTGACAAAAAACTAGTGTCTGGCTGGTAATCCGACTCTTGAATAGCCTTTATCAATGGAATCAGTTCAGCTTTTAGCTTATCAAATACCGGAGTGATGTCCTTCTGGGTGGACCCTCTTTCATAAATATCAATATTAGCGTCATAGGCCTGCATATCAGGAAAAACATAACCGGCCCACTTTATTTTTAAATCCACCAATTGTTTTAGAACCGGGGCGAAATCGGAAAACTTGTTTTCAGAACGGGCTTTCACCCAGATTTGGTGTGCTCGAGAAGATAATTCCGCCAACTCAGTGACAAGCGTCTTGGGAACCCGTATAGCCATTTGGAATTCTCGGTGGGCTTCGCGGATATTGCACCATTCAAAAGCGGTGAATCCATTTTCATCAGCCTTGGAGAGTTCATCCAGCAACTTCCCCATTTCAGGATGCGTGGTTTTTTCATGCAGGACCCCGGCCAAGGCACCGATTTGTTGAGCACGAGATTCTGAGGCGCCCACAGGCATAATGACCTCCTGATCCCAATGCAGAATCCCCATGACCCCGCCCAACCGACTGCTCTCCTCCAACCGGTGAACCAGCGCATAATAATTTTCCTTCAAATCTTCGTGCATTCCGTTTTACCTATATAGAAAAAGTGAAAATTCAAATAAAACTGTTATTGTTGAATTTGGTCCCTGACAATTCGCACTTTACCTGAGTCCATGATCAGAACCCTTTCTCCGGCTTTAAGTTCCTGGTCATTAACTTGCACAACGGTATAGGGTTCTCCCTCGTCCGGTTGGATGATGAATTCCGATGCGGAGCCGCCGGTGATTATATTTTCGGTGGCATGGCCCACCAAGCCACCCACAACAGCACCGCCCAAAGCTCCCAGAGCCCGGGTCGCTGTGTCTCCACCCAATGTAGAACCGGCAAGCCCGCCCACTGCTGCCCCTGCCGCAGCCCCGGCACCAGATTCCGTTCCCTTTATTTCAACTTCTCTTACCGATAAAATGACACCCTTTTTAAAATATTCCGGTGAACCCATTTCACTTCGCTCATAAGTCGAACCGGAATGCAAAGAACAACCAGAAAAGACAAGGGCCAGCAATAAAAAACCTGTTAAATTTCTAACCATGACAAACTCCGTTTATTAACTCTGGTATAATTCAGACATTGGCTTGGATACTTCCTGCTTATTAATATTATCAAATCCTGAGGTATATATGGAATCCAATAAAGAAACCCTTGGAACGGTTGAAGGCCGACTGGATGTTTTACGCAAAGGTATTGTCAGCGAAGAAAATTCAGTCAATTATTACCAGACTCTTACTGACAAAACCCCTGAAGACACGGATGTCAACAAAGGGATGCGGCGTATGTATCATGATTTGATGCAGGAAGAAAAAAAGCATGTTACCCGTTTCCGCGAACTTATCTCACAATGGGAACAAAAACTCAAAGATCTTGAGAATAACTAATAGTATTTTACCAATTTAACGATGTTTCCTTTCTGTATTTCCCCTTATCAGTTTTTGTGATTCTGTCGAAATTTACCCCCCTTTCAGATTTGCAAATTTTAGCCATTTTTGATGGTTATTATATGAATTAAAAAGACCTGGATATTCTTGACATCCTTGACAATTTAAAGGCCTTCCCTTATTATTGATAACAATTCTCATTATTAATTTAAGGGAATTTGGGCAACCAAGTTCCAACTACAATATAAAGTCAACAATTTCAATAGATATCATGCTCTCCGCAAAACTAACAAGGCCCCAGAAATCTGATCTCCTAAAAATTGTTGTTATATCCCTTTTACTTTTAAGTCAGACCTTTTGGACCCCAAACCGAGCCGAAGCCCTAAACCAGGCATCCATAGACAGAGTCAAAAAAATAGTCATGATGCTAAATATCGCCGCCAAGGAATTTGAAGAAGGCGTGGTGGATGGCAAGATTGTCGTGCCCCCGGAATATGAAGAAAGCCAGGTATTTTTGCAACAGGCTATCGAAAGATTTGCCAAGTTGTCCGTAGAAATCACAGACCCACAAAAAGCTGAAAATCTTAAAAATCAACTCATCAACATGATGGGACTGGTTAAAGATAAAGTCGATTCACAAAAGATATGGGAAGAAGTTAATAGCATCAATTCTGAATTGCTGGCAACTTTTAATATCGAAATCAATAAAACACCGATCACACCGGTATCGCTGGTTAATGGGGAAAAAATATTTGAAAACAACTGCTCGATTTGTCATGGCCTGACAGGTAACGGTGATGGCCCCATGGCCAGTCAATTTGATCCCTCCCCTGCCGTGTTATCTAATGCAAAACTTACAGGTGATGCAAACACCACCGCTTATGACAATTTTGAGGTGATTAACGTTGGCATTGCCAACACAGCGATGATGGCCTGGGCTGGGGTGCTTTCGGAAACACAGATTTGGGATGTGACCTACTATCTCCGGACTTTTTCCAACGTAAATGTTCAACTTCCCCCTGTCAATCTGGAGCTGGCCACTATCGAATCATCAGCGGATAGCAATCTTGCCACCCTGGTCGTGGAGGAGGTTCGAGGACTTCTTGATAAAAGTCTGGAGATTTATAAATCCGGTCAGGGTGACGATGCGGCGGAAGTGGCTTTTGACGCTTATCTGGCGTATGAAAAAATCGAGTCCAACCTCATCACAAAGGATAAAAGTCTGGGTGTAAACCTGGAGTTAGCGTTCAGTCGTTATCGGGGAGAAATTAAGCGTAACGCGCCTTTTGAGCATGTACAGTCGCTCAATAATGAAATCAACCTGAAACTTTCAAAAGGTTTGGAATTGCTCAAGAGCGAGGTTGGTTTTACCGGGATGTTCTTCCAGTCATTCTCCATCATCGTTCGGGAAGGATTTGAAGCCATTCTGATTATCGCCGCATTGATAGCATTTTTAATTAAATCCCGCAATCAGGCTAGGGTGAAATCCATCCACATCGGCGTGGTGGTCGGCATTCTTGCCAGTTTTGCGACAGCCTATATTATCCAGGAAATCCTTCACCTGAGTATGGCCAGTCAAGAACTTCTTGAAGGCTGGATCATGTTGACGGCTGTTGTAGTTTTATTCTGGGTCAGCTATTGGCTGGTTTCTAAAATAGAAACCAGGAAATGGCAGGACTACATCAACAAAAAAATGCGTGGCGCCCTGTCCAAGGGAAACACATTCACTCTGGGTGCGGTGGCCTTCATATCTGTTTACCGTGAAGGATTCGAAACCGTTCTTTTTTATAAAGCCCTCTATTTATATGCAGATAATGCTACCGGAGGAATCATACCCGGGTTTCTGGCGGGTTGCGTGGTTTTGGCAGGAGTATTTTACTTAATCAACACTTTGGGAATGAGAATTCCCATTAAATGGTTTTTTGGTTTCACCAGTGTGCTTTTGTATTACATGGCATTCACCTTCATGGGAAAGGGAATTCATGAATTGCAAATGGGCGAACAAGTTTCTATGAATGCGGCGGATTTTTTGCCCAGTGTTCATTGGCTGGGGATGTACCCCACCTGGGAAACATTTATCGGCCAGGCGGTGTTGTTTGCAGCGTTTGTTTTCGCGCTGGTTTACACATTTATCATTAAGGCAGAGTTAGGGACCACCCAATTGCAGGTGGAAACCCACCAACTGCAAAACAGTATCACCCAGGTACACGATCTGGTGGAACATATTTCCCATCATGCCAAACGTTGCGAAGTATTTCTAAAGGACACTCCAGACGAGGATTTGAAAGAGCTATCGGAGCATTTGAAAGAGATAGACGTCAGAATCCACGAACTGTTCGGGCATGTAAAACACGTAGAAAACCAGCTTCAGGATGAATATGAGAAGCTGGCCAAGAAGGCCTTTGAGGACAAATAGAATCAGGCATTCCCTTGAATATTCGCTTTTTTAAAAATACGCGCATCATCCACAAATGGATTGGAATCCTGTCTGCGGTATTCGTTCTTATTCTTTCTGTTTCGGGTTTTCTGTTAATGCATCCGGAAGAATTTGGTATCGAGCAAGCTCAGATCAGCGGAAAATATCTGCCTGCAAAATATTTTCAAGTGCAACAAGCCCGGCGCGGCATCCAGTCCTTAGTAACGGTCTTGGGTTCAGGGAAAATTCTTTATGCAGGAACGGATATCGGTGTTTACCGGTCCCGGGATGGCGGGAAAACATGGCTCCAAATCAACCAGGGATTGTTTGATCAGGATATCCGTGCTCTAGCAATTGATCCTAAAGAACCCAATACAGTTTATGCCGGAACGAGTCGAGGCGTGTTCAAGTCTGAAGATGCCGGGGATACCTGGAGCGACTGGTTCGATGAGACTTCGGGTTTGACCCATACTAAAATCTATGATATCGCACTGCATCCTGGTAATCCGCAAATCCTGTTTGCCGCAACGGATGGAGGCATTTTCCAATCCGTAGATGCAGGAGAGAGCTGGGAGCCGGTATTCACTGAGCAGGCCATCCAGATCATTAAGTTTTCCGCATCCAATTCTGACATCCTTTACGCATCAGGTGAAACTGGAACCATCCGCAGTAAGAACAGCGGACGTGATTGGAGTCCCGTTTGGGGGAATGCTCTCCCTGCTATAACCACGCTGGTATCCTTAAATACCGATCCGGAGTTTCTCTATTCAGGCACTCAGACAGGTCTCTACAAATCTTTTAATGGCGGCAGAAATTGGGTTCTCGATCCTGCCTTTAAAAAGACCTCCATCAACGCCATTTTTGTAAACTCCAAAATATACATAGGAAGCGGGGCAAATTTTTATTCCAGCGATGATGGCGGAGATTCATGGAAACACCTTACCTCCTTCACTCAAAAAATAAATGCGGGTTCCGGGACTTCGATTGATATTACAATTACCGGAATCGCTGGCCTGGCTGGAAAATCCTTATATGTTGGCACCACATCAGGACTGTACTTTTCTGAAGATGGGGGTAACAGTTGGGAAACTATAGATTTGAGCGGGGCAGTCAATCAGCTATCACCCGATGAAATGAAAATGGATGTTGTCAAACTGGTAACCGAAATTCATACCGGTCGCTTTTTCGGTTCCTATTTTTATATGCTTGTTGATTTGGCGACTCTTGGGCTCATCTTCCTGACGATATCCGGCATCCTGATAGCCTATTACCGGGCCAAAATTAAGAACCGAAAAGCAATAATGGGGGATTTGGCGACTGATCGCGCGATTGAACTGACTGAAGCTACCGATGAGCTTTCAACAGAGAGTCAGGAAATCCATGACATGATAGAGCACATCACGGAACACATTGAAAAATGCCAACTGGTTTATATGGATCTCAGCCGGCACCTCAATACGCTCGATAAAAAAATGCACCGATTGATGGAAAACCTGGGGGAATTGGAAAAGACCGATTAATGAATATACCGCTTTTCCTTGCCCTTGGAGTTTGGAGAAAGGGCCTGGTCGCGGTTGAGCATATCCATCTTTTTATATTCTTCCCAGTTATCTCGAAACAGGTTGAAACCGACATAATCCAGCGCCTGCATGATTTCGAGTTCAGAAACCTTGCCTTCGCCACCATCTGCTTCACGAATCACCTCTTCCAACTGTTCACAAAGACCGGCAAACCGTTCTTCATCCTCAAACATCATAAAGTCTTTCATAAAATCAAAGGTCATACCTATCGTCTCCCCTTAACTTGAGTGATTCGCAAGATCTCTTTCCCCTATATTAGAATAAATTTTATTTACTGCAAACATAAATTCTTCGATTTCTTTTTGTATGGCGAGATATTCCCTATCTGCCATGCGGCTTGGGGAAAATATCGAACCTCCTAATGCCACGGCTGAGGCTCCCGAGGAAAAATAATCGGGGATATTTTGAGGCCCCACACCGCCCACCGCCATCAGCTTGATGTGGTCAAAGGGACCTTTTAAAATTTTAAAATAATTCGGTCCCATCTGTGAGGCAGGAAAAACTTTCACCATTGTCGCACCGGAACCCCATGCTTTTTCAATTTCTGTGGGAGTTAAAGCGCCGGGGAAATAGGCAAGATTGTTCTTACAGCAAAATTCGGCCACCTTTTCATTCAAGTTTGGGGCCACAAGAAATTTTGCCCCGGAATCGACAGCCCTTTGCGCTGTTTCAGCGGATAAAACCGTTCCTGCCCCTATGCAAAAATCGGGAAACTGTTCGATGGCCTTTTTGATGAGAAGAAACACATCGGGAGTATTGAGTGTGATTTCCAGAAAACGGAGTCCCCCGGAAAATGCCGCTCCCAGCACACCAAGAAGGGAGTCTTCGTCAATACCACGGATGATGCCCATTACGGGCTTTTTCTCAAAGAGAGTTAAATCGAAACCTGCCATAGGAGATTTAGACGTTGGCTTCTGAAGTTAGCTTTTCGTAGAAATCCAGGTATTCATCCTTCTTCTCCGAATTTCTAAGCTTCATTCCCGCACGGGGGTGTAAATCCAGAATGCCGGTAATCATATAGGGAATCGTGTATCCCCATTCAATATTCTCACGCAGTTCCACAAAGTCACTTTCCAATACTTTCAGAATGGGCCGGATGTCAAATTTCGGATTTTTTAAAAATCCCAAAAGTAACTCCAGAGGACAGTTCCCGGCGGCTCTCCCGATTCCCCAAATAGTTCCATCCAGGTAATTAATATTTTGGATGATTGATTCAATGGTATTGGCAAAGGCCAATTGCTGGTTGTTATGCGCGTGAATGCCAATTTCCCGGCTCGGAAGCGCGGCTTTATATTTTTTGGCGAGATGAGCAATCTGCTCTGAATATAAAGCTCCGAAGCTATCGACCAGATAAACGACATCAACTGCGCTTTCCTTTTCTATCTGCTCCAGCGCTTCATCCAACTCCCGCTCCCTGGAATGCGATACCGCCATAATATTGATGGTAGTTTCATAGCCCTTTGCGTTAAGCGTATTGACAAGATCAATAGCCTTGTCAATATCCTTAACATACGAAGCGACCCGTATCATATCCACATAACTTTCAGATTTCGGGATCATTGTCTTCGGATCAAAACGTCCGATATCAGCCATAACAGATAATTTGCAATTTAGCTCCGTATCCCCGACAATATTCTCCAGATCTTGTTCGGAACAGAATTTCATAGGGCCAAATTCGCCACGTTTAAACTGATTTTCATCTGCTTTATAACCCAGTTCGATATAATCGACCCCGGATTTGTTAACCGCTTGAAAAACCTTGCGAACTAAGTCATCGCTGAACAGGTGGTTATTCATCAGACCACCATCACGAATGGTGCAATCCAATACTTTTATTTCTTTTCGATACATGCTGTTAAAACTCCCAACCGGGGCCAATACATCCCGCGGAAAAAATGAATTTCGGCAAACTTTTCAATAAATTGGAGAAAATTATTATATTTCTAATACCGGTCAGGGTCAATCAGATAATTCCTGTTTGATTCTTTAACCTCTGAAACATCACTAAATGGGTGATTTCTGGAAGTTGTT
>JYMV01035502.1_pt1 | contig 18506 bp, 11 predicted proteins | sample 338911 | NCBI WGS metagenome assembly JYMV01 (sample SAMN03354496, study PRJNA234377) | hydrothermal vent metagenome | biome: Deep sea; feature: Hydrothermal plumes at the Eastern Lau Spreading Center, Western Pacific Ocean; material: Seawater | place: Tonga | collected 2009 | depth 2000 m m
GTACCCGTTCATCCTGAATGTGATTAGCCGCAAAAAATAAACGGCTGTAAGCCGGATGCATACTGGCATTTGCTAACATCATGTGCTCAATTGCCGTCTGTCTCGCCTCACCACTGAGCGGCATCAATGGGTTTGGATGATTATCCAGTAAATGCAAGATAATGGCCGCTCCCTCGGTGTAAAGTCGCTCGCCTGATGCCAAAGCTGGCACCATTTTAGTGGGATTAACGGTTTCATAATCTGATAGTGATTTTGCAGACTTGAGTCTGGGTGTTTGTCCCAGTAATTTCAGAATGGTATGAGTTGCCAATGAACAGGAATCAGGCACATAGTAAAGGGTATACATTGCATTACTCTCCAGGTTAATCAGCTTAATTGCTGTGGGAACAGTTTGCGCTGTAAACCCAACAACAAAAACACTACAAATGGAATTGCATTAGTGCCAAAATGGAATCAATTAAATTTATCGCACAAGGCTAATGAATAAATTACGGGGCATGTTTCTGTTTAGTCGTCTGGCCGAACTGGGCAGCTTTGTTGCAGTGGCAGAAGAAATTGATTCCACAGCTTCAATGGTGAGCAAAGAAATTCAGAAACTGGAGCAGGACATTGGTGCCCGCCTGCTGCACCGCTCTACCCGAAAGATTCAGTTAACGCCTGTGGGAGAAGGCTATCTGGAGCGTTGCCGACAGATTTTAGCTCAGGTTAATGAAGCTGATGCCTATGTGCAGCAAAGTCAAAATAGTATGCGCGGAAAATTGCGCATTAATATGCCCATGGTATTGGGGCTTACGGACCTGAGCCTGGTCATCGCCGACTATATGCGCACTTATCCCGATGTTGAGCTGGACATTCATTTGGGAGACGAAAGTGTGGACCTGTTGGAGGGCGGTTTTGATCTTGGCTTTCGCGCCAGCAGTCAGTTGCTGGATTCGGGATATGTTGGCAAACCTTTAAAGGCGTTTGATTATCATGTTTGTGCTGCACCGCAATATTTAAAAACCCATGCCCCGATTAAAACAGTCCAGGATCTCACCCAGCACAACTGCTTTGAATACAGTTATTTCAAAAGTGGTAAGGTATGGCCGGTGGCACAGGGCATCAAAATTAAGGGCAACCTAAAAGCCAATAACACGCTAATGATTCGTGACGCCGTGGAAGCCGGGTTAGGTCTGGCCTTTTTGCCCGGCTTTGTGGCCAAACCTGGATTAGACAGTGGTCGCTTACAGGAAGTGTTAAAAGAACAATCTAAACCTAAGCTCACCCTTTACGCCCTCTACCCCAACCGAAAGCATTTGCCGCCAGCACTGTCTAAATTTATTGAATTTATTCAAAACTGGTTCGCCAAATCGGGTAAATAAGACTTACTTAAAACTCAGCTGAGAAACTCTCTTTAGCAAACTGGACTTTTTTCTTTTCCCTGGCAGATTTTTTCGTTACCAGTGACAGGTTAAAATCATAGTTCAGCTTATCTGGTTTTATCAGTCGAATTTCACCGCGGTTTAACTCCTGTTGAATCTGGCTTTGTGGCAAATAACCAAGATAACAACCCGACATCACCATCACCTTACGGGTCTCAAACTGATAAGCCCTGGCTGACAAATTGAGATGTCGCAACTGCTCTTGCCCCATGTGATCAATTTCAATCCCAGGATGAATAGCCTGTTGTTGCTCCAATGTTGCTTCAGTAATATCCGAATCCAACACTGAAAACAGTGGATGATCTTTGCCGCAACACAGGAAAATGGGCTCAGATACCAGCGGCGCATACTCCAGTCCATCGATATTGTGATACGGCGGGATCAGGCCAACATGGGCTTTATCTGCCAACAACGCTTGCTCAATGTTAGCCAATGATTCAATGTCCAGCACCAGATGCAAATTACCAGCTTGTTGATTAATTTTAGCGATCACTTTAGCAAGCTTTTTCTGGTATTCACCGGACAGCTGATCCGAACAGAGTATCACCAGCTCGCCGCTCATGGCTTTGCCCAGATTACTCACGAGAAACGAAAAATCCGTCATGGAGTCAAATAGCGTCAATGCCGCGTGATACACCTGCTGTCCTTCTTCAGTCAGCGCAAATCCCCCTCGCCCACGACGACACAAGGTCAGCCCCATTCGGGTTTCCAGATTCGACATATGAACACTGATGGTGGAACGAGTGACATTCAGACTGGACTCTGCCGCCGCAAAACCACCGCTTTCAACCACGGTTTTAAAGATACGCAGCAGCCGTAAATCGTACTCTGTGATGGGTTTAGGAATAACCGAAGAACGTTTCAATGTTTGAAATTCTTAAAACTGAATTGACTTAGTTTGATTTTGAAGTCCATCGCTCTATAAATCAAGGAGGTAAGAGGTTTTCCTTGAATCAAGTTGAAATTAAATCAACTTACAATTAGTTCGTTCTAAAAATCACTACAATTCTATGTTCGAAGTGCCTTTCCGAGGTTCCCTTTTACGCGCTATAACTTCCGCTTTCATATCAGATGCCATCAACCAAAATTGGTTATGTGAAACCACAAACAAAAGGCGACCCGCAGGCCGCCTTACCTTACAACATGAAGCTGATGTTTATTAACTACAGAAGTTATAAATCTTATTTAATTCAATCACTGTGTTCACAAAAGTATGCTCGTGATTATCACTGAAGAAATAATAGTTGATATCACCGGGTAACATCACAATACCGATACCACCGTATCCTGACATATATGGAATCCAGGTATCATTGCTGCAACTCAGAGCCTGCTTCGCATTCCAGCCCCAAAATCCATTCTGATACTTATCGATACTGCTGCCCGCATCCAGTCCACGGTTACTTGTTTGCTGCATCGCATCAGCTAGCAATGTGGGATCCAACATAGTGACGCTGTTAATTTTGCCATCATCCTTGTTCAGGAACTCAGCCAGTTTTACTACATCATCGCGGTGATAGGTTAAGCCATAGCCGGTATAGGCCTGTGCCTCAGTATCAAAAGTGCGTAACGTGGTATAGGTAACCGGACTCAAATCCAATGGTTTCCACAATTCTTCAACCAGCATGTCCGCATAAAATTCCGCACCACTGCCCTCCCAGGCCTGATAAAGCGCATTGATCCCCTTGCCCAATATGTAGGTGTCTGTAGTGTGATACACCCATTTAGTACCGGGCGTGGCTTTGCGGCTGTAACTGCAGGAGAAACTGGATTTCTGACTGTCGGTATAGGTTAAAAAGAATCCATTTAACATAGCGGTAGAGGCTTCATCTGCCTGAAATGCATCTGAATCGTAATTACCAGTAGCCATATCCAGTGCATCCTCCAGGGTAACATCACTCCACTGAGAGCCGCCACAGGAAGACACCCAGTTAGCCACCGAGACATCTTTCTGACTTCCTGCGTATTTGTGTTCCAGGCGCATAAGCCCAATACCGCCCACTACCGATTTCGCTGTGGAATAAGACGGCAGCGCCATGACATCGCAATAAGGGTAACTGCCATATCGGGTTTCGCAACCGCCTGTGTAATGCGTACCATCCACCACAACACCAAAGGCACTGCTATGGGCGGCTGATTGTTCACTTCCAATCACAGATACCTGCAGGTTTGCAGCCGGATAATCGTTGTCCAGCTCGGATACAGGCTTAACCGGCATACGACTGGCGACTTCAGCTTCGTAATCCACCTGCAGTTGTTGAGCACCAGTAACGGCGTATGGCGAATACTGCGCACCTAAAATCCCCCAACTATTAAATTTAAAATAAGCACAGGTTTCTGAAGCAATTTGATAGGCAACATTGGATACCGAGCCATCGTCTTTAAACAGAAAGGTCATGACCCCGTTGTGGGTACAGTTTGCGCCGTTTTCCTGTAATGCAAATGGCAAGGCGACCCGTGAATAATTATTGTCGCTGTTTTCCTGCCAGACGCGACCTGGCTCGATAATATAAGACCAGGCCGGATGACTGGTGGCAATCAAACCTCGCTCTACCGGAATTATGTGCGTTCCGTGCTGAACAAACTCAAAACTGAATTCAGGTAAATGCTCCGGATCTGTGTAGGAACCCGCCAGACTTGTTCCCTGCTCTACCAAATTGCCAGTGGTACTTTCGTTCAACAATTCCAGCTCACCGGAAAACTGATGAGTTGGATTTTTAGCTTGCGCCGGAACAGCAAAGGCAGAGAAATCAGTTAAGCTGGTGTAACCAGAAAATAAAGTACTATAGGTCATGGCGCTGCGACTGACATTGCCAGTACCATTCAGGCTATCGTAGAGGCTGGTTTGCTGCTCACCGGTAATACTGATGTTGTCAGCCCAGCAATAATCGTTGGTCCAGTTACCGGCGGCCCGCACTCTCACCTGTAACGCACTATTATCATCCAGTGCCACATTGCTGTAACTGCCGGAGTATAAGGTCACACCATTATCCTGACCGTCCACCACCTGTACTACTGTTTGCCAACTAGTGCCGCCATTACTGCTGACTTCACCAATGCATTTGTCGCTGCCTTCCAACGAACTGGCAGCCATTTCGATACTCACATTGACGTTGCTGTACCCTGCTGTGGAAACACTTTGAGTGGCGGTACGGGCTCGGGTTAGGCGTAAGGAATAGTTGCCTGCATAGACTGTCACCAGATTGCCGCCATTGCCAGACATTGTCCAGCCGTTGGCATTGGCATCCTGAAAGTCTTCCAGAAACACTTGTTCAGCGGTCGCTGACAGTGACACGAATGCCGAAGCCAGCACAAGGTATTTTATCGTTGCTTTCATTTTCTTACCTTTGTTCATTTTATGCCTGAACAAATATTAATCACAAAGACGAAATCAAATAGAGCCAGATTAAGCGTTTCGATTGGACCAGAAAGGTGCCCTGGTTTTCACAGGGCGGAATGATCGAAGTTGGTAGATTACTTCCTATCCAATGAAATAGCGGGTCTAAAGGCAAACACCAGGCAAAGCAGCAGTCCTACTGTAGCGGCATTGATGAGCGGGCCATAGACTTCATTGTGTAACAATATAGCCCCCACCAAAGGTCCGGAGGCAAGGCCCATTTTGGAAGCAAAACCGCCCATCGCCGCATATTGTCCGGCCTTGTCCAGTTCCGAGCAAATGCCAAACAAGTAAGGCAAGACAAACGCCCAGCCCACCCCGATGATGATGTTGCCATACAAATACACCGAAGCGATCTCGCTAAAATGCAATGCCCAGGTACAAGCGGCCGTCACCAGAATACCAGCAGTAAGGGGCAGCATTCGCCCGTATCGGGAGCCTAAAATCATAACCAGAAACGCGCCCACCAGTGCCACCCAACTGGCAGCACCTAAAGAAGGGCTCATGAACTCAATAGCCAAGCCTTCTTCTCTGCCTATGGCGATCATATAGGCAAATAAGCCCATATTGGCGGCCTGAAATAAAAAGATTGCGGTCAATACCAATACTAACAAAGACAAGTTAGGCAGCTTCATCAGGGCTAATTTAGGTCCCTTATGTTCGGATTTAATTTGGCTGTTAACCGGATAATCCGGCAGGAATATCAACATCACCAGACTGACTGCGGTAAACAACATAAGCGCGTAAAACAACACGCTGGTGCCGTATTCAGGCACCAGGCCGGGCAGATACATCAGCCCCAGGCCGCCCAACCCCCATTGAATAAACAGCAGATATCCAAAGGTTTTATCCGGATCAGCTGTGCGGGAAATAATGCCAAACCCGATCCCGACTAACAGACCACCTAACAAGCCATGCAGACCACGCAGAGCAATCATGGCCAGCGATTGAGCAATAAAGGTGGAGCTAAAATCAATCAACAAAATCGCCAACATCAGTCCGAATGACCACAACCGCCAACGGATGTGCTTGATGGCAAACACCGCCGCCAATGCGCCCACAGAAGCACCATAGAGATTCGCCGAACTGACATACCCCGCTTGCTGACTAGTGAAACCTAATCCATCCACCAGGCCACTCACAACGGCAGGCATGATATTGATGTAAAAAATACCGGCAGTGGTGAGAAAGGCCAAAAATACACTGGCAGCAATACCATTAGCCGCCACATACCAGCTTTTGTCAGGGGTCTGATTTTCTGTCAATGTCTGCTCCACCCTAGTCTCTCCTGTTATTGTTATATGTTAATACGGCAAATATCCGCTAACTTGTTGAGTTCGATGGCGGCGTCACGCCAATTGTATTGATGCCCATCACTGACATAATAAAACTGCAAATCCGGGCGCAGAAACACCAGCGCCAATCCACCATAGCCCATCATGTAAGGTACATAATTATCTTGCTCACAGCCCAAAACGGGTTTCAGGTTGTAAGCCCAAAAACTGTTGTTGTAACGGATATTGGCAAACTCAGTGGCCAGGGTGTTGTGAACGTGGGGCTGCAAGGTGTCGGACAGCATGTCTGAATGCAGCAGCGCTGCAGTAGCAGCAGGGTTTTGCCACTGTTGCTGTATAAAACCCGCCAGTTTGTGAAAATCGCTGGGCAGCAAGAATAAGCCATATCCCGCAAAAGGTTGCTCAACACTTCCCTGAGTGCGTCGGCTTTTTTGGGCTAACTCACTCAGCTGCGCCGCAGTAAAAATACGCTTTACCAACACATCGCGAAACACATCTGCGTCTGCATCACCGCTTTTATCCTGCCACCATGCCTGTAGTACAGCGCCTAACAAATAGGTATCGCTGGTGTGGTAGACAAACTCAGTGCCAGGCGTGGATTGGCGAGGAAATTGATTGCAGGCATATTGTAATTTCTGCTCATGGCTGGCAACGCTAAAAAAACCAGAGCTATCACTGCCACCTTCATCAACACCGTGTTGGCGTGACTGATAATTCCCGGTACTCATATCCAGCAAATGGCCAACGGTAACTCCCTGCCATTTGTGCATATTGTCTGCCGTGCGGCACTGTGCAATCCACTGAGTCACCGGAATAGACAAAATATCACCGTAGCTCTGTTCTAAACTCATCACTAATAAACCGGCAAATATGGATTTAGCCAGAGAATAGGAAGGCAACACCAATTGCTCACAAAACGGATACGCACCGGCCCGTGTCATACAATGTGCGGCATAATGACGCCCCTGATAAATCACACCCAGCGCAGATAACGCCTGCTCTGGAATAAGATGCTGTAGCTGCAATCGAGCAAAATCAATTTCCTGGACCTGGTTTGCCAAAAACGCTAACGGTAATGGGGTTTGACTCTCCGAGACTAACTCAGGGCTGGCCGTCTCAACAGATATTTCTGAGTTTGACTCGCTATGCTGCAAAGTTACCTGACCCTTGCCCCATAAATCAGCCTGAAAATAACTGCAGGTTTCTGAACTTATCTGATAATAAAAGGAACTTAATTTTTTGCCGGGTGTGATATCCAATAACAATGCCCCGTTGTGCACACAGTTTTGATTCTTTTCCACCAACGCAAAAGGCAATGCTACCTGCAACTGCTGACTTTGCGCTGACAAACTAACCACCTTGCCAACACCCAAAATATAATCCCACGTAGGGTGCTGAGTTTCCTGAAGTTGGCGGTTAAGGGGTACAAAACGATAACTCAATGGCGCTTTGTCTGATGGTTGTTCAGTCCTGGGCTTTTCTGTAATCACCCGGAAATCCAATTGCATTTCAGGTAGCAGATGGCGGCTATCACCAAAGGTTACCGGAAGCGTGTTTTGAGAGTATTGATAATCCTCAAGCGGCGAAAAAATGTGGATCCTGGATTTGTCGGGATCCGGTTGCAATCTGATGCGGCCAGAACTCAGGGTTACCGGAGCGTGACTTTGCTCTGACAAGTTAAACATGGCCATGGTCTTGGGTGCGCTTTCAGATATATCAGGCAACATCAAATTTGCTGCTGAAAGCCTGCCAGACTTGTTAGCTGCCAGTGGATTTTGAGCAGCCAATACCGAAGTCAAATTGCCCCACAATAACAGCAGCATCACGGCTAACGGGCTAACTAAACGCCAGTATTCAAGCACTCCTTTACGCGACCTGCACATCAGCAAGGCACTCCAAGCGCCTGTAGTTGCTGTCGAAGAGGTCTCAGGTGGGCTTCGTAACAGCGCCATTTTTCCACTGAGCCTTGATAAATTGGTTGTCGAACCTGGGCGGCGCTGGCAGTGTTGGAAGGGGCCTGATTACGCTGAGTCTGGGTATACTCGTCCCGCCACAGCAAATTACAAAATGCAAAGAGCTTACGCCCTTCCTGTTCAGGCTCTGCCACTAACTTCTCATAGTGAATGACATGGACGGCCTCTCCCAGAGAGTTCAACCATTGCTGCATTAACCGATAGTGAGCGGCGTAATAGCGCGCCAGTTCATCCAGTTGATAAGAAAACGGATATCCGTGGGTAAACAGATTCTTATAGATGGCATAGCAGGTATCCATCGGAGAGCGTTGCACATAGATAATTTTCGCGGCAGGTAACGCTCTGCTGATCAATGGCATATTCAGCGAATTTAAAGGCAACTTATCTATGAAGTGCTGAGTATGTCCGGTTTCAGGTCGGGTACTATTGATGTAAGAGGCGCCAAGTTCTGTAAAATCCAGTTTTCCTGAATAGCGGATCAGTTCCTGTGGCGTTCTGACATTTTGCCCCTGTGCTCTAATCTGTTGCATCATTTGCAACGAAAACTGGTTTAACTCGCCTGCTACATGTACCTGTGGATCCTGACTGAGCAGGCGCTCCACCAGTGTCGAGCCGGTTCTTGGTAATCCCAAAATAAAGAGTGCTTCGTCATTCTCATAACCGGCAACGGTATCTGCAGTGTAATCGAACCAGTCAGCATCAAACTGAGTGGCTAATTGCGTTAAAATCGCTTCGTCTCTGGCCACATCATATTGCATGATACTGCGTCTGGCATTAGCCCCTTGTTGCAAGGCGGTGAAACTATCGTCAAACTCACCTATATCCTCCAGCTCTTTGGCCAATGCATAGCACACCTGAGCGGTTTGCAAAAAGTGCCCAGAAGTTTTAGCCAGCAACAACTCTAACTCAGCAATATGATTATTCTCGTGAGTTTGCTTGCGCAACCCCGAACGCAATAACTGCGCTTCCGTATCCAGTGGGTTCAGTTGCAAAGCTTCGTCCAGCGAAGCTTCAGCAGCATCAATATCCCCCAAATAACGCTGCACCGACGCCAGATTAAACAATAATTGAGCACGTAATCCGGAATGTTTTGGGGACTCAGCATTAAGTGAGTTCAGTGCTTTTTGATACTGTGATTGCGCCTCGTCATAACGCTGTAAGGCATTTAACACCAGAGCTAATTCACTGTAAAAATCCAGCGACTCGCCATTGATATCTAGCAACTTCGTCACTAATGCGTCAGCTTCTTTGCGACGCTGCATACGCAACAAAGTATGAGCTTTGTGCAATTGCCAGCGTTCATTTTCCGGTTCAATTTCAATGGCGGGTTCAATGTGCTGTAGGGCCAGTTCAAACTGTTGCATCTGAAAGGCTAAAAAGCTGCTGGCAAACCAAACATCTGCCGAACCAGAACAACGTGCAATAAGCTGATCACAGGCCTGACGCGCGGGTTTCGCTTGCTGTCGATTTATGATTTCCCAGACATCATCCAGCGCCGCTTCAAGCGCTGGCGTCTTTGGTAGAAGAGATTCTGAAGATGATGAAAACTGCAATATAAACCGCCTGCTTTGAGTATTCACATTATTCGCGATAAAAAACAGGAAAGCCAGTGTTGCCACTGACCTCCTGCTCCCACGCACGACACATGAGGAAACTGCCTATATTAAAAACGATAGTTGGCACTTAAACCGATAGTTCGCGGCAAACTAATATAGTCTTTGGAGGAATTTGCCAGGAAATTCTCGGAAGGCTCAGTCCCCATATGAGACTCCGTTATCAAACCGGTAACGCCTTCTTCATTGGTGATATTTTTCACGTACAAAGACACGCTCCAATCATCTGCCATCAAGCTCATACTGGCGTTAAACAGCGCAAAGCCATCAATGTCCGCCTGATGTTTCTCACTGTCTCCCAACCAGTTAACAGAGTCTGACTGATAATACATATTGGCCCGAGACACTAAATACATGCCGTTGTCTAAGGTGTAAGTGTGATCAATAGCAAAACTTAAAGTGTGTTCCGGCGTCAACGGCAACTCAGCGCCATCTGCTGCCACCAGATAAGTGGGCGACGCACTAGCAATACCTGAAGGCGCATAAAAATCGTCGGTTAACTCACCTTTTACATAGGCATAACCCAGCACATAATGCCACTCTGGGCTCAGATAGCCTTGTAATTCTAATTCCAGCCCCCGGGTTTCCGCTGATTCACCATTAGCCACCGTAAAGAAGCCCCAGTAAGAAGCGGTGTTTAATTGCGGATCCTGCCAGTCCATTAAAAACGCTGACAAGGTATAACTGTGTTGGTTATCCAGTAAAGTACCCTTCAGACCGATTTCATAGTTGGTAGTACTGTCAGAATCGTAGCTTTGCCATTCGGGACGCTCTTCCAGGCTACCAGATAAAGGCACTGCATTGGCACCACCGCGTCTGAAGCCTTCTGAAATGGTGGCATACAACATGGTGTCCTGACTCAAATCATAGGATGCGTTGACCTTGAACAGGGTGCCATTCTCATCATCAGAAAAGCTGGGTTCGCCGCCAAGAAACGGCCAGATAGGTAAGGAAAGTTCTGTGTCATTTTGGGTTTCAGTCTTAAAGTAGCGCAAGCCACCCACCATGCGAAACTCTTCAGAGAAGTGATAAGTCAACTCACCAAATAAGGCACTGTCTTTGAATTCGACATTGCGCACATAATGAAAATCATTGTCAGTGTAAACCATGCCAAAATCGCCCATGGTGTCCCACCAGCTAAATGCTGCCCCAGCCCACTCCTGATAGCCAGGCATATAACTGTCCTGATATGCCACGGCATCCTGGTCCATGCGATAAACGCCAGCCACCCAATCAATATTGTTGACGCGCTCGTTTGACACCAGACGCACTTCCATCACTGTCGCCTCTTCATCGTAACCACGTACAGCCTGGGCCATAGGTCTGGGTGAGCCGTAGTACAAGCCAGTAAACCAGGCATTTTTCGCGTAGAAACCGGTGTTATCACTGACAGCTTCTCCGGTGTGATCATAACGCGAAACACTAGAGGTCAGGGTTGCGAAACCCAGATTCCATTCCAGCTCCAATGCTGATAAAGATACATCTCGCTCTGAGGGTTCTAATTGCACCGCGCCATTTTCGTATTCACCATAGGCCTGTTCAGTGCCCGTGGTCCAGTGGGTACCGCGTGTTACCTGTCGACGCCCGCCGATTTTATCTTCCTGGAACTGATGCGATGCTAACAAAGTGGCATTGTCGCTTAACTCTAGTAACGCAGAGATTCGACCGTAGTCGATATCTACGGTATCAGCATCTTTCTTGCTGGTGAAAATTGGACCACCCGCGGCAATATCGCCATTTTGCGCTGCTGGTGCAAAATTGTTTTGGTCCAGTTGATACAATGTGGTGTAGTCCACGATGCCGTCATTATCTATTTTTCCGATGTTGGCTCTGATGGCAAATTTGTCATTAACCGGAATGTTTACTAACACGTCAGCACCGAAATTATGGCCATCGGAACCGTCAGTCTGACCGTAATTTAAGCCAACCGAACCAGAAAACTCGGAAGTATCCGGTTTATTCATTCGGTATTTCACCGTGCCGGCCAAAGCTCCTGAACCATACAGAGTGCCTTGCGGACCACGCAACACTTCCACCTGCTCCACATCTTTGAGAATAAAGTTGGCGTATAAGGGAGTTTCATTTACGTAGGTAGCCACGGTTGGTACTGCGGATAATGGCACATCACCGTTTGCGCCATTGTCCACGTTTACACCGCGGATAATCACGCCGTTCACCGTACCCGAGTTGCGATAACCGCGATCGACAACAGTGATCCCCGCCACACCACGCATCATCTCAGAGGCATCGACAATTTGCGCATTGGCCAGTTCTTCGCCGGATACCGCAGAAATATTATAAGGAATATCCTGGATTGATTGCGCACGGCGGTTAGCTGTCACTTCGATAACTTCAAGTTTTCCTTTTTCAGCCTCGGCTTCCTGAGCGACGGCTGAAGGTGCACCAGCCAGCAAAAGTGCAGAGGAAACTGCGCTGGTCAGTAATGATTTTTTGAATGTGACGGTTTTCATAGTGTTATCCCATTGGTGTTATTTTTGTACAGTCACTCGCAGCCTAGAACAGAGTTAAAAATCTCACTAGTACCAGTTTGCGATGACAAATTGGTCCAGTAAGGTGTTATTTTTTCTCAACTGAGTTCTGTTTCTCGCCGGGCATCTGTAGTTCACCCAGAGTATTCAATCCCGGTAAAGCGCGTTTATCTGCTTGATATGCAGTAAAACAAACCGGATTGTCACGAAAGCTTTTCAGCGGTTGCCCCAACCCTAAAACGCCGCGCTCGCGATTGCGTCGCACTCGTTCAAAATCGATTTCGATGGGGATTACTTCCGGATTTTCCCCCGCCTGATGCAGAATATCGCCGTCTGGCCCAACCGCAACAGAGCGGCCATTGCCCAGTTCACCGGCACAATTTACCGACAGCACATAACTTTGCTGCTGCACCGCTGTGGTTTGGCTCATAGCCACTTCCAGATGTCTGTCGATAGTGCCAGTTAAGGTGGGATAAATCAGGCATTCTGCGCCCATACTCGCCAGAGTCCTGGCCACTTCGGGAAACCACAGATCGTAACAAATGGCGATGCCAATACGTCCATTCGGCACGTCCACCACCACAAAATCCTGGCCGCAACTAACGCCCTTTTCATACGGATGGAAAGGAAAAATTTTGCGATAGCGGGCTACAACTTCCCCTTCCCGATTGATAACCGAGCAGGTGTTGTAAACCTGTTGTTCAACTTGCTCAAACAAAGAACCCGCTACCAGCCATACATCCTGTTGTTTTGCCAGTTGACACAATTGCGTTTCGGTATCCCCAGGCAAGACTTCAGCCATAGAAGTATCAGTGCCGTAAGCCGCCAATTCAGGTAACACCATCATGTCCAGCCAGGGAAAGCGTTTTTTGGTTAGCGCTACCTGCTGTTGAATATGTGCCAGGTTATTGCCGTTGGATAGGGCCAGTTGCAATCCTGCAACAGAAAAATGAGTCATAAGTTCTTCTCAGAGCGGTTTTCATCAAAACTATAGGTCCACTTTAGGGACTTCCTGACAAAAACAATAGTACCAGTTACATTCTGAGTATGGTGCCAGTTAGCCTGGATAACCTTTTACCTGCAATTGTCTGACAAAACAATAATGCTGATCGAACCACTTCATTTCGTCGCCATCAAGGATCACGTAATAACCTTTAGTTTCGCCATAACCCCATAACTCCCAACGACGATAATACATGCCATTTTCTATCCACCAGGTACCGGAATCCACTTCCGGATCAAGTCCACCGGTGCGACCAGTCATGCTGCCATCTGGCCAAAGTTCAATTTCACACAACACCCCGTAAACCATTTCGCACTCCAATTGCACTCCCGGCAGTACTTTATGCAATGCCGCTTCGTCCAACAGTTTGCCTTTAGCATTACTGAGCTTTTCTTCGTGTTTAGCGGTGAGTTGATGGATCAGGTCTGCCAGCTTTTCTACTCCTGCGCGGATCTTGTGATTTTCAATACTGGTAATGCCCATGCGGAAACAATTTTCGGGAGCCTGCTGTTGTGCAAAATAGCGTTTGACTGGCTCAATTAATATGCCTTCTTCCGCTGCTTTTTGCCGCAAATGCTCGCCATCGAGGGTTTCTGGCCCAGTGATCCACCAGGCAGTTCCGCCCTGGGTGGGACCGGTATTAACACAGTTGGGCAGATAAATGTTCAGCGCCTCACGCAACGTCAGCCAGCGCTCAAAAAACAGTTTGTGTAACTGCATCATATAGGCATCGTAATGACCTAAAGCCAGGAAATAGGCGACAGTGCGCTGACTGGATAAAGGCGGATTACGGGTAAACAAACGCCGCAGTTTTTTAAGTTCAGCAATCACTCCGGAGTCCGCCACAATAAAACCAATTTGTGAGGCAGACACCAACACCTTAGACAAACAAGATACGTAAACCACCCGATTGTCTCGGTCCAGACTGCGCAATGCCGGATGGGGTTGCCCCAGAAAATTACTTTCAAATTCAAAGTCATCTTCGATGATCAGCAAGTCCTGTTCCGTCGCTTTTTTTAATAAAGCATCCCGACGGTCCATTGACATGGTGACACTGGTGGGCGTTTGATGACTGGGTGTGGTGTATAAGATGTCACATTGATTGAGTCTGTCGTCAATGATCATACCGTTTTCGTCCAACGGCTGATAAACAAGCGTTGCCTGATTTTTTTGCAATAACTCCCGCATTTTGGGGTAACCAGGTTCTTCAACGGCCACCCTGACACTCTCGTCCACAAACAATTCGGTCACCAGATGCAGCGCCTGTTGCGCACCTGTGGTGATCAATATTTCTTCCCGCTCTGCCTGAATACCACGGCGAGGAAGAATTTTGCTACGGATCTCATCCAGCAACATAGGATCATCCTCAAACCCCTGTAACTTTGACCACTGGACAATTTCTCGGGTTGCATTGGCCTTACTGTTGGCCTCCCGCCATTCCTTAACCGGATACAAAGATGAGTCGTACTTGCCATCAATAAAAGGATAACTATAACTTTGCCAGTTTTGCGGACTGGATACCGACGTGGTACTGGCAATAGCACCTTTAAAACGGTGTGCGTTATCGCGAGACTGATGATTGAATAATGATTGGGGTTTGGCCAAAACACTGCGTCTGGCAATATCTTCGCTGACAAAAATACCGCTGCGATCTCGGGTGACAATATAGCCCTCTTCCATCAGGGTTTGGTATACCAACACCACAGTATTGCGGGACACAGCCAGTTGTTCCGCCAGTTTGCGGCTGGAGGGTAATTTAGCACCGGGACGAAAAGATCCTACCAGGATCCCTTCCACCAGCTTTTGCCGGATCTGGCTTTGCAGGCTTTCATCACTGCTGGGGTCGATATGAATCAAGCGACTGATCATTGTGTAATGTTATCTCCCCCAATCAGTGAACAGCGGGTTGCTTTAAATTTCCTTCGCCAACCTGCAGAACAGACTTTCAAACTTATCCAGCCCTTCCTGTAACACCTCATCTGAGATGGTCAGGGCAGGCAAAAACCGAATTACATTGCCATAAAATCCACACGCCAACAATATCAATCCTTGTTGCGCTGCGCTGGCAATTAAAGCCTGGGTTAATGCCACATTGGGTTTTTCAGCATCCCCGTCAAGACAAAGCTCCATAGCAATCATGGCTCCTTGATGACGTACATCTGAGATCAGTGCCGGAAATTCATTTTGCAATAGTTTTAAGCGTGAGGAAAACGTCTCTCCAATGTGGTTTGCTTTGGCCACCAGATTTTCTTTTGCAATCACATCCAATACCGCCAGAGCCGCCGCACAGCCGACAGGTGAACCACCATAGGTGCCCCCCAACCCACCGGGCAATGGTGCATCCATAATCTCACTTTTACCCACCACAGCCGCCAGTGGGAAACCACCGGCTATACCTTTCGCCATGGTGATTAAATCCGGTTCAACTCCGGCTTTTTCAATGCTAAACATAGTGCCAGTACGGCCAAAGCCTGACTGAATTTCATCGGCAATCAGCACAATACCTTCTTCATCACACAAACTGCGCAGCGCCTGTAAAAAAGCGGGCGGTGCAGCGTAAAAGCCCCCCTCGCCTTGCACTGGCTCAACATTAAACAGAGTGCGCAGCGCTTTCATCGCCTGCTCTGCGCTGACACCGTGTAAATCACAGGGGAAAGGCGCGTGAAACACTTCCGCCATATAGGGGCCAAACAGGTTTTTATAAGGCGTGATTTTACCGGTCAGTGCCATCGCCAGGTTAGTTCGACCATGAAAGCCACCGTTAAAGGCAATCACCCCTCTGCGGCCTGTGTGAGCCCGAGCTATCTTGATACAGTTTTCTACTGCTTCAGCGCCGGTCGAAACAAAAATGGCTTTTTTCTCCGAATTTCCTGGAGCAATCTCCACCAACTTTTCCGCCAGCTCAACGCCCACCAGATAAGGGTTAACCATAATACAGGTATGACTAAACTTTTCGCTTTGTGCCTTTACCGCTTCCACCACATCAGGATGACTATGCCCGGTGTTACACACTGCAATGCCGGTAGCAAAATCAATATAGCGATTACCTTCTACATCCCAGACTTCGGCATTTTTTGCACGTTCAACATACACCGGATAAACGTTGCCCTGACCACGGGCGAAGACCTTGCTTTTGCGTTGCTGTAATGATTGATTTGTCACGGTTTCATTAATTGGGTTCATGCGTTGATTCCTCCCAGACACAGATACTTAATTTCCAGATAATCATCCAGGCCATAGTGGGAGCCTTCACGCCCGTTGCCTGACTGTTTTACTCCACCAAAAGGCGCAGCAGCATTGGAGATGAGCCCTTCGTTAATACCCACCATGCCAAATTCCAATCCTTCTGCGACTCGCCAGATACGACCAATATCACGAGCATAAAAATAAGCCGCCAGGCCATACTCGGTATCATTTGCAATGGCGATGACTTCGGCTTCCTCTTCAAAGGCGATAATGGGTGATACCGGGCCGAATATTTCGTTACAGGCAATCGGCATGTCATTGGTCACCTGAGTTAAGACGGTAGGCTGATAAAAATTGCGCTGGGGCGTTGTGCCACCGGCAACCACTTTCGCTCCTTGTGCCACAGATTGGTTAACTAAATCCTGCACCTGCTCTGCGGCCTGCGAGGAAATCATGGGACCAATTTGCGTGCCTTCTGACATGCCGTCCCCAACCTTCAGCGATTTAACCGCCTTTACAAATTTTTCAGTAAAAGCCTCGAGTATCTTGTTGTGCACAAAAATACGATTAGTACAGACGCAGGTTTGACCGGCATTGCGATATTTGGAGTCCAGCGCCCCCTGAACCGCAGCGTCAATATCAGCATCATCAAAAACAATAAAAGGTGCATTGCCACCCAGTTCCATGGAAACTTTTTTAATGCCTTCAGCACATTGGGATATCAATTGACGGCCCACCTGGGTTGAACCGGTAAAAGTAAATTTAGCCACATCAGGGTGCTGGGTCAGCACTTTGCCCATGCCTCTGGCATCATCACCCACCACCACATTAAACACACCAGCAGGAATACCCGCTCGCTCGGCCAGCTCCGCCATGGCTAAAGCGGAAAGCGGGGTTTGCATAGCCGGGCGTACCACAAAGGTACAGCCTGCTGCCAAAGCAGCCGCAGCTTTACGCGCTATCATGGCATTCGGAAAATTCCAGGGAGTAATAGCGGCCACAACACCTACAGGTTGTTTAATCACCAGGATGCGCTTATCTCCGGAAGGTGCTGGGATAGTGTCGCCATAAACTCGCTTAGCTTCTTCAGCAAACCACTGAATAAATGCGGCACCGTAAGCGATTTCACCGCGAGCTTCTGCAAGTGGTTTGCCCTGCTCTGCAGTCAGGATCTGCGCCAAGTCTTCCTGATGTTGCATCATCAGGCTGTACCATTTTTGCATCAAAGCAGCACGCGCATTGGCAGAGCTTTTTGACCAGTCAGAAAAGGCTGCTTTGGCACTTTTAACCGCCAATCCAGTTTGTTCCACATCCGCGTTGTGTACCCGAGCGATTATTTCACCGGAGGCCGGATTGGTTACCGGGATCTGAGTATTGCTGCTGTGCCAGCTACCATTGATATAAGAAAAGTGTTTGAGTAATGCATCATCATGCAAACGCATTGTGTTTCACCTGTCATGTCATTGCGATTAGGTGAATTAAAGCGAGATTACTTAAACCATAAAATACAAAACTTTAAACCTATAGTTTGATTTACTTAAAACTTTTAATATTCTTCTAAAAGTTAGGGCATTTTTGCCCTGGAATTTATCTAAAAATATTTAGGGCTAAAAAGCCCTGGATTATTTATCTCAATAGTCGCTGCAGGAACAGGCATCAAATCAGTTCAATTGTGAATCTGAGCATTTCCCCAAATACCATAAAGGCTTGCTACAATTAGAAAATTTATTTGTCGATTAAACATCAGGATATTTATGGCACTGGAAAATCATCCGATGTGGCGAGCGCCACAACATCATATGGACACAGAGCACGCCCACGACCACGTGCATTGGGTTGAACTATTCTACGATCTGATTCACGTCGTTATCATCTTTTTGCTGGGCAACTACCTCAGCACCCACTTGCACTTCGAGGGTGTTCTGGTGTTCTCTGGGATATTTATCGCAGTGTGGTTTGCCTGGGCAGATTCCAGCGTCTTTAATTCCTTGTATGTGAGTACCGATGTTAAGCATCGCCTGATCATGTCCAGCCAGATCGTCACCGCTATGGTTATGGCGGCCTCGATCCCTCATATCCACGAAAAAGGCTGGATATTCTTTGCTTTGGGGTACGCTGCCAACCGGGCT
>JYMV01037229.1_pt1 | contig 18504 bp, 12 predicted proteins | sample 338911 | NCBI WGS metagenome assembly JYMV01 (sample SAMN03354496, study PRJNA234377) | hydrothermal vent metagenome | biome: Deep sea; feature: Hydrothermal plumes at the Eastern Lau Spreading Center, Western Pacific Ocean; material: Seawater | place: Tonga | collected 2009 | depth 2000 m m
GTTCAAAAGATTTATTAGAATATGTAATCATGCATGAAGTGGGACATAACTGGTTTTATGGCATATTGGGCTCTAATGAGCGTGACCATACATGGATGGATGAAGGATTAAACGAATATAGTAATATTCGTTATTGGCAAAAAAAATACAAAGGTAGAAATGAGCAGATTATTGTTCAGGAATTTGTTCAGAATAAATTGGGGATTGCAAAAAATTTATCGATGAACTGGTTCACATATGCGGGTTATGCCAACAGCGGTAAGAGTAGAGATGCCCAGCCATTGAATCTAACTGCTGAAAAATATACTGGCGGTAATTACGGCCAGCACTATTCAAAGACGGCTGTATTTATGCGTTACCTGCAGCATTATCTGGGTGAAGATAAAATGGATGAAATATTACAGGAATTCTACCGGCAGTGGGAATTTCGTCACCCTTATCCAGAAGACTTAGAAGCCGTATTTTCTGCGCACCTTCAAGAAGATCTGGACTGGTTTTTTGATAATGTTTTTGAAAAAACAACCTATGTGGATTACGGAATTAAAAAAACCGATGATCGTTTTGTTTTGCATAATTATGGGACATTCACCTGTCCAGTTGAAGTTGCTTTTTATAACGGCTCTGGTCAAGAGATTCAACGGGATTGGCATCATAAAATAGAAAATAAAATGAATTTAAGTCTGCCATCAGGTACAGCCAGTGCCCGAATCGACCCAGATCACCATATGCCAGATGTTAACCGCAGTAATAATGGAACAGAAAAAAGCATTAACCTAAATTTTGTTTGGGATCAACCAACCTACTTCAACCATGATGTAAATATTGTTCCTTGGTTTTTTTCCTATAATTACTACAACGGGTTTACTCCCGGATTAACAATTTTTTCAGGTTTTGCTCCTGGTTATGATGGCAGTGGAAATGGTTTATCACTGCTTTATGATTTTAAGCATAAGAAACCGGTTGGTGGTTTTTCAATTACACGCCCAATACAATCAATCAGTTTATTTCATGCAAGTTCTTTGAATATAAAATTGGATCGTGGATCTGGCAGGACCGGGTTTAATGCGAGGATAACTGGTACAATCAAAGAACCACATGTAGAAAGTCCAGTTACCAGGATAAATGCAAATCTTTTCTATCATTATCTTGATTCAACTGCTCTTGATCCAGTTTTATATGATGGGGGTAAATTTTTTATAACGTCACTGAGTTACAGTAAGAATTGGGAATTAAATATTGATTCGAAATTAGCGTTCCAGGTAGGGATCAAAATGGGAAAAGAATTTGCCCGAAGTTATCTATCGAGTGATGTAAAGCATCGATTTACAAAGAATATATCCACAAATATTCGATTTTTTATAAGTGGGTATATACATACTAGAGATTTGCCTGCTCAATACCGAACCTATTTAAGTGGTTTTATAGATCCTGATTTCGAACAAAATATTCTTGATCGAATAGGGAATAGCGAAGCGCTCCAAGTATTATCCCACATTTATTATGATGGCGGTCCAGGTTTGCATGGACTTGTACTCGATAAAGATGGTAGACCGTTGGCAACCGAAAAAATGGCTTGGTCGTTACATATAAATCAAGAATTACCCTATATTCCAGGAAATATATTCTTTGATATTGGTGGTATTACGGAGAAGAAAAATCCTTTTATTGTGTCTGGTTTACATTTTGGCCCGTTATTGATACCTTTTTACCAAAGCTGGGAAATAAAGCATAAAATACCCAATAATGGTGAGTGGTTATTGGATAGAATACGTCTGGTTTTTGATATGTCACTACCAGGAATAAATTTTTATAATTTATAAAAACCAAGGTTCATTTTTTTTACAACAAATTAAGCGTAAATTCTACCCGTACTTCCTGATAATCCGGGAACATTTCAAAGTGGGGGACAATCAATCTTATGAAATGGGATAAAAAAACCTTTATGGCTGATATGCGTGAAAAGTGCAGCCGTGAAGTAGCAACAATTGGCAACAATATCTGTCAATTCTCAGAAAAACATGCAGCAGATATTTCTTGGGGTCGTGGGAATGATCATGGAACATTGACCTACCGCTGCGATTCTGATTTTGGCTTACTGCCTCTATTCCATATGACCAGCGAAGGTCAATTAAATTTGCAGATTAACTTCCTGCGCAGCAAGAATGTTACTAAACAGGTCCTGAGGGATATTACTGTAAAACTTGAATCGATATTTCTTGTTGAATTCGATGAAGAAATGTATCCTACGGACACATTCGAGCCAATGAACGAATTATTCCATACGTCCAATCAGGTAGAGAAATTTCTAAAGACAATCGAAGGTTGTACATACAGATTGAAACAATAAAAACTATAACTAGATATAAACCAATAGCCCTGCAAAATATATCGCAGGGTTTTTTTTAATTCTCTTTTTAGAGGGCATTAAGTGGGTTTCTCACTATTATTGTTTTCATTAATATTATTCTTAATCGTCATATTAGCTGTATTTATTGGCAGGCAGAAAAGTAATGACGATCCTTATGAAGATTTATCAATTGATGAATGGAATTGCCCGGAGTGCGGATTTCTTGTACAGGCAGGCGACGAATGTATCTACTGTGGTTATACCAAAGATAAACAATGACCAATACGAATAATTCTATTAGCGTTATTATACCGGTTTACAATAGATGTCGCCTAATTGACCGGGCCATCAAATCTGTATTGGGACAGACAATACCCCCTGATGAAATCATTGTAATAGATGACGGTTCTACTGATGGAACGGACGAGGTTATCAAAAATAGCTATCCAGATGTAATCTTATTAAAACAGGAGAATAGAGGTGTCAGCTGCGCACGAAATAACGGGATTAAAAATGCAAAGGGTACCTGGGTGGCCTTATTGGATTCAGACGATGAATGGCTACCGGTAAAACTTGAAAAACAATTACTGGCTCTCCAGGAGAATTCGAGTAATAAAATTTGCCACACGGATGAGATCTGGATACGGAATGGCGTACACGTCAACCCCATGAAAAAGCACCGCAAATATGGTGGGAACATCTATAAATATTGTTTACCGCTATGCGTTATATCGCCTTCATCAATAATTATACATAAAGAAATTTTTAAAGATATTGGACTCTTCGATGAAAATATCCCTGTTTGTGAAGATTATGATTTGTGGTTACGCATATGTTCACGATACCCTGTACTTTATTTACAGGATAAATTGATCAAAAAATATGGCGGGCACGATGACCAATTATCGCGGCAATACTGGGGGATGGATCGGTTTCGCATTCGAGCGTTAGAAAAAATGATCAATGATCCAGTTTTATCAGAAAAAGACCGCATGGCAACGGTAGCAACAGCCATTAATAAAGCAAGAATACTGAAAAAAGGCCTTATGAAACATGGCCGCGAAAAAGAAGCGGAGAAGATGATGAAAAAGTTAGCAGAATTAGAGAACTCATATGATTAATGTCCCCAATGAATTCTTCCTGAATATTTGAGTTCACCTGCTTTGCGAATATATACAACTATAATCATATCCATTTTTAGTGCGCACTTAAGCGGACAGAACTTGCCCCGTAATCTTACAGTAGAAGAACAAAGCCGTCTGCATGAAATAGGTATCAGCAGAACCATTACTGATCCCCCGGACAGTATTATTTACGCGCCTGCAGAATTTGATTCCGTAGCCGGCCTCATATTTGCCTGGGAAGCCTATTCAACCCTACTGACTGAATTGATCAAAGAAGTTGCAGAAGATGATACTGCATGGGTAGTTGTAGATAATACAAGTGAAGAGAACTCGGTTAGCAATACTCTTTCTAATGCTAACGTAAATATGGATCATGTGGTTTTCCAAGTAATAGCGACTAACTCAGTATGGATACGGGATTATGGGCCATGGTGGGTCATTGAACCAGAAAATTCCCGGGCAATAATTGATTTGGTCTATAATCGACCCCGTCCGCTAGATGATGCATATCCGGAATTGGCGGCAGTAGACTTCGGTGTGAATTATTATGGTTTGGGGCTCATAGAAGCAGGCGGTAATATGCTATTGGATGGACAAGGAGCGGTAATCGTTTCAAACGTTATTTTTGATGGGAGCCAAGGATTCGATCCTAATCTAACCCAGGAACAACTGGAACAATATTTTCTGGATTATTTTGGCGTGCATAAAGTTATAGTTACACCGCATTTAATAAATGACGGTACGGGACATATTGATATGTTTGTTAAACTAATTAACGATACGACAGTTATAGTAGGTGAATATGAGAACCAGTCCGCTGGTTTTTCTGGGAATTATGAAATCTGTAATCAGGTAGCAAATCAACTGGCCAATGAGACTAATGGTGCAGGACGACCCTTCAATATTATCCGTATGCCTATGCCACCATATAGCAATGGTGTAACCTATACCTATGTTAACTCTCTTATTGTTAATAATAAGGTTTTGGTACCCATTTATGGGTTTTCCACTGAATTTGCAAACGACGATTCGGTCCTAGCCCTATATGAAACTATTATGCCGGGATTAGAGGCGGTAGGATTTGACTGTAACCAGATTATACCAGCAAATGGCGCTATTCACTGTATTGCTACGAAAGTTCCTGCCCTGCCGGAAACAATAGCTTGTGGTAATTTGATGGGGGATGTGAATCTCGATGGTCGGGTCAACATTTATGATATTTTGAAATTAGTTGATTTTGTAACAGGTGTAATCGAACCAGAATTATGTGCGATATCGTCCGGTGATATGACTAATGATGGTGATATAACAACAATTGATGTGATTGAATTAGTCTATTTGGTGATGGGATTTTAATATGCCAAAAACGATTATTTACGAGCCCATGACAACGATCACAGATGTACTAATTGCGATAATTGCGCTCTATTATGCAATATATTTGCATCAGTTGCTCAATGTGCAATACCATTGGATTTGGACTTTTCGTATGCTTTCATTTGGAGCATTATTGGGTGCAATCAGCCATGGAATTGGTCCTTATTTTCATCCTATAGTAGGAGATTTGGTTTGGAAATTCACTACATATTCCATTGGCATAATGAGTTATTTCATGGTGCTTACGATGTTGCACCATTTGTTCGATTATCCGGTTGTGTTACGCCTGCGCTGGATTTTGATTGCATTGATTATTATTTACCTAGCAGTAGTTACCATAAATGACAATTTTATCAATGTGATCCGATTTTATGTGCCCCTGATGGTTATGGTAGTTTTGGGATTATTATATGCTTGGTTGACTGGCAATGCCGATGGAACAAGTATGATCATCTTAGGTATTTTAATCAGTTTTATTGCTGCAGGCGTTCAGCAAAGTGGAATTGTATTGCATGAGCATATGAACTATAATGATATTGCCCACTTTATTCAAATGGTTGCGATGTGGTGTTTTTATCGGGGTAGTCTTGTTTTAAAAGATAGCGTTTTATAATTTTTCTTTCAGGTCTCATCAACAATTTGATGACTGCTGACTGAGGAAGTAAATTCGCCAGCTAAATTTTCGAGGAAACTGTGGAAATAAAGGTAGAAAAAATCAACGCATTTACGAGGGAAATAAAGGTAAATCTTGCTTGGGAAGAGTGTCGTAACGATTTTCAACTCACAGCGAAAAAATTTGGTAAAAAGGTAAGAATACCTGGCTTTCGTCCTGGTAAAATACCGATGAAGGTGTTAATGAATAAATTTTTACCAAATATTGAAGCTGAGTTTATCGAAGAAGGTGTTAATAAATATTACCGGCAAGTACTGGAACAGGAAAAGCTAGTTCCGGTAAATAAGGCTGAAGTCAAGGATGTCCATTTTCACTTTGAGGGAGATTTTACATTTAAGGCTGCGTTTGAAATCGAACCGGAGTTGGTATTGCCAAAAATGAAAAAGAATTGTCTCAAAGTACAAAAGACGGAATACATATCTGATGATATTGATATCGATAATGTTATAGAGGAAATGCGCAGGTCAAGGATAGAAGTCAAAACTGTAGAGGATGGGGCTAAAGAGGGCCATTTTCTCATCGTAGATTTACAAAAGTTGGATCAATCCGGACTTCCAATCATTGGTGAAAAATTTGAAAAACGATTTCTGCAGATCGGTGCGGATCCCTTTAGTGAAGATAACAAGCCAAAATTAATTGGCTTAAAGCCTGGTGATACTGCTCAAGTGGAGTTACCTGATGCTAAAGATAATGGTCCAGGTAAATACGAATTGTCTGTAATCAATGTCGAAAAACAGGTGCTTCCAGAAGTGAATGAAAAATTCATTAAAACTGTGGAACCGAAAGCAACAGATGAATCTAATTTTCGGGAAATCATAAAAAGTAAAGTGGATGATAGCTATGCTCGTCGAACCAATGAATCCTTTGAACGACAGCTTGCCGATAGTATGATCGAATATGTAAGCCCAGAATTTGCTCCAGCTATGGTTGATTCATATCTCGACCATATCATTGAAGAAGCGAAAACACAGGAAAAAGAACAGGATCTGGACGAAGATAAAATTCGTGGATCATATCGGCCCATAGCGGAAAGGAATATGAAGTGGTACCTCGTGAGGAGGGCGATAATTAATAGCCAGGATAACATTGCGGTCTCTAAGGATGATGTAGAGAAAGAAATAGAAAAACTACTTGAGCGATCGCCAGATCATGCCAAAGAAATAAAGAAATATTATAAAAAACCCAGTAACCGGCAGCGAATTGAAGATGATCTATTGGAAAAAAAGGTATTGGACTATTTAACCGAATTTGCCAAGATTAAGGATGTGAAAGTTCACACAAAAGTACTTCGAGAAGAAGCTGCAAAGGAAGGGGAGTAATAATGAAAAATAAAGATTTAGCCCAATTAGTTCCGATGGTGGTAGAACAAACTGGTCGCACGGAGCGAGCTTATGATATTTATTCTCGTCTACTCCGAGAACGGATTGTATTTCTTGGAATGCCTATCGATGATTCAGTCGCTTCATTGGTTATTGCTCAATTATTATTTCTTGAAGCTGAAAATTCCGATAAGGATATTTTTTTATACATTAATTCCCCAGGTGGTTATGTATCATCCGGTTTGGGAATCTATGACACCATGAATTATATAAAACCGAATGTGGCGACCATATGTATGGGGCAAGCGTCAAGTATGGCGGCGGTATTATTGGCTGGTGGTGCTAAAGGAAAGCGATCTGCTCTTCCCAATTCGCGGGTAATGATTCATCAGCCGCTTGGCGGAGCGGAGGGGCAGGCTTCTGACATTAAAATACAGGCGGACGAGATCCTCAGGCAGCGTACAAGATTAAATACAATTTTGGCAAAAAATACAAAACAAACTTTGAGAAAAATTGAAAAAGATACTGATCGCAATTTCTTCATGAACACTGATGAAGCCAAAACATATGGAATTATTGACACCATACTCGTAGCACGAAAAAAATGAAATCATCCGAGAAAAAACCCAAAAAGACTCAAATGCCTATCAAAAAAAATTCGCAGCATAGGGCATTGCCCAGGCCTACCGAAATAAAAGCATATTTGGACCAGCATGTTGTAGGCCAGGAACGGGCAAAGAAGATCATGGCTGTAGCAGTCCATAATCATTATAAGCGGATCCTTTTTCAGGATTTAGATGATGGTGTCAGATTAGAAAAAAGCAATATCCTGGTTCTCGGGCCCACAGGTACCGGTAAAACATTGATTGCCCAGACATTGGCAAATTTTCTCTCTGTTCCATTTGCCATTGCCGATGCCACAGCCCTAACCGAAGCCGGTTACGTAGGGGAGGATGTCGAAAATATTTTGGTGCGCCTTATACAGGTGGCCAACTATGACATTACCTTAGCTGAACAGGGTATCGTATACATTGATGAAATTGATAAAGTTGGCAAAAGGGGATCTGGCGCAAGTATTACCCGCGATGTATCAGGTGAGGGCGTGCAACAGGCATTACTAAAAATTCTAGAAGGGACTATCAGCAATGTGCCACCCAAGGGTGGTCGCAAACATCCCGAGCAGAGCCTCATACCAATTGATACACAAAATATTCTTTTCATTTGCGGAGGGTCATTCGATGGCTTGACTGATATTATTTCCAGACGTGAAGGAAAAGCGGAGATCGGTTTTACCAAGGCCAATAAACGGCCGTTAAGTGAATCTGGTGAATCTTTAGATCTTCTGCGCCCTGAGGACCTGATCGAATTTGGATTTATTCCAGAATTAGTAGGACGGTTACCTGTCATATCTACCCTGGGAACACTGAATGAAGAGGCGCTTTATAAGGTGCTTACGGAACCAAAAAATTCATTGATCAAACAGTACAAGAAGCTCTTCCGCATGGAAGGCATTAATCTTGAATTCAGGAAAGCGGCACTGGATGAGATAATTGCTCAAGCAATGGAACGTAAGGCAGGTGCCAGGGCATTACGCGCTGTCATGGAAGAGGCTATGATGGATATTATGTATCAGATCCCTGAAATGGATACTGTAGATAAAATAATCATTACCAAGAAAGTGATTAAAGATGGATCAAAACCCTTATATCGCTACAGACGTAAATCCGCTTAGCTAATTAAATATCGACTAAATATTATACCAAGGTAAAGTAATGAAGGAATTCAATTTTATTATTTATGCCCTAGTAGTAATAACAACATTGAATGCCCAGTCAGATCGTGTTTCTGGTAAAATAAGAGGCCGGGTCATAGATAATGTTAGTAAAGATCCTTTAGCGGGTGCTAATGTGCTTGTTTTACCTGTTGAAAGTGGTCGGGGGACGATGACAAATGAGTATGGAGAATTTGTATTGCCAAATTTGATGACAGGTAAATATAATGTGAGAGTTTCTTATATGGGTTATGCATCGACGACCATACAAAATATTGATGTATCACCTGGCGGAACTACTAAAATTTTATTTTCACTCGGTATCGAAGCAATAGAAGGCCAAGAAGTTAATGTTGTAGCTGAGAGCATGGAAAATACTGTGGATGTAAAAACAGTGGTGACGCAGGTAAAGTATACAGGTGAACAGCTATACAAAATGCCGGTGTCAAATTTTACGGATGTTATAGCAAATGCTGGGGGTGTTGTAAAAACTGAGGCAGGCAGGTCTAGGGGTATTCATATGCGCGGTGGCCGCAGCGGTGAGGTAGCCTTTTATGTAGATGGAATTTTAACAAACGACCCTGTTGATCGCTCACAGGGTGTGCAAATTGATAAAGAAGCAATCGATGTACTTACCATATCCAAAGGTGGTTTTTCAGCTGAATTTGGTGAGGCGATGTCTGGTATTGTAACAGTTGTAACTAAATCGGGATCGAAGCAAGATTTTTCGGGAAATCTAATTTTTGAAACAGATCAATTAGCAAGTCATAATTCCAACTACAATAATAAATATGGTAAATACAACATCCAATTTGGTGGGCCCTTCCCAGTACTAAAGAATTATTTGTCATTTTATTTATCTGGATCTTATGCAGGGAGTGATATTGCTAATCCCCGCTCTATAAAATTGCCTCATAGTACTTACACGCATCCTATGGGGACGGTTAAGTTAACATTCTCGCCGCCAACTTCAGGGTTTAATGCGGTATTATCCGCTTCATTTGATGATAAAGGAACCGAAAACTATAGCCATAGTATTAGTAAAGGTGATTGGTTAAGAGATTATTATAAAACTTTTGAAGGTAGTCGCCGGCTTAGTTTACAGTTTCAGAATACACTGGGTAAAAATACTGCGTGGCGTTTGATGATATCTACATTCAAGCATTATGAAAACTATGGCTCAGGAGAGAATACTTCTTATAAAGACTTTCACTATTTGTCTACTAGGCTTGACTGGGTTAATTATGCCATGGATAATGGCTGGTATGATCCAAAAACTCGCCTGTGGAAGGAATTAACCGACAATAATGGGCTACCATTAATATCGGTTAATTATTTTGTTATTGATGATTTATCAGGTGGAACAGATAATGATCCTGTACAACTGAGTAACCTGCCATACGAGGAACAGGCATTTTACTATTACTATTATACGCAAGGAAATCAATTTGATTTTGCAACTAGTAAGTGGAGTTCCGAAGCCGAAAAAGTTGTAGCCTATAATCAGCGTTGGCATGAAGCAGGAACTTGGTACATACCTGCTTTTTTAGATGAAGAATCAAAAAATTATGATTCATCTGATACAATAGCATATTTTAAAGAATTTGATGAAAGTGAATATGCTAGTTATTTATTTGGTGATGATGATTTTCAAAGGAGCCATAATCTATGGGCATATCTTGGAAATATGCATAATGGATGGTATTACGATAGAGATATGTTCAATGTTTATACCTATGGACCGGGTCGCCCACGGAGTCACAAATCTATTAGTTCCCATTCAAGTCTGGAATTTCAATTAAATACCCAATGGAGTCTAAGGAATGCAGCGAAATTTGGTATTAAAGCGACAGCAAGTACAATGGATTACCGAGATATTCAATTTGCAAATCAAAACCCATATTTTGATTCTTATTATTATGAGCCGTTATCCGGGTCTGCTTATGCAGAGAATGGTTTCGAAAATAATGACTTTATACTAATGACAGGATTACGCTGGGATTATTTTGATCCCAATGTGCAATCTCTAAAAACTAGTTTATTGGTTGAGGACGGTGTAGTCGAGCGTCAGCCCGCCGATATAAAAATAAAGTTAAGCCCTAGACTGGGTATTAATTTTAACGCTTCGGATAAAACTGCAATTTATACAAACTATGGTTATTTTGTTCAATTTCCGCAGTATTCTGAAATGTACCAGAATATATATGCCGATATATCAAGCGGCCTACCTCTTGTAGGAAATCCAAATATCACTCCTGAGGAGACCATTCAATACCAGTTTGGTCTGGCACATAAATTTTCAGAAAGTTTAAGCTTCGAGATTGTTTCATTTTTCAAAGATCAAATGAATCTGGCAACAAATCGTACCTACCCAGTTTTAATTGACGGCCAGGTTGCTACTGTAACTGTAATGGAAATGGAAGATTATGCTAAAATAAAGGGGTTAGAATTCAAATTGAAATTGAACAATTTTAGTAATTTAACTGGTGATATTGATTATACATGGATGTCTGCTAAGGGTACTGGTTCCAGCAATAGAGAATATTATTATCTTTATATTTTTGACTCAGATCGGCCATTGCCGGTCAAAGAATATCCAATGGAATTTGATTTAACCCATTCACTAAAGTTTAACCTTAATTATTATCTACCTAAGACAAACAATAGCAGTTTCACTGGGGATCTCTTAAGTGATTGGAATTTCAATTTTCAGGGCAATTTAGCTTCTGGCGCACCGTACACACCAACAGATATTTATGGTAAAGCACAAGAAATCGGCTCAAAAAGAATGCCTGGATATAAATCATTAGATATGCGGGTAGAAAAATATTTCAACAAAATTAGTGCATATTTTGATATTAGAAATTTGTTCAACTGGATTAATACCACTTACGTATACTCCTACAGTGGTGAGCCTGACACCAATGGCAGGCCTCCTGTTTTCGAAAGGAGCCGCTATACACCCTTCATTGGAGATACCAATCCTATTACGGGTAATATAATTTCATCGGCAGAAGAGGCTTATGATTCCCATTTAACTTTATGGAAAAGTTTATTAAATAATCCGTATAATTATTCATCAGCCAGATATTTCCATTTTGGAATAAACCTCTGGTTATAATTTAACTGTATTTTCCCTTGATAATTTTGAGATTTACCATTATCACCTTTTTTGCCACAATCCTGGTTGGTAAAGAAACAATGCAATCAAATAAACTATTACCAACCAGACAATTATATAAAACAACCAATTATGATCAGGTACCGGATCCAGTATTGTCCTGGGTTGGCGCTGGGTTTTTCACACAGTATACAATTAGTAACACGGGCCAAAGCGGCGTCTTTGAACCTCCTCCTGGCTGGAATGGTTACAATGGTGAATTTCCGATCGGTTACGGTGCATATAATGGTAGAACAGGTGAGTTTCCAAATGGCACTAATCAATTCTATACTTGGGGTGCTGGTTTATGGATTGGCGGGAAATCAGAATATTTTAATACTCCAGAGGATAGATCAATAACAATTGGCAATAAAACAATTGAAAATGTTCGTGTAGCGACTACAGCATATTATTCTGAAATGAGTTCGATATCCAAGCTTTGGCAATCCAACCAACTTATTTCGGCTGTCTCAGATGGAAAGCTTGAAGAAAATAAAGGCGAATATTTATTTGGTCAAAAAAACAAGACAGTCGAAGAATACCAGGATATTTGGGCATATTTTGAACCACAACCTGGGGATTATCATAATCCAGCTAGTGATACAATATTTCGCCTAGATTTTGAAAATGTAAACAAGCGTAGAAATAAATTCCTAGCAACTAGTTCTTTAGGGTTGGATAGCAGTTTGTTATTACTTGACCCGTTTCGTGAGGATGAGAATGGAAATATTCGAGGAGATATTATATCGGATGAAGACACCTATTGCGTTTTTGGGGATTATTTGAATGAAAGAGATGGAAAATTCCTGTGGAATAGAGGTTATGATACCCGCGGATTGGGAATCAAGGTTGAACAACAGACCTATTCTTGGGCGACAGATGATTATCTTTACATAAATTATAAGATTACCAATATGAATGATTTTCCCTTAGATAGTATTTATGTAGGCTATTTTATGGATAATGATGTGGGCTATGCAGATGATGATTTAATTGGATTTGATCGTTCCTTAAATCTTGGCTATTCATATGATTCTGATTCTGAAGAGTCGGGGTGGATCGCTCCGGCTGGTTATCTGGGGTCTGTTTTCGTTGAAACGCCAGTTGATTCTATTGGCGATCCCTCAAAAGGAGTACCCCCCGCTGGAAATCAATTAAATAATTGGCAGATTGGTTTAACGGGTTTTCAGACATGGATTCGATCTGATCTGGGGCAAAGCGAAGGACATCCTGGCGACGTCGATGATGACGAGATGGACCATATTAAATATTTTCAATTATCAATGGTCGATAGTTTTGAAGTGTTTGAAGAGCCACAAGACGTAAGACAACTGGCAACAAGTGGACCAGTGATTAGATTAGATCCCGGTAATTCAATTATTGTAACTGTCGCTCTAGTAGCTGGATCTTCGTTATCTGATTTGAAAAAAAATACTCAATCAGCAATTGATAAATTCAATTCTGGCTACATAGGCGCGGAAGCGCCACCGTCGCCAAAACTTAGCGTACAACCCGCTCACAAGGCTGTTTATTTGTCATGGGATAATTTCCCTGAAACTGTAATCGATCCTTTCACTGGATTAGCTGATTTTGCAGGTTATAGAGTTTATAGATCGCTTTCCGGGCTTCAAAATGATTGGACCTTACTCGCAGATTATGATGTAGCTGGTGATTCATCAGAATGGTCAGGTATTGTAGAATATTCAAAAGGAACTTCAAACGCAATTTCTAAATTTATTGGGCCATTGGGTTCAGGGGATATCAGTGCCAATCCATCTATAGATGCCATAGAGGATCGTTTTATTGAAGCTGAATATACGGTCGAGCTCATGGATCACCAGATTGAGATTGATGGAATCACCTTAGATACAATGAAAATGATGATCTATAATGTGAGTAACCTGCAATCTGTATTACCCAACATTGCTGCCATGACTACAGGGGAAGGCTTTAGAACTTATGCGGAATATGATAGTACAGCAATGAAAGCAGGTAATGGCACATTATCCGATATTGAACTTTACCGTAATGGATATTTTATTTATTTGGATGGTTTTTTTGTTCAAATATCGAATGGTGAATATATAGATCTCGATCTTGATGGTATTATTAGTGATATTGAAATCGCTCAACAGTCTCTGAACCCACTCGTCGGAGATATTTTTATTATCAAAACGTATGCTGCTGAAGAAATAGGTGGGCAAAGTGGTTTATCCTATACGTACCTGGATGATGGATTAATTGACGGAATGAATTATTTTTATTCTGTTGTATCCTATGACAGAGGTGTGCCGATAGCAGATATTCCGCAATTAGAGAGCAGTCTATATCAAAATATTATCTTGGTTCGACCGCAGCATATGGCATTAGAGTTGGCAGGCGAGCCAAAAATATCCGATTACATTCATTCTGGACCATCTACGGGACAATTTTTAAAAGCAATAACCAGTTATGAAAATTTGACGGGTCACCAATATGGTATACAATTCTTTCAAAATGATGCTTCTAGTTCTGAAAACGAAACCGCAAATTATGGTATTCTAATTGATTCAACGCTTGGTGGCGTTGGCGTTGTGGAACCGCTTAAGAGTATTATTCCTGGCGAATCTTATACAGACACTTTGACAATAGCTGGAAATGGATTTGATGAGCACGGTAATCCGTTACCTCCCATGGGTGTTATTATGCCGGGGACTTTTAACCTAACTCTTGATAATAATATATTATCCGATCAAATAAATGGGATCCTTAAGGGCGTTATTAACGGCGACACAATAGTAGCTGTGATTAACTATGGTGATGGGACCATTCATTTAACAGCAGATATGACTGCAGGTCTGACTGGTGCTAGTCCATCAGCACAGTATAGTTATAATCCATTGATCCTTGAGTCTATCAACACCAGTAGTTTTACGGGGAATTTGAATCCTGAGACTGTATATGGTGTTGCATCTACTAGTATTGTAAATGATCAGATTATTACCCAAGACCATGGCTTTATTTTCATGGTCACAAATCCTGCGCTAAGCATTGACTCGGTATACTGGAGCTTGGGAACCAATGTAAGTGACGTTTTCAAATTTGATTTGAGATCATCATCGCTAGATCCTTATGATTATTACATTACCTTTTATGATCAATCAGATTCAAGCGTGGCTGATACATCTGCAATCGGACATTTTCGTTATGGAAATGGAGATGATTCGTTTTTATCTCAGCGGACACCAATCAGTATTTATAACATGACTTTGGGTAAAAAAGTTTGGAGCTACAACATACGCCGTGCTCAAGAAAAATATTATTTGTGGTGGATAATGGATGAAGATGCAGGTGCCAATACTAAAAATGCTTTCCGGGTTCTTACGAAGCAAGCACAGGATAATGTTGCCCTGAATCCCACAAGTTTTGAGATCACCTTTTTACCATTTGATGAGAATATTGTAGGCGGCGATGCTCTGGCTTATCCAGATGGGGCTAACGCAGAAACTCCGGACACATTATTTATGACCACATCCAGACCACTAACCGTTAATGATGAATTCAGGTTTTATACCGTAAATATGCTTGATACGTTAAGTCATGCTTCATTGGACGAGGTTAAAGTTGTTCCCAACCCATATATTGTTAGAGCCCTATGGGATCAGAATCGGTTTACCCAGCATATTGATTTCCGTCATTTGCCAGCATCATGTAGCATCAGGATTTTTAATGTCGCAGGTGAATGGATTGCTACTCTAGTAAAAGATGGCAAAGTAGGGAATAATGAAGTTTATGATGAGGAGGGATCCCTATCTTGGGATTTGAGAAATTATGAGGGATTGAAAGTGGCCAGTGGTTTATACCTGTATCAACTTGAAGGTGAATTATTGGGTAAAACTGTATACAAGGAAGGTAAAATCGCAATTGTGCTAGGTCCTTAGTTCATGAAAATAACTTTACATAAAATTTTATTTATTAATTTATTAATTGTTCAAATTATTTTAGCTGGACAGGGTAGTGCTGGAGCAAAATTCCTACAAATAAATGCCACTACAAGAGGTTCAGCAAATGGTGGTACCTTGGTTGCCAGGCCAGGCCTAATTGATGCATTAAGTTATAATCCAGCGACAGCTGCTACTCTTACAGGGGCCAATTCCATCATCCACCACTCGGATTATTTTGTGGGCATGAGTTTTGACTACATGTCTTTTGCATATAATATGCCTGCAAGGGATTATTGGGGCTTCTTTCTGGTGATATTGAAGAAACTACAGAGCTGGAACCACTTGGCACAGGCAGAACATTTACTGCCAATGATTTTGCCGGTTTTCTATCGTTTGCACGAAGTATGACTGATAAGTTTAGCGGGGGAGGTACGATCAAATATGTGATGCAGAACATAGACAAATTAACAGCAAGTGGTATAGCTTTCGATATGGGAGCAATTTATAATGTGGGGTTGTTCTATGATCTGACGATCGGTTTTTCTATTAAGAATTTTGGCGGTGACATGAATTACGAGGGCGAAAACCTCCAGGAATCAATCCAGTTAAGTGACAACATTTTCGAAGAAGAGGATGTAAGAATTGAAGTAGTTTCTGAAAAATATTCACTTCCGATCAGTTTCGATTTGGGTTCATCGGTTACAATACCGGTTCGAGGAAAGGACAAGCTAATCAGCAGTGTGGCTGTGCATAATATTGCTGATCAGGCAGAGTTTTTGTCAATTGGACTTGAATATAACCTTGGAGAATTGATGTATTTTGTTTTGGGTCATGGTAATTTAAATGGCATGTTCAATAATAATGCCACAGAATTGGAATTAAATGGTAATATGCGTGGTTTCACGGGTGGATTTGGGGTGAACCTCCGCCCAGTATTTAACACGAGAAGCTGGCTTTCCTATTCATTCGAGGACCACAAATATTTTGCACCAATTCATTCCTTTGAAATAACGTTAACTTTTTAATAATTAATTAATTCATAAATAATGTGAGAGTAACTATGTATAAAAAAATAATGAGGCTGTTTTTAATCATGATCGTGATGAATACAGCCGGGGTAATGGGTAAAGAAGGTAATCAATCAGGCGGAGAAAGTTCTATAGTTAATAGAGCCGAAATCACAGCCTGCAATTGTGGGATGGTTCATCGCCTGGGCGTACATATTGGTCGTGATGGTGAAAGAACGATTACAGATACAATATCCTATTATACTGGTCCTACATACGTTGAAGATTACAGTGATTTTATGTCCAGCTACCAGACAACAGGTGACGACTCTGTTGTAACAAGGATCCATTTATTAACAACGGGAATTGTTAACCAATTCCATGTTATGACGAGGGTCTTGGATGTCAATGGCAATATGGTAGATGATTACGCTCCAGTGGATGTTTGGGTATATGGCCCGGCATTTCAACAAGACGATGAGGGCTTATGGCACAGCCAGTATCCAAGCATGGCTAATACTTATGATGGAACAATGCCAAGTACAATTCAGCTCCTGATGCCTTATACCATCCCTACTGTATTTTTCAATAGTAATCCTGAAAACCATTTTAATAATGAAGGTCAGTGGGATCCCTGGGCTGTTACAACTGGCGGCTGGAATGTATTTGATTTTCCAACTTGGACATTGGATGGTCTAGGGATTAATGTTAATTCTGATTCTCTCGGTGTGCCTGATGAAATGCTTTATGTTTACGTAGGTTACAATATGTCTTCAACCGATGCGAGTGGTTCAGTTGTTGAGAATATTGCCACTATTTGGCAAGACGGGACACCTGATCCAAATGATAATTGGTCATGCAGGTCCACGCTTCATTCTTCATTCTATTGATACCGGCGGTGCATGGTATGGTATTTGGAATGGTGAATTTCCTTACCATCATTTAACTCAAGCTGTTGTACAATATGAAGCAGTACCGCCTTTCGTTGAACAATTGCCAAATTTCAGCGACACCTGGGCTGAAGAAAAAGAAGTTTGGGCTGATGTGGTAGATCTTGATGGAGATGCGTTTGCTTGTACTCTAAATGTTACAATTGCTCCTATAAACGGGAATCCCTACGATCAAGAAATTGAAATGGTTGAAGATTTGGAAATTGAAGGACGGTATATGGCCAATGTATCCATGGATGTAGGTGATACGGTGAATTTTTATGTTAGATCAACTGATGTTACCGGCAGATCAAGCACAAGCGGGTTAAGATCTTTTGTTCGTGTTGCAGCCCCATCCCCATCGCAACATGTGCTATTATTGCAAGATGGTACAAGGGACAGTCTAACTGACAATGGTCTATCCATATACACCTCGGGCAGTGGTTTAAATCCCATATTTACTTCCACTGGTTATTATGTCTGGAATGTAAATGATCATAATGGTGTTGATTATGGTGTAATTAATCATCCAAATTTTGATCTTATCGTTAAACATGGTTGGGCAGGTGGCGCCATGCCGTCAATTGGTGAAGATCCTAATGGTTTTGGCGATTTCCTTGATAGGGGTGGTCGTTTGCTTTATTCTGACATGGATTATTTTTGGAAAACCGATCTAGCGTCTGAAGGCAGTTTTTCCGAAGGCGATTTTGCTTATGATTATCTTGGACTTTCCTACTACTGGAATGATCCTGATGATGATGGTGATGGCGCTAATGGCGGCAGCGGAGATCTCAATCATTTCGGTATAGATAACGATCCTGTAACCAGCATATGGGAAAATACCGCTTATGGTCCCCTTGACTATGAATATATC
>JYMV01047811.1_pt1 | contig 18502 bp, 16 predicted proteins | sample 338911 | NCBI WGS metagenome assembly JYMV01 (sample SAMN03354496, study PRJNA234377) | hydrothermal vent metagenome | biome: Deep sea; feature: Hydrothermal plumes at the Eastern Lau Spreading Center, Western Pacific Ocean; material: Seawater | place: Tonga | collected 2009 | depth 2000 m m
TGTCCAGTAGAGGATGTGAGATGGATTCTTGAAGAAATCTTTAGTTTTGCAAATAAGTTTGTATTTGCAAATATTGCATGTTATCCAGCTAAGACCATTCTGCCAAATAACAGAAATGCCCATCGTACAATATTACCTGCCGCTTGGTGGAAAATTATCCTATCAAAGTTATCAGCAACATTTCCGCATATTAAATATGCAGTTATATTGGAATACAACTGGATCACACCACGAGGGAACAAACCCATTAACCAGCTTTTGAGCAATTCTATCAACGGATGAAATGGAGCAGTACGAGAAGTGTTATATGGAATTTTTCTCCAAACATTTACTTTATTCAATGGTGGACAAAATTTCAGCTAGTAACGGTCGGGGCGTTGTGTTTTAGTTAAAACTTTTGTACAAGGTGAATATGATGATTAAGAGATCAGTTATCTTGTTGCTCCTGATGATGGTTGATATGGATTTCTCTAGTATGAAATTTGATGAGGAAACTGATGATAGGAATGCTTCTGAAGTGAAACAGGAAATGTTTAGAGGCCGTGAATAAATCTGATGGTGATGATGAAAATGAAGAAACTGATTATATAGAGTATTTCAAAGATTTAGGGGAATAACATTTCATCAAACCTGCTGGACCGCCCCACCATGTCCGTTAGTCAAGAACACCCTACAGCGAGGTGATCATGAGCCTTGATAATCCACCGAGCCATGGTGGGGCGGTCCAGCAGGTGCGCCGCGTCATCGAGCGGCTGATTCGCGACGGCTTCGTCGTAGCGAATGCTGACGGCTCGACGCACGATATTCGTTCTGTGGCCGTCAGCGCTGGAGAAGGAGAAGCCCTGCGGAAATGGGTGTCGTACGAGAACGCGACGAAAACAATCGAGATCGGACTTGCCTATGGGATTTCTGCGCTGCACATCTGCGAGGGTTTGCTTCAGAATGGGAATCATGCTGCACGGCATGTTGTGCTTGATCCTTTTCAGGCGAGACGATTTGCCGACTGCGGGCTTCAGGTCCTTGAGGAAGCAGGAATCAGGCCCCTTGTGGAGTACTACGCTGAGATGTCACAGATTGCTCTTCCGCAGTTTCTCAAGGAAGGACGGCAGTTTGATCTCGGGTTCGTTGATGGCAACCACCGCTTCGACAGCGTGTTTCTCGACTTGTTTTACCTCGGGCGGTTGGTGCGCAAGGGGGGAGTTGTGATCCTGGACGACTACAACCTTCCTGGGATCAAGCGGGCTGTCTCCTTCTTCGAGACCAATCTTGGCTGGACGATCGAGGAGATGTCACCACCAGACGATGGGCATCATTGGGTTGTTCTGCGTACTGCAAGGCACGAGGACAAACGAGGCTTCAGATACTTCGTTGAATTTTGATACTGCTTGGCCTAGCGAAAACAAGGCAGGCGAAACCGGTGAGGTTGCCTGTTTTCTCGAGCAAGAAATAGAAGAATGTAGGTAATTGAGCGTCATGAATCCGATCCCAGGGCATTAGGGGAAATAGGAGAAGGTGCGGTGCCTGCTCTGATCCAAGCATTGAAGGATCAGGATGCAGAGGTTCGTAGGAATGCGGCAGTGGCATTGGTTTATATAGGCACACCAGAAGCACTGAAAGCTGTTGAGGAATATCAATCCCGACAATAATATGTCGATTTACCAAACCAGCATGTACCTAGTTTTTAAGATCAATCACCCACCAACCCAGTGTCCTTACCTAAGAAAAAAGTCCTCTTACTTGCTAGCAACAGGACGTGTAGTGGTTGAGATGTTAGTTTGGGCTTAGGTACTAAATAGTTCTAATGACCTCTACTAACCAGTTAAGACCAGCAATCTAGTAGGTCGTTTTGATTTGTCCCCAAGCAACGGAGAGCTTAGTTTGAGGAGAAACAGCTAAAGCCTCTTTGGCACCCATCTTCATATACTGACCTATTTCCTCTTCACTCAAAGTACGGTTCCATAATCTGGCTTCATCAATCAAGCCGGTAGGAATGTAATTCAGTCGGTCACAATCCTGACCGATAGCCCACGGGTCAGGGCTGGGTTTGAGTTTTCCTCCCGCTGCACCTTTACCCACTTCTTTACCATCATAGAAGATTTTGCCTTCTTTACCATCATTACTACAGGCTAGATGAACCCACTTATTGGCCTCCGGTGGTTTAGCGAAAATATTGGGTGACCCACCTTCACCTGCCAACCTGAGTGTCATCTGTCCACCTTCACTAAACAAACCATACTGAAGGCGACCAGCACAACCGCCGTGAATCGATTTTCCGACGATTTGTCTGGTACCGCCGACCCAATCTTCGATATTCACCCAGGCCATAAAAGTAAATTTATCAACATTCATTTGTTTGTTACTTTCGACCTTAACCCAAGTACCGGCACCAGTTTCAAAACGTAAGGCTTTACCAAATTTACCATCCTCCCACTTGAGTGGACCTTCTAGAGTACCATCGTTTTTATTTCCACTTACATCTTTGGTTGTTTTACCTTTACCTTCATCAAACGAGAGATAAACAATCAATCCATCGGTGAATTCTGCCGTCCAGGACAAAGAAGGTATAATAATAAGTACCAGACAAATAACAATTCCTAAATTGGCAAACTTGCTTCCCATTATAAACTCCTTATTAAGGTGCTGTAATCTTCTCAAGGTTTGGTTTGAGGTTGATACGATGTCTGACAAACTGAGTTTAAATAAAAATCCAGTATTAAGTTTATTTTGATATTTGTCAACGTTTTTTACGCATTACAAACAAGTTCATAAATGCTTGTCAGAGTTTGTGAGTTCACCTAGATAAACTTGAAAAGTAAGAGTATATGTACATGTATTTAAGTTAAAACTTAAGTACAAATGTCCTTGATTTTACATGGAATCCATAAAATAGTAGTACAAAAGCCCCGATACAACGTGTCGGAGCAAAATTTATAATTCTACTTCTTAATCTCTGCCCAGGTGGTAGTGAGTTTGCCTGATAAGGAAACAACAGCAAGCGTACTAGATAATCCTTTGTTCATAATGTTCTTTATATCATCAGCCGATAACGCTTTGCTGAATATCCCTACATCATCAATAATCCCCATGAAGGGCCAAATTTTCCCACTCCCAAGCATTAATGGGTCATCCATAAAGCCTGGCTTCCCATCATGATCGCCTTCTCCTTCTAGAACGCCATCCACATAGAGCAGCAAAGCATCCAGATCATAAGAACCTGCTATATGATGCCACTTCTCATCTGAGACTTCTGTTTTGCCGTTAGCGCCTCTCCACTGATTCGCACCTTGAGAGAAATAGACGCTGACGTTACCACCTGCTGGATGGGGTCTGAAAGTCTACATTTCTATGTGATCCATTGACGGCGAAATCAACTTTTTGCACCGGGATCTGCCATTTGCCGCTGACACCCATCTTGCACCAATAGGCTATTGTGAACTCCGCCAAATTTAGAGATTTGTCATGTGGAACGCTGATGTAATTGTTTAATTTCCCCTTAAACTCGAATCCTTTGTTAAACTTTGCCTTTACCACTTTGCGATCACCTATGATCTTTCCATCATGACCATTTCCAGACGAATCTCAGCTACTCCGCCTTTGTCTTCATCGAGAAGCCATATACCTATAACAGCCTCAGGGTCAATCTCAGCATAGCTCTGTGCTGCTAAAATAAAAACAATAGCAGTTAAACTTATAAAGATTATTGTTAATCGTGTCATTCTTTTACCTCCATTATTTCTGTCTGAAATCAGCTAAGATCCTTACCAGAATTGAACTTGAGCCGATATCCTCACTTGACGATTTCCGTTAATTCCCAAGGATTCTGTACAATTGGAAGTCGACGGAAATCATAACACGATTGGCACATTTAGCTAGAATAAAAAAAGAAGAAAACATTGGGATTTCAGACAAAAAAAGTTAACAAAGGATGTATTATGTGTATTTAACAGGAAGGAAAACAGGCAAGTTCAGTTGTATGAAAGTGACATATTGACTGACAGAGAAGTAAGTATAATGGTTGATTTTATTGCTCAGTCAAATTGTATTTAAGTTAAAAACTTAAGTACAAGAAAACAGAGTGTGAGGAAAATATGACTGAGACATCACCTAAAGGCGTTTTGAGATCGACAACTGTAATGTTCTTATTTGTTGGGTTGGTCGGTATCTGGATGGGTGGATGTCAAACCCAAGAACAGAAGGAGATCAAAAGACTAATCATACAATTACAGGATCAGAATTGGGGTGTTCGTGTTTATACGGCAGAGGCATTAGGGCAGATAGGATCAGAGGATGCCGTACCTGCCCTGATACCACTATTACAAGATCCAGAGGTTCGTGTTTATGTGGCAGAGGCATTAGAAAGAATTAAGAAATCCCAACCAGAAACAACAGACGATGCAGACTTTGATTTGCTAATGACTATCTTCTCAGAATTAATTACTGATACTCTTACAACAAACCAGTCATAATGTAATTATTAATTTTTACATCCTTAGTGCATTTGACGATATTTGTTTGATTATTAATATTCCCCCAGAACAAATAATATAAGTACCAGTATTTTTAATTACCACACCCATATGACCATTTCTTCTCTTCTGTTAGAGCGGTGTTTCAAAAAACTGGCAAAACGGTGACAACGCAATATATACTTATTTAACAAACCAAATAACAGATGTTACACTTTTTTTAGGAGCTTTAGGGGGCTCCTTCCCATGAGAAGAATGGTTTTTGTTTTGAGTGCAATATTTTTTCTGTATCTTTTTTCCACTACGGCCTCGGCTGTCATTCCCGGAGCACTTCTTCACCTTGATGCTTCTGACAACCCTGGTCACAATAAGTCCTGGAAAAATCTAGGCAAGGCTGGAGGAGAACTGCTAGCGGCAGATGAAGCTCCAGTTTTAGAAGAAGGAAAGATTGAGATTCCAGCGTTGGGTATTTCCGAGGCCAACGTTAAGTACTATACTGCTAAAAAATCGCTTCAAACCTTTGGTGTAGAGGGTAAAAACCCGGAGTTACCGGTTGAGGACTGGACCCTGGAATTTCTATGCAAACGAAATGGTGGATTACTTAAAGAGGAACACCATTTCGCCGGTTTCCAGAATATCCCCAAAGAAGGTCAGCAAGGAATCCGTCTCTGGATGGAAGGTGAAGATAAATTGGGGATTTCCATCCATGCCGGAGGCGGTAAGCAGGGTGTGCAACCGCTAAACATAAAACTCGATGAAGGTGTCTGGACCTGGCTAGCCGTTGTAGGAACAAACAAGAAGTCAATTGTGGCCTATCAGGACGGCAAACAAGTCAGTAAGCAACCTGGTTTCCCTTTCCAGAAGAAATGGGTGTTGAATGATATTTCGATCGGAGCCAATTCTCATTCTGAAAGACGCCGTACTTTCAATGGATCCTTTGCTATTGTGCGAGTTTATGACAAGGCTCTGACTGAAGCCCAGATTAAAGAAAATATCGATAGTGCATTCGCTGTAGATGTCGCAGATAAACTGTCAACCACCTGGGCCAGGGTAAAAGACCAATTCTAGTCTACTCATATTGACCGAGGGGAAGGCATCGGGAAAAACGCCTCCCTACTGGAAGGCGACCCTACCCTTGAAGATGAACTCAGCGGCTGTTTCTAGATTCAAGGTCATATTAAGGAAGAATCATGGTAGATAAGCCTGAAAATAAAGGAGAAAAACTCCGGAGATTTTTCTGACGGCTCATTTTGCCTAAACGGAACTCCAAGAATAGGGAGAAAGAGGCACCGCCTTTTTCTCCTGCGCTTATAAGAAGTTTAGACAGATGAAAGGAGCTATCGGGCTGGTGTAATTGGTGTTGATGGAGTGTTACGGCTGTGAAAAAGCCCGCCTAAAAATGGCAATCAACCATCAAAGTCGATGCGACCCATTTTATAATTGTGCAAAACAACCAGTCAATAACGGACACGTTGGCGAACTTCGCATTATACGAACGATGGGAGTAGATACTGGCTTTGATATGACCAATAATGGACCCCATCTCTTTGATGCCGTCCGCATTTTCGGGGGCGATGAGGAATGGATCTAGATGACGTGCATACTTCCAGTGCCCATCACGGCCGGGCCACACTTTGAATTGATAATGGCTATCTATGAATCCCAAATACAAGGAACAAAGGTGTCATTACCTCTGCTTCGCTGAAAGCACCCGTGTAAAACAGATACAGGGGGGTGACATCCGCCAATTGTCCAAGAGCGAGAGTCTAACTTTGGGGCAGGGCCGTTAATGGCTAATGTTCTAAGGAGGCAAGTCAGTGCTGTTATCTCTCATTTGAACTTGTTTTCTCACCATTTATCGCTATCGCTTATACTGATGATTTGAAGCAACATCGAAGAAAAGTCGGCGACCTCCTGAAGTGAGAGAAATTGACATGATGCCTCTGGAAAAATTTCAGTCGTGCTAACTCAGTTAGCAGTAAAAAAAAGCTGTTGCATTCTTCTGAAGGAGATAGCATGCATCAACGTATCCTCACAAACCCATTCCAATCTGAATCAGAGCGCAGGAAAATGATAGCTCACTTGACCGGCACTGGCAGATAGTCAAGCATACTTCAACCCAAAATCGCTCAAACGCGGTTACTGGAACTCTTAAGTTTCGACTAAACATCTAAGGCTTACAAAAACAGGTCTCCCCAACCGGCCTTTTTTCATTCCTAATGAAAGATAAAATGCCGGGGCTGACTCCCCGCTTGTTTATCATCGTACTGTTCCTAGTGCCTCTGAACTGTTATTTTCTGCTCCAGATGGAGTTGGTACGTTATACCTTCCCTACTTGGATCGTCCCCTTATCCAATGTAATTTTCATTTTGGCGCTCGTAATGTGTGTCAACCATCTGGTACGCCTAATTGCCCCCAGCTTAGCCCTTCGGCATGGAGAACTTCTAGTGCTTTACGTAGTCTTGAGCATTACCACTACCATGACTGCTGGGGATCTGCTACAGGCGGTTCTGTCTGTTTTGGGATACGCTTTCTGGTTCGCCACGCCCGAAAATGAGTTTCAGGAATTATTCATTCGGCATCTGCCCGGCTGGCTGACAGTGTCAGATGAACTGGCGTTGCGAGCATACTATATGGGGGATTCCAGCCTTTACCTGCTTCATAACCTAAAAGTGTGGCTGCCCGTCGTGCTGGCCTGGTTATTACTTTTTATGGTTTTAGCTTTCAATTTCTTGTGCTTGAACACCATTCTGCGTCGGCAATGGACGCAGAATGAGCGATTAACCTATCCTATCGCTCAACTGGCGTTAGAAATGACAAGTTCTACTTCCAGTTTTTTTGGCAATAAGCGTATGTGGACAGGTCTTTCCATCGCTGCTGGTATCGGTCTGATCAACGGCCTCAGTGTTCTCTTCCCACAAATTCCATTTGCACCTGTCAAACGCACCTATTTCACCGTTACTGAAGGTCCTTTGAAATTTCTGGCCGATGATGACAACCTGATACGTCTCTCGTTGTATCCTTTCGCCATTGGAATTCTTTTCCTGATGCCCCTGGACATACTTTTTTCCACTGTTTTCTTTTGTGGATTTAAACGGATCGAACTGATGCTGGGAAGAATTTGGGGCTGGAACAGCCTGGCCAGATTTCCGTTCCAACAGGAACAGGTCCTGGGCGGATTTCTGGGGCTCTGCCTTTTTCTGATTTGGACGGGAAAAGAACATTTCAAAGGTGTAGTAAAAAGTGCTTTTGAACAGGACGGTGATGTTGATGACGCTGAAGAGCCAGTTCCATATCGAACAGCGGTGTGGGGGTTATTGGCAGGACTTGTCTTTTTGGCGTTCTTGCTCCGCAAGGCCGGGATGACCTTCTGGGTGGCTTGTACATTCGGCATTCTTTTTTTGATGGCGCCCACCATCATGACCCGCCTGCGAGCGGAAGCTGGTGTGTTCACCTGTTTCGGCTATTCACCTCGGGCCATGCTAAGCACATGGATTGGCACCCGGCGACTTGGACCCCAGAACCTAACGGCCATGGTTGTCTGCTTCTTCAACAGCGAGTACCGGCCGCAGCAGATGCCACACCAATTGGAAGGCTTTAAAATATCGGATCAAGCCAATCTTTCTCATCGACGAATGTTTGTTGCCATTCTAGTGGCCACAGTGCTGGGTGTGCTGGTTTCTTTTTGGATTCAACTCCATCTGTACTATAAGTATGGCGCAGCCTCCGGCTACTTTGGTCCCTGGGCGCTGGGCCACGGCCAACGATGGTTTGGGTGGCTGAAGAGTTGGATTTACTATCCCACCAATACCGATTGGCTGGGAGTGATTTTTATGGGGGTGGGTTTCTCAATGATGATGGTTCTGGCATATCTGCGCTCCAGAATCTTCTGGTTGCCTCTGCATCCACTGGGATTTCTGATAGCGGGTGGCGGCGAGTTACCGGGGGACCTATTGTTGCCACTCATTATCTGTACAGGAGCCAAATGGCTGATCCTCAAACACGGTGGCATTCGCAGTTATCGGCAGGCCGCGCCCTTTTTCCTGGGACTGGTCCTGGGCGATTTCCTAACGGGCAGCATCTGGAGTTTACTGAGTATCGTGCTAAACACGAAGACATATGAGTTTTATCCATGACGAGCTATCGTCAACCGATAGGTTAGCACTACTCCAGCAGACTTGACACCTATGTAGTAATGACTTACAGGTGTTGGGTGACGTACCAATCGACTAAGGAACAATTGGAATCCGAATTAAAGCACCATCAGAGATTAAAGCAATTTAGAATGCCGGATTTGAAGTTGATCCGGTAGGAATGATAAGGAGTAGTTGGAAGAAGTAGAGAGTAAAAAAAGCGCTGCACTCGCTAATAAAACAGATAACTGTGTACGCTAATGCAACGCTAGAAGTAACGTACAATGCAGGTCTGACGAATCAGACTCCACACGGGAGTTGAACCCGTGAAGACCGTCACGCCCCTCTTGTATTTAAGTTTTAACTTAAATACAACCTAACTCCCTCAAGACTTTGTCAGAAATATGGCGGGCTGGCTTGCTAATTGATTATCTTCTCAGAACTAGACGGGTGGATCTATTCGATCGCCTTTATTTAACCATATCGGGTTGGATGTACGACCATATGAAAATAGCGCAAAACACATATTGGCGTCTTCGTGGATAATTCACCCCTGTAGAACGGATCATTGTCATGCCTTGGAGGAGACAAGTGTCTGGTGAACACTGTCACTCTGCATTCTTGACAAACTTAACTATCTCTTCCAAGCTTGGCATATAACCATCTATTGTAGAGACCCTTAGTGTTGGCACGTCATATTCCGGAGGAATGTACTCGCCACCCGGTTCGAACTTACCAGTCTCCCGAAATGTGGCTACCCTCTTATCACTATGGTAGAATTCTCTATTGGGATCTGCCAACCCTCTTTCCAAGTGCCGTCTCGCACTGATTTCTGCACCTAATTCACAAACGATAATGTAAGTTAATGCGATTTCGTTTATCCTTGGTACTACGAGATCCCAAAGCTTATGCTGAAAGGCTGCTTCAACCAGAATCGATACATTTTCCTTTAGCAGATTTAGAATCGCCTCAAAGAATACTTCGTTTACTATCCCGTTGGTATCTTTGGGTAAGCGATCATGTTTCACACCGAAGGTATTGACGTATCCCTCCTTAATCTCATCTCTACTGATCTTAGGCAGATACATCCTCTTACACAATTCGCCCGCCAGAGTCGTTTTGCCCGACCCAGGTCTACCAGTTATGACTATGCATTTTGGTTTCTTGCCCATCTTGACTACACTATGTTTGTGTTCTCGACTTCAATTTCATTGTACAAAAATTTTAACTTAAATACAGATAAGCCAACCAGTGGTAAAGCGGTAAATACCGTGCATAGCACAGACAAGAGGTAAACGGACCTACGGTCCTACAATCCTGACACACAACGAAAACCGTCGATGCTGCGGGGATACGAGAGATCGTTGAAGCCACGGCTAGCCACACGCAGATAGAATGAGAACCGCCTCGCAAAACACGTTTCTCACCTGTGCTAGGCCCTTGAGGATTACGCGGGGTGAATTGCTATAATAATCAGAGGCATCCCAATCGGAACACCACTCCCACACATTGCCCACCATATCATATAGACCGTATCCATTGGCTTCCAAACTACTTACCGGCGCACATTTACTCCACTTGTCCCTACCACCCGTACCACTATAGTTGGCATTATCATGGCTGATCTCATCTCCCCAAGGATATCGCTTGCCCTTCAGCCCACCACGGGCAGCATATTCCCATTTCGCTTCTGTCGGCAATAGTTTGCCCGCCTAATTGGAGCTGTTCTAACTTTCTCAACCATTTGGTTGAACTATAGCTGCTGCAACGCAATCCCCACACCAGATATCAGTTTTTCGGTGTGAGAATCTTCCATCGGTAGTGACACGTTTCCGCCGTATCCCCAATGAATACCCTGATTGAGTAGCGAGAAAAAGAGCCAGCGTTGCATCAGCTCATCCTCCTGCGCCGCCTCACGGTAGTTGCGGGGAACCGTCGGCAGGAAATGGACCCGAAAAAGTGAACCAACTACAGTTACTTGCGCTTCCACCCCAGCCTGGGCCAAGGTAGCACTCAACTCCACCCCCTAACTTTTGTGTTAACGAGCCGATTTTTTTATAGGCCTGTGGGGTCATTGTTTGGAGAGTCGCTAGTCCAGCCACCATGGACAGTGGATTCGCATTGTAGGTTCCCGAATGTGGGATTTTGGGTGGCCCTGATGTAGGATCGTATAGAGCCATAATGTCGGCCTGTCCGCCAAAGGCCGCACCCGGCGTTCCTCCGGCGATGACTTTAGCCAAGCATGTCAGGTCCGGCTGGACACCGTAAAGTTCCTGTGCTCCGCCTAGGGCCACCCGGAAAGTAATGATTTCATCAAAAATCAGCAAGGCTTCAACGTCTGTCGTTATTTCTCGCAACTGAGTGAGAAAGCCATCGGTCGGTGGGGTGGTCCCAGCACCAGTTCCCAGCGGATCGACGATTACCGCCGCCAAATCTTCGGCATTCTCATTGATAATCGTGCGGCAGGCGTCGACATTGTTAAAAGGTAAAACTATCACTTCCTCTACAATGGCTGGTGATAGCCCGGCGGCAGACGGCACTGATCGTGGGCGATCTGCTGGGCCTAATTCCGGCCCCAGAGGGGGCACGTAACTAATCAATGCATACTCACCAACACCGTGATATGCACCTTCAAATCTGGCCACTTTACGTCGGCCGGTCCAAGCTTTGGCCGCTCTGATTGAGTTTAATACGGCCTCCGTGCCCGAACTGCAGAAACGAATCCGCTCCAGTAAAGGCACACGCTCCCGGAGCAACTCTACCATCTCCACTTCCAGTGCTGTCGGTCGGGAGAAGCCAGTTCCTTGAGCCACACGAGCCTGAAGCGCATCCACTATGGCTGGATGGGCGTGTCCCAAAATCAACGCGGTGTTATTATTGATGAAATCTAATAAATGATGACCGTCCAGGTCAACTAAGTAGGCCCCTTCACCCCGATCTATGTATACCGGGAAGGGGTGCATGTAGGCACCAGTACGTGTATTGCCACCTGGCAGCGACTCCTTGGCTTGCTCTGACATATCCTGGGAGCGCGAGTTATTAGCTACGTATTTGGCCACTGCACTATCCAGCAAGGTTTGCATCTTTGATTTAATCATTTTCACACCTCAAATTTCCATATTACCAGACTAATCGTTGGCAGGATTTGACAACACCAGAAATGCTTGCGCATAGTCCCACCAATATGTCCACAGCCGATGATCTAACATGATACTTCTTCTTCTACATAATCTCTTGATTCTTTGTTTCAGAACTTATGCAAACTAAATAGTTATATCTCCGGGAAAACGAAATGATAACCGAGACGGAAACGATCACTAAGTAAATGCTCACGTATTTCTCGGCTGCTTGGAAGAGGCGCTGCAGGGGGACGAGCAAATACAAAAGACCGCCTTAAGTTCATTGATTCATCGAATCGGTTAAATCAAGACGGCCAAGTCAGAGTCGAGTTTTATATAAACACCCGCGCTCTCGGTAATACCCTGTACGGGATTAATGCCTGTAAACATATCCCATTCAAGCAAAGAATACGCACACTCTAGCAGTTGTTCTTTTGTTCATTCAGCATTTAGTTGAAGATCTGATATAAACTCAAAAGATCACGTCTATAGTCCTTCTCCTTCCTAATTTAACCCAAGATAAAAGATAAATTGCCTTTATAGATCTACTCGTTTACCTATCAGGATAGATAAGGTACTAGAGAGATTAGCAGAGTTAGATTGGAAGGATTTAACGTTTTCACGATTAACTAATAATATATTATTATAAGGCGTTCATGAAAACGATGAACAAGATTGGGTCTTTAAAATCCTGCAAGCCTGATTATTTCAGAATCATCATCTTCCGTGTGTCTGTATAATCTCCTGCTTCTATTTGATAGAAGTAAGTTCCACTAGCTACTTTTTCTCCATTCTCACATCATCCATAGTGTAAATTGGCATCTCATTACCTGTTCATTATCATATTTCTGGTGCAGAAACATGGAAAGATAAAACCTAAAACGTGGTAATACTCCCTTTAACCAGATAAAAGTATCATACTGCAGCTGTATGACGGTGATTTTTCGTGGAAATTCTGAGGAAATGTTGAGGGTGATTCTGAGGGAAAACGACAACAGATGGGGGGGAGAATCGTGGTAATCAGCATACTGACACGACTCTAAACTGACAGAAACAACGACAGAATAGCGCGAAAGAAACAGGAAAGAAATACGAGAGAAGCAGCGAAAGAAAACTCACCTCAATTTTTCCGACTTTAGAAACTACGGTTTTTTCACGGTTTAACCTAATTGGGTTTTATAGAAAGATGGTAACCGTAAACATACTACCAAGACTCCAAATCCACAGAACATAAGACAGAAATAGTGACAGAATACTTCAAGATTGTATTTAAGTTTTTAATTAAGAGTACTGGCGCATCATACTTATCGCCCATAATGGTACCTGTATTTTTTAGTTTCTCTAGTAAAATGACCATACTGTGGGTGTTTCCCGAGATGATTGAGACTCCGAACTTGACTATGGCCTTCCATGTTGGATTGTCCTGCTAAAATAAACACTTTCACCTTTTTTCCTGTTGTTGGTTCGTTGGAGCCAATATCAGAAACTGCCGACGTCAGTTCTATAACCAGATTAGTAAAAATTAGTGTTATCATCTAGTGCCTCATTGATAGCTTGTGTTAAATCTAAAAGTTACTGTTTCCAGATTGCGTCAGTCTACCAGATCGACCGAAGTTCGTTAGCCTCTAGGCTGATCAATCTCGCTTGACCTCCCTCCGCGAAAGCAGAGATAATCGAAACTTTATCCCGTTGCCTCCGCGAGATGGTGAGGAACACCCTTCCGTTGTTACCGATGATTTCCATCATCGGGCGGTCAACTAAAATCTGTACTGAGATCTCTCCATTTACTGGTTTCATTTCAGCACCGTTCAGCTGGTTTTCCTGGACATTATATATGATTTGCTCGCCACCAATGTTAATACCAATAGTGGTAGCGTTGTTGATTTCGAATCTAGCTCGGATATCGAAGAGTTCGCCCGAGACATCCAGGTTAGCAAGCTGACCTTCGGTGAGGTTTATATTCTCGGTGAAGTGTCGTTTCTGATGAAGTTTCTGGATCTCTTTCACTGGTTCTGCGAACATACGAATGCCTTCGCCAGTCGTACGCAGCGTCAACGAGTGAGGAAAGCTGAACGTCTGGTTGAATGGCATGTTTGGCATCTCGATTTGAGCCCACCCGATTTGGATCTTTCGGCCATCTGGGCTGTTGTTGAAAAGTTGGGAAGCGTAGTATCCACCATGGTGTACTTGATGCTTTCCATCGTGCTCAGGTAGGAAGACCTTACCGTCGAACTGACCGATAGCATAACGGGCATCGGCGGCAAAAGCGACCCAGCGGGTGTTGCTGGTATCGCCGTCAACTGGCAGTTCAAAAATCTCAGCACACTCACAGTAGTCTTTCAGTTTGCTCTGAAACTCCCAATTCTTCATATCTTCAGAGGTATAGAAAGCAATGGATCGCCCTGTTTCTTCCGACTCGTCGTAAACTGCCATCACCCAATGTTCACCAGGTTGATACCAGATAATCTTTGGATCGCGGCCGGTGTGCTGTACCACCGGGTTACCTTCGTATTCGGTAAAGGTTCGACCACGATCGTTACTGTAGGCGATGCATTCCCCTCGTCCGGTACTGGTCCATGAAGCGACGATAACCTTCTCATCGCCGATTTGCCAGCCGGCCGTGTTGTTTTCGTCTACCACTGCGCTGCCAGAAAAGGCCCAGTCGCCATATTGTTTGTTGTAGATGGCAATAGGCAACTGTTTCCAGTGAACAAGGTCGGTACTAGTCGCGTGCCCCCAGTGCATGTTTCCCCATTTCCAGCCATAAGGATTGTGCTGGAAGTAGAGGTGCCATTCCCCGTCATAGTAGACCATGCCGTTCGGGTCGTTGTTCCAACCAAGCATTTGAGAAAAGTGGAACTGTGGACGTAGCGACTCGCTGTAAAATGCGTCGGCACCGGGGATTTCGTTAGCCTGAACGATCATTGAAATTCCTTCCTCAGTTGCGCCATCTAGTTTAAGTATGGCTTCCATTCCTTGGAAGGCGGTAATGTCGAGGAACGACCAAAAACTAATCTGTTCCTTTGTTGTTGCCAATTCAGCCTCGAACTCGCGTACGTTTTGGCCATCGATACTCAAGTCAATACGCGTCATCCTTGCTCCATTCCAGATGGGAATGAGGAGGAATTTCTTCTCCAGCGTTATTGATACGATGTTTTTGTTCAAGTGTCTCTCCTTAATATATTGCGAGTATAAATTTGCACTTTCGTTGTAAAACTGCTGGTACTATCCACAGGCAATTCCGATATCAATAATACCAACTGTTTGTCTAGAATAGTTAGGTATGGTACCAGATGAAACTAGAAAAATATTCTAGGCTTACCTTCGCCGGTTAATAAAATGGAATTGTGCTGGCTGCTATGAGTAAAAAGTACGTAGATCCTACTACCCTCCTTCTCTGCTGACATGGGTTTTTCTTGTATCGGTCGCTTTGGTAGGGAGATTAAAACACCCAATCTGGGCGAACCGGTCACCAATGCGGTTTGGTTCAATCAGTTTTAGACCGTAGCTCTCTACTGTTCAGCTAGATTAAGCTGTTGCCTAGGCTCTAGCCTCACCAATAACATGTGGAGGTTGCTGGGCTGGGTACGACAGGGTGTGTGTCGTGTATCGTAGCCACTATGCATTTTTGTTATGAAATAATAGTAGTTTATAATTTTATTGCATGATAACATACCTTAAATTAATCTCGAATTGTAGGACATGGTTAGGAGAAAATTCAATATGCGATTATCTGTGGTTTTTATTGTTTCGAGTCTGTTCTTGCTAATTTTTATTTTGCCGAACCACGCACAGACTGTGAAAGACAAAGGTTTGATTCTATACTTCAGCTTTGACAAAGAAAACGGAGGTACGATTAAAGATCAAACTGGTGGCGGTCACGATGGCGATTTAGGTAAAGGGAAGATCAATAAAAAGGAGAAAGTGTATGGTAGCGGTGCTCTGGAAATGAAGGACCCGCAATCAAGTTTAGAAGTTGAATCATTTGATGAGTTAGAAGAGTATCAAGACAATTCCTATCTGTTCTGGCTCTACTTCATTGAAGGTACCAACGGAAGCTGGAGTCAGATTATTGCCAAAAAGGCTCCTGGTTCCGATAGGTCACCGGGAATTTGGATTTGCCCTGATACGTTGAATATCCACTGGCGATTTAATCCTGGTAATAAGGGATGCGACCGATGTGGCCCCGATGGTGAAGGAAGCTTATTTAAACTGAAGAAATGGTATCATGTTGCCGGCGTCAAACAAGGGACAGATCTCTTCTACTACGTTGATGGTAAAGAGGTTGCCAAGAAAACTGGTATGCCGAAAGATCATGCACAAGGAGGAGAGAAGTTATATATCGGTCGAACTGGCTACAGGTCTGCTACCTTCATTATAGATGACCTGTATGTTTATAATCGGGCTTTAGAAGAAAAAGAAGTCAATGGGGTTAAGGAGGGTAAATTACTGGCCGTCGAACCACAGGATAAACTTACTTCCCTGTGGGCGCATATAAAACGGGAAGCTCGTTGATAGCGATGTTATCTTGTGTTTTTTTATTTGAAAAACTAGCAAGTGAATATTTAGTGTGAATATATTGTTGATACGCACGTAAAGAAACGGTGCCGTTGGTATCTTTCCTCGCTTTAATGGTAGCAGTTCATAATTTCATGTTATTGTTGATGTCTATAATCCTAATGTCCAGTTTCAGGTCATACAACATACGTTGGAAGGGAGTTCAACATGCGATTTGCTGTAAATTCTATTGCTTTGAGTCTGTTCTTGCTAGTCATCATCCTGCCGAGTCAAGCACGGAATGTGAAAGATAAAGGTTTGATTTTATACTTTAGCTTTGACAAAGAAAACGGAGGTAAGATTGAAGATCAAACTGGTGGCGGTCACGATGGCGATTTAGGTAAAGGGAAAATCAATAAAAAGGAAAAAGTGCATGGCAATGGTGCTTTAGAAATGAAAGACCCGCAATCAAGTTTAGAAGTTGAATCATTCAAGGAGTTAGAAGATTATCAAGACAATTCCTATCTATTCTGGCTCTACTTTATTGAGGGGTCTAATGGAAGTTGGAGTCAAATTATTGCTAAAAAAGCTCCCGGTTCTGACCGTTCGCCAGGGATCTGGACCTGTCCTCCCACTTTGAATATTCATTGGCGGTTTAATCCCGGCAATGCGGGTACTAATTGTGCGGGGCCAGATGGTGAAGGAAGCCAATTTGAACTGAAAGAATGGTATCATATTGCTGGTATTAAGGAAAAAGCGGAGCTGAAATTTTATGTTGACGGCAAAGAACTCGGGAAGTATAATGTGCCGAAAGATCATGCTCAGGGGGCGGAGAAACTGTATATTGGTCGAACTGGATACAGGTCTGCTACTTTTATCATGGATGATCTTTATGTTTACAATCGGGCTTTAGAAGAAAAAGAAATTAATCAAGTTAAGGAGGGTAAATTACTGGCTGTTGAACCACAGGATAAACTTGCTGCTCTGTGGGCACATATAAAACAGGAGGCTCATTGGTAAAGCTAACACGTGAATGCATTTACGCTGGTGCGTGCGGGTTTGTAGAGATGCTGTTTGGTATCTTACATTTTTAAGTCTATACAGGAAGGAAACTGGTTATGCGATTAATTTGTTTAGCTGTTATTGCTTTGTTTTTGACAGTTGCTATATTGCCTATTCAGGCTCAGGTTAATAAAGGTCTGATTGTGTATTTTGATTTTAATAAGGCTGATGGGAAAACTATTGTCAATGGTGCAGGGGCAACCCATGGTACAATGAACGACAAGGCAAAACTTACGGCTAAGGGTAAGTACGGGGGCGCCTTGGATAGCCAAGATAAAGATTCACTTGTAACCGTTGAATCTTTCCCGGCCTTAGAAGCGTATCAAGATAATTCTTATTTATTTTGGATTAATTTTACCGAAGGTACCAATGGAGCGTGGAGCCAGATTATTGCCAAAAAGGCACCTGATTCTGACAGGTCACCGGGAATTTGGATTTGCCCTGATACGTTGAATATTCACTGGCGGTTTAACGCAGGTAACAAAGGATGTGACCGATGCGGACCTAAAGGTGAAAACGATGAGTTCGCTCTGAATCAATGGTATCATGTTGCTGGTGTTTTAAAAGGAACAGATCTCTTCTACTATGTTGATGGTAAAGAGGTTGCTAAGAAACCTGGTGTACCTGCCAAAATCGCACAGGGAAAAGAGCTGCTGTATATTGGTAAGACAGGTTACAGATCGGCCACCTTCCTTCTTGATGAGCTGGCAATTTATGATCGTGCTGTAACCGAGGCAGAGATAAATAAGGTGAAGGATGGCGAGCTAGCAACTGCTGTCGATCCTGAAAGTAAGCTTGCGGCTAAGTGGGGGGATGTAAAAGAAGGTTCTTACTAAACTCCTATGCCGTTTATGGCTGAATGGGTTTTTAGGATAGTACACAATTGTTTCAAGATACAAACGGGGCTCTATATAGAGCCCCGTTTTGCAAATAAACATAGTCGAATCGAATTACTATTTGTCCCAATATTTTCCTCCCCAGAGAAAACCATACGAAAAGCATTAGGTGTTTTTGTGCCCACAGTTGGTTTTTCCAAAATTTCTTCCCATTTAAAATCTCCTTATTGTATTAGCTTTCCTTGTCGAAGAGAAGACAGTTCCAATGAAGGCATATCCATTAAAAACAATTAAGTTGGTGATTCATTGCCTTTTGTTGGTCAGTTCATTAATTTGTTGTGCTCAGGGATCTTGGGTTGTCGTTTCACACGCGAATACACCTAGGGCAC
>JYMV01020802.1_pt1 | contig 18482 bp, 17 predicted proteins | sample 338911 | NCBI WGS metagenome assembly JYMV01 (sample SAMN03354496, study PRJNA234377) | hydrothermal vent metagenome | biome: Deep sea; feature: Hydrothermal plumes at the Eastern Lau Spreading Center, Western Pacific Ocean; material: Seawater | place: Tonga | collected 2009 | depth 2000 m m
CCGATGCAGAACCTCGAGAATATATTCCCCAGGATCTCGTCGTTGGTCACCTCACCGGTGATCTCGCCCAAATGTGCTAACGCCGCTTTGATGTGCTGTGCGAGCAGCTCAGTGCCGATCTGCTCTTCTATGCTTGCCGCAACCTCCTGTACAGCACTCAGAGATTTAGACAGGGCCTCATAATGCCGGGCGTTGGTGACGACCGTCTGGTTGCTGTCGAGGTCTTTATAGGCAGCAAGGCCCACCAATACCTGCTTCAACCCATCGATGTTCTCGCTGTTCTTAGCTGAAATGAATACCGCATTCTCCAGGCCATCAAACCTGGCCCTTACCTCATCACCGGGGTTGAGGTCCATCTTATTGAGCACGGCGATCACCGTGGTATTGCCCTCTTTATTGACATCCTGAAGCGCGCGCAGCACCGAAGCTTTATCTTCCTGGCCTGCATCAAACAGGTAGAGAATGAGCTGTGATTGCCCCATCTTCTCCATCGTCTTGGAGATGCCTTGCTGCTCTATGCTGTCGTCTGCCTCGCGAATGCCAGCGGTATCTGCAAAACGGAACAGCATGCCGTCAATGATAAGATTGTCCTCCAAATAGTCCCTCGTGGTTCCGGGGATCTCCGATACAATGGCTCGGTCCTCATTCAAAAGGGCATTCATTAAGGTTGATTTACCCACGTTCGGCGCTCCCGCAATGGTTACAGGCACACCGTTCCTGATCACGTTGCCTATGGAAAAGGAATCGGCCAGGGCCTCAAGTGAGGTGGAGATATTATTCAATAACGCGGTCAGCTCATCGCGGTTGGCGAACTCCACATCTTCTTCGCTGAAGTCCAGCTCCAGCTCTACGAGGGAGGCAAAATTTACCAGCTGCTCCCTGAGCGCCTGTATGTCTTTGGCAAACCCTCCCTTGATATGTTGCATGGCGAGGCGATGGGAGGAGGCCGAGTTGGATTCGATCAAGTCTGCTACTGCCTCAGCCCGTGAGAGGTCCATCTTGCCGTTCAAAAATGCGCGTTGTGTGAATTCCCCCGGCTTCGCCATGCAGGCCCCGGCACGTATGAGCACCTGCAGTAATTGATCCTGTATATAGGGCGAGCCATGGCAGGAGATCTCTATCGTGTCTTCCCCGGTGTAAGAATGGGGATTCCTGAAAATACTGGCCATCACCTCGTCGATTGCCGTGTCGTTCTCAATAATGTTCCCGTAGTGTATGGTATTTGGCTGCCCTTCAGCAAGGGCACCACCGTCTTTGGCCACAAATACTTTGTCAGCAATAGAGAAAGCCTCCGGCCCGGATAAGCGGATCATGGCAATGGCGGAAACTCCGGGTGGGGTAGCCAGTGCACAAATTGTATCGTTATTTGGAACCAGGCTCAAGTGCTTAAATTAAATTTATCCTCAAATATCATTGTTTCTTCGTACAATCAGAAATTTACAGGGCGCATGCAAATCAATATTAAGGTATTTCCCGGCGCGCGCAAGCCCCGCATTGTAGAAGAGGACATGCTCCTCAAAGTCTATGTCAATGCCCCGGCTGTTGATGGTAAGGCCAACACTGCCGTGGTCAAGGCCCTGGCGGCTCATTACAAGGTGAGGAAATCGGGAATTGAAATTCTCAAAGGGCATAGGTCCCGCGAAAAGATGATTGAAGTTGCTCTTTAACCGAATATTCACAGAATTTAACTAAAATTGTACCCCTCGTAAGAGCTACAGGTATAACACAAATCCCAAAATGCAATGAGTGTACTGGTAAATAAGGATTCCAAAGTCATAGTTCAGGGTTTCACAGGTACTGAAGGCACGTTTCACGCCGGCCAGATGATCGAATACGGTACCAATATAGTTGGAGGTGTTACGCCGAATAAAGGCGGGCAGACGCACCTCGACAGGCCGGTGTTCAATACCGTAGTTGATGCCGTAAAGGAGACAGGCGCTGATGTTTCGATCATTTTTGTACCGCCACCATTCGCAGCAGATGCCGTTATGGAAGCAGCAGAGGCGGGGATCAAGCTCATAGTATGCATTACAGAGGGCATCCCTACCAAGGACATGATAGCGGTGAAGCAGTACCTGAAAGACAGGGATTGCCGAATGATAGGGCCCAATTGCCCGGGCGTAATTACGCCGGGTGAAGCGAAGGTGGGCATCATGCCCGGATTCATCCACACAAAAGGGAAAATTGGGATCGTCTCCCGCTCAGGCACATTGACCTATGAAGCGGTTGACCAGGTAACTAAGGCGGGACTCGGACAGTCATCTTGCATAGGTATTGGCGGTGATCCCATTATTGGTACCACTACGTGCGATGCAGTACAGCTGTTCATGGAAGATCCGGAGACAGAGGGTATTGTCATGATAGGTGAGATTGGAGGAAGCATGGAAGCAGACGCGGCGTATTGGATCAAGGAAAACGGCACCAAGCCGGTAGTGGGATTTATCGCCGGACAAACAGCTCCCAAGGGAAGAAGGATGGGCCACGCCGGCGCAATTGTCGGAGGTGCCGACGATACAGCTGCTGCCAAAATGAAGATCATGGCTGAGTGCGGCATACACGTGGTGGAATCACCGGCTATCATCGGAAAGAAGATGGCCGAATTGCTGAACTGAATTTGAGTTTAACGTGGGTTATCGATTCCGATACCACTGCCCCGGGGAGCTCAGTCCCCCGCTATCTTCCCTATTGAATAGGTGAGTCCCATTAGAAATCCTGCGGATGCAGCACGTGTTTGCTGGTATTCCCCGTTGTAGGCTGCTGTCAACCAAAGGGGATCGGAAAGGTCACCGCCAAAAGCATCGACACCCCTCAGGTCGGTCATGCTCCCCCAAAATCGCAGTGCCGTGGTAAGCGATAATCCTGCAAACATGTTGATGTCAACGCCTATCCCGAACATGGCGTCAATGGATGACTTGGCCATCTTGTCTCTGACATCCTGTGTTGGAAAGCTAAAAGAGTCAACGGCCAGCGTAAACTCTGCTGTGGTCAGGGAATTGTAAATGGCGCCAATTTCAAAGAAGGCCCCTGTTTTAGATCGGATCTTAAACATGAGCGGAACGCTTATGCGGTGCAGCGTTGTTTCTGATTCAAAGGTCTCATCTTCGTCGGAGTATTTTTGCCGGTGCGTGTCATAGAGGACATTGGCCTCTATACCCAATTTCTCGTTGAAGAACATGGCGCCGCTAAGTCCATAATATTGTCCAAATGAAGGAATGTATGTTTGATCATTGGCCGAAGCATCCAAAACATGGTTGTTGAGCAGCCAGGTTGAATTTAAAGAGCCCTTTACACCTATCTGAAGTCCTTGTCCCAAAGAGGTGCTTAAACAAATGAGGCATATAAATATTATTAAAAGAGGCTTTTTCATAGCAGGGATTAGTTAAAAAGGATAAATGCCCTGCGCCCTGTACACGGGGACGTCGCCAGGTAGCCCAGGTCGTAGTTAAACTCAATTACCAGCCCGGCGGTCAGGGGGGTGGTTAATTTACGTCCGGGGATGGAAGATACTTTATGCGTATAGGATCCGATCTCACCCTGATCTGTTACAATATCGTCGAAGCTGTACGCGAACCTGAATCCCATTGAAATTCCGAAATTGTCCCAGCCCATCATGTACCCTCCAAAACTCAGGACGGCGTCCCAATGGTGCTGGTTGAAATTATCCTGAACATCGATATCCCCTGCCATATCATTTTCGGATATAGAGTGCAGCATGCTGTACTGCGCACCGACCTCGAAATAGCTGCCGCTGGAACTATTGGTCCTGAAAAGTATGGGAAAGTCAATATTGGTCATCCTGATATGTTTGTGCCAGGTCAGGTCACCCTCATTTATCGCATACTTCTGATTGAATTCAAAGTACAATACCTCGCCAACCAATGAGATGTTTTCGTTAAAGTTGATACCCAGCTTAAAACCGGGCCCTGCTCCCAGGGAGATTTCGTGGATGTAATCCTGATCATTCAAAATCGTCTCTTGCAGCAGCCATGTCGTGCCAAAATACCCTTTCGCCCCTACATCAATATACACCTGCCCAAATCCCATATTGAAGGTGATTATTACCCCAATTATGGTAAGTATTTTTCTCATATCTTTGATCAAATTTATCGCCGAAGACAAAATTAGAATAATATATTTAATTGCTTGGATCATGATGTTATTGGAAGGCAAAACAGCGCTCATAACAGGAGCTACCAGGGGAATTGGTAAAGGGATAGCCGAGAAATTTGCCGGGAACGGTGCGCAGGTGGCATTTACCTACATGTCGTCTGCCGACAAGGCCAAAGCACTCGAAGCTGATTTAGGCAGCAAAGGTGTTAAGGTGAAAGGGTATCAGTCCGACGCCGCAGTTTACCAGCAAGCAGAGGATTTGATAAATGAAGTTGTCTCAGAATTCGGGACCATAGATATACTGGTCAACAATGCAGGTATCACCAGGGATGGATTGCTCATGCGCATGTCTGAGGACGACTGGGACGCCGTCATCGATACCAACATGAAGTCAGTGTTCAATACCACGAAGGCCATCCAGCGTACGTTCCTTAAACAGCGCTCGGGATCTATCATCAACCTAACTTCCGTTGTGGGGGTGAAGGGCAATGCCGGGCAGTCAAATTACGCAGCCTCCAAAGCCGGAATCATTGGGTTCACCAAGTCCATAGCCCTGGAGCTGGGCTCAAGGAGCATCCGCTGCAATGCCATTGCTCCCGGCTTTATAGAAACAGAAATGACGGCGGAGCTGGATGAAAAGATGGTTGAAGAATGGGCAGCTGCTATCCCATTGAAACGAAGTGGTTCTGTAGAAGATGTCGCCAATCTTGCCTTGTTCCTCGGATCGGATCTCTCCACATATATCACCGGGCAGGTGCTGCACGTTGATGGCGGGATGGTAACCTGACCGTTTCTGTACTATCTGCTTATGCTCAGCTGCTGGCAAAAGATTTATGCTGATTGCACGTTATAGCTTACCATGACAATAATTACGGAATACCCAATCTGGTTTGCTCCCCTGTGTTTGCTGCTTGGCGCCGCCTATGCGTTTGTACTCTATTGGAAGGATACTAGATTCGAAGAGGAGTTTCGAGGGCTGACCAGGGTGCTTATGGCCTTGCGCTTCCTGCTGGTTTCTTTTCTGGCGTTTCTGCTTTTAGGGCCATTCATAAGGACCTTGTTCCGGGAGGTGGAGAAACCCATTATCATTTTCGCCCAGGACAACTCTGAATCCATTTTGAACGACCGGGATTCGACCTATTATGCCGGCATATATGCGGAAAGCGTAAAGAACATGGTGAACGCGCTGTCTCAGGATTATGAGGTGAAGGCCTATTCCTTTGGAAAAGAGGTAGAGCCTGGGCTTGACTTCTCCTTTAATCGTAAGCAAACGGACATGTCAGCGCTTTTTGAGGAATTGCAAACGGTGTACAGCAATCGGAATGTCGGGGCCGTAATAATAGCATCAGATGGGAATTACAATCATGGGATGAATCCCCTCTATGCCAACGGAATAAAGGAGCTGAACGCTCCGGTTTATACGGTTGCCCTGGGAGATACCAGCGCAAGAAGGGATATTATTCTGGCTAAAGTAGTGCACAACCGCCTGGCATATCTGGGTAACGAGTTCCCTATGGAGGTCCTGGTGCGTGCGAGCCAATGTGTTGGTGAGCGGATATATTTAAGGGTCAGCAAGAACGGAAAGGAACTTTTCAACGCTGGGGTAGAGGTAGTTGAGGAAAATGCTACCCACAAGATTGAGCTAATGCTCACCGCTGATGAGACTGGAATACAGCATTACAGGTTTACAGTGGATACAATTATGCAGGAGGACAATCACGCAAACAATGTAAAGGATGTGTATATCGACATTCTGGATGGAAGGCAGAAGATCCTCTTGCTGTCGGATGCACCGCATCCGGATATCGGAGCGATCAACCAAGCCATCTCTGTCAATGAAAACTATGAGGTGACACAGATGCTGATGGATCAGTTCATTAAAGAACATCAGCTTGCCAGCGAGCAATTAAGAGCCTATAATCTCATTATATTGCATCAGGTGCCTTCAAGAAGAAAGAAGGTGGAAAAAGTCCTGCAGGCAATGCTCGCATCGGAGGTTCCGCTGTTGTTCGTATTGGGATCACGATCAGATATTCGGGCTTTTAATACCCTGAAATTGGGATTGCAAATATCGGGTGGACAGAACAAGCAAAATGAGGTACAGGCCTTGTTAAACAACAAGTTTACCCTGTTCTCGGTCGGTGAATTTGACGACCGGCTATATCAGGACCTGCCGCCATTATTGGTCCCATTTGGCAAGTACAATGTAAGTAAATCGGCTGCGGTGCTCTTCTCCCAGAAGATCGGAATGGTCAGGACTGAACATCCGCTGATGCTATTCACGCAAAAGGGCAACGGTAAGATTGGCATTGTAGCCGGAGAAGGCTTATGGAGATGGCGGTTGAGGAGCTATGAGGCTTCCGGGTCACATGATGTATTCAACACTTTGCTCTCCAAAACGGTGCAGTACCTGTCAGTGAAGGATGATAAATCGAATTTTAAGGTATTCTCAAAAAACAACTTTTTGGAGAATGAGGTGATCAAATTTGAAGCAGAAGTGTACAATGATAGTTATGAGCTCATAAACGATCCGGAGATCAAGTTGACTATAGAGAATGAGGAGGGGCAGAGCTTTCCCTTCACTTTTTCCCGTACCTCCCGTGCTTACAAGCTGGAAGCCGGGATGCTGCCCATAGGAAAGTACACTTACCATTCTACTGTAAAGGTGGGGGACAGGCTATATCGGGAAACGGGAGAATTCAATATCAGTCCTATACAGGTTGAATCGGCTATCACCAGGGCAGATCACCAGCTGCTCTACAATATCGCGGCCAGGCATGGGGGCAAGATGTATTTAGCTGATGATCTGGAGGCATTGAGCATGGAGCTGGCTTCGAGAGGCGATATCAAACCCATAGTTTATACAGAGGATCGCCTCAAGGAATTGATAAATATAAAGTGGATATTTGCACTTATTCTCGTCCTTGTGTCGGCCGAATGGTTCTTCCGAAAACGGGCTGGAGTGTATTGAGAAATAACCAATCAAGCAATTAACCAACCCATGGCCCCGCAGTTTCTATTTTACCTGATAATAGGTATTCTCACCTTCAACTATTTGTTAAGTCGAACGCTTAGCTATCTGAACGACAAGAGCTTCAAGAGTGAGCTTCCTGAAGAGCTAAAGAGTATTTATGATGAAGAGAAATACAAAAAATCACAGGAATATGAACGTGTCAGGGGCCGGTTCTCATTCCTCACAAGTACGTTTTCCTTTGGGGTGATGTTGGCTATGTTGTTTCTCGGCGGCTTTGCATGGGTCAATGGCGTGGTATTGTCTTACACCGATGAACCAATTTTGCAGGTGTTGCTCTTCTTTGCTTCCCTGGCAATCGCATCTGACATTATTGGCATTCCGTTCTCCCTGTACAGCATTTTTGTGATAGAGGAGCGGTTTGGGTTCAATAGGACTACCATTAAAACATTCATGCTCGATAAGGTCAAAGGTTATCTGATTGGTGGGCTCCTGGGAGGTGGGCTATTGGCCCTCTTTGTTTGGTTTTATCAGAGTACAGGCGAACTGTTTTGGGTGTACGGATGGATCGCTATTTCTGGATTCTCACTCTTGATGACGGCTTTCTACGCTTCGGTTATTGTTCCGCTTTTCAATAAGTTAACCCCGCTGGAAGATGGAAGCTTGCGCCAGGCAATTGAGGCGTATTGCCAAAAGGTGTCATTCAAACTCGATAATCTCTTTGTGATGGATGGCTCCAAACGTTCTGCAAAGGCCAATGCCTTTTTTTCCGGGCTTGGAGCGAAGAAGAGAATTGTGTTATATGACACCCTGATTGAGAATCATACAGAAGAGGAGCTGGTAGCAGTATTGGCCCATGAAGCTGGACATTACAAGCTCAAGCACACGCGTGGATCGGTGGTCCTTTCTATCCTTCAAACAGGATTGATGCTGTTCATCTTATCACTGGTAATTGGAAACCCTGCCTTATCTGCAGCATTGGGGGTAGAAGGTCCGAGTTTTCATATCGGATTACTGGTTTTTGGATTGCTGTACAGCCCTCTCTCAATGGTGATGGGCATTGGAATGAACATGTTATCAAGGAAGAATGAATATGAAGCTGACACCTATGCAAAGGACACATACAATGGTGAAGCCCTGGGTTCAGCGCTGAAAAAGCTGTCCGTGGACAATCTGAGCAACCTGACCCCCCATCCGCTCTATGTATTCTTCAATTACTCGCATCCAACACTCTTGCAGCGTCTGCGTTCACTACAATAAGTTTGTCATACATGCATATTACCCATGGCGCATTTTGTCTGGTAAACCCATGCAATCCGCCGTTGTGGCAGGGATTGCTGTTTGGTATCATAAGTGATGGCGGTATCCGCATCAATATTAAATTGCGTAGAATAAGAATATGCTTATTTTTGCCCCCCGTAAAGTTTCTAATAACAAACGTCTTAATAACACGTACCTAAATATTTGAATAAAATGAACCAGCAACCACAATTTGACATGAAAAAGCTAAGGCCTATTATTTATATGGTCATAGCGGTAATATTTCTTCTTTCTGTTGGCAAATTTTGGGTCACAATTGACTCAGGATATTCCGGGGTTTTGTACCGGCTAACCACTGGAGTAGATGTAGATGAACCGGCTTACGGGCAGGGACTTCATATCATTCTACCCTGGAATAAGATGCACGTCTACGAAATACGCCAGGCGGAAAAGACAGAAACCATGAATGTTCTGTCTGTTAATCTGCTTGAGATTGGCCTTGACATTACTACGTTCTACCAGCCTGATATCAACAAGCTGGGGTACCTGGATGTTGAGCGCGGCATGGGCTATGACACAAAGGTGGTGATTCCTGTGATGCGTTCAGTAGTTCGTGAGGTAATAGCCAAGTATCTTCCGGAAGAGATCAACTCTACCAAGAGGGAGATAATCAAAAAGGAGATCATGGATCAGGCCACAGCTACCCTTGCTGATAACTATGTTCAGCTCAATGATATCCTTATCAGGAACATTAATTTGCCTGAAAAATTGAAGGCTTCTATTGAGAAGAAGTTACAGCAAGAGCAAGAAGCACTTGAATACGAGTTTAAGATCGACAAGGAAAGATTGGAAGCGGACAGAAAGAGAATTGAGGCACAGGGTATCCAGGATTTCCAGAAGATCATTACGCAGAGTATCAATGACAAACTCCTTAGGCAAAGTGATTGTAGTTGGAAGTGGAAAAGATGGCCTTCCGCTAATTCTGGGAGGCAACTAATTCATTTCTAAAATTCTGAAAAGCCTTTCTGATGTTGGTCGGGAAGGCTTTTTTTTAAGACCGCGAAATGAAGAAAAGGTATAAGTTCCTGCTCGGTTTACTGGTGCTTTTGCTGGTTGCTGTTCTGTTCAGGACCACATTCTACCGGATGGCTGGTGATTGGCTGATTGTTCAGGATACGTTGGAGCAATCGGATGCCATATTTTTGCTGGGTGGAGGAGCTTTTGATCGGGTGGATGAAACGGCTAAGCTGATAGAGCAAGGGTTGGCTGCAAAAGTTATTTGCACCGGCGCCTTGGTTCCGGATATATTGAAGGTGCTGAAGATTGAGCACAGGGAAGCAGAGGTCTCCAGGATCGGACTGGTGGACAATTATAACATACCCGGCGAAGTTGTTGATACGCTCTTGAGTGGGACCAGTACCAGGGAAGAGTCAGAACTTGTTTTGGCTTATTGCCTGGAGCATGATTTTAAGACCGTCATTATTCTGTCCAGCAGCTTCCACACAAGAAGGGTAAATAATGTGTTCAAACCATTGTTGGAGCCCGAAGGGATCAAAGTTATCATTCACGGCGCGCCCAGCTCACAATACAGGGAATCGGAGTGGTGGAAGTTTGAGGCCGGAATGATCATGGTCAATAATGAGTACATGAAACACCTCTACTATTTTTTAAAATACTAGGAATATTGTGGGCGATCAACAGGTGCACTATTGCCCCATTTGCCGCAAGACTGTACTTGAACCAGAACAAATTCTCTGCCCAAAATGCAAGGCAGACAACCCCTACAATTTACTTGGCGGAATGTCACCAACCATGAATATCCATGAAGAGCTGAATAAAATTGGGGAGTATAAAGATGAAATCGCGGGATTACACAAAAGACTCAAGGTCTTTGGACGAGTGATTATCATCCTGATACTGACCATCGCTGCTTTAGCAACGGTCAACTTGTTTATTTAGGGAACACTGAATTCAAGACAGCATTATTTCCCCTCCCTGACCAACTTCTCCAACGCCATAAGTTCGTCTCGAAATCTGGCAGCCTCAATAAAATCCAGCTCTTTAGCCGCCTTTTCCATGCTTCGCTTGGTCTTGGTAATGGCCTTCTTTAGCTGGTCACGGGACATGTATTGCACAACCGGGTCAGCAGCGAGGTCAATTCCCTCTTTCCTTATATATGCCCGCCCTTGTGATCCATGGTCTATAACCGCAGTCTGGTTGATGATCTCATGATGTGTCTTCGTGATCTGCCTTGGGGTGATATTGTGATCGGTATTGTACTCCATTTGTTTGCCCCGCTTGCGGTCTGTTTCATCGATCGTTTTCTTCATGGAGTTTGTGATCTTATCGGCATACATGATCACTTTTCCATTGATGTGCCTTGCTGCTCTTCCCGCTGTTTGAGTCAGTGCCCGTTCAGAGCGCAGAAAACCTTCCTTATCCGCATCCAGTATGGCTACAAGTGATACCTCAGGAAGATCCAGGCCTTCCCTGAGCAGGTTGATGCCGATGAGTACATCGAACTTGCCAAGCCGAAGGTCTCTGAGGATCTCCACTCTTTCCAGTGTAGCTAACTTTGCCAGCTCTTCTGCCATCCTCTTTGTGAGTGTGGTCACCAATGTTCGCTCGCCTTGCCCTATCCTGTTGTGGATCTCCTCCATTAGATCATCAATCTGATTTTGACTTGGGCGAATTTCAATTTCCGGGTCGAGAAGTCCAGTGGGCCTGATTAATTGTTCCACCACGACGCCCCCTGATTTTTCTAATTCAAAGTCTGCGGGAGTCGCACTGACATAAATGGTCTGCTGGATCAGGTTTTCAAATTCATCGTAATTCAGAGGCCTGTTATCAAGTGCGGCCGGCAGCCTGAACCCGTATTCTACCAGGTTCTCTTTTCTGGAGCGGTCTCCCCCAAACATGCCCCTTACCTGGGGTAGCGTCACATGGCTCTCATCAATGAATGTTATAAAGTCATCCGGGAAATAGTCCAGCAGGCAGAAAGGCCGGTCGCCAGCGGAGCGTCCATCAAAGTACCTGGAATAATTCTCTATCCCTGAACAGTAACCCAGCTCCTTCATCATTTCAATGTCATAGGTGACCCGCTCGCTGATGCGCTTGGACTCCTCAAAACAGCTCATCTCCTTTAAATATTCGACACGCTCGAATAGATCCAGCTGGATTTGGTCAATGGCGCTGTTGATCTTCTCCTTTGTGGTCACAAACATATTCGCGGGATAGATCACTGCGCTTTCCAGATCTCCTTTCTTTGTTCCGCTGATCGGATCAATTAGATGGATTTCTTCTATCTCATCTCCAAAGAATATAAAGCGGTATCCCGAATCATTATAGGCCAGGAATACATCAACGGTGTCTCCTCTAACCCGGAAGTTCCCGCGTTCGAAATCAGCACCCGACCGTGAGTAGAGGCCATCTACCAACATCAATAGAAATTTGTTTCTCGCGACCTTCTGCCCCTTGTTGATATTGATAACACTCTCATGGAAATCATCAGGGTTGCCAATACCGTAGATGCAGGAAACCGATGACACCACGATCACATCCTTGCGTCCCGTGAGGAGCGTTGAGGAGGTACTCAACCGCAACTTCTCAATTTCATCGTTGATGGAGAGATCTTTCTCTATATAGGTGTTGGTCACAGGCATGTAGGCCTCCGGCTGGTAATAATCATAATACGATACGAAATACTCAACTGCGTTGTCTGGAAAAAACTGTTTGAACTCCCCGTACAGCTGCGCTGCCAGCGTTTTGTTGTGACTTAAGATCAGGGTTGGCCGCCCTGTATTCTGTATGACGTTGGCCATGGTGAACGTCTTTCCCGATCCGGTGACGCCCAGCAGGGTCTGATTCCTGTCCCCTCGTATAATACCCTCTGTGAGCTGATCAATTGCCGTAGGCTGGTCTCCTGTGGGTACGAATTCGGATGTAAGCTTAAAAGTCATAGGGCGCTATAAACGGGCCTGCAAAATTACCGATACAAAATGACATAGCACTGGATTCCCTATCTTTAAGGAATAAATGAAAAGATGAGACACCTGATAGTCTTATTTACGATACTCCTTGGCCCTGCTGTCGGAGCAGTTAACGCTCAAACTGTGCAAGATACTTCGGTAATGATCACGCTTTCCGGTATTGAGCTTCGGCCATTCGAAACTGACAATGGTTGGGGTTATGATATTTTCTTGAATGGGAAAAAATACATACATCAAACTACAATTCCCTCCATGCCGGGAACTTCAGGATTTGCCAGTAAGGCCGACGCTACAATTGTTGGGGATTTGGTTGTAGGAAAGATTGAAAGAAATGAGATGCCTCCATCTGTTACGCCCGAGGAACTGGATAGTCTCGGTGTTGTGTTACCTGAGAAGTAAAGATATTATTACTGGTTCCAGATCTCCCAACTCGCCTCCGCTTGCAGCTCAAGCATCTCCTGCCCATTCTTCGTAGTAGCTCCTTTCTTCAAGCTCCTTTGCAAAAGCTGCGTCTCCTCGGGATTGTAGATAAGATCATAGACCAAATGCTCGGCGGTAATACCGTCATATGGAATTTCTGGGGCTTCCGCAACATCGGGATACATCCCAACAGGTGTGGTATTGATAATGAGCTTTGACATTTCGACCATGCCTTTGTCCATAAAGTCGTATGACATTTCCAGCTCACTCTTCGGGTCTCTTGATAATTGCATGAATGGAATACCCAGCTCTTTCAAAACATGTGTCACCGCTAAAGAAGCACCGCCGGTGCCCAGCACAATGGCCTCCTTATGCTGATCACTTAATAGTGGTTTAAGCGATTCCCTGAATCCATGGACATCAGTATTAAACCCTGTCAGGGTATAGTCTGTAGGGTCATCTTCATCGCGAATAATGTTGATCGTGTTCACTGCGCCAATCTTCTCAGCAATTGGGTCTATCGCATCAAGAAGTGGGAGTACTTGCGTTTTATAAGGTATGGTGACGTTTAATCCTACCAGATCTGGTTCACGCTCGATCAGGTCTCTTAAGCCGTCCAGGCTTTCAAGTGGATAGTTTTGGTATATGGCATCGTCAATACCCTCATTCGTAAACTTTTCCAGGAAGTGGTGTTCGGAGAACGAATGCTCAAGAGGGTACCCTATTAAGCCCAATGATCTCATGACTTCTTGCGTGTGGCGAATCTATCCAAAACAACAATCAACAATAACCCAATCACCCCGGATGAAACTGCCATAATCATGTGAGAGGGCCCCCCGGTAATCTGTTCAAATGTAGCGGGCATGACATTATTTTGCACCACAGGTATCACTGATTCCTTAGGCGTGCCTGGATGCTTTACGAAAGTCTCCACAGTTTCCTTCCAGGGCCACACTTTGTTCAAGGACCCAATTAAAAAACCAGTAAGAACAGCCACCGTTAGATCATAGGCCTTTTTAAACATCCAGTTCAGCACCCCCGAAAAGCTCAGTATGCCCACTGCGCAACCGGCTGTGAACACGGATAGTAGAATGGTATTTTGAATAGCAGTGTCCCATGCCGAATTTTTCAGTGCCTCCACCAATCCACTGATACTACCTAGAACTGTAGTGTAAGCGCCCAATAGAAGTAAAATGAAACTCCCGGAAATGCCAGGCAGTATCATTGCTGTTATGGCGATGGTACCACAGAAGAAGATATAAATGAGATTCTCGCTTCCCTCAGTTGGGGTGGCCAGGGTAATGTAATATGCAACAACAGTACCCACAGCAAGCCCGATCCAATTGACCACCTTCGTCTTATCACTGACCTGCTTGCCCACCAGATAAACAGAGGCGATGATTAATCCGAAAAAGAATCCCCAGAGTTGAATAGGATAGTGCGCCAGAAGATATTTAATTCCTATGGCAAGAGATGCAACGCTGGTTAATATGCCTGCGAATAGGACGAGCAAGAAGTTCCCATTGAGCTCCCTCCACATGGCCTTGAAGCCTTCCTTCCGCCAGGTTCGAAATAGAGAGAATCTTATCCCACTGATTGTCTCAAGTAGCTCCTCATATATTCCTGTGATAAAAGCTATTGTACCTCCACTTACACCTGGCACCACATCAGCAGCACCCATGCATACACCTTTTAGGTACAGTATGATTCTTTCCTTAAGCAAGTGAATCTTAAAGGTTGGAGTTAACCTTGTTCTTGACCTTCTCGTCCATGAACATGTCAAAGGTGTCTCCGCGGAGTCCCACTCTAAGTGTTTCCAGGGGAATTATCTCATTAGGTGCGATATTCCCAAGGTTGACATTTGCTCCCAATAATTTGATAAACCATACTTGCTGCGCTTTTATTGGAGCTTCCCACATGATCTTTTCTCCAGAAATTGTGTTCAGAATTTCCTCAACCAGGCCTGACCGAACCTCACCGGTAGATCTGAAAAGTCCTACGTTCCCTCCTTCTCTGGCTTCTCCAATCACCTTCCACGCACCAGCTTCCAGCTCTGTTTCTATCAGCTGTATCCACTTATATGGAGGGATAATATTATCCGCATCCTTTGAGCCAACCTCCGAAAGCACTACGGTTTGTTCTGAAAGCATGCTGATGCACTCGCATTTATCTTCATGTTTCATGCTTATGGAACCATCAGATACTTCCACCAAAGGCATGTCGTATTTGTCAATTAACTTTCGGTAATCATCAAACAGTCCCTTTGCATAGAATAATTCGAACAGCGTACCTCCGAAGCATGTGCGTACTTCTGCAGCCTTATACAGATCCAACTTCTGCTGCAGATTATTCGTGATCATCGAGGTGCCAAATCCGAGCTTGGCAATGTCAATATACTGATGAGAGGCGGACAGCGTGTCTTCAACTTGCCTGATACTTAGGCCTTTGTCCATCATCATGGTCAGGCCATTGTCTCTTGGCTTGTCACAACGATCGGGCAGTCCGGGAAGATCAAAGTTCATGATTCATCTTTTTAGAAGACGCGAAAGTATGAAAATGTGCCGAGAATTCTAAGGAGAAGGCTAACTCTTGTATTTCTCAATCAGGCTGCCAATAACCCGATCGCGTTTGGCTTCAGGGTAGTAATCAAAGATAATAGTGTGCAGCTTGTAATTGAGGAGCAGGCCTTTCTCTAATATTTCATATCCTTTTTTCTTGTTTCCCGATTGCAGCAGAAGGCTGCAATACGAATAATACAGATGGTGGCTATCAGGGTTAACGGTAATGCTCTTGCGTAAAACATTAATGGCGCGGTTCTTTTCATCAACGCGAAATAGCGTATCTGCGTATTTCAACCACGCAGTGACATTATCCTCATCGAAACACACTGCCTCTCGATATGCCGCAACAGCTCCCTTCAAGTCCTTTGATTGAATCAATATGTCTCCGAGTATCATCCAGCTGGGTGAATGATCGGGTTCAATATCAATAGCCTTTTCAATATGAGCACGGCCCTCTGCTCTTCTTCCCATCTGCGCCTTTACCCTGCCAATTGCCAGCCACGCATCTGCAAATTCAGCATCAAGCTTTATAGCAATCTCATATTGCTTCACCGCAGAGATATAGTTGCCACTTTTCTCATGGCACTCTCCTATGTAGTAATGCGTGAACGATTCAGGTTCTTCATATCTAAAAGTTTCCTGGTAAAGCGCAATGGCATTATCGAACTCACCCATATGCGCATAAGCGTGAGCTTTATTGAAATAAGCCGAAGCAAAGCTGTCGTCAATGGCAATAGCAAAGTCATAGGCGTCAATGGCTTTTTCGTGCTCCGACATCTTACTGTAGCTAATTCCAAGATTGTACCAGGCAGCATGTGAATAGGGATGCTGTTCCAGGTACTTTTGATAATACAATGTGCTTTCCGCCAATTTATCTTCCACTTCAAAGCAAAATGCGAGCTCGTATAAGGCTATTTCATTTTCAGGGTTGAAGTCGATGGCCTTCTTCAAATAATCCAGCGCTTTGGCATTCTTGTCCAGGTTTTGGTACTCAAAAGCGATGCACATGTACAGGTCATCTTTGTCCAATGAATGTTCCAATGCCTTTTTATAGGAGAGTATGGCTTGCTTGTGCTCTCGGAATTGAGAGAGGATGTTGCCCTTGGTGGTAAGCAGCTCAGTATTGTAAGGTTCACTCTGCTCTATCGCCTGAATGACCTTCAGTGCTTCATGCGGGTTCTTGGATTCCGCAAGTATCTGTGCCTTTCTGATAAGCAACTCGCTTGAACACGGATGCTGCGATGTTGCGAAGCGCAAGGCTCGCAGTGCCCTTCTATAATTGCACTCATTCACATAGTGATCAACAATGATCTCAAATTCGTCAACATCGAAGAAATATTGAGCGTCTTGATCAATCATCTCCTCAAACCTCTTGACCGAAGGCTGTCCCCCGTCATTTTTGTCCTTATAGCTGGGTTTCTCTTCCATCTATGTCAAGTGATGATTTCCATGGTTGTTGGACGCATTAGTCAAATTTAATAAAAAGAACAAGCCTTTATAAAGCGGCGCTACATTATATTAACAAAGTAATTAACATTTTTTTTGTGTCATGTGATCCGTCAATTTCGGATACCGATATTATTAAATACTATTTTTGTAGCCATAAATTGAACGATAATGACATTGATAAAATCGATTTCTGGAATCAGGGGAACTATTGGTGGGGATGTAGGCGAGGGCCTCTCTCCATTAGACATAGTGAAATTTGTTGGGGCTTTTGGGCATTGGATAAATGAGCAGCAGGGCGGTCAGGCTACTCAAATGATCATTGGTCGGGACGCAAGAATTTCTGGTCCGATGGTAAGTGGGCTCGCCGTCTCTACCTTGCAAGGCCTGGGAATTGATGTCATTGACCTGGGGCTTTCTACAACTCCAACCGTAGAAATGGCGGTAATCCATGAGAAAGCTGCTGGAGGAATTATTCTAACCGCTAGTCACAATCCAAAGGAATGGAATGCATTAAAGCTCCTCAATAGTAAAGGGGAGTTTATATCTGGGGCTGAAGGGCAGGAGGTATTGGCCATTGCTGAATCAGAGTCCTTTTCTTTTGCAGGAGTAGATGATTTGGGATCCCTTACAACGGACGATACATGGATCGATAAACACATTGAAAAGGTATTAGAGCTACCAAATGTAGATGTAGTATCCATCACTGGCAGAAAATTCAAGGTGGTTATTGACTGTGTGAATTCTACTGGGGGAATTTCACTGCCTCCCTTGCTCCGGGCGTTAGGTGTTGAAGAGGTTGTTGAGCTTTATTGCGAACCGAGCGGTGAGTTTCCACACGATCCAGAGCCCTTGCCTGAACATTTAACCGAACTGTCAGCTAAGGTCAAAGAGAGCGGCGCTCACCTGGGTTTCTCCGTAGATCCGGATGTGGATCGGCTGGCTATAGTATCTGAGAATGGGGCGATGTTCGGAGAGGAATACACCCTGGTTGCCATCGCTGATTACATTCTTGGAGAGAATTCAGGAGCTACTGTTTCTAATCTCTCATCCTCAAGGGCCCTTAGGGACGTTACAGAAAAGCACGGCCAAAAGCATTTCGCCTCAGCCGTTGGTGAGGTGAATGTGGTGGCAATGATGAAGGCTGAAAAAGCGGTTATTGGAGGGGAGGGCAATGGAGGTATCATTGTGCCTGACTTGCACTATGGCAGGGATGCACTGGTGGGCATTGCATTGTTCCTGTCACATCTGGCGAGATCGGGTAAAACATGCTCAGAATTGCGGGCTACATATCCGGAATACCACATGTCTAAGAATAAGATTGAGCTGACACCAAACATCGATGTGGATAATGTTCTTGAGTTAATGGCTTCGAAGAACAGCAGCGAAAACGTTAGCACCGTTGATGGTGTGAAGATAGATTATGAAGATGGGTGGGTGCACCTTCGGAAGTCGAATACGGAACCCATTATTAGAGTTTACTCTGAAAGTACTTCGGCAGAAAAGGCACAGAGCCTTGCGGAAAAGATCATTGATGATGTCAATGCCATAGTTCACTAGTATTTATTTAGATGAAGGTTTATCTTGACAACGCGGCTAGTACACCGCTGGATCCAGAGGTGCTGGATGCCATGTTGCCCTATATGCGGGACAAGCACGGCAATCCCTCATCCATCCACGCCTATGGGCGGGAGACGAGAGCAGCTATCGATGATGCAAGACGGA
>JYMV01021186.1_pt1 | contig 18481 bp, 13 predicted proteins | sample 338911 | NCBI WGS metagenome assembly JYMV01 (sample SAMN03354496, study PRJNA234377) | hydrothermal vent metagenome | biome: Deep sea; feature: Hydrothermal plumes at the Eastern Lau Spreading Center, Western Pacific Ocean; material: Seawater | place: Tonga | collected 2009 | depth 2000 m m
CCGTGCAAAGCCATACCATTCATCATAGCCGCCATAGGAAATTCCCGTACCCCAAAGGCGATATTTCGGCCATTTTTACTCTCTTTTTGAAAATCTCCATATGATTTAGCAAAGTTCCCGGTATAGTTGGATGGTTCCAAATCTGCAGAACCGCCTATGAGCTGAGGAAGGTCAGCTGCAAAGCTATCCAAGGTTGCACCGAAAGCTTTTCGTGTAGCCAGCACGGTTCCGGATTCAAATTCAGGATAGGTCAGGCCAGGTAATTTATTTCCCAATGTTCTGTCCAGCAGGATACCAAGATCTTTATCATTTCTGAGCGATTTCACATGATCTTTCCATGAAGAAACAACATCTATCAAAGTTGGAAATCGTTGCTGAAAATGTTCTACTACCTCCATGGGCATAAAGAACTGTTTAATTGGCAGACCTAATTTTTCTTTTGTTGCATCAATTTCATCTTGGGGCAGTGGCGCACCGTGAGTATTATGGTCTCCTTCCATGGTTGCCGCTCCCTTGGCCATAACCGTGCGTCCGATAATGATACTTGGTTTGTCCACTACCTGTGCTTTTTCAATTGCGTAGCGTACGGCATCGTGGTCATGACCATCTATTTCCTGAACATTCCATCCAAAACCATCGAATATCGTGGCATAGTTTGTTGAGTCTGAACGGGCGGTATTTCCAGATATCTGAGCATCATTGGCATCATAAAATACAATGAGCCTTTTAAGACCCAGATGACCCGCCAATGACGACGCACCCAGCGTAACTGGTTCCTGGACATCACCATCGCTGGCTAATATATATGTATAATGGTCAACTAAATCTTTTGCTGAATCCGATTGAGCCTTTAGAGTATTCCTAAGATAGGATTCGGCGAGGGCCATACCAGTGGCCATGGCGAACCCCTGACCTAAAGGGCCCGTGGTGCACTCCACACCCGGTATCTCAACCTCCGGGTGTCCCGGTGTGCGGCTATGCAGTTGGCGAAAATTCTTAATATCGGTCATGTTTAACCAGCCAATCAAATATAAAAGGCTGTATTGAAGCATGGACATATGTCCTCCAGAGAGAACAAAACGGTCTCGATTGAACCAGTCTGGATTTTTTGGATCGAACTTTAGATAATCCTTAAAGAGTATATATGCAAAATCAATGGCCGACATGGGTCCTCCAGGATGACCGCTATTAGCTTTTCGGGTAGCATCCATAACTAATCCTTTTATGACAGCAATACTGAATTGATCTTTATCAGTTGAAGACCAGTCAGAAAATGAGTCTAATTCCCGAAAGGTGTGCAAAATTTATAGAATTAGTTAAAATTTAATTTATTCTTCAGAGTCAGAAATGTCATCACCATATAGATCATCCAGATCTATGGATATATCATCTTTTTTTGATTCCGGGACTTCAAACATTTCCTCCTGTTTTAATGCCATGGCATTAGCAATGATGACATCCGGCAGGGACTGAATCCGGATATTATGATTGTAAACACTCTCATTATAAAGCTCCCTTCGGTCAGCAATCTCATTTTCCAACCCGCTGATTCGATTTTGAAACTGTAGAAAATTTTCATTGGAGCGTAGCTCAGGGTATGATTCAGATAAAGCAAACACTGATTTTAGAGCATTCGTGATCTGGTTATCCGCATCTGCTTTTTCAGCAAGGGTTCCGGCACCAAGGTACTTTTCCCGTGCGGACATAACCGAATCAAACATTTTCTTTTCATGTTGTGCAAAAGCTTTTACAGTTTTAATTAACTTGGGAATCTCATCCGATCGCTGCATAAGCAATACATCGATGTTAGCCCAGGATTTCTTAATATTTTCACGAACTTGGATCAATCCATTATATATGGTAAAGAACCATGATACAAGTCCTATTATTACCAGGATAAATATAAATCCTACTACAATATTCATTTTTTCTCCTTCATTGAAATTCAGCTTATGCCAACAGCTTCTGCCTTGGTGTAAAATTCCCTGATCGTTGCCACAGGATCATCAGATCCAAACACTTCAGATCCAGCTACAAGGATATTTCCACCGGCAGAAATCACTTCCTCGGCATTTTGAAGTTTGATCCCGCCATCTACTTCGATAAGTACTCTATCCAAGCATTGGTTGGATAAATATCGTTTCAATTCAACGATCCGTTCAGTAGACCCAGGGAGGTAACCCTGTTCGCCAAAACCAGGTTCGACGCTCATTACCAGTACCAGATTTACCTTATCCACAATTGAAAAAATAGAATCAAGAGGCGTTTGCGGTTTAATGGAGACACCCACCATTTTTCCGGCAGCTCGAATCAAATCAATAACTTTTTTTGGATCATCGGTTGCTTCTATATGAAATGTGATATTGTCAGCGCCTGCACGGGCAAAAGGTTCGACTAACCGTTCCGGTTCTAACACCATCAAATGCACATCTATGAATTTATTTGTCCTTGGGCGAAGCGATTTTACAACTGGTGGGCCAATAGTAAGGTTGGGAACGAATTGGTTGTCCATCACATCCACATGAATCCAATCTGCCCCGCCCCCTTCGCAGATATCAAGGGCAGATTGTAGATTGGAAAAATCAGCTGATAAAATGGAAGGGGCTAACTTGAATTCTGAACCCATATTAAGGCACCAAACTTAAAATAAACTAGCTGTCGGAAAAACTGAGATAGGTAGGTTTCTATGTATAAATGAATTCCACCATTTCCTTTAGGTCAGGATGTAGGCTGTTACCAACCGGGCAATCACGTGCCGCTCGCTCTAGGCGAATGCGATCATCAGGCATAATTCGATTTTTGAATTTAATATGGATTTTAACTTCAGAAATTCTCCGGGGATTCTTCCCCATAACCTTTTCCACATCGGCTTTGGTGCCGGTCATATCAATCCCATGCCTTTGAGCAACTATCCCCATAACCGTGAGCATGCATGTACCTAGGGCTGTGGCCACCAGATCCGTAGGAGAGAATGCATCCCCCTTGCCCTGGTTATCTACTGGTGCATCAGTGAGGATACTTTTCCCAGAACGTATATGGGTAGCTTCTGTCCTTAGTTTACCCTGATAAATAATATTAGATGTGTTCATGTTTTATCTTGTAACCTCCTTGAATACACGTTTGAAATTGTCGCCTAAAATCTTTTGGACGTCCCTGACAGAAAAACCGCGATCTAACAGTTTCTTTGTAATAAAAGGCAGCTTGGTCACATCTTCGAGTCCAGTAGGCATCAGTTCAACTCCATCCCAATCGGATCCAAGGCCTACATGCTCCACACCAACCAGATTGGCAATATATTCTATATGATCCACAACATTATTGATGGTTGGAGCAATCGATCGTTTTTCCCGCATTAAGAGTTTCGATTCAGCATACCAATAAGCGTCAGTATTGGAACCCAATTCTTCAGCCAGTTCATTTCGCTCCAGTTCGTATTTTATATCAATTAATTCTGCCTTTCCTATAAATGTGCTATCCACATAGCCGGGGTAAAAGTTCACAAATACGACTCCTCCATTATCGCGGACAGCCCGAAGCTGGTCATCCCTCAGGTTACGGAAATGCGGACATAAATTATACACAGATGAATGAGATGCAATGATTGGTTTTGTGGTTGTCTCAATAACATCCCAAAAGGTCTGCTCACCCGCATGGGACACATCCACCATCACACCCAGTTTATTGCAGCGCCTAACAACTTCACGGCCAAAATTCGTTAATCCAATAAACGATAGCGAATCTGGTTTTTCATTCTCATCTTTTGCCGAAGTAGCCCAGGAAGTTGAATTATTCCAGGTTAAACCCAGATAATGCATGCCTCGCTTATAGAGATGATCCAGTTTTGATAAGTCATTCTCAATAGAATGACCTCCTTCCACACCAATCATGCAGGACATGATGCCATGCTGTTCATTATAAACCACATCCTGGTAATCATAAGGAATAGCCCACTGATCTGGTACCCGCGAACAAAGGTATTCCAGTTTAGTGATCATCTGATTAGCCCGCTCAAAATATTCACCTTGGTTAAATTCAGTTGGACTAACCCAGATCGCAAATACCTGGAGATCCATGCCGCCTTCACCAAGTTTGATCAGATCTGACTGGCTATCAGGGTGGCGGGTTAGTATATCCTGTCCGCGCATGGCCCGCAACAGGACATCATTATGAGTATCAGCTACGAAGGATTCCTCATGGATTTCGTGTACGGGTCTATTACAATAGATCAAAAGAACACTGAATAAAATAAGGTTAATTACTCTCATAGATCTATTTCTATCGTTTAACAGGAAGGAACAAACTGCAGACTAATAAAGGGAAACAATTAAAGAAATTTTTTCCGCAGTTCACGTTTAACCCGTACAAATATTTTTTGATTCAGTAAAGAATCGTAATACATCATCTCCACCTTCTCGACCAAACCCTGATTTCTTCATCCCTCCAAATGGTGTTCTAAGGTCTCGCACCATCCAGCAGTTTACCCATATCACGCCTGAATCAACAGCATCTGCCACACGGTTTGCTTTTTCAGGATCTTCTGTCCAAATTGTTGCAGATAACCCATATTCGGTACTATTTGCTATTTCAACTGCTTCCGATTCTTCCTCAAATGGTATCAAGGTTACAACTGGGCCAAATATTTCTTCCTGATTCGTTCTGCACATTGGGCCTAAACCTTCAACAATAGTTGGTTCTATGAACCAGCCATTTGCACAGCGCCCCTCCAAGTGCAGTGAAAGACCGCCGCACAGAACTTTACCACCTTCATCCTCCGCAAGTTGGATATAATCCAATATTTTATCGCGCTGCACTTTGGACGCAACAGCCCCAAAATGAGTTGTTTCTTCAATGGGGTCACCCACTTGAAGATCATTTACCTTTTGGGTAAAATCAGCTTTAAATCGTTCCATAATATTAGACTGAACCAGAATTCTTGAACTACATAAACAAATTTGGCCCTGATTAGAAAAAGAAGATCGCACAACTGTTTCCAACATCTTTCCATAATTGCAGTCCGAGAAAATTATTGCTGGATTTTTTCCACCCATTTCCAAAGATAACTTCTTAAACATTCGTCCAACTTTTCCAGCAATGGTTTTTCCTGTAGCCGTGCCTCCCGTAAAGGAAATCGCTTTGACTTGGTGGTGGGTTACTAACGCATCACCAGTAGAATCACCACGGCCATGAATGATATTTAAAACGCCTGGCGGGAGACCCGCATCCTGACAAATTTCTCCAAACTTAAAAGCAGTATAGGGAGTTATTTCTGATGGTTTTGCAATAACACAGTTCCCAACTGCCAGTGCCGGTGCTATTTTCCATGTAAAAAGATATAAAGGAAGATTCCAAGGTGAAATACACCCCACTACTCCTAGGGGACTTCTGTTTACTCTGTTTGAAGAGTTATCACCTTCAAGAATAGTTTCTAATTCAAAAGATTTAACATATCCGGCAAAAAACCTAAAATTGGTAATGGCCCTTGGTATATCTACGGACCTGGCCAAAGAAATGGGTTTCCCGGTATCACGGGACTCATAATCTGCCATTTCATCCAGGCGTTCCTGTAATCTTTCGGCAATACGGTTTAAAATAGCTGTACGGTTTACTAATGATGTATTCGACCAACTATCAAAAGCTGCCTGGGCAACTTCAACAGCTCTATTAACATCAGCTAAGCCTGATGCTGGAACCTGTGCATAAACTTTTCCTGTAGCAGGTTCAAACACGTCAAGATATTTACCGTTAGATGGTTCAATATACTGGCCGTTAATAAAATTGGTTATTTTCTCCATTATGCACCTACTCGCCCACCATCGACTGGTATGTCCGCTCCATTCATTGATATACCCTGCAGCATCTGATGCCAGAAAGGCGATCGCACTTGCGATTTCTTCTGGTGTTCCGATCCTGCCTAATGGCACTGACTTAGTCCATTCGCTGCGTATATCATCCAGACTTATGCCCTGTTCATTTGCCCGTGTTTCTCCTAGCGATTGCAGTCGGCTTGTATCGGTATATCCTGGCAGAACATTGTTCACCGTTATTCCAAATGATCCTAATTCCAACGCTAATGTACGTGCCCAGTTTGCCACCGCACCACGAATAGTATTTGAGACACCTAAACCAGGAATCACCTGTATAACGGAAGTTGAAATAATGTTTATAATACGTCCAAATCCTAATTCTTTCATACCTGGAACAATTTCTTGTGCCAGGATCTGATTGCAAATCAGGTGCCGTTCAAATGCCAGTCTAAATTCTTCTTCCTTTGCTTCTATCAAAGCGCCACCAGGTGGTCCTCCGGAATTATTCACCAATATATGAACAGGATCAGATAATCTCGATATACGGTTTTTTAATTCATCTGGTGAATTAAAATCCGCACAAACTGTAATATGAGTTTGGTTGTTTTCATCCGGCAACTCATGAAGAGTCTTTTCAAGTTTTTTCGGATCACGGGCAACTAAAATAATTTCTGCACCACGTTCCGCTAATTTATCAGCAGTTGCTTTTCCAATGCCATTGGTGCTTCCGCATACAATGGCCCGTTTACCTGATAAAGAAAGATTCAATCTATTTCCTAGTCCCATTCAAATCCGGATACCAGGTTTGTTTGGGCATCAACTTCCACCGTATTATAATCCTGATACTCAGAAATAAAATAGTAGAGAAATTTCGTAGAGTTATTATCATCCAGCCAAACCGAATCTGGAAGGCCCAGTGTTTCCAGTACAATCGATTCGGAAGGTTTTTCACGTAAAAATTCCCATATTTCATATTCCGTCATAAGCCCCTGTCCAAAAAGCGTCTTTGATGAAAAATCAGGTTGGGATGATTTTATAGGCGGCAAAATAACTGGTTTTGGCGGTTCTGGGGGCGGCGCACAGGAAAATATAAGAATTCCCAGCAGTAAGTGTCTCAAGAACATTGGATGAAAATACCTCGAATGAATTTCGTCAATCAAGCAATTGAATTCTCAATTCATCAAATATTCTTAAAATTAGCAAAATAGACTTTCCGGCTTGGCAAGGGTAAAAATTGTTTTAATTTCCGCCCTTCCTGATCCGAGGATTAGTTCATGGCAAAAAACGTGGAAAAAGACCGGTTTTATTTCCATCGGGATTTCCTGGGGAGTCCTGACGGACGATCTGTACGTATTTTATCCGAATATTATGGTCCATTACGAAAAATAAAACGGAATAAAATCTTTGATACTATCGTATTTTTTGGTTCTGCTAGGATAAAATCTCAGGCTGACGCTGAGAAAGCTTTACTGAATGCTCCTAATTCTATTTCTAAATCAAAAATAAAACGTCTGGAAAAAGATCTGGAAATGAGTCAGTATTATGAAAGTGCTAGAGAGCTGGCATTCAAACTGACCCGTTGGAGCAAAAGCCTCAAAGGAACTAAACACCGCTATATCATTACATCAGGCGGCGGTGGCGGTATCATGGAAGCAGCTAACCGAGGAGCAAAAGAGGCTGATGGGATTTCAATGGGACTGACAATATCTCTCCCAAATGAAAAAACTGGAAATTCATGGATCTCAGACGATCTGGAACTGAAATTTCATTATTTCTTCATGCGTAAATTCTGGTTCCTTTACCTGGCAAAAGCACTAATAGTCTGGCCGGGCGGATTTGGAACGTTGGATGAATTCATGGAGCTCCTTACATTGATACAGACACAAAAAATAAAGAAACGCGTACCCATAGTTCTCTATAACCGTGAATTCTGGAATAAGGTCATCAACTGGGATTACCTAGAAGAAGCAGGAACCATTTCCAAAAAAGATCTGGATCTATTTCACATTTCTGATTCGGTAGACGAAATATTTCAGTATATCACATCATTTATTGAAAAATATCAATTAAAAGGACCCAATTTTTAGTGAAACGGTTCATATGTATTCTGCTGGCACCATTTCTGTCATGGTCACAGACTGAGCCCGTTGATGCTCTCCATAAAAATCCGCCCCGGGTATGGGCATTAACACATGCTATAATCCATACCGAACCTGGTACGTTTATTCAGGATGGTAATATAATTATTCGCGATGGGCAGATCGAAAAGGTCGGCAAGTACATTCAACTTCCCAACGATGCATATGAGATCGATCTGGAAGGTGCCCATGTTTATGCCGGATTTATTGAAAGCTGGGTCGAGGTCAAAAAGGAAGAACCGCCAAAAAGCCTTCGTGACCATTGGAGTTCTAAGGTTCGGCCAGAGTATCGGGCCATTGATGACGTTTCCTTCAAAGAAAAAGACCTTAAACAATTTCGGTCCCTTGGTTTTACAATGGCTCATGTTATTCCTAAAAAAGGTATTTTTCGGGGTCAGTCCGGACTTGTAACACTTAGTGATCCCCCAAAACCTGTCCAATCATCAATAGCTCAGGTGATGGATTTCAAATATGGCGGATGGGGTGAAAGAGAATATCCGAGTTCACTATTGGGGGTTATTGCCCATATACGACAAACCTTTATCGATGCGGAATGGTATGGCAAAGCACAGCAAATTCTTGAAAAATACCCCGATGAAAATGAACCCATTCCTTCGAATGTTTCCTTTGAAAGCATCGATATGTCACGGCAACTTAAAAAACCTTTTATTTTTCTGACGAGGGATGAACATTTTGCCCACAGGGCACTGAATATAACGAAAGAATTCAGCCTGACACCCTGGCTATTGGGCAGTGGCTACGAGTACAGGCGTTTGGAATTTTTTGAGGAACAGAAACCTTTTTTTATATTCCCTCTTGAATTTCCCACTAAAGCAAGGGTCACAGATTCTTACATTGGTCTCCAATATTCGACAGAACAATTAAAGCACTGGGATCTAGCACCAGATAATCTTCAGCGTGTAAATAATGCCGGTCTGGATTTTGCGCTAACGACCCACGGACTAAAAAATAGAACCCAATTCCGAACCAATTTACAACGCGTACTGGATCGCGGTTTACCTGAAGATCTGGCACTAGCTGCACTAACCACCCAACCTGCGGAAGCCATGGGTATGGAAAAATCATTAGGCAAGATCGCACCCGGATTCATGGCCAATCTTATCGTAGTTGATGGTGAATATTTTGATCCCAAATCACGGGTAGTATCTCTTTGGGTCAGCGGAAAGGAATTCTATATTGCTCCTCGCCATAAGTTGAATTTTGAAGGTCAATGGTCCTTAAAATTCCACGGCTCCGCATATGACCTGGAGTTCATTAAATCAGGTAAAGGTAGAAAGGACGCATCCTCATTCCATCCTAAGATGCCTAATAATCGCGGCAAACTAAACGGCACCATTACTGCAGAAAATGAAAAAATAAAAATCCAGAACCTGGATATTTTTGAAGCTTCAATTTTATTTTCAATACCAGGAAACGCTTTTGGTTTTTCGGGTATTTTAATTTTCAACGGCACATTATCCAAAGACCAGATAACCGGTATCATCCTGGACGCAACAGGGCAAAAATTGCCTTTCCAAGCGGATCGAAAAGCAAAAAAAGAACCCAAACCCCGAACACCTGAAAAACCCAGTGATCTAGCCATTGTCTATCCGGAAGGTGCTTATGGCCTTCAATTCCCTCCCGATAAACCCAATGCTGTCTTGATTAACGATGCCACCCTGTGGACTTGCGGACCGAATGGAACGCTGGCAGAATGGGACATCCTTTTTGTAGATGGAAAAATTGAGCAGGTAGCACCGGATATTACAGTACCTATGGGAAGTGCGGTGATCATCGAAGGAGCCGGTAAACACGTTACACCCGGTTTAATCGACTGCCACAGCCATTCTGCTGCCGCATCCATTAACGAGGGTGTGCAAAATGTAACTGCTGAAGTCAGAATCCGAGATGTGCTAGATGCAGATGATATTAATATCTACAGGCAGCTTGGCGGAGGACTGACAACAGCTAATGTATTGCATGGGTCTGCAAATCCCATCGGAGGGCAAAACGCTGTTATTAAACTACGCTGGGGAAAAGGACCAGAAGAATTAATCTTCCAGGAAGCACCGCAGGGTATCAAGTTCGCTTTGGGCGAAAATGTAAAACAGGCTAACTGGGAAAGTACGGGTCGGTATCCCCAAACTCGTATGGGCGTTGAACAAGTTATTAGAGATGCTTTCCGGGCTGCACTGGATTATAAGCACAAAAAGGAGAACTACGATCGAAACTCAAGAATGCAACGTACAAAGGTTCCGCCCCGCCGCAACCTGGAATTAGATGCTTTAGTTGAAATTCTTGAAGGTGAACGTCTGGTGCACTCTCATTCGTACCGTCAGGATGAAATATTGATGCTGACCCGAGTTGCTGAGGATTTTGGTTTTACGATTGCTACATTTCAGCATGTACTGGAAGGATATAAAGTAGCAGACCGCATTGCTGAACACGGAGCAGGTGCTTCCACATTTTCAGACTGGTGGCAATATAAATATGAAGTCATTGATGCTATTCCCTACAATGGTGCATTAATGACCCGGAATGACGTTGTAGTATCGTTCAATTCAGATGATGACGAATTAGCAAGACGCTTAAATACAGAGGCGATTAAAGCTGTGAAGTATGGTAGGCTTACAGAAGATGATGCCATAAAGTATGTCACAATTAACCCAGCTATACAGTTAAAAATAGATAAATGGGTCGGTTCTCTCGAAGTGGGAAAAGACGCAGATTTCGTTATCTGGGATGGACCTCCCTTATCCATCTACAGTCATGTGGAAGAAACCTGGATCGATGGAATACGCTATTTTTCAAAATCAGAGAACACCGATTTGGAAATACGTGACAAGGAATTGCGTAATGATTTAATACAAAAAATCCTTGCTTCACCCGAAAGATCAGGAGAAAGACCCATTAGGCCTAATGCCAACACGCCTCATTGGGGACATCAATGCAATTTATTGGATAATATCCGGTTTCCAATGGAACGGCAATAATGAAAAAACTTGTTTTAATAATATTAACAGCGTCCGTCTGGGCAAGCGATCAAATCCCTGGAGCCGAACAAAAACGACCCATTCTCCTAAAGGGTGGTATTCTGCATACCGTTTCAGGTGACGTGCTGGAAGGATATGATATTCTCTTTGCCAAAGGCAAGATTATCAGCATTGAGAAAAGCATCATGTCTTCACCAGAGACAGATGTCTATGATATCTATGATAAACATGTGGTGCCTGGATATATAGCGCCAATCACACAATTAGGATTAGTAGAAATTGGACTTGTGCGCCAGACTCGGGACTATGCTGAAACCGGAGAAATCAATTCAAATGTCCGGGCCAATGTCAGTTACAATCCTGATTCAGAGCTGATCCCAGTAACAAGGTCCAATGGGGTACTTGTTGCCAATGCGGTACCAGTATCTGGACGTATTTCAGGTCAGTCCTCGGTAATGATGATGGATGGTTGGACCTGGGAAGATGCTACACTAAAACATCCTACGGCACTGCACCTGAACTGGCCTGACATGCGGATCCGTTATGGCAAAAATGTTAAAAAATCTGAAAAAGATCAGCGTCAAGAGATTCAGAAATCAATCAGAGAATTGGATTATCTCATTCGGGATGTCCGGGCTTACTTTAAACGTATTAAACAGAAGAAACGTAAAGCAACCGAGCTACAAGAAACTGACTTGCGCCTGGAAGCCATGATCCCTTTCATCATCGAACAAAAACCCATATTCATACATGCTAATGAGGTTCGACAGATTGAATCAGCCGTCCGCTGGGCCAATAAGCATGACCTTAAGATTACAATTGTTGGCGGCCGCGATAGCTGGCGTATTTCTGATCTGCTGGTTAGACATAACATCCCGGTTATACTGCAAACAGTTGCTACCACACCAATGCGCCGTTATGAACCCATTCACCAGCCATACAAGACCCCATTCATTCTTAAACAAAACGGTGTACATTTTTGTTTTGCCACTAAAACCGGATATCCATATGATGGTCATGTCCGCACTCTGCCTAATGAAGCTATGCGGGCAGCTGCTTATGGCTTATCTCGGTCTGAAGCACTACGGGCCATCACGCTGAGCGCAGCTGAAATACTGGGAATAGACGATAGGGTGGGTTCGTTGGATTTAGGAAAAGATGCAACATTTTTTATTGCCGATAATTTACCAATGGAGATGACCACCAACGTTTTGAAAGCTTATATTCAAGGCCGCGAGGTAGATCTGAGCGACCGTCAGAAAATGCTTTATGAAAAATATCAGGAAAAATATCGCCGGATGGGTCGTCTCGAACCTTAGTTTTTATTATATTTTCTTTGCACTGTTGAAAAAGAAATGAACCATCCAACCTTATCCATAAAAACCGGCGGACAGTGGCTCGTTTCAAAAGTTGGCTCACAGCCCATCTTCTGTCGCGAGACATTTACGCAGGAACAGCGGCAGATAGATGAAATGATCAGGGAATTTGCCCGTAATCAAATACTGCCCAACATAGATAAAATAGACAAGTTAGACAAAGATCTTAGCCTTGCAATTATAAAACAAATGGGAGATCTAGGCCTCCTCGGTATGGATGTGCCAGAAAATTATGGTGGCACTGACCTTGATAAAATTTCATCCACTATTGTCACAGAAGGGGTATCTACAGGCGGCTCACCTTCATTTGCATGCACCTTTGGCGTACAAACAGGGATTGGAAGTTTAGGCATTGTATTTTTTGGCACACCACACCAAAAAGAAAAATATTTACCCAAACTTACAAGTGGCGAATGGATTGCGGCTTATGCATTAACGGAACCCACATCCGGCTCTGACGCATTAAGTGCAAAAACCAATGCAGTTCTATCTGAAGATGGCAAATACTACATTCTTAATGGAGAAAAACAATTCATCAGTAATGGCAGCTGGGCAACCGTATTTACCGTTCTGGCTCAAATTGACGGAAACAAATTTTCTGCATTTATTGTCGAAAGAGGGACAGAAGGATTTGAAATTGGCAAGGAAGAAAAAAAGATGGGGATGAAAGGTTCATCTACCGCGTCTGCGAAATTTACCAATGCAAAAGTGCCAGTTGAAAACCTGCTCTATGAACCCGGTAAAGGTGCTACTATTGCCTTCAACGCATTAAATATAGGCCGCTACAAACTGGCTGCTTCCACGATAGGCGGCTGCAAACTGGGTATGGAATTAGTGATTAAATATGCATTAGAACGTAAGCAGTTTGGCCAGGCTATTGCTTATTTCGACTCTATAAAATCAAAGATATCAGATATGACAGTAAGGGTTTATGCCAGCGACAGCATGCTTTATCGAATTGTTGGCATGATCCAAGATGCTATTGATGATCTCGATGAAACCGACCCAGATTTCTATAAGCAAATGGGAAAAGCCATGGAACGGTTTGCTGTGGAAGCATCCATGGCAAAAGTATATGGGAGCGAAACATCAGACTTTGTTGTGGATCATTGTTTACAGATATTTGGTGGTTATGGTTTTATTGAAGAATATCCAATGGCCCGTGCCTACAGGGACGATCGAATTAACAGAATTTGGGAAGGAACCAACGAGATAAACAGAACTATTATTTCCGGATATATGATGAAAAAGGTCTTAATGGAAGAAATTTCTCTTAGAGACTTTTTGAAAGATTTGGATGAATATATTAAAACATACTCATCCAATGATATAACGGAACTTCTTGGCAGGGAAATCAAAGCCCTTGAATCAGCCAAGCGTTTAGCAGCTTTGTTATTTCAGGAAGCGCTTTGCGAATTTGGCCAGGACCTTAAACATGAGCAACAGTTAGGCGAATCTTTAGCAGATATATTTACCTATATCTACACAGCCGGGTCTGTCACTGGCAGATCAAAAATTGCAGTACAAAAAAATGGGCATTCTGATATGCCGGTTATTATTGCCCGTATCTTCTGTGCTGATGTTTTACTAAAAATAAAATTGCTTGTGAATCGCTGTTTAAACAGAACCTTCAGTGAGTCTATACCGGATAGAATCTCCGTTCCTGTAAAACAACTGGAAGAGCATATAACCCTAAATACCGATACCATATCCCTAAAACAAGAATTGGCGGAATACATGTATTCTCAAAAATCATATCCATTCTAATTTGGGTAGATTCTAGTGAGAGATTTAAAAAAACAAAAATCATAAGGATTCCCCATGAATGAAGCCGTGATCATCGATGCTCTCCGTTCCCCTATCGGAGTGAAAAACGGACAACTGGTGGGCATTCGCCCAGATGACCTGACTGCTCAAGTCTTCCAAGCACTACTGAAAAGAAACCCTGGCCTTGCTCCGGACGATATTGAAGATGTGAGCTTGGGCTGTGCCTTTCCGGAGGGGCCTCAGGGAATGCTCATGGCCAAGGGTGTTTCTATACTGGCCGGGATTCCGGAATCAGCCGGTGGATCGGTGGTCAACCGATTTTGCGGATCCTCCATGGATTCAGTGCACCAGATCAGTGCCAAAATTGAATCAGGCGACTTCGATGTAGGAATCGCGGCTGGCGTGGAGGACATGTTCAGCATACCTATGGGCGGATTCAACCCCGATTTCCATCCGGAGCTGGCAGAACAGGAATACTATATTGGCATGGGTGAGACCGCCGAGATCCTGGCGAAGGAAGGCCAGATATCCCGTGATGACCAGGAACAGTTTTCAGTTGAATCCCACCAAAAAGCGCTGGATGCCTGGGCAAGTGGGCGTTTTAACAATGAAGTCGTTCCCATAGACGTTTACGGTGAAGCAATGGTTAAAAAAGATGAGGGCCCCCGCGAACCAGACTTGGAAAAAATAAAAAGTTTGAATCCGGCATTTTTGGAAAATGGCACCATCACCCCGGCTACATCCAGTCCCATTTCTATCGGTGCGGCAGCTATTCTCATCACCAGCCGGAACTTCGCGGAGTCTAAGAATTTGACCACACGGGCTACCATCAGAAGCCGCGGCATAGCAGGAGTGGATTGGCGAAAAATGGGCATTGGTCCGCTTCCCGCCACGGAAAAAGCTCTAAATAATGGCAACCTCTCCATGGATAACGTGGATGTGATCGAACTCAATGAGGCTTTCGCTGCCCAATCATTGTATGTGATCCGGAACGGCGGCTGGGATCCATCAAAAGTGAATAAAAATGGCGGCGCCATCGCCCTGGGCCATCCGCTGGGATGTTCCGGCGCCAGGATCCTGACCACGTTGATCAATGTGATGGAACAACAAGACGCCAATACAGGGTTGGCTACCATGTGCATAGGGACCGGCCAAGGAATAGCAACTATCCTTGAGCGAAATTAGGCCATGCCCAAACTGAAAGATCCCATCGGCGGACTAACCCATTGCATCGGAGCCGTTTTCGCGGTGGTGGCATTATTTCTCCTGATCCAGGATTCTTTGGATCCCTTCAAACCATGGCATGTGGTCACATTTTCCATATTCTGTACCGGCATGTTTCTCCTCTATACTACCAGTACTCTCTACCATTGGCTACCGGTTCCCCCCAAAACGGAACGTATTCTTCAAAAGCTGGACCATATGATGATTTACGTTCTTATCGCCTCGACTTATACACCGGTGTGCCTAATCCCGCTTCGGGGTGTCTGGGGTTGGAGTTTGGTTGGAATCATCTGGGGATTAACAGCCTTTGGAATTTTATTCAAGATCTTCCAGTTCAATCTGCCCAAATGGTTCTCTACTACCTATTATCTATTCATGGGATGGCTGGTTGTTATCGCCATTTTGCCCATGATTCAGACCCTCCAAGTGGGCGCCTTGGTCTGGATTATCATTGGCGGATTATATTATACACTCGGAGCGATCATTTATAAGTTGGATAAGCCTAACCTGATTCCAAAGCATTTTGGAGCCCATGAACTTTTTCATGTATTCGTCTTGATGGGGAGTGGTGCCCATTTTTGGGTCATGTACAACTATATCACTCAGTTTAATTAAGTCACGGATAATTAATGTCACAAAATATTGAGAAAGTTGCCGTATTAGGTGCCGGTGTCATGGGCGCCCAATTGGCCGGACACCTCGCCAATGCCGGAATTGGATCATACCTTTTCGATATAAATCAGGAATTGTCTGAGCAGGGGAAGGAATCTCTTACATCTTTAAAACCGGCACCTTTATATAAACCAAAAAATGCTGACCTGGTTACCCCTTGCACATACGAAAAAGACATCATAAAGATCGCCGAAGTTGACTGGGTTCTGGAAGCAGTGTCGGAACGGCTGGACATCAAGGAATCAGTATATCAAAAACTGCTTCCCCATTTGAAGGATTCAGCCATTCTCACGTCTAACACATCCGGAATTCCCCTTACCCAACTCACAGCAAATTTTCCGGACAATGTAAAGAAACGGTTCATGATTACCCATTTTTTCAATCCGCCAAGGTATATGCAACTTTTGGAACTGGTTCGGGGTGAACATACATCCGATGAAACCTATGCTACCATGATAGAGTTTGGGGAATCGGTGTTAGGAAAAGGAATCGTTCATGCCAAGGATACACCCAATTTTATCGGCAACCGGATCGGTGTATACGGGCTCATGGTAACGGTGAACCTAGCCATTGAACAGGGACTCACTGTGGAGGAGGTGGATAAACTCACCGGAACCATTTCCGGACGGCCGAAAAGTGCCACTTTCCGAACCGCAGATGTGGTGGGCTTGGATACCTTGAAACAAGTTGCTCTGACCACATACAACCTAACCGAAGGTGATGAAGAGCGGGACATTTTCCAGATCCCGGAAATCCTGGAAACATTGATCGAGTCCGGACGGTTAGGGCAAAAAACAAGAGCTGGTTTCTATCGAAAGAATAAAGACCGGTCCATTGAATCCGTGGATTTCAAAACCGGTGAATACAGCCCCCAAGGAAAAGTCCGTTTTGACTGTTTCCGTATCGCCAAGGACCACCAAAAACTCGTAAACAAGCTCAAGGCCCTTGTTTACGGTGATGATAATGGATCCAAATATTTCTGGGAAGTAACAGCCAAAACATTAACCTACAGTGCTAACCGAATCCCAGAGATCTCCGATGATATTGTCAACATAGACAATGCAATGAAATGGGGATTCGCATGGGAAATGGGACCCTTCGAAGGGTGGGATGCAATTGGCGTCCGAAAGTCCGTAGACCGAATGAAATCAGAGGGCAAAAATGTCCCCGCTTGGGTAACCGAAATGCTTGATGGGGGACGAGAAACATTTTATACAACCGAAAATGGAAAACGTACTTATTGGAATCCCATCGATAAACGACCCATTGTGATGAAACAGCATCCCAATGTGTTAAATCTCGCCATTCATAAATCAGCCGGAAATACGCTGAAGCGCGATCTTAGTGCCAGCGTCAACGACATAGGCGATGGTGTATTGAATGTTGAATTTCACTCAATTCTCCAGCCAACATTAAATCCAATTGATGGTTCCTACATTGAAATGATCAATTACGCATTGGATTTGATCGATAGCGGTGATTATAAAGCCATGGTACTGGGGCACCAGGGACAGAACTTCTGTGCTGGAGCCAATTTGAATATGTTACTAGAGCTCAGTCAATACGAGCAATGGGAAGCATTGGAATTTGCCGTAAAATCATTGCAGGACACAGCCCAGAGAATACGTTTCAGCACTGGACCTATCATAACCGCTCCTTTTCAGTTGACTCTTGGTGGCGGAGTAGAAATTGTTCAGCCGGCAACTCATCGTGTTGCTGCCGCAGAAACCTATATGGGATTGGTGGAAGTAGGTGTGGGTTTAATTCCAGGCGGGGGAGGGCACTTACGGATGATCCTGAATGCCTTTGACGATGAAAAAGTTGGACGTATGGGAGCATTTCAAAAGATTCAGAAAGCATTTGAGACGATTGGTTTTGCCAAAGTTGCCACGAGTGCTGACCATGCCAAAAGCCTTGGATACCTTAAACAGGATGACACCATAGTTTTGAATCGCAATTTTCAACTGCAGATCGCTAAAAATAAAGCTATTGAACTGGCTGAAGATTACCAGCCCCCAATATACCGTGACGACCTGAAACTACCCGGTACTGGCGGGCGTACGGCTCTGAAGATCGCTTTAAAAGGATTCAAGACACGGGGAAAGATCTCAGATCATGACATGAAAATTGGAGAAAATATTGCCTTTATTTTAACTGGCGGTGATAAAGGAGGTCTAACTAAGAGTGTTGATGAACAATATTTGCTGGATATCGAACGGGAAGCTTTTATATCCCTATGTGGTGAAAAACTGACCCAAGACCGAATCAGTTACATGCTTAAAAAAGGCAAACCTTTGCGGAACTGATATCTTAGTCCCACATTATTCTAGAAAAAAGCCCTGGAGAAATCCAGGGCTTTTTAGTCTATAAAACTATAAGGATTCTAAAACCCTTGTAGGTTAAAACAGATATCTGAATCCTAGCTGTATCCTCCAGCGGGAGTGTTCACCCAAATCATCTGTAAAGGTTGATTCAGGTCCTGTGAAAGAAAACACTGGTTCACCCGC
>JYMV01044848.1_pt1 | contig 18472 bp, 16 predicted proteins | sample 338911 | NCBI WGS metagenome assembly JYMV01 (sample SAMN03354496, study PRJNA234377) | hydrothermal vent metagenome | biome: Deep sea; feature: Hydrothermal plumes at the Eastern Lau Spreading Center, Western Pacific Ocean; material: Seawater | place: Tonga | collected 2009 | depth 2000 m m
TGAAAGGTAGCCGACATTCCTTCTCACATGCGCCTTGTACTGAAAGCGCTGTGATAGCTCTGAAACAGTATCTTGAGGTGATTTGGGTATACACCCCTGAACAATGGCTATTGTGCCTTATTCGTCATGGCAGAAAAAGCCAGAGTAAATCACCTTATTGCTAATTTTTTAATAATCACACTGAATCCTTTTGAAATCGAATACTGTAACCGTCCCCGCTCCGCTTGAATCGCTTCAGACACCAAAACAGATATTGTCTGAAGTGTTTGGCTACCGCGAGTTTCGCGAAGGGCAAGGTGACATTATTAGCAATACTTTAAAAGGCATGAATACCCTGGTTCTCATGCCGACCGGTGGCGGTAAGTCACTTTGTTATCAAATTCCGGCATTATTGTTACCCGGCATTACCATTGTGGTGTCTCCCTTACTGTCTCTGGTACGTGATCAGATCGATTCACTGGCGGCAATGGGAGTTTCTGCTGAGTGCTTAAACTCAACACAAACACCGCAGCAACAAATGCAGGCAGTGCAAAACCTCACTTCCGGGCACAGTAAGTTATTGTATGTGTCGCCGGAAAAGTTAATGCAGGTACAGTTTTTAAATTCCCTGTCGCAATTATCGGTTAGCCTTATCGCCATTGACGAGGCCCACTGTGTTTCCCATTGGGGTCATGATTTCAGGCCTGAATATCGCCAGTTGGGTCAGCTTAAACAGGTTTTACCCGACACGCCGGTAATGGCACTGACGGCCACCGCAGATATAGCCACTCGTTCTGATATTTTACTGCAACTGGGCATTCAGGATGCCTACATCTGGCGCGGTAGCTTTGACAGACCCAATATTCGCTATCTGCTGACGCAAAAATTTAAGCCTCTGCAACAACTACTGAAGTACCTGGAACAACAGGATGGCAGCGGTATTGTGTATTGTAACAGTCGCAATAAGGTGGATACCCTCACCGAACAGTTGTGTCGACATGGTATCAAGGCCGCCGCCTATCACGCCGGTAAGTCCACCGAAGAGCGGGAGTGGGCACAAGCACAATTTCTGCAGGACAAAGTGGATGTGGTTGTGGCGACGGTGGCTTTTGGAATGGGGATCAATAAACCCAATGTGCGTTTTGTGGTGCATTTTGACTTACCCCGCAGCGTGGAGTCCTATTATCAGGAAACCGGACGTGCCGGACGAGATGGCATGCCCGCTGAGGCTCTGTTATTGTTTGACGAAAAAGAAGTGGCGCGCAATAAAGACTGGATTGCGCAATCGGAAAATTCACAGCGCAGAGAGGTCGAACTCAACAAGTTTCAGGCGCTGGTGGCCTTTGCCGAAGCGCAAACCTGTCGTCGTCAGGTTTTGCTTAATTACTTTTCTGAGTTCAGCGATACCGCTTGTGGCAATTGCGATATTTGCCTGGATCCCCCCAAACGCTTTGATGCCACTGAGGAAGCACAAAAGGTCCTCTCCTGTATTTTGCGTCTGCAACAGGCGGTACCGGTTAAATCAGTGATTGAGGTATTACGAGGCAAAAAGCTCAAGGATATGCCTGCCGAATGGTTTGAATTATCCGTGTATGGCATAGGACAAAAGCAAACGGATGCCTGGTGGTGGAATATTATTTATCAACTGATTCATCAGGGGATAGTGCGCCAGGATGTTACTCAAAATCTGGCGCTTAAACTCACTGAGGCCGCTCGTCCGGTGCTCAAAGGGGAATATGTATTGACCCTGGCCGTTCCTCGTCTGAATTTGTCTTTCAGTAAAGACAAGTCGGTGGATGCCAAAAACTATGACAGAAAGCTTTTTGCTTTGCTCAAAAACCTGCGCAAGCGTCTGGCTGAGCAGGAAGATGTGCCACCCTATGTGGTATTTAACGATGCCACCCTGGCGGAAATGGCACAGTGGCAACCCTCAACTCAGCAAGAGCTATTGCAAATTAATGGCGTAGGTCAAACCAAACTGAAAAAATACGGTGACGAGTTTATGCGCCTGTTACGGGAATACCGTAATTAGAGCAACAGGCTCTAAGCAAAATCATACTCTCCGCCTTTTTCCAGCGCTTTTTTGTATGCCTCTCGATTTTGGACTTTCTCTACCCATTTGGTTATCGACGGATAGTTTTTACACAGTCCTCGATGTACTGCTGCCTCCAGTGGAAAGCTCATCTGAAAATCAGCGCCGGTTAATCGGTTTGCGGCAAACCAGTCATTGAGTTTTAGGTGAGTTTCGATAAAGGCCAGTTGCCGGGTAATATTGGGCATAATAAAGTTTTTATTCACTTTATTAGCGATGGCACCAGCAATCGGTTTGACAAAAAATGGTTGCGCGTTGTCTTTTACTTTCTGCATAACCAGTTTCAGCAGCAGTTGTGGCATGAGACTACCTTCGGCAAAATGCAGCCAATAGACATACTGCTGGTGATGGGCGCTGTCCTCTGGTGGACGAAATTCATCATTACTGTAGGTTCTGGCCAAATAATCGATGATGGCTCCAGATTCAGCAACCGTCTGATCTCCATCGGTGAGTACCGGAGACTTGCCCAGTGGGTGCACCTTTTTTAAAGAGTCAGGTGCCAGCATGGTGCGTTTATCGCGTTGATAAAATTCAATCTGATAATCCAGATTAAGCTCCTCCAACATCCACAGTACGCGCTGTGAACGAGAGTTATTCAGGTGATGTACGGTTAACATGGTGATTTCCTTAGTTTTGTCCCTTTATACGCCAAAATTACCTCATCAGACCACATTTAATTTTTCATTAAAATCTGTTTTACCGCTTCAGAAAAGCCGGGCAAAGCTGCCATGGAAAAGCGCAGCGAATAGCTTGAAGGGCTCTCGGCGATAACAGAACAAGGTTCATTAATTTTACTGACCAGTGGTTGGTAAACTATGGTTAAAATGTTTTGGGGAACAATCGGTTTTACTCGTTCTATCAGATGCTGGTTTATCAACAGTGCAGCATATTGCTTAGAAGGAATATCTTTCAGCGGAAACGTAAGAACAGAAACCTCAAACCCACCGGTTGTCACCAGGTTGAGATACAAAGCTTGTTGAAGTGCTTTGTTGTTTTCGACAAGGGCAAGAGTCATACAAAAAAGGTAGCCTGAGCTACCTTTATTAGAATTTTACTGGATTAACCACCGGCTGGCAGACTGGAAAAGTAAGCCGCCAGATTGGCAATATCTTCATCGGACAACGCCGCTGCCATTGGCGACATGACCGGATTTTTGCGGGTACCGTCCCGGTAGGCTTTAATGGCATCCACCAGATAAAGCTCTTTCTGACCCGCCAGGTTCGGATAGTTGGGGATCATAGATATTCCGTTAGCGCCGTGACACGCCTGACAGGTTACAGATTTTGCCTTGCCTTTAGCCGCGTCGCCTGCGGCTAGTGCAGAGCCACTGGATAAGCCCAGGGTTGCGGTGGCCATAACTAAAATAAGGGTCTTTTTCATGGTATTACATCTCTGCTTGTGTGTATTTTTTAAACTGGAGTTAATGATCATTACTGCAGTTGTTTATTTTGGATCAACAGGTTCTATTCGCCCAGACTAAAATAGTTCAGTTTTGATGTCATATTGACCGCCAATTGCTTCAGCGTATCGCTGGCAGCGGTGGCTTCCTCCACCATGGCGGCATTTTGTTGCGTCATGTTATCCATTTGGCTGACCGCACTGTTAATTTCGCTGATGCCGGTGGATTGTTCTTTTGACGATAAGGCGATTTTATTCATCATATCAGTCACCTTAACTACTGACTGTATTATCTCTTCCAGAGTTTCCCCGGAGTTATTCACTAACTGCTTGCCTTCATCGACTTTTTTCACACTGTCCTGAATCAGCTCTTTGATTTGTTTTGCTGCGCCTGCTGAACGCTGTGCCAGATTGCGCACCTCAGTGGCGACTACGGCAAATCCGCGGCCTTCTTCACCGGCGCGGGCAGCCTCTACTGCAGCATTAAGTGCTAGCAGGTTGGTTTGAAATGCGATTTCATCGATAACATTAATGATATCCACCACTTTTTTGCTGGACTGGCTGATCAGCTCCATACTGGCGATGGCTTGTGAAACAATTTGTCCACCCTGATGGGCTTTTTCTTTGGTTTGATTCGCTATTTCGTGAGCTTCCTGGCTGTTTCTGGCATTCTCCTGCACAGTGGTGGTGAGCTCTTCCATGCTGGCGGCGGTTTCTTCCAAAGATGACGCCTGTTGTTCTGTGCGGTTACTGAGCTCCTGGTTACCCTGAGCAATCTCATTGGCACCGACAGTGACTTCTGAAGCGCAATGGTTGATATCCAATACGGTTTCGCGGAGTTTCTCCACCGTGCTATTTAACGCTGCTTTCAGGCTTTCAAATTCAGGGATAAACTCTTGTTGAATGGCGGTACTCAGATCCCCCTGAGACAGGTTTTCCAGCGCCGTTCTTACCGCATTAACGGCATTAACCCGGCCGGTCACCTCAATAGCAAATTTAACGACTTTGTACACTTCACCGTTGAGATCCAATATCGGATTATAGGTAGCGTGGATCCAAACTTCTGAACCATCCTTAGCGACTCGTTTAAATTCGCCGGCCTGATATTCGCCACTGCGTAATTTATCCCAAAACATCTGGTATTCATGGCTGTCTCGATAGTCAGAGGTCACGAATATTGCGTGCTTTTTACCCTGAATTTCATCCAACTGATAGCCCATCGCGTTAAGGAAGTTATCGTTGGCCCTGAGGATGGTGGCATCGGGATTGAACTCAATTATCGCCTGCGATTTATCAATGGCGTTTAGTTGCCCCTGGTTATCGGCCTCAATCATCTTCTGAGCCGTGATGTCAGTGGCGTATTTGACGATTTTGGCAACCTTTCCATTGAGCCCTAAGATTGGGTTATACGAGGCCTGAATCCAAATATCGTCGCCATTTTTGGTTATCCGTTTAAACTCACCGGCTTGATATTGTCCGGCCCGTAAGGCATCCCAAAAATCACGATATTCCTGTGACTTTTTCATATCGCCAGGGACAAACATCTCATGCTTTTTGCCTTGAATTTCTTGCAACTCATAGCCCATGGCATTGAGAAAGTTGTCATTGGCTGTGATGATGCTGCTATCCAGATTAAATTCGATAACTGCCTGAGATTTGCCTATGGCGGCTATTTGTCCCTGATAATCTGCATTCAGCCTTTTTTGTGCCGTGACATCGGAAGCATACTTCACCACCTTAAAAGGTTTTTGTGAGGCATCAAGAATCGGGTTGTATGATGCCTGAATCCATACTTCTTTACCCTGTTTACCCACCCGCTGGTATTCACCAGTAGTAAATTTACCCTCATTAAGGTCTTGCCAGAATTTGCGGTATTCTGCTGAGGCGCCCTCTTCAGGTGTTACAAACATACGATGGTGCTTGCCTTTAATTTCTTCCAACTGATAGCCCATGGTGACCAGAAAGTTTTCGTTGGCCGTTAAAATATTACCGTCCATATCAAACTCAATAACGGCCTGGGATTTACCTATGGCGGATATCTGCCCTTCAAAGTTGGCATAATCTTGTTTCTGGCGAGTGATATCGGAGGCGTACTTGACGATTTTTAAAACCTTGCCATTGGTATCGAATATCGGAGTATAGGATGCCTGGATCCAAATTTCTTTTGCGCCTTTACCGAAGCGTTGATACTCACCACTTTGATGTTTGCCTTGCCGCAATTGCTGCCAAAAGTTCTGATATTCAGCGCTATTGGCGTAATCAGGGGCCACAAACATGCTGTGATGTTTTCCTTTAATTTCAGCCAGTTGATACCCCATCGCGGCGAGAAAGTTATCATTGGCGTTCAAAATATTGCCTTCGGTATTAAACTCAATCACGGCCTGGGTTTTGCTGATTGCGGCAATCTGCCCTTCAAAATCGGTATTTTTCAGCTTTTGTTCGGTGATATCACTGGCGTATTTGATGATCTTCTTGAGCTGTCCGGTGCTGTCGAAGATGGGATTGTATGATGCCTGAATCCAGACACTTTCCCCTGCCTTGTTTACCCGATGAAACTCTCCGGATTGAAATTCACCGTTGTTGAGCTTTTGCCAAAAAGTGCGGTAGTCCTCAGAAGCTTGTTCCTCCTGAGAGACAAATATCCGGTGGTGTTGTGTTACCACTTCTGACAACTGGTAACCCATGGTGTTTAAAAAGTTATCATTGGCCCACAGTATTTTTCCATCCAGATCGAAGTGGATCACTGCTAAGGATTTACTGATGGCATTGATCTGGCCTTCGTGCTCGGCACTGAGGGTTTTTTGTTTGGTGATGTCAGAGGCAAACTTGATGACCTTATAGACGTTGCCACTTTGATCCAAAATCGGGTTGTAAGTGGCCTGGATCCAGACCTCCTCACCGCTTTTATTTATTCTTAAAAATTCCCCGGACTGGAATTGACCAGCGCGCAATTCGTTCCAGAACGTCTGATAATCTGGATGTTGGCTGTCCCCGGGACGTAAAAACACACTGTGGTGTTTGTGTTGTATTTCGCTGAGCGAATAGCCCATCGCTGCAAGAAAATTGTCATTAGCAAATAAAATATTACCTTGAGGATCAAACTCAATAACAGCAAAGGAGCGCTGTAATGCTTCGGTGGTATTTCTGAGCTCCTGGAGTTCGACGCCAGTATCAGGCTCGGTAGTAATTTTTAGCTTTCCAAAACCTAGTTTCATGATGATTATGCCTTCCTGGTGATAGAAAATTCACTGCCTCTGGAGTTTCCGGGCAAATTCTGTTTTCTCAAAATCTCACTGCGTGCCAGATTAATACTAAACCACATCTATACTTTTGCCATTTTTGAACAGCAAAATCAGGTAAAATCTCTGCACTTACTTTAACCTGTTAATATAGATAGTCTGGGTTTAATTTGTATTAGCCATTAGTCGGATTAGAGATTTGCTATGCAGTTATTGATGTTGGATTACAGCTGGGTGCAGGATGAGCAGGGCCTGGCCTGTACACTGTCAAAGCTGGAGTCGAAAAACCAAATTAAGCTAAAGCGCCACGAGCAAGGCGCAGACCGGGAACAGTGGTGCGTGGAAAGCAACAACACTGAATACCTTATTTTTGTCGAACACCTTTCAGAGTCGGCTTGGGTAGAACTGGTTACGGGACAGGATGATCAAAAATTGCAGGATTTTTACGCAATATTATTTTCCGATACGGCAGTCTGATCGGAATATGCTATCCTGTGTGAACTCTTAACTTATTGTCGTTGTGGAATAATTCTGAAGCAGCTCGCTATAATTTGGCTTTGTTATCTGTGCAGTATGGCATTTGCATTGGCAAACGCTGAAGTCTTAGTACTGAATGAAGACAATCCCCATGTCGATTTGAGTTCTCACCTGACATTTCAAACCACAGATGATCAGGTGCAGTTATCAGACATTAAAAATCGAGAGTTACTTTGGTCGGTTGAAGACCTGCCCAAGGTATTGTCCGCCGAGCAAAGTTTGTGGGGCAAAGCCAGCCTGCGCTATGAATCTTTAGAGAAGTCCCGCTACACCCTGATCATCAACAATCCCAACCTCAATTACGTGGATATCTTTATCCTTGATGAGCTGGGCAGAATACTGCATTCCGCCAATATCGGTGCGAACCGTCCGTTTTCCAATCGGCCCTTTAACTATCGCGAGTTTGCCTTGCCTTTTGAGCTGGATTTTGGGCAAAAATTCGACATTGTTTTTCGCATCAAAGACGACGGACCCCTGGTGTTCAACGTCAACTTTTGGAAAAGCACTGCACTTATCAAACAAGAAACCCGTAATCTGGCTTTGATAGGTGCCTTTACCGGGGCATTGTTAATCCTGGGGACTTACTTTTTGATCACCTATCTGATGTTGGGCAGTCCGGTTCGTTTCTGGTTTGCCATCGCCAACATGGTGTTTTTGATTTTATTTCTCAATAACGAAGGTGTACTGGGACAGCTGACGGGTTTTACCGCCTACATCGTGCCATTTTCTCTGGGGCTGGTGGCACTGTCGGTATATTGTGCGGTTAAGGTGTCCTATGCCATGTTGATTGGCATGCCAGGCTACTGGCGGCTGGTTAATTACCTTTGTGCTATCGCCTTTATCGTTATTGCGTTTTGGCCTGATGCCTATTATCAAATTGTGCTGGCCGCCGGTTTAGGGGCCGCGGTGATTTTGTTGCAGTTGTTCCTGGCTATCGTTTATCGCAATCCGTTTAACAGTTTGCCCAACAAGTTATATATCGCGGGCTGGCTGGCAATCAGTCTGACCACGCTTACTCACACCGTTTTATTTATCGACGGGCAGGTGCTTAATACTGGCACTAATCTGGGGTTCAATTTACTGATTTTGTTAGGCGTTATCTGTCTGGCCGTTGCTGTAGAAGCCCACGAAAAAGTGATTATTCATCGTCAGTATGAACAGCAGAAAAGCACCATCGCGGACTTGCAGCGCTTTTATGATTTCTTCCGCAATTCTGCCGAAGGGCTGTTCAGCACCACGCAGGACGGTCAGTTGATTTCTGTTAACCCGGCTATGTGCCAGTTATTTGGTTACCAGAATGAACGTCAGCTTTTGCAGGAGGTGCGCCATGCAACTCAGTTTTATGCCAATGAAGAAGACCGCGACATTTTAATCGGACAGTTAATTAAAGAAGGCAGCTGTATCGAAAAAGAAGTTAAAGGCATACGGCGGGATGGCACCGAGTTTTGGTTTTCTATTTCGGTGCAGATGCGGGAAGAGAATGACGTTAAGTTACTATTTGGCTCCATAGTGGATATCACAGAGCGCAAACAATCCGACATCAGCTTGCGTTACATGGCCACTCACGATTCGTTAACCGGTATTTACAATCGCCGTCATTTTGAAGGGCAGCTCACCGAAGCCCTGTCTGCCATGAAATCTCAGGAGCAGGACCTGACCTTGCTTTATCTGGATTTGGATCAGTTTAAAATCGTCAACGACTCCTGTGGCCATAAGGCCGGTGATGTTCTGATCAAACAATTGGCGCAAAAGCTCAACGACATTGTCATGAATCGCGGTATTTTGGGCCGTATGGGCGGTGATGAGTTTTCGGTATTGCTCAAAGGAGATGAGGCGGTTTCGGGCTACACGGTGGCAAAAAAGCTGTTAAATGTGGTGCAGGACTATCGTTTCATCTGGGATAACCGCATGTTTACCCTGGGCGTCAGTATTGGTTTGGTGGAATACCGCAAGGGTATCAACAGTGCCGAGCAATTGATGAGTATGGCGGATTCCGCCTGCTATCTGGCCAAACAGCAAGGTCGAAATCAGATCCATATCTATTCCAGTGAAGATGCCAAAATGCAGCGCTATGAGGCAGATCTGGAATCCATAACCTTAATCAATCAGGCTTTGGATGAAGACAAGTTTGTACTTTACTTCCAGCACTATCAATCTCTACAGAAAAGCCGGGCAGGACATCAGTACGAGATATTACTGCGTATCAAAGGCGATGACGGCAGTATCATACCGCCCGCCGCGTTTTTACCGGCAGCAGAGCGCTACAACCTGAGTACTAAAATTGATAAATGGGTGGTGGATCGCTTCCTCATGTGGCTGTCTAAAAATCCGCAACACCTCAATGAACTTAGCCAGGCTAATATTAATTTGTGTGGGCTTTCTATGGGGGATAAGGATATTAAATTATACTTCCTGAATGCCTTTGAAAAATACAATATCCCCTACGAGAAAATCTGTTTTGAGATTACTGAGAGCACCGCAATCGTGAAAATGGATGAAACCCTCGATTTTATCAATACCTTCAGAAAGCTGGGGTGCAAGTTTGCACTGGATGATTTTGGCATCGGTTTTTCGTCTTATGAACACCTGAAAAAACTGCCTGTGGATTTCGTCAAAATTGACGGTAGTTTTGTCAAGGATATCCTGGTAGACCCAATAGATATGGCCATGGTGTGCTCCATGAAAGATGTGGCTAAAGCGATGGGAATAGGCACTGTGGCGGAGTATGTGGAATCCACTGAGATCATGGTGGAGTTAGGTAAAATCGGTGTGGATTTCGCTCAGGGCTATGGTGTTGCAAAACCAGAGGCACTAGATAGTTTTAAAAGTTATAATCAGATAACTTGAAATTGACCCGATTTGTTATCATATCGGGTCTACCCAAAATTGAAGTTAAAACCTATGTCACAGCTGCTGCCCAAGTATCAATTTGTAAGTTCTGCAAAATTACCAACCCGATTTGGATCCTTCATGATCCACGGCTTTGTTGATACGGCCAGCCATCAGGAACATGTGGCTTTGTCTTATGGTGAATGGCAGGAAGACGACATTGTTCCTATCCGCATTCACTCTGAGTGCCTGACCGGAGATTCTTTGTTCTCCACGCGTTGTGATTGCGGCTTTCAGTTGGAAAAAGCGCTGGAAAATATTGTAAAAGAAGGCAAAGGGGTTTTGCTCTATCTGCGCCAGGAAGGTCGGGGCATTGGGTTACTCAACAAGATTAAAGCCTATAATTTGCAGGATCAGGGCTTAGACACAGTAGAAGCCAATGAGCACCTGGGCTTTGATGCTGATCTTCGGGAATACGATATCTGCAAAGTAATGCTGGATACCCTGAAGGTTAAAAAAGTACGATTGATGACCAACAACCCCAAGAAAATTGCCGCTCTGAAAGACCTGGGTATCAAGATCAAAGAGCGCCTCCCAATCGACCACGGTATCACCGAAGATAATAAACATTATCTGAAAACCAAGACCAAAAAACTGGGCCATGCCTTTGACCCACACCTTTTAAAGTAGGTTGGATTTCAGTCCAACAACGGTGGTTGAATGTACCGCGGCGCCGGAATAAATTCCTACCTACAAATCCAACGACGCTGCTTGAATAAGCAACGTCGTCGAACAAGTCCTGCTTTACTCCTCAATCGTCAGAGTCGCTTCGATACGGCGATTGAGTTTCTCCGCGAAGATTGTCTTTTGACTGGACAATAAATCGGTTTCGCCATAAGCCACGATTTTAATGCGCTCAGCTTCAACCCCATAGTTATTTACCAGCAAGGACTTAATGGCCTGTGCTCTGCGCTTGGACAAATCAAAATTGTACTCATTGGTACCTGGTCTGGATGCGTGCCCTTCAATCACCAATTCTGCATCGGGGTTAAAACGGGCTCGGGCGGCAAAGGCTTTGAGCTGCTCGTTGTCCTGTTTTTGCACTTTGGCGCTGTCGTGTTCAAAGAAAGCGGTAAAGGTCACAGTGTTGACCGGATCAACCGTATCGGGAAGCTGGCATCCAGCCTGGTTAACCGAAGATGTCTCCGAATAGGGGCAGTTATCCTTGTAATCGGCGACACCGTCTCTGTCTGAATCTTTGAAGGATTTTGATTGCGTACTATGACCGAATTTATAAGCGATACCCAGTTTGGCACCGAAATTGTTGTGATTGGCCCCCAGCTCTTTGTACCAGGCTGCTTCGGATATCAGGTTCCAGCTGTCATTCAGGTGCCAGTGCCTGCCCAGGCCGAGGTTCCATAAATTAGGCTCATCGCCCAGAGTTTCGCGTTTTAAGCCAGTGAAAACATAAGTGTCGCGACTATCGAGGTAATACATCACATCCGCCCCGTAGCGCATACCGGCATCATTTACCGTTTCTCCAGGCTGTAGTCGCTCCCGTTCTAAATCGGCTTCTAGTCCGGTTAGCTCTAAGCGTCCCGCCCAGTCTGAATTAAAGCGATAACCCAGTTCCTCACCGAATCCCCAACCGGTGCTTAGTGCGCCAGGTCTGTCTTCGGATGGGTTGTATACCTCGCCACTTAAGCCAAACCACCAATATTTTTGGTTGCTGTCTGCAGTAGCGTAAGAAGTCATGGAACAGCTGATAAGTAGTGTCAGTAGCGTTTTTTTCATGGTGCTCTCCTGAGTATTTATATCCTGATAAAAACCCGGAAAGATGTTCCGGGTCCTCGATTTTTGCTCTGATTATCAGGCTTTTAAGTCCTGAAATGCCTTTTTAGCCTGTTCTTTGGTCATGCCGTATTTTTCCTGCATAACACCGTGAAAGTTCTCGAATTTACCTTCCACTTGCTTTACTTCGTCGTCGGTTAACTTTCCCCATTGCTGCTTTGCTTTACCTGTGAGCTGGTCCCACTTACCTTTCGCAATATCAATATTCATAGTGTCTCCTTGAGTATGCTTTGGGTTTACTAAAGAATCCGAATATGCTGATTCAACTATCCTGCCAACTCTTAACCTATTGTTTTGTATGTATTTTTGTTTTGTGTGGGTAAGTAAAGTGTAATGTCCGGGAATTTTTTACACGGCCAGATTGTGAAAATTACAGGCAGAGTAAACGGGGCATATTGGGCACGCAGTGACAGGTTTACGTTCTTTCTGAAACTTAACAATCATGGCACTATGGATGAAAGCGGGTACATGCTCGGCAGGAGAACGCGCAACCTGTGCATTATTAAATTGTTAGCTACCAATCAGAAATTATGGAATATCAAAGCTTTAACGCAGAACTTAAGAGGTTACTTAGTGAAGAATTGTGTAACGTAAACTTCGATAACATTCATTATGTATATAATTCATTCAAGACGATTGTCCTTTGTTTCGAGTCCAGAAGGCTCCCTCAAATTACTGGATATTCTTTTGCTGCCGAATTCAATAGTAACGGATTTGGTCGTAATGCCGCGGCTTTAAGGTTAGAGCTACAACTGTCAGTTTCTGACAACGGTTATAATTTCATGGAGTACGCATTTGTTGAAATTGACCTTGTCATTCCAAGAAATCTTGTAATCGGAGACTTCTTTGAACGCTACTGGACTATAGATTACAAAAAGTTAATAAGTGCGTTAGAGGCATTTGAACAAACCAGCTTTTTTGGACATTTAAGCAAAATGAATAAGTCTTCACTAAGATTCGATAGTGGAGAGGTGTGATAGATAACAAACAATATAAAAAGACATCCACTTAAAAATTCATTCAGTTATCTTTTCCCAAACCTCAGGTCTCACCATTAGTTTTTTCTATGTTTCTGGTAATAAAAATATCAGAGAGCGAATTTAGACGCTTAAATGGTGCTTTCTGGGGGGAAAATTACAATTTCAATAAGATATAGGTGGATGTCCGCCGTACCGTGCGGCAATCGGGCTTTGAGTTGGTGTTAAGAATGGCTGAGGGGAGTTACTGACGAACTTATGTACAATACCCTGTACATGTACTTATTTCCAGGCTAAACTTGTCCAATATAATGTACAGGTGAGGTGAGATATGAGAATTGTCTCTTTTACTGAAGCCCGAAATGGTCTGAAAGCCGTTTTGGACAATGTAATTAATGATGCGGATACTACTATAATCACTCGTCGTGATTCTGAAGATGCTGTTGTAATGTCACTGGATTACTACAACAGCCTTATGGAAACTGTTCATTTACTTCGTTCACCAGCGAACGCGGAACACTTGAATCGTTCAATAGCGCAGTTTAAAAAGGGTAAAACGATTCAGCGAGATATTATTGATGAGTAACAGGTTATTATCTTGGACTGATGAAGCTTGGAGTAGTTACGTCTACTGGCAGACTCAAGATAAGAAAACCTTGAAACGTATCAATAAACTAATTACCGATGTTCAGCGTTCTCCGTTTGAGGGAATTGGAAAACCGGAACCCCTTAAAGAAAACCTGTCAGGCTTCTGGTCTCGCAGAATAGATGATACCAACCGTTTGGTGTACGCCGTGGATGATTTAGCAATTACGGTCATCTCGTGTCGTTATCATTACTAGCAGACCTTTACCACAACCCAATTTGACGTTCGCTTTGGAAGAGCAGCAGTCAGTCAACTTAAGCAAAAATTGCCAACCTTCAGCACAGCCTGGTTATTTCGCAGCGACAAAGCGTTTTAGCAGAACTGGCAGAAGGGTCAAATCAATAATAAAGGCCAGTAGCATGGCTACCGCTGTCAGCACACCAAACAAAACGCTGGGCACAAAGTCTGAAAAGCTCAGTAAGGAAAATCCCGCAGCGATGATGACAGTAGTGCAAAACAGGGCAAAGCCGGTACTTTGAAAGGTATCTTTAAGGGCGTTGCTGTCAGTTTCGCTGTTTTGGCCTGCCAGATAGCGGTGTACGAAGTGGATGGTGTCGTCAACGGCGATACCCATAGCAATAGCGGCTATGGTAATGGTCATGATATCCAATGGAATATTAAACCAGCCCATCACGCCCAACACACCCGCTGTTGTTAAGATATTCGGTATAACCGCGATAAGGGCAATTTTAGCTGAGCCAAATACTACAAACAGCACCAGGGTGAGCGCCACAAACACCAGCCCCAGCGTTAATATTTGCGATTGATAAAGTTGCTTTAATATATCCTGATACAACACAAACAGGTTGGTAATGTAAAACTGTTGCTCGTCTATGCCTTGCGCCACAATATCCTTGTGTAATGAATCCAGAAATTCTGTGCGGGTGAAATTCTCGGTAGTATCCTGAATTCGGGCGCTGATACGCAATTGTTGATGGCTTTCAGAAAAATAGCTCTGCACTAATTTGTCTTTCAGTGAGTCGTCCAGCAGCAAATACAAGGCGGACAATTCATATTCTGTCAGCGGTTTATTGTTGTTAATTTGTTTCGCCAACTCCGTAAAGTTTACCACTGATGAGGTGTTACCCATGGCCTCATATTGGCGCAATACGGTCTGAATTATCTGTAAGTTTTGAATGTCTTTGGCAGTCAAAATCAGATCTTTGTTGTCCGAACCTTGAATCTGATAGATCACATCCATCGGGGTTGAGCCGCCAAACTCTTTATCAATAAAAGCTAATTCCTGGTGCACTCTGGTGGATTTATCAAAGTAATTGATAAAACTGTTTTCTACATTCAGGCGCATAAATCCGCTGGCGGCGAACAGGGTTAGCAAGAACCCGGCAGCCATAATGAGTTTAGGAAAACGCAGTACCACAGCATAAAATCCCTGCAATAGTTTGCCTATCAACGCATGTTTTGGCTGTCGCTCTGTTGCCCCGAAACTGACCAAGATGGCCGGAAACAGCAACAAACTGACACAGATGGAAATGATCATGGCCACTATCATCATCCAACCAAAACTAATCACCGGCTGAATACCACTAAAGATCAAAGAGCCAAAGCCCACTGATGTGGTTAATCCGGCAAACAGGCAGGGCTTAAACTTATTCTTGATGGTTTCGCTGACCAGTTCGCTGTGGCTTAAGTGATTGTCTTGCCCTTTGAGTTGCCGATATTCGACACTCAGGTGAATGACGATGGCCAGCGTCAGTATAATTTGCAAAGCAATAAAATTAGCGGATATCACAGTGGTGCGTATATCAAAATAGGCAAACACACCGATGGCTAACAACACGCTGACAGCACAGCAAACCAGGGGCAAAAATACCCAGCGAAACTGTCGAAACAACAGCAACAACAGGGTGGCGATAGCTGCGGCAATAATGCCACTAAACAACTGCAAATCTTTGCTGATGATTTCCACCAGTTGCTGACCCAGAACATGTGAGCCACCGACAAACAGCTCAGCATCAGATTGATAGTGGGTTAAAATCTCGTAGATTTGTTGTAGCTCTGCCTGGCGTTGTTTATTGAGAGCCTGTCGGATGGTATCTGCTTGCGCTTGCAAAGCGTCAATTTCTGCGATTTCCTGTTCAGAAAGTTCTCTGGCAAGGGCGTGTTGCTCGATAGCCAGAATATCCGACTCAAATTGGGCCAGCTGCGCATTATCCCGGAAAACTATCTGAATCGCGGTAGCGGTTTGCGCTTTATTCACCAGTAAATCGGTAAACAGTGGGTGGTTATCGAATATTTCAGCCATTCGCTCTGGCGAATATTTTTGTGCCTGCCAGGTCCAGTCATCGGGGTTAATGTCGGCGCTGAGGGTTTCGATTTGCGACAGCAAAGGCACATTCAAAATTGAAGTCGTGCTCGATACCCTGTCCATGCGCGAGAAGGCTTCACTCAGGCTGGTGATGGTGTGGAAGGTCTCTTCACTAAATATCCCCTGTGTTTTGGGCTTAATCGCCACCAAAACAAATTCTACCGGGTTGAATCGATCCGCCACCACTTTTGTCTGTATATAATTTTGGTTGTTTTTCATCAGCAGGGTGTCAGCCGATGCATCGATTTTGAAATGCGGGGCAAAATAGGCCGCGCTTATGGCGGCCCCTAAAAACAGCAGGATGATCAGCCAGGGTTTAGCAATGACGATACGATTGAAGTAGCCCATGGATTATTCCTCTTCGGGTTGCGCCTGTTCTGTTGAGGCCTTATCTCTCATTCTGGACTGGAGGTAGAGCTCTCTGAAAAACACATAGGGATCGTCAGTTTTGGCTGATAACGCTTGATAGGATTGTGATTGCTCACTGAAGTCATGGATGCCTTGAGTAAGCAATAGGATACTGGTTTCGGGATCATCGCTCAGGTAACGCACTGGGTTAGCTAAGCCTTCGACAGTGAAAGATACGCCACCGCGCACATCTGAAGACCCCAATATTGGCAACACGAGATAGTTTCCAGGCTCTGCACCATAGAATGCGAGGGTTTCGGCAAAGGTCTGTTTTTGTTCCGCTATTTCCAACCAATGGGTGGCCGGATCAAACAGGCCAAATAAACCTACAGTGGAATTTACTACAAAGCGGGTTAGGGAGGTCATGATGCCTTCGCCGTCAAACTGTAAACCGTGATTGACCAGATTTAACGGTTCCCTAATATTACTAAAAAAGTTATCCACCGAGTCTCTGACTGGCTCTGGAAAAACTGCCACATATCCATCGGCCACCGGGATCAGTATCCAGCGATATAATTTATCGTTGAAGGTAAACATAGCGCGGTTAAAACTTTCAAATTCATCCTGGTAATAGCTGCAGGCGGGGTCAGAAGTGTCAGGCTCACGGTAACCTACAACTGTTGGTTCAATTTCTGTGCTGCCCTGAGAAGTACTGACCAGGATTTTATCGTCGTTCAGTTCTCGCTGAATGGGCTCCGGGCAGTGTTGCGCTAACTGGGGCCGACTGGCACAGCCGGTGAGGCCGGCCCCGAGCATTAGCAACAGCAGGACAATGACCCTGTTAAGGGAAGAACGGTTGCGTACTTGATTCATAGGTACCTGCCGTATTTGCCAGTGTTAATGGATTAGATAGAAGCTCTGATATTTTGTGCCAGTGCTTTGGCGTCGTAGACCCGGTTAGGATCAGCTGGCTCTCCTTTACCCATAGATACGGTCATAACGCTCTTATGGTCTTTGGTAACTTCTTCAGACTCAATAATAGCGCCTGTGTAGTAGGGGTGATGTACTGTGGTGCAACCTAACAATCCACAGCGGGTACTTGTATGGGTGCTGGTGGCGCCAATATTGGTACCAGTCTGAACGCGCTTTTTATTGGTTTCCATGTCTTGATTATCAACATAGAACCAGTCGTACCCCTGTTCCAGGGTCAGGTTCGCGGCGTGTAGTAAGGTGTAATCCAGAATTTTCTCTTTGTCTGTGGCGCGATTACCACGGAAGGTGACGCGATACTTGTTATCGGTCAACTTGGTGTGGGTATAACCAAAGTCTCCTTTTTCAGATGCCATTGTAAAAGGCGTTGGCTGCATTGAGGCACAGGAAGCCAGGGCCAAAACCAAAGTGCTTAGTACGAGTGATTTAAATACAGTCATGTTTTTTCCTCCGGAAAAATAAATACCACTTCAGGAGCAATTAAAACTCCCGTCTCCGGTGATTGCAGAAATCACACCAACTCAGGAAAAATCTAACTACTCCCAGTAATTCAACGGTTTAAAGGGATTTTTATTCCTTTGGAGAGGTTTCAAAAGGGATGTGTTTTGAAATAATTAACCTGTTATGTGAAATTTTTTCAGATTCACCGGTGCGCTAATTTGCTGATGTGAGTGGCACAAAAAAGGGCCGACAAAGCGGCCCTGAGTTAATCTTACGACTGCTTGTTAAAAGTTTACGGTGGTGGTTTGCTCTGCCGTTACCGATGCTTCAGATTTCACCAATATCTCAAAACCATCTTCTGATGATTCGTCTGATTCAGGGAAGTCAAAGCTAGCCAGACAAGAAAAGCCAACGGTGTATTGGCCTTCTGGCAGGTAGGCCGCTTCATATTCAAATGCCCCTGTTTCTGCGTTCATGCGCACCTCTGCTGTGGTGTATGGGGCCACCTCTGCGCTGGCATCACCATTAACCGTGGCGTCGTCCCCAAGGTTTTCCAGAGCGACATCGGTTTGATTGTAAATGTACACCGCATTACCGATATTGGTGTCAGCCTTCACCAGGCAGCGCTGCTCTAAGATCCACTGTTCGGATATTTCGCCTGATATGGTGCCCACTTCTGTATTGGCCACGAGTCGCACACCTCTGGGCTTGAGAAATACTTTCTGTTGTCCTTCAGGATCCACCAGGGATTTTCTTAAATCAAATTCCACCGTATAGGCTGCTTCTTCGCCTTCAACAGCGGTAAAGCCATCGAATTTT